>Ga0163144_10000483_pt1 | contig 92200 bp, 74 predicted proteins | sample OliLak19BULKMAT1_FD_123175 | JGI IMG/M metagenome (GOLD analysis project Ga0163144, IMG submission 123175) | Freshwater microbial mat bacterial communities from Lake Vanda, McMurdo Dry Valleys, Antarctica - Oligotrophic Lake LV.19.BULKMAT1 | ecosystem: Environmental > Aquatic > Freshwater >...
CGAGCCGAGCGCCTCGTGCATCGTCGCGACCTCGGGCGCACGCTCGACCGCCGCGCGGTAGCTGGCCACGGCGGCCGGATGGTCGCCGGCGCGGGTCAGCGCCGCGCCCAGGTTGAAGTGATAGGCGGCAGGTCGACTGTCGAGATGGATGGCGCGGCGGATCAACTCGATGCCTTCGCCGGTGCGACCCAGGCCCAGAGTCGCCAGGCCCAACAGATGGTGCGCGTCGGCATGGTTCGGGGCCGCGGAGAGTACTTCGCGATAGAGCCGCTCCGCTTGCACGAAATCGCTCCGCTGGTGAAGGCTGAGCGCTGCGTGCAGGTTTTCTTCGAGGGATGGCATGGCGGCGGAGCGAGCACTTAGTCGCTCGGATTCCAGTTCGCGTTACTTGGGCGACGAGCCGTCGGCGGTCTGGGCTAGGGCTTTGGCGATTTGCTCGAAGACCTCGGGCCAGGCTCCCAGGGTCGGCTGGCGAAAGAGTCGCATGGTCGGGTACCAGGGTGAGTCTTCTCGCTGGAGGTGAAATCGCCAATCGGGGGCAAACGATACCGCAACCCACACGGGCACGCCCAGCGCGCCGGCCAGGTGAGCAATCGCCGTATCGGAGGTGATGATCAGATCGAGTTTGCGCATCACGGCCGCGGTGTCCATAAACGCGCCCCCGGCGGCGTCAAAGTCGGGACCAAGCTCCTCGACAGTGAACCGCTCGGCGACCGCGGCAATCTGCTCGGCCCCTTCGTTCTTCTGCAGGCTGATCAACCGCACGCCCGGCACCTCGGCCAACGGTGCGAACTGAGCCAAAGGAATCGACCGCGAGCGGTCGAAGATGTAAGACGCGTTGCCTTGCCAGGCAATGCCGACGCGAAAGCCGCCCGGACCGGCCAGCCGCGATCGCCACGCGGCCACGCGCGCCGCGTCGGCAGTGAGATACGGCACGTCGTGCGGAATCGTGTCGGCGGTGCTCTTCAATGCGATGGGCAGGTTCATCAGGGGTACTTGCAGGTCGAACGGCGGCAGAGGCGTGCCCGCGGCGATCGGGTCGGAGTATCCGGAGGAATTCAGCAAGGGAATTAGCGCCGGTTGCACCTCCAGGATCACGCGTGCGCCGCGCTCGCGCACCAGCGGCACGTAGCGCAGAAATTGCAGCGTATCGCCAAATCCTTGTTCGGCATGGACGAGCAAGGTCTTGCCCGAGAGATCCTCTCCTTGCCAAGACGGCTGGTTGAACGTGCGGGCGGCCAACCTCTTGCACTGCAATCGCCAGGCATACTCGGGCCAACCCTCCTCAAAACGCTCTTCGATCAACAGCAACATGCCGAGGTTTAGGTGTGCCTCGGGAAAATCTGGGCGAAGCTCAAGACTGCGGCGAAAGCAGTCTTCGGCTCGTCGTCGCTGACCGCAAAGCATCAGGGCATTGCCCAGGTTGCTCAGAGCTTCAGCGCAGTCGGGCTGGCTCCGGACGGCCCTCTCCAGCAACTCGACTGAACCCGTCAGGGATCCCTGATCCTGTATAACCGTGCCCAAATTGGTCAACGCTGCGGCGTGTTCGGGGTAGGTCGCAAGTGCGGACTCGAAGCAACGGATGGCTTCCTCCGAGCGCCCGAGCTGGTGATAGACGTTGCCCAGGTTGTTCAAGGCCGAGGTATAGCCCGACTTTAGCTCGATGGCCCGCTGGTAGGCCGCGGCGGCTTCGTCCAAGCGACCGAGCTCTTGCAAGACGGTGCCCAGGTTGTAATGAGCATCGGCGAAATCTCCCCGGCAAGCGATCGCTTGCTGATAGCGCTCGATTGCGTCGGCGGGTCGATTGAGGGCCACCAGCGCCGTGCCCCAATTGTAGTGGGCTTCGGCAAATTTTGGTGAGATTTCGATAGCCCGCTGATACCAACAGATCGCCTCGTCGAACAGGCCGCGACTTTGGGCCAGAGTTCCCAGGTTGACCGCCGGCTGAGGAAATTGCGGCGCCTCCTGAAGTGCCTGGCGATACTCCGCTTCGGCCAATTCGTCGCGTTTCAGCGCCTGCCAGACCATGCCCAGCGCATAGCGTGCGTCAACGAAGCGCGGGTTGAGGGAGAGCGCCTGCTCGAGCGCCGCGCGTGCGTCCTCCTCTCGCCCCAGCAAATGCAGTGCATGTCCCAGGTTGAAAAAGGCGCGCGGGTCTGCCGGCGCGAGCTCCGCGGCGCGGCGAAAGGCGGCCAGCGCGTCGTCCCATCGTCGCAGATCCTGGTAGAGTGTGCCCAGGTTGTTGTGGGCGTCGGCATAGTCGGGCCGCGCGGCAATCGCGGCGCTGTAGCTGGCCAGAGCTTCATCGCGCTGGCCTTGCACTTGCAGCAGCGTGCCCAGATTGTTGTGGGCCTCGGGCAGATCGGGCTTGAGCCGCAGGGCCTGACGATAACAGTTGGCCGCCTCCGGGATTTTCCCAACTGCCCGATACGCCTCGCCGAGGTTGGCATGATAGGCTGCCTGCCCGCCGTCGAACCGGATCGCCTGGCTGATTTGATCGATAGCCAGAGCAAAACGTCGCGACTGCACAAACACCAGGCCCAGTAGGTGACTGGCTCCTGCATGGCGGGGCTCGACGGCCAGCACCTGGCGGTAGATTTGCTCCGCCTCGGCAAGCCGTCCTGCCTGCTGGTGCGCCAGCGCAATCTGGATGGCTTCGCTGGTGGTGGGCATGAGTTGTTGCCGGCGACGACGCGCGGTCTCTCACTTACTGACCTAGGTAGCGGCAGTCCGCATTTTCCGCGTGGCCAGCTCCGCCGCTAGCCGAGTGAAGACGTCATTCCAATCACCGGGCGACGTCTGGCGAAACAACCGCAGGCTCGGATACCAGGGACTGTCTTCGCGGTCGCGCAGCCAACTCCAGTCGGGTCCGCTGGAGAGCACGACCCAGGCCGGCGCGCCCAGCGCGCCTGCCAGGTGCGCCGTCGGCCCATCGGCAGTGATCACCAGGTCTAGCTGGCGGATCGCCGCAGCCCGCTGGACCAGGGGGTCCTCGCCGGCAAATTCACCGGCCAGCTCGACGATGCCCTCGGGCCAGCCCTCGGCGCTCGACGCCGGAGTTGACTGCAGATTGAACCATCGCACTCCCGGCGTCGCCGCCAGCCTGGCGAACTGACTCACAGGGATCGAACGGGACGCGGTCGCGCTATCGTCGGGCGATGCTTCAAGATCGATGCCGATCAGCAGCTCGTTGCCCGGCCGCAGCTTTTCTCGCCACTTCCGCAGCGCCTCCTCGGGCACCGACAGATAAGGCGCCGCGGCGCCGGCGGTCACAGGCGTGATGCCCAGCAAACCGGGCAGGCTGCCCAGCGGCAATTGCCAACGGCAATTTTCCGGCAATGGCCGACCGGCCGTAACGATCGGACAGCCCAGTGGCGCGGCGAGCGCCGCCAAGTCCGAACTCAGTTCCGCCACCACCTCGGCGCCGCGCGCCTTGAGCAGCGGAATGCAGCGGAGCAGCAGGATGGTGTGCGCCAGGTCGGGTTCCGCGAGGATGAGGACCGCCGCGCCCGCGACAGGCACTCCGGTCCAAGTGGGCAAGGCATGCTTGGGTCGCGCCGCGCCGACACCGTTAAGTCGCGCGGTATATTCCCGCCAACCATTGGCAAAGTCGCCCAGCGCCAGCCGGGCCATGGCGGCCAGGTACTTCGCGTCGGGTTGATTCGCGCTCAAACGCTGTGCACGTTCGGCGCAGGCAATCGACTCCAACAGCTTTCCCTGTTCATAGTGCACGACGCCCAGATTGAAATACAAGTCGGCCTGTCTTGAGTCGAGTTGCACGGCCCGCTCCATGGCCGCTTGCGCCTCGGCCAATCGGCCCTGGTTTCGCAGCGCACCGCCCAGGTTGGCATGCGCGGCGAACACCGTGGGGTCCAGTTCGATCGCCTGGGAAAGATCCGCAACCGCCTCGTTCGTTTGGCCCAGCCGAAGTTTGAGTTGCCCGCGCCCAGCGAGCACGTCGGCCTGGTTGGGGTCGAGCGCCAGCGACTTGTCGTATGCGGCCAGCGCTTCGGGCAGCTTGCCGAGCTTGGCGCAGATGTCGGCCATGTCCGCCGGGAAGAGTGGGTTGAAGGCGTCCAGGCGCATCGCCTCGCGCAGCATCTCGATCGACTGCGGCGCGCGACCATCTTGATAGGCCAGGAGGCCCAGCAGGTGCACGGCGCCTGCGTGGCGCGGGTGCAACTCGAGCACCTTGTGGTACATCGCCTCGGCCTCGCGCAAGCGGCCAGCTCGATGGTGTTCCACGCCGCTCTGCAAGGTTTCGTTAATGGTCGACATGACTGATAATCAACCTGGAGGGAACGTCGAGAGCATCGCGGTGACCGTCCGGCGACGATCAAACGGTCGGGCAAAACATGTAGTCTACCATAGTTCGGTTGCCGATGCGGCGCGCAGCCGCGGAGCACCTTGGGCGACCGATGTGCCCGCCTGGCGTCATTCCCGCTCGCACCAACTTCGCCACATTGTCCGGTACTCGGTCTCCAGATCGTGGGCGAAACCGGCTGCGTCCATGATCGCCGATTGACGCATCCGGTCTCGCAACGACTGCCGCAGGTCATCGAGTTCGTTTAGCCGCTTCGTCCAGCCGACCGCCGCGCGCACGTACTGGTCTGGCCCGCGGGTCACAAATTCTTCGAGCCCCAAGTGCCGATGCGCGCTGCTGCCAAATCGCGACGCGTAGCTCGTACCTTCCAGCATCATCGAAGGCACGCCCATCCAGAGCGCGTCGCAGACGGTTGTGTGTCCATTGAATGGAAATGAATCCAAGGCGAGGTCAATCTGCTGGTGCAACGCCAGATAGTCATAGCGCGGCCGCTTGGGCACGATCTCGACCCGCTCTGGCCCGACGCCAGACCTCTGGGCACGCTGCCGCAGGTGGGCCGCAAACGCGTCGCTGGCGTCAGCCAGCACGAGCAATCGCGAATTCGGCGTCGCACGCAGGATCTCCATCCAGGCGTGCCACGCGTGCGGCCGCAGCTTGATGGACTGGTTGAGCGAGCCAAAGGTGATATAGCCCCGCTGGATTGCTGGCAAGGGATTGACCGGCGGCGCCGGGTCGGCCGGCCGGAAGCAGAAGAACGCTCGCGGCAGACGCACCAACTGTTCCGTGTAAAACTCGTCGGTCGCGCCAATCGGGTCGGCGTGGGCGTCGGTCAGGCGATAGTCCATCGCCGACATCCCGGTCGTGTTCTGATAGCCCAGGTAGGTCACCTGAACCGGCGCGGGCCGCCGGGCAAACGCCAGCAGACGATTGCCGGCAATGTGACCGGCCAGGTCGACCAGCACGTCGATCTGGTCGCGGCGTATCAGATCGGCCAGCGCCGGGTCGTCGAGCGTGGCCGTGTCGCGCCACTGATCGGCCGCAGCGCGAAACCGCTCGGTTATAGCGTCGCCGTTGCGCACGTCGCTGTAACAAAAGATCTCGAAGTCGCGGCGATTGTGCGAAGTGATTGCCGGCTCGCTGAAAAACGCCACGGCATGTTCGCGAAAATGGGCCGAAACGTAGCCCACGCGCAACCGCCTGCCTGGCTCGCGAGAATTCTCGTGGCGGGCGGCGCGGGACGTGAGCGGCTCGGCGTGTTGTTCGGCCCAACCGCGATGCTCAACTGCCAGACGGGCGGCGGCGTAGTCCTCGTGAGCATTGATCGCGTAGATTAAGTTGCTGTGGCTGGCGACGTCGTGCGGCGCCAACTCGATCGTGCGGCGATGCGCCGCGATCGTACCTTCCAAGTCGCCCTGGCTGTACAGTGCCGAGGCCAGTTGGGCCCAGGCCGGGTGGGACCTTGGCGCCAACTCGGTCGCGCGGCGAGCCGTGTCCGCCGCCAGGTCGAACTGCTTCAGGTCGCGATGCACGCCGGCCGTGTGCACCAAGGCGTCGGCCAAGGTCGGATCGATGGCATGCGCTCGGCCGAGCACCGCCAGTGCCTCCGTAGGTCGTCCCAGTTGCCGCAACACGATGCCCAGGTCCAGATGAGGGCGGGCAAGCGCGGGCTCCAATTCGGCCGCTTGCCGCAAGTGCCGTTCGGCCTCTGCGGGTCGCCCCAGACATTGGCAGGCGTGTCCCAGGCCGGCGAGCGCCGCGGCACTGGTCGGAAAATCTCGCGCCGCACCCGCAAAGAAATCGTGGGCCTCTTGCGCCTGACCGCGCGCGGCCAGCAGATAACCGAGCGCCAATCGCGAATCGAGGGCCCGCGGATTCAGCCGTGCCGCTTCGGAAAAACCTGCGGCCGCGGCATCCAGATCCCCCAGTGCCTGGCAGATGATCGCCAGGTTGTGATGCGCCAGGGCATAGTCCGGCGCCAGGTCGAGCGCGCTTCGGTAACATGCTCCGGCGGCGGGCAGGTCGCCCTGCACGTGCAACAAGGTGCCCAGGTTGGCATGCGCCTCGGCATAGTCCGGCCGCAGGTCGACCGCACGGCGATATCCGGCAATCGCATCGTCCACGCGACCCAGGCCGCGGCAGGCCTCTGCCAACGCGGCGTGATACTCGGCCCCGTGCGGGTCGCTGGCCAGCGCTTGCAGGGCGAATTGCTCGGCCAACTCAGGCCGCCGGCTCGCCAGTGCAATCAAGGCCAGCATGTGCCATGCGCCCGCGTGTTGCCCCTCGGCGACGAGAACTTGTCGATAGGCCGCCTCGGCGCCGCGCAGGTCGCCGGCGCGATGCAGCATCAACGCCGCTTCAAAACTGTTAACGTCGGCCGGCATCGGCACCCTCGGCGCATCGCGTTTGCCACATCTGGCGATAAGCCGCTTCCAGACTTCGAGTGAAGCCCGCGAAGTCCAACAGGGGCGAGCCGGCCATCCGCTCGCGCAGCTCGCCGCGCAGCGCGGATAACGCCGCCGTGTCGCTCGCCTTCTGGACGGCAATTTCGATATACTCGTCCACGCTCCGGGCGATCCAATCGTGAAGCCCCAGGTTCACGTGCACGCTGCTGCCGAATCGCGTGACGTAGCTCTCTCCGGCCAGGGTCACCACGGGCACGCCCATCCAGGCCGAATCGCAGGTCGTCGTGTGGCCGTTGAAAGGAAACGGGTCGAGCGCGACGTCAACCTCGGCTACCAGCCGCATGTAGTCGGCGTGATTCTGTTTGTCGAACAGCTCGATCCTCAGGGGGTCGATTCCCTTGGAGGCCGCTGCCACGTGCAGGCGGTTCTCGACGAATCCACCGCGATAGGCCAGCACCATCAACCTCGAATCGGGCACGCGGCGCAGGATTTTCAGCCAGGTGTCGATCACTGCCGTGGTGACCTTGGCGAACTTGTTGAACGACCCGAACGTCACGTAGCCGCGCTCCAAGGCCGGCGAAGGAGAAATCGGCGGGGCGTCGTCCGGCGGGCGGTAGCAAAAGAACGCCGGCGACAGCCGCACCAGCTTCTCGGTGTAATACGAATCTGTCATTCCTGGCGGGTCGGCCTGGGCATCGGTCAGCCGATAGTCCATGGCCGTCATGCCGGTCGTGTTCTGATAGCCGATGTACGTGACCTGGATGGGCGCCGGTTTGCGGGCAAAAGCCGGCAGGCGGTTGTAGCCGATGTGACCGGTGAGATCGACCAGGATGTCGATCTGGTCGTTGCGCACCAACTGAGCAAGGTTTTCGTCCGACAGGCCGTAGATGTCGCGCCAGTAGTCGGCCGCCCCGCGCAGCCGCTGGGTCGTGAGGTCGCCGCGGAGCACATCCGAGTAGCAGAAAATCTCGAACTGCGAATGGTCGTGCGACAATAGCACGGGCTCGACGAAATAATTGACCGCGTGCACGCGGAAATAGGGCGAGACGTAGCCCACCTTCAACCTTCGGGCGGGATCGACGGCCGGTGGATGGGGAGCCGCTTGGGCCGTGAGCGGTTCGGCGTGGTGGGCCGCCCACTTCAAGTGCTCGGAAAAAATCGTGGCCGCGTCGTACCCCGGCACGAAGTTGAGGTCATAAACGTAGTTGCTGTGTTCGCTGCAGTCATCGGGTCGCAGCGCCATTGCCTTGCGGCGCGCGGCCAGGGCCTCTTCGCCGCGCCCTTGGGCAAACAGCGCGATCGCCTCGTTGGAATACAGCGCCGTGAGCTGCGGCGCCACTTGCAGGCCTTTCTGACAACACTTCAGCGACGAGTCAGCCTCGCCGAGATCGCTAAAGGCGACGGCCAGGTTGTTGTACGCGTCGCCATAGTCTGGATTGAGCCGAATGGCCTCTTGATATTCGGCAACGGCTCCCAGGTAGTCGTTCTTGTGCCGCAAGATATTGCCCCGGCTAAAGTGCCCCAGCGGCAGCTCCGGCTCGAGAGCGATCACGCGGTCGTAGCACGCCAGGGCTTCATCCAGCCGACCTCGCCGTTCGATCAGACCGCCGAAGTTCACCAGCGCCGGCACGTAGTTGGGCTGCCGCTTAAGCGCCTCGGTATAGGCCGCCAGCGCCTGGTCGTCTCGGCCGCGCGCGCTTTCGACGACGCCAAAGTTGTAGTACGCCTCGGCCGAATCGGGTCGCAATTGCAGCGCGACCTGGTAACACTTGATCGCGGCGTCCAGTTGTTCCAGCTCCTTGAGCACGGTGCCCAGGTTGTTGTAAGCCGCTGAGAACCGCGGGCTCAGCCGGATCGCCTCGCGATAGGCGGCCGCCGCGGGCTCGTAGTCGGACTGGCTCTGCAGCGCCACGCCGAGATTGAATGGATAGTTAGCGCTGGCAGGATCGCGCGCCATCGCGGCACGGTAGTATTCCACGCCCTCCTTCGGCCGTCCCTGGCGCATGCAGGTCGTCGCCAGGTTGTCGTAAGCGGCGGCAAAGGATGGGTCGACCGCCAGGGCCTGATGGTAGCGACCGATCGCTCCCTGGATATCTCCTTGCTCGGCGTGCACGAGCCCCAGGTTGTTGTGGGCCTCGGCATAATCGGGGTTCAGCCGCAGCGCTTCTGCAAAGGCCGCCCCCGCAGCAACCAGGTCGCCTTGCTGCTTGTGGACCAATCCGAGATTGTTGTGTGATTCGGCCATCGCCGGATTGAGCCGCAGCGCCTGGCGGTAACATTGCACGGCCTCGTCCAGCTTCCCCAGGGCACGGTAGACCTCGCCCAAGTTGCTGTGATAGGCGGGGTCGCCGCCCCGCAGCATGATGGCGCGGCTGATGTGCGTGACCGCTTGCAGCGAGTTGCCGGACTGGTGAGTGGCGACGCCCAGCAGATGCAAGGCATCGGCGTGTCGCGGATTGGCTTCCAGGATCTGGCGATAGATCGTTGACGCGTCGACGAAACGGCCGGCCCGATGATGGGCAAACGCGGTCTCGAACGCCTGGTCGATGCTGGACATGAAGGTGAGGCTGCAAGCGGAGCCGGAAAGGGACGGTTGAGGTGCCGCGGCTGGCGAGCGCGCCGCTACCACCAAGGATATGCGAAATCAGGCGGGAATTCACGCGACCCCCGCATAACCGTGCCAGAGAGCTTAACCGCGCCTCGCCTCGCCTCGGAGCGAGGCAGCGGCCGCTTTGCACGGTCCGCGAGGGGCGTGGTAGACTCAAGGCTCCGTCGCGCGGTCGTGTCGGTCCAGGCATCGGGGGCACGCCTGCCGCGCGATCCGACAGGGTCCCTTTTCCCGCATGGCCATCTCAACCCATGAGTTCTGGCGACTGGCCGCGGCCAGCGGTCTGTTTTCAGCCGACGATTGCCAGCAGTGGCAGCGCCGGTTTGCGGAGCTTGGCGCCGGACAAGCCAATGGCGCCACGGTTGCCGAATGGTTGATCTCCGAGGGCGCGTTGTCGCGGTACCAGGCCCAGATCTTGTTGGCCGGGCGCCCTGGCCCGTTTGTATTCAACGATTTTGTCATCGTCCAGCGGATCGAAACCGGTCGTCTCGCCCGCTCGTTTCGCGCGGTCTACAAAGGCCAGCGACCGGCGCTGCTGGTGTTCACCACGACCGACGAAGCCGCCGAGGATCACTGCATCGCCCAGTTCAAGCGCGTGCAGTCCATCAAGAGCCCGCACGTGGCGAGAGTCTATGTGTTTCATGCGGGCTCGTCGCCCCCGTTCTTCGTCCTCGACGACCTCCAAGGCGAGTGCCTGCGCGAGCGGTTGATCGCGGCGCGCCCCTCGGTCGAAGAGGCGTGCCGATTGGGCATGGAAGCGACGTTGGGACTGGTGGCGATGCATTCCGCCGGCCAGTTGCACGGCAACCTCTGTCCAGAAAACCTGTGGTTGGCTTCGACCGGCGAGTTGAAGCTGCTGCCCTACCCGCTCGCCGAAGTGGCCGTCGGCGCAGTGCGCTACAAGCCGCCGGCGATCGACTACCTCGCTCCCGAGCTGGCTGACCCGGAGCAACCGCCGACTGTCTTGTCGGACGTCTACAGCCTGGGCTGCATGCTCTATGAGCTGATCGCCGGCCGGGTGCCGTTTCCCGGCGGCACGGCCCAACAGCGGTTGACTCGGCACGCCAACGAGTTTGCCCAGCGACTCGACGCAATCGTGCCCGGCGTCGACGAGGAGTTGGCGGACCTGGTGTCGGAGATGATGCAAAAGGATCCGCTGCTGCGGGCGCAGACGGCCGGCTATGTCTCGCAAGTGCTTGCGCCGCTCTGTGTGCCGCGTGGGCAGCGGCGATTCGCCGCGCCGCCGAAGCTGAATCCCACGACGCTCAAACCCGGCTACGGAGCCTGGCAGGATGCCCCTTGGCGCGCTCCGCCCAAGCAAGTGCAACCCATCGCGCCGCCGGCCGAATCACCCGCCGCCCAGAAAGCCCCTGAGCCGTCGCCGTCGCCGTCGCCACTGGCGCCGGTGGCCAAGGCTCCCGCCGCAACGGCTCCGCACGCCGACAATCCTGCTGCCAAGGCAGCGGTCGGCAAGGCAGCGGCCCCGACGAGTTCCGCCTCCAAGACGCCCGCGCGGCCGGTTCCGCCCGCGCTCTCTCCACCCGGAGGCTCGGACAAAATTGCCGAGATGGTGCCGGTCCGGCCGTCTGTCCGCGAGGCAGCGGTTTCCGTGACCGAGACGCCCCCGATGTCCGCAGTGGACGTCGCGCCGTCAATTGTGATTGACGACGCGACGGTCCGAGTGTTCGATCCCGCCGAATCGCGTGCTTCGCTGCCGCGCCGTCGCAACCGCAACTCGTGGCTGATCGGCGGAATCGCCGGCGGCGTGCTGCTCGTCGTTGTGATCGCGGCGGCGTGGTTTGCCAGTCGAGCGACGCCCCCTGCGGCCCGCGTAGATGATTCCGCGACAAATCCGCCTCCCACGGCCAAGACACCCACCTCGGAGTCAGAGACCGCCGAGTCAGATCCGGACGCGGTAGAGAGCGCGAGCGACACGACCACCGGCTCCGTGCCAACGTCAGCTACCGGCAGCACGATCGACGACGACGGCCAGACCTTGTGGGTCTCGCCCACTGCCGGCGAGCCACTGAGCCTGCGTTACCTGCCCTCGGGTGCGCAAGTGATCCTGGCGTTGCGCCCGGCCGAGCTCGTGGCCAGCGCCGAGGGAGAGCGTTTGCTCTCGGCGGTCGGGCCACTCGGCCCGTGGAAACCGGACCAGTTGTCCGCGACGCTTGGCCTGCCGGCGGCGCGCATCGATCGGCTGTCGATTGCCTTTGTGCCGGACGATGCCGGGCAACCGCAGGCCGCGTATGTCATGCGCCTGACCGAACCACGCAACGAAGCTGCCTTGTTAGCCGCTTGGGGGCAACCGGCCGCGGCGACCCATCAGTCGAAGTCCTACTACCTAGGTCCGCGCCAGGCCTACTACTTCCCAACAGACGATGAGCATCTGGTGGCGCTCGGGCCGCCGCCGCTAATCAAGGAAGTGCTCGAGCTCGGTGGCGAGCCCTTGGCGCGCAAGGCGCTTGAGAGCCTGCTGGCCACTAGCGACAGTGCCCGACATGTCACGCTTCTGGCGGTGCCCAGCTACTTGTTGACCGATGGTAAGAGCTTGTTGGTCGGCGACCTGGCGAAATTGGCAGGCGGCCTCGGGCGGTTGATCGATCCCTCCTGGCAGGCGGTGCTGGCGAGCGCGCACCTGGGCGAAGAATTCTTCTTTGAGTTGCGCGTGCCGGCCCCGGTCGGCGCTCGGCCGGAGGAGCTGGCCAATTCTCTTCGCACGCAATTGGAAAAAGCCAGCGAGGCAATCGAGCAGCGCGTGGCGGCGCTCTCACCGGATCCCTATGGCCGCCTGATCGTGCTGCGGTTTCCCCGCATGGTGCAGTTGGCGGTCGACTACACACGCGCCGGCGCTGAAGGTCGCCAGGCAGTGTTGCGCACCTATCTGCCCACGAGCGCCGCGCACAACCTGGCACTGGGAGCGCTCTTGACCCTGGCCGAACGCCCGGGCGCGCCAACCGCCGAGAAAGGGTCGACCGCCGAGAAAGGGCCAGCCGCGACCACGCCAAGCGCCGCCGACACAGGCGCCGCTGGCGCGCTCAAGCGGGTCATCTCGCTGAGCTTTCCTCGCGACACGCTGGAACATTGCCTGGAGCTGCTCGCGCGCGAGATCGACGTGCCGATCGTGATCCTCGGCAACGACCTGCAACTGGAAGGCATCACCAAGAACCAGTCGTTCTCGCTGGACGAGCGCGAGCGGCCGGCCGGCGAGATCTTGCGGCGGGTTCTGTCGCTGGCCAACACCGACGGCAAGCTGGTCTACGTGGTTCGCTCGGGCGACGGAGAGCCGCAATCCATCGCCGTCACGACCCGTGCGGCGGCGGCAAAGAGGGGGGAGCGGCTGCCGGGGGAATTCGACGACAAATCGCCGGGCAAATCACCCTAGCCGGCACATTTCGCTCCGCAGCACACTATACTAGTACTGCTCGAAGAATCCTGCCCGGACGATCGTAGGTCAGCGTTTGGGCCATCACTTCGCGGACCGAGCCGTGGAACTATTCACTCTTCAATGCACGACATGCCAGGCCCGGCTCAAGGTCAAGGACGAGTCGGCCATCGGCGACATCGTGGCCTGCCCCAAGTGCGGCAGCATGGTTCAGATCGTGCCGCCGGTCGGCTGGCAGCGGAAGGAAACGTCTGACTCGACCGTCGTTGCGCCGCGTCCCTCGGCCATCGATACCACCGCGGTCCAGACGAAGACTCCAGCTCCGTCCACCAGTTCGCTATCCAAGTCAGCATCCGCGGCCAAGCCAGCTTCATTGTCCAAGGCAGCTTCATTGTCCAAGCCGGGGTCGTCGTCTCAGACGCTGTCGGCATCGAAGACGCCGCCCCCCACGCCCGCACATAGCACGCCGGCGCATAGCACTCCGGCCCAAAGCGTGATACAGCCGCGCAAGGCGGCCGCCGTCATCCCGCCGGCCTTGCCGCTGCGACACACGCCGCCGGCTGGTTCCAGCATCACGCTCGATGGGCTCGCGCCGACCGCCGCCGCGGTCTCCCCTGCCCCGCCCACTGGCTACCAGGCCACGACCGACGTCAGCCCAGCAGCGACAGCGGCCGAACCGACCCCGGCAGCAACCACGCCGATCACCTGGTGGGCCGGGACGTTTGATCGAATCAAAGCCGACTGGCCTATGCTCGCCGGCGGTTTGGCCAGCGGACTGCTCGTCGGCGCCGTGCTCTGGTGGGCACTCGTTCCCTCCAGCGGACCTGAGATCGAGAGCGTCGCAATTGAGACGGTCGACGCAAGTGGCGCCGCTGTCGATGCCGCTGTCGGTGCCGCAGCCGAGACCGCCGCTGGCGCGGATTCGACCGAGGTCGCGCCGCCGTTGGCCAAGTCAGCGCCAACAGAGACAAAACCCGCCGAGTCAGAAATTGCGACCGCGGCCGCAGAACCGGCGATTGCCACGGAAAAGGTCGAAGCCGCGAGCGAGCCGACGGAAGCAACGCCGGCGCCCGCGACCAATGCAGAATCAACGCCTCCGCCGTCTGACCCCGCCCCAGCGCAACCCGCCACCGACACCGCGGCGCCTCACCCAGGCATCAAGCTCGCCCCGGATGCCGCGAAGGCAGCGCCCGCACCCGATCGAGAACCGGCCGCGCCAGACGCCGAACCCAGCGCCGCCGACGACGCGCCGAACCCCGAGGCGCCGGCGACCACCCCGCCGCCCGCGACCCGCGGCTCACCCGGCGACGCCGGCGCAGCGCATCGTCTCTCGGCCGCCGAGGTCGACCAGCGGCTGGCAATCGAGCTGCCCAAGGTCACGTTTCGCAAAGTCCCGCTGGCGCAATTCGTCGACTTCATCGGCGAGCTGGCTGCGCTGCCAATCGCCATCGACGACGAGGGACTGGCTCGCGCTGGCCATAAGCGGAGCGTCGCGGTGACGGTCGAGCTCAGCGACACCACGGCCCGCGACGCGCTGCGCACGGCAGTCAAGCCGTTGGGCCTGACCTGCATCGTGCGCGGCGGTCGGTTGATCGTGACCAGTCCCGCAAAGTAGCGGCCCGCGAAGTAGACCGGCCCCGCGAAGTAGACCGGCCCGTTCTCCGCTACATCTTCTTGCCCAGCGCTCCCGCGATCTTGCGGCACAGCGTCATCGTCTCGTCGAACTGCTGGAAGGTCATCGACTGGTAGCCGTCTGACAGGGCGTTCTCAGGCTCGGGGTGGACCTCCATGATCAGGCCGTCGGCCCCGGCCGCCACGCTGGCCGCTGCCATCTGCGGCACCAGGTAGGTGTGCCCCGTGCCGTGGCTGGGGTCGACCACCACGGGCAGGTGCGTCTTGGCGTGCAGATAAACGACCGTGGCCAGCGGCAGCGTGAAGCGGGTGTGGCTTTCGAACGTGCGAATGCCCCGCTCGCAAAGCATCACGTTGGGGTTGCCCGCGTTCAGGATGTACTCGGCCGCCAGCAGCAGCTCGTCGATCGTGGCGCTGGGTCCGCGCTTGAGCAGCACCGGGCGATCGGTATCGCCGACCGCTTCCAGCAAGCGGTAGTTTTGCATGTTGCGTGCGCCGACTTGCAGCACGTCGGCATAGCGGGCCACGAGTGCCACGTCCTCGGTTGCCACGACCTCGGTCACCACGGCCAGGCCCGTGGCATCGCGCGCCGCCGCCAAAAGCTTCAGTCCGTCTTCCTTCAACCCTTGGAAGCTGTAAGGGCTGGTGCGGGGCTTGAACGCGCCGCCGCGCAGCGCCGTGGCGCCGGCTGCCTTGACCGCGCGGGCCGTGGCCAGGATTTGCTCTTCGGTTTCGACCGAGCAGGGGCCGGCGATCACGCCGATCGTGCCACCGCCGACCACCAGGCTGCCGGCGCGCACGACGGTCGGCTCGCGTTTGACTTCCAGGCTGGCGACCTTGTAGGGCGCGAGGATCGGCACGACCTCGGCCACGCCGGGTCCGCTTTCCAGCGATTCCTTGTGGGTCTTGCGATCATCGCCAATCGCGGCGATCACGGTCCGCTCGGTCCCCTGGATCACGTGGGCTTTCAGGCCCAGGCTCTCGATGCGGTGGACCATGTGCTCAACGTCCTCTTGTGAGGCTCCTTTTTTCATCACGACGATCACGGTCTGGTTCTCCGAATTGGTAGAGTGAGTGGACGGTTGGTTGGGTCATGGAATGGCAACAAAAAAAGCCCCGAGACTGACTGTGAGTCTCGGGGCTTTAAAGTTGTCGCTTGTGGAGTGAACTTACCGTTCGTCTCCGGCCCCGCGACCCAGCGGGTTAAAAAAGTACGCAAAGTAATACTGCCAGGTCGCGTTCATGGGGATTATTGTGTCTCGCGACGCGGCAAATTGCAAGATAGTTTCGGAGTGCTCGTGCGACGTTAAACCGCGATTTTCTGTGGCCGGACTCGATGAGGCCGAGGCCCTCATCTGACGCCCTCATTCAACACCAACCCGACGCGCCAGCGAGGGAAAATTGCCGGTGGATGACCCATCCCGGGGCTCCCTCGCTCGCGCGTCGGGTTAGTGACGGCCGGCCACTTTGACGCCTGAACCCTGCCGCGGGTTCACCGGGGTCGCAGACTCCGGCTACAGGGAATGGGCGCTTATCGCATGCCGCTGCCCGGCCGCTGGGCGATGGCCGGCGGATAAGGCGACTGCGGTCCTGCCGGCACGCCAGGTCCCGTGGGCATCCCCGGCACGGTTGCCGGCCCTGCGGCGGGCGGCATTGCCATGGCAAACGCGTTGGCGCCCGGCGGCAGCGCGATTGCGTCACGACCCTGCCAGGCGGCCAGCTCGCCATAGGCAGCTGTACCCGTGATCGGCGCCGAGGTCTGACCCGGGATAGACGTGGGCCGCGAATAGGCCACCAGCCGTCCCTGACCTCGCGTTCGCTGCACCAGCAGATTTAGCGCGGGCAGTTGATTCCAATCCTTGGCTGTCGAACGGCCATTCATCCGCACGGTCAGCTGCGCGCCGGCGCCTGTGCGGTCGGCGGCGTAAAAGCCGACCTCGGTCAGCATCTTGAAGACCGCCTCCGCCTCGGTCGCGGGAATCTCTAGCTCCCAGGTCTCATGCACCTCGGGCTGCGTGCTGGTGATGCCGCTTGAGGCCGGCGATTTGGACTTCTTGCTCAGCGGGTTCCAGCTTTTGGCGGTCGTCGCGGGTTGCACGCGACCGCTGTCCAGCGCGAATCGCGCCAGGGCCCAGCCGGCCTTGCCGGTCGGATGCGGATATTCGAGCGTGAGCGTGCCGATGGATTGCTCCGGCAACGGACTGCTGGCGACCTGCTCGTAAGAGAGCCGCTGGCCTTCGACCCGCACTACGTCGAGCGGCAAGGCCAGCCGTCCGGCATCGAGCCGATAGGTCAGCGCCGCGTCGGAATAGAAGCCGCTGTTGGCCTCCAGCGAAACCTTGCGCCACGGCAGGTTCGAGCAGCCCGAGGACACCGAGCAGGCGACGGCGCACGCCAGCAGAGTCAGGCTCGCGAATCGCCGATGGATGGTCACTGATAATCTGCTCGCGGCGGATTGAAGACGTCGAGCGCTCGCACACCCTGCGGACCGGCGACGACCTTGTGCATGACCCCGCCGGGTATCTTCCACATCTGCCCGGCCGTGACGTGCAGCGCCTCGCCGCCGATGGTGAAGTCGGCCTCGCCGGCGAGCATCAGCCCGACCTGCTCGTGCGGGTGGCTGTGCTCTTCGACCACGGCATGCGGCTGCATCTCCACCAGCGACAGCATCATCTGCTGGCAGCTGGTGGTGTAAATGTCGACGCCCGGGAAGATCCGGTGGTGACTGCAATCCTTCTTATCGACGACGTAGCCCGACATCTTCAGCAATCCCCATAACCGCTAAGGTTTGACAGGTATAAAAGCCAGCAGTGCCAGCAGGGGACTTTCTCAATTTGCGCCAGCAAATCCGGGCTTTCCTCCCTCCGCGCTACTAGGAGTCTTCCCTCGCCGTCAGCTCACGCGCCGCTGGGCGCCCCCTCCGGCGCCGGCTGCGAATCGTGTTCCTTGATCGCGGCGGCCAGGCCGGGTACACCATCAGCGCCCTCGGGGCAGGTGATCGTCGAGCCGGCAAAGTCCTTGCCTATCGGCTCGTAGCGGCCACCGAGTTGACGCGCCAAGAAGGCCTCGGCCACGGCATAAAACGCCAGGTTGTTGGCCGGCCGCGCAAAACCGTGACCTTCGTCCGGAAACAGCACGTAGGTCATCGGGATCTTTTTCTTCTGCATCGCCTGCACGATCTGATCGGCTTCGGCCTGCTTCACGCGCGGGTCGTTGGCCCCCTGTCCGATCAACAGCGGTTTCTGAATCTTCTCGACGAAGTTTAGCGGCGAGCGCTCGTTCAACAACGACTTGCCTTCGTCGGTCGTCGGATCGCCAACGCGCTTCTTGAACATTTCGAGCGCCGAGGCCCAGTAGGGCGGGATCGTGCTCAACAGCGTCACCAGGTTCGACGGACCGACGATGTCCACGCCGCAGGCAAACACGTCGGGCGTGAAGGTCAGGCCCACCAGTGTGGCGTAGCCGCCGTAGCTGCCGCCCATGATGGCGACCTTTGCCGGGTCGGCGATCTTCTCGGCCACGGCGAAGTTGACCGCGTCGATCAGGTCGTCGTGCATCGTGCCGGCCCACTGCTGGTCGCCGGCGTTGGTGAACTGCTTGCCGAACCCGGTCGAGCCGCGAAAGTTCACCGAGAGCACGGCATAGCCGCGGTTGGCCAGCAGTTGATGCTCGGCGTCATAGCCCCAGGTGTCGCGGCCCCACGGTCCGCCGTGGACCAGCAGCACCAGCGGCAACGGCGTGTTGGGCCGACCCGTGTTCTCGGGGTCCGATGCCTTGGGCAGCGTCAGGTAGCTGACCAGGTTCATGCCGTCGCGCGACTTGATCACCACCGGATGCATCTTGGCCAGAGGCAAGCCTTCGAGCGCCTTGCGGTTGGAGAACAGGAACTTGGCCTGCTTGGCGTCGCGGTCGTAGAGATAGTAGTTGACCGGACCGTCATCGAGCAAATAGGCCACGATCCAGCGTTTGTCGTCCAGCGTGCGGCTGGCCACCTGCACTTCGCCCGGCGAGACCTTGGCCAGGTAATCCAGGTCGGGCTCGATGGCCGGATCCAGAACTTGCCACTTCACCCGTTCAAAGTCGAACGACACCGCCTGGATGTTCTTCTCGGTCGGATGCACCAGCAGTCCGCCCGCGTCGGCCTGGTCGTTGGAGGCCAGCACGGTTTCTTTGCCGTCGGCCAGGTTAATTTGCGACAGGGCGCTGGTGTCACGGCCGCGGCTGTCGGTCACATACAGAATCGTGCCGGTCTTGTCGAAGCCCACGGTGTTGGTGGTCAGCGTGTCCTCGAAAGGAACTTTTTGAAACTCTTTCCAGCCCTCGCCGTCGGGCTCGTACATCTGGTTGCTGCCGTCGGGCAATAGCTTGGAGGCGAAGCGGACGCGGTAGTCGTCGTCGGTGACGAAGCCGGCAAAGTCGGGGTTCTTCTGCACCAGCGTTCGCTCGCCGGTGACGATGTTCACGCGATAAACGTCGTGATAGCGCGGGTCGCGATCGTTGATGCCGATCAGGATTTCTTGCGGAAACTTCTGGCTGACCCCTTCCACCTGCGCGGCGACCTTGTCGATCGGCGTGAGGTCCTTGGTTTCTTTCTTGGCGAGGTCCACGCTATAAACGTGGAAGTCCTCGTCGCCCCCTTTGTCCTGTATGTACAGCAGGTGCTCGTTGTCGTAGGCCCAGAAGTACGCGCGGATGCCGCGGTAGTTGTCGTTGGTCACCGGCTGGGCCTCCTCGGGCTTGTCGGCGGGTCCGACAAACACGTTGAGCACGCCGTTGTGCGGCGCCAGGTAGCTTAGCCGCGTGCCGTCGGGGCTGAGCCGCGCCGAGGCCTTGTCTGGGTTGCCATACAGCGTGGCTCGCGAGATCAGGTCGACGCCGGCCACTTGCGGCGGCGGCGTTTGCGGATGGGGCTCGCCGACGGCGATGCCCTGCGGCTCAGCCGGCTTGGCGGTTTCAGTGATTTTGGCCGGATCGGCCGCGGGCAACTCATTGGCCTTTTCTTCGCCCAGCGCAGGACCGCTGGTGATGGCGGCGGCACCGCCCCCTTCGTCGTCGTCTTTAGTCGTTTCCATGGCCGGGTCGGTCGTGGCGCGGGTGTCTTTCACGGGCGCGACCACCTCGGGAGGGACCTGGTTTGAGCAGCCGACCGTGGCCAGCAGGAGAATCGAGGCCGCGAAGTATCCGGGCGTGCGCAGCATGATGGGGAAACCTCCGTGTGAGCATGTTAGATTGTCTGGTGATACCATATCGCTCAGACAGCCCGTCGCCAAGTCGGCGGCAGGTCGTCGAGCGTGCTGGCAACTCCGGTGAAACGGTCGTTCATGAGTGTCCCGCGAGCCAACCATCCGCCACGAATCGCTTCGCTTGCGCACCAACCATTGGTAGCGGTGTTGGCGGCGGTGGCCATTGGCGTGGTGGCCGATCGGTACCTGCCGTCGACGATCGCCTGGTGGTGGCCGGCGGCCTGGGTCGCCTGGTTTGCCTGGTGGTTGCTCTGGCGTCGCGGGCATGATCGCGTGGCGGTCGCGTCGCTCTTGGTTTCATTAGCGCTGGTCGGAGCGGCCTGGCATCATGCCTGCTGGTCGGTATTCGCCGCCGACGAGTTGGGATTGGCAGCGCCCCAGTTCGGCGGTCCCGCGGCCATCGAAGGGCGCGTGGTCGGCGCGCCCCGCCGTGTGCCGGCGCCACCCTACAACCCGCTGTCGACGTTTCTCATGCCCGATCGCACGCGATTGGAGCTGGACGTCACAGCTGGCCGCGACGACGACGCCTGGCAGCCGCAGTCCGGTCGCGTGACCTTGAGCGTCGATGGATACCTGGACGGAGTGCGCGCGGGAGACACGATTCGCATCTTTGGCAAACTTTCCGCGGTGCGCGGGCCGGCGAACCCTGGCGAGTATGACTTTGCCGCGCGGTCTCGTGGCGAGCGGCGGTTGGCCTGGCTTTCGGCAGAATTTCCCGAGTGCGTGGCGGTGCAGGAGCTTGGCAGCGCGTGGAACTGGCGACGCGTGGTCGGCGCGCTGCGCGCCGGCGGCGACACGCTGGTCTGGCGCAACCTAGCGCCCGGCCGCACCGGATTGGCCGCGGCGATGTTTCTCGGTTCGCGAGAAGAACTCGATCCCGACGAGACCCAGGCCTTTATCGAAACCGGCACGATTCACCTGCTGGTCATCTCGGGCCTGAACGTCGGCATCCTGGCCGCCTGCATGTTCTTTGCGTTGCGAACCCTGCTGGTGCCCGAGCGGGTTGCGCTGGCGGCGGTCGCTGCGGCCTGCGTGTTGTATGCCGCCACGACCGACGCCCAGCCGCCGGTGGTCCGGGCCACGGTGATGGTGCTAGTCGGCTGCGCGGCGGCGACCTTGGGGCGGAGGACGCTCGAATACAACTCGCTGGCCGCGGCCGGGCTGGTCGTGCTGGCCATCAATCCTTGCGAGCTGTTTCAATCGGGTACGCAGCTCTCCTTTCTGTCGGTCGCAGCGCTGGCCTGGCTGGCCGATCGGCGACGCCGGCGCCCCGAGGTGGATCCCCTGACGCGATTGATCGCGCGGACCCGACCTTGGCACGAGCGGGCTCTGCGCGGCTTCGGCAGAGAGGTGTGGCGCATGACCGTTGCCAGCGCCGTGATCTGGCTGGTGATCAGTCCGCTGGTCATGACCCGGCTGCACCTGGTCTCGCCGGCGGCGGTGGCGCTGGGACCGCTGTTGGCCGTGCCGGTCGCGTTGGCGATGGCCGCCGGCTTTGGCATTTTCGCGTTGGGCTGGTTGTTGCCGCCGCTGGCGGTCGTGCTGGGTTGGATCTGCGACGTCAACCTGGGGCTGATGCAGTCGGCAGTTGAGTTTGCTCGCAGTTGGCCGGGCGGTCACTTCTGGGTGCCGGGGCCGAGCGATTGGTGGCTGGCCGGTTTTTATGGAGCGCTGCTTATCGGCATGCTCGCCCCGACCTGGACGCCGCCACGGCGGTGGTGCGTGGGGCTGATGGCCGGTTGGGCCGCGCTGGGGTTGGCCGTGCCGCTGGTCACGCCGCGCGATGCCGAGCGATTGGACTGCACGTTTTTGTCGGTGGGTCACGGCGCGGCGGTCGTGCTGCAATTGCCTGGCGGTCAGACCCTGCTTTACGACGCTGGCCGCTTGGGTCCGCCGGCCTACGCCTCGCGCGCCGTGGCCGGGTATCTCTGGTCGCAGGGCATCACGCATCTGGACGCGGTTGTGATTTCGCACGCCGACGCCGACCACTACAACGCGCTGCCGGCACTGGTGAATCAGTTCACCGTGGGCACGGTCTACACTTCGCCCGTGATGTTTGAAGAGAAGTCGCCCGCGCTCGACGCGCTGCGCCGCGCGATCCAGCGGGCCGACATACCGCTGCGCGAGGTTTGGGGCGGCGACCGTCTGAGCAACCCGGGCGGCGCAAAGATCGAAGTCTTGCACCCGCCCCGCCGCGGCGTGCTGGGCAGCGACAACGCCAACAGCATCGTGCTGGCCATCGAGTATCGCGGGAAGAGGTTATTGTTGACCGGTGACCTGGAAGGCGTGGGCATGACCGACGTGGTGGCCGAAGAGCCCTGGGATTGCGACGTCTTGTTAGCCCCACACCACGGCAGCGCGGCGAGCGATCCGCCCGGCTTCGCCACCTGGAGCACGCCCGAGTGGACCGTAATTAGCGGAGATCCCCGCGATCGCCTGGAAGCCGTGGAGAACGCCTACGCGGCCCGCGGCGGTCAAGTATTGCACACGGCGAACACGGGCGCCGTGCGAGTGTCGATTGGGCGCGAGTTGGAGGTGGAGCGGTGGCACGATTGGGAATAGATTTAGAGCAGGCATCCGCGTGAGAGTGTGGGCCTTGGGAGTGGACCTATGAAAAAAGGCCGTCGCAAGGTGGCGACAATCTCTAGCCCCGCTCCCTGCTACAATGGCGGCATCAGCGAGGGCACGATCCTCTACGACGTTAGCAACAAACTAACCACCTTTTTGGGAGAGACAGCGATGAAAGCAAGTGCACGCAATGAATCGGCGGGCGTTTTTATCGCTCTCGCAATGGGAGTCTTTTCCACGGCCGGTCCATGGCGCCTGCTGGCCGCCGCGGATCAACCTCAGCAAACCGACCGCGCAGCGGACGATCTCGGAAAGAAGCTCATTGGCACGTGGAAATTGGAAGAAGCAAAAACGCCTGGCTCGCCGTCGGGGGTTGGCGCTCGCCTGAAATTGTTTACCGGAACCCATTGGAGCATCGTTCCAGCCTGATCCTGCGACCGGTGTGATCGTCTTCCAACACGGCGGGCGCTACGAGTTGGAGGGCAGCCTGCTCAAGACCACGAGAGATTTCGCGGGCGAGAGTACCAAGGAAATGATTGGTACCTCCGGCAAATTTACAATTCAAATCGATGGCGACACATTAAAGCAAATCGATGCGGACGGCGTATTCAATGAAACCTGGCGGCGGGTTAAATAACCTCGCCGAGAAGGGGCAGGGATTGTCCCCAATTCTCGTCGAGCCACCTAAACGTCATGCCGTTTGAGTGAATGACCCAGCAGAGGATTTCCCCGAGGCTACCCGCAGCCTTCCGGGCGGGGTGCGTATGGTTTGACAATCAAGCGGCGCTGCCGCTCAGAGGCACAAGAGGTTGGGGGGCATTTACGAATTTGACTCCCGACCCCTTTTCTCCTCCCAATCAAGCGGCGCTGCCGCTCAGAGGCACAAGAGGTTGGGGGGCATTTACGAATTTGACTCCCGACCCCTTTTCTCCTCCGAATTTGACTCCCGACCCCTTTTCTCCTCCCGACCCTTTTTCTCCTCCTCAATGGCCCCATGAGCGATCGCCCTTCACCGTCCCTGAGAGCTTCTATCGCCTTCATGGTGATCTGGTGTTGCGTACTTCAGATAGTCGACTACTTCTTTGGCAGCACGCCGTATCGACAAGAGTCGATCGTGGTTACTCTCCTTGGAATTGTGGCTAGCGGCTACTTTTTGGAGCGTCGGGCTCGCCGATCCGGCGATTCTTAATCTCTAGCCGTTGTGCCGAATCTTTTTGATCCCACACACTAACTTACGAGTACCATCCAACAGGATTCGCCGCCTGGAGCACGCCGGAGTGGACCGTGATCAGCGGCGATCCCCGCGATCGATTGGAAGCCGTGGAGAACACTTACGCCGCGCGCGGGGGTCAGGTATCGCATACCGCGAACACGGGCGCGGTGCGTGTTTCTTTCGGGCGTGAGGTGCAAGTTGAGTGCTGGCACGACGTGCCGTTAGGCCTCGCCCGCCTTGAGCCCTGTGGTCTGCGGGACTATCATTCTATTGACGTATTGGCGTGGCGATTCTGGTGGCGTGGGATTCTTCAGGCATTTGCGCAGTGGCCCGCGCCCGCCCGATTGGCGACGTCCTGGCGGAGAGACTTTTCGATTGCGGTCGATGCCCTTCACGCCGCGCCCCATTCGGTGCGGCAACCCCCTGTAAGGAAACTGTTCCCCGACATGCGAGCTATCGACGCCACACGTCTGTACTTTGACCGCGCCGCCGATCAGATGGACCTGAGCGAGAACATGCGGCAACTGCTGCTGACCGCCAAGCGCGAGATTTCGGTGCAGATCGCGGTGGAATTGGACAACGGCGAGATCTCCACGCTGATCGGGTACCGCGTGCAGCACGACGACGCCCGCGGGCCGATGAAGGGGGGCCTGCGCTACCATCCGGAAGTGGACTTGAGCGAGGTCCGCTCGCTGGCGGCGCTGATGACCTGGAAGACGGCCCTTGTGGACATTCCCTTCGGCGGAGCCAAGGGGGGCATCGCGGTCGATCCGACCAAGCTCAACTTTCGCGAGCTGGAACGAATCACGCGCAAGTTCATCGACGGCATTCACGACGTCATTGGTCCGGACGTCGATATCCCGGCTCCCGACATGGGCACCAATTCCGAGGTAATGGCCTGGATCATGAACCAGTATCAGAAGTACCACGGTTTCAGCCCCGGCTGCGTTACCGGCAAACCGGTGGAGCTCTACGGCATTCCGGGGCGCGAGGAAGCGACCGGCCGCGGCGTGGGCATTTTGGCATTCAAGATGCTCAGCCGCCTGGGTCGCAAGCCGGCGCAGACCCGCGTTGCCCTGCAAGGTTTTGGCAACGTCGGCTCGCACGCCGCTAAGTTTCTTTCGGAGTCGGAGCTTAAGGTGGTCGCGGTCAGCGACGTCAGCGGCGGCTATTATCGGCCCGCGGGCCTGGACATCCCCGGCATGCTGCAATATACCCGCGAGCACCAGTGGACTCTCCAAGGCTACACCGAGGCCGAGCGGATTTCGAACACCGAGCTGTTGGAGTTGGACGTCGATTTGCTGATCCCAGCTGCGCTGGGCGGAGTGATCACGGCGGAGAACGCGCCGCGGATCAAGGCGCCGATGATTATTGAAGCGGCCAACCAGCCGGTCTGGCCCGATGCCGATCAGATCTTTGACGCCGGTGGGACCGTGGTCTTGCCAGACATTCTGGCTAATGCCGGCGGCGTGACGGTGAGTTATTTTGAATGGGTGCAAAACCGGCAGCACTACTCGTGGGGGCTCAACCGCGTCCGCCAGGAATTGGACCGCGTGTTGTCCGACAGTTTTGAGCGGGTCTGGAGCATGGCGGCCGAACGCAAAGTGAGCTTGCGCACCGCGGCCTACATTTTGGGCATCGGCCGCGTGGGGCGGGCCACGGTCTTGGGAGGCATTGTCTGATGAACGTGATGAAAGATCCGGATGCGGTTGCCTGGTGCCAGGCGGTGCCGGCCTTTAAGGGGCTCAACCCCGGCGAGTGCCATCAATTGCTGGACGTAGCCCGCGAGCGGACCTATGCGCCGGGACAGAAAGTGATCGAACAGGGTCAGAGCAGTCAGTATCTGTGGATTCTGCTGGACGGGCGCTGCGACGTGGTGCGGGCCAGCAAGCACAACGGTGAGTTGGTGCTGGCCGAGCTGGCCCAGCACGGCTTGTTCGGCGAGCTGTCGTTTTTTAGCCCCGCGCCACACTCGGCCAGCGTCGTGGCCCGCACTCCGGTGAAGCTGTTGTGCATTTCACGGAGCGACTACGACGACATGATTCGCGACGCGGTGCCGGCGGCTTATAAGCTGGCCTACAACATCGTGGAGCACGTGGCGACCAAGCTGCGGACGATGGACGAGCGCGTGGCCGAGCTGTCGGCCCACGGCGAAGACCACGACGCGGCCGACAAATTGCCCGAGTGGCGCCGCTTTCGTGAGAAGCTGTTCGACGGATGGAATTTGTAAACACGCCGCGTGCGTGTCCGGGACCAAACGAGCCGGCAGTTCCGCGGCTCACGATTCTAACGATGATGACCGTCGCAATTGGTCACCATCCGTCACGGCCACCGGCGCGGCTGGCCGAATGGCCCGTTGGCGACCGGTGTTTTTTTCGTCAATACCAGCACGAGCGTCCGCGCGCTGGTTGCTATCGCACGACGCGATTTTGCCACGCGTTGCCCAAACGCCACGTGTTGCGGCGTTGCGCTCGCGGATTTCTCGCGAAACTCGCTTTGGCACGCTCCCTGCATTAGGCCCTCCTCAACGTTCGCTCGACTGTGAGTGCAAACGACCTTCTAACACCTTGAGGAATCCCACGATGAAGAGTTTGATTTTTGCGGCTGCGGTTCTGGCCACGGGTCTGGTTGCTTCGGCCAAGGCCGGAGAAGTTTCGAAGTCGACCCTGGGCAACATGGGCTTTGGCGCCGTCTCCACGCTGTCGGATGCCGACGGCATGGCGATTCGCGGCAAGGGCACCAGCGCCGCGATCTGGGGCGAGAGCGTCTCGAGCTATGGCAACCACAACGGTCTGAATATCTCGACCAACGGTTACCAGGCCTCGGCCAGTCACGGTCACGGCAGCTCGTCGGCCGTGGGTGCGAACTTGAGCACCGCCGGCACCGTCTCGAACTACGGCTACCGCGTCAACTTCGCCGGCGGCGGCTCGTTCGCCATCGCCAAGTAAGCGTAAGCTGAAAATCGCCGGGCGGTCCTCTGGTGCGGCCGACCCCGCGTAGAAGTCTTAAGCGGCCCTGACGCGCGAAACAACGCGTCAGGGCCGCTTTTTTTTCGGATCGTTGCCGACGAGTCGCTACGCGACCTCAATCGCCCCCCTTCTCCTCCTCTTCGTGCACGGCGGTCTCGGTCTCTATTTTCAGCTCCACCGAGGGCCGGGCCACGAGGCGATCGAGATCCTGCAAGGCATTGCCCAGCGCCATGGTCGCCTTGCCCCGCGGCTTTCCGCCATAGAGCGACCGCACCCAACGGGTCATGGCCCAGGGGATGACGACGAACATGCCAAACAACACCGCCAGACCTATGCCCAGCTCGGCCAGCCACATGGCAGGGTCTCCGCAAAGATCGGCTCGTTGCTACGCGTAGCTCACCCGGCGACTGCCGTGGTTCTTGGCCGGGTTCTTCACAACGTCGGCGATCACCTCGCCGGCGCGGCGGGCCGCCGCGGCGTCGACGTCCAGATGCGTGACGGCCCGCACCCGATCGGCCGCGATGTCCAGCATCAGCACACCCTGGTCGGCCAATCGCTGGCAAAATTCCTCGGCGGTGCCCAACGTCGGATCGACCTTGAAGATCACGATGTTGGTGTCGACCGTGTCGCCGATCAGCTTCAACCCCGGCACCTGCCGCACGGTCTCGGCCAGCAGCTTGGCGTGGGCGTGGTCCTCGGCCAACCGCTCGATGTGATTGTCGAGTGCATACAGGGCCGCGGCGGCGATGATGCCCGCCTGGCGCATGCCGCCGCCAAACAGCTTGCGGATCCGCCGAGCCTTCTTGATCTCATCCTTCGACCCGCACAACGCCGACCCAACCGGCGCGCCCAGACCCTTAGAGAAGCAGATGCTCACCGTGTCAAAGTGCTTGGCCCACCGCTTGGCGTCGATGCCCGTGGCGACCACCGCGTTGAACAGCCGCGCGCCGTCCAGGTGCCGGGCCAGGCCGGCATCGCGAGCCCAATTGCAAATCGATTCGACGACGTCATACGGTTGAATTCGGCCCGCGCCGCGATTGTGGGTATTTTCCAGGCAGACCAGCCGGGTTTGCACCAGGTGGTCGTCGCCGCCGCGAATCAACCCAGCGAGCTGTTCCAGCCGCATCACGCCACCGTCGCCGTCGACCGTGCGCGTGGAGACGCCGCTGAGCTGCACATGGGCGCCTTGCTCGTAGTTGTAAATGTGGCAGCCGACGTCGCAGATCAATTCGTCGCCCGGCGCGCAATGCACCCGCACGCCGATCTGGTTGGACATCGAGCCCGAGGGGACGTAAATGGCGGCTTCCTTGCCGGTCAGGTCCGCGATCCGCTCTTGCAGGGCATGAATCGAGGGATCCTCGTCAAAGACGTCGTCGCCGACCTCGGCCGCCGCCATGGCCGCTCGCATGCCGGGCGTGGGGCGCGTCACCGTGTCACTGCGAAAATCGAGAACCTTCTCGGGCATTCTTGCCTCTCCTTGCTGGCTTCTGGCCTTTTCCTAGGTAGCTGCACGAGACAAAATAGACGGTTCGCGGCCGAATCGACCGGCGAACCTGCCCAAATCGTATCGCCTCCGCAGGGCAGTGACCAGCCTGACAGCGTAAAACCCGAGTTGCCACGCGATGAACGCCCCCGGCGTGAATATCCAGAGAATTAATGGTCGACGGTCCGACGCTCGCGAAGCGCTGGCCGCGCTGCGCGAGGCGCTCAGCCCGCGCGGCAATATCGTCAGCGCCGAGGGCCGCCGCCGCACGCTGGAAGTCTTTGGGCAAGAGCTCACGCCGCAGCAGGTCGTCGAGACGATCTGCCAGGACGTCCAACGTCGCGGGATTGCCGCCGTGCTGGAATATTCCGCGCGGATCGACAAGGCCGAGCTCACCGCCGAGACCCTGCGAGTCACCGCCGACGAGTTGGCCGCCGCCCATCGCCAGGCCGACCCGCGGCTGCTGGCCGCGATCCGCCGCATCCGCAACAATATCCGCGAGTTTCAAAAACTACTGCTGCCCAACGACGCTCGGATCGAACGGTCGCACGGCAGCTACCTGGCGCAGCGCTATCGGCCGCTGGACCGTGTGGGCATCTGCGTTCCCGGCGGCGCCGCGGCGTATCCTTCGACCGTGTTGATGACTGCCGTGCCCGCGCAGGTTGCGGGTGTAAAGGAACTGGTCGTAGTCGCCCCACCGACTCGTTTCGGTGCGAACAATCCTGACCTGCTGGCAACGTGCCATGAGTTGGGCGTCACCGAGGTCTATCGCTTGGGGGGCGCGCAGGCCGTGGCCACCCTGGCCTACGGCCTGGACGGCATTCGCGGTGTCGACAAGATCGTCGGCCCCGGCAACCTGTTCGTGGCGCTGGCCAAGAAGTATGTCTATGGCGAGGTCGACATCGATTCGATCGCTGGTCCGAGCGAAGTGGTGGTCATCGCCGACAGTTCCACGCGTCCGGACTTCACGGCCGCCGACCTGATCGCCCAGGCCGAGCATGCGCCGGGCGCGAGCATTTTAATCACTTGGAGCGAAGAGGTCCTGGAGGCCACGGCTGCGGAATTGGCAAAGCAGACTGCGCACCTGGAGCGAGGCGACCTGGCGCGACAGAGCCTGGAGCAGTTTGGCGCGTTGGTGCTGGTGGCCGACGCCCGCGAGGCGGCGGCGCTGGCCGACGAGATCGCGCCGGAACACTTGCACATCGCGACCGACAATGCCGAAGAGATCGCCCAGCAAATCACGCACGCCGGCGCAATGTTCCTGGGCAACTACACCCCGGTTGCCGTGGGCGACTATGCGGCCGGACCCTCGCACGTGTTGCCGACCGGCGGCACGGCCCGCTTCGCCAGCGGACTGTCGGCGCGGGATTTTTTCCGCTCGCATAGCATCCTGAGTTACACCGCCGACGGCCTGGCCGACCTGGCCGACGACATCCGCACCATGGCCGACAAGGAAGGCCTGACCGCCCACCGAGCCAGCGTAGACATCCGAGTATCGCCCTCGCCTTCTCCGAAAGAGAAGGGGTAAGCACAAGACCCTCGCCCGCGGGCGGGAGAGGGTGGCTCGCGCAAGCGAGCCGGGTGAGGGGCGACTGAACCAAATCGCCCGAACCAACAACCGACTCAAAACGTCCCATGTAGGTCACGCCCCGCTCTGACCTTCGCCCGCGGCACCCAACGACTCATCCCCACGATACCCAATGACCTACTTTCGACCTGAGCTGGTGCAGATGCAGGGCTATGTGCCGGGCGAGCAGCCGCAGGCCGGCAAGTTCATCAAGCTCAATACCAACGAGAATCCCTATCCGCCGTCGCCGGCGGTCAAGTTAGCGATCAGCGCGGTTTTGGAACGCGGCCTGACCCGTTATCCCGATCCCATGGCAAGTGCTTTTCGCCGCCGGGCCGGCGAGGTGCTGGACGTCGACCCTAATTGGATCCTCTGCGGCAATGGCAGCGATGACATCTTGACCATTCTCACTCGGTCGCTGGTGGGCGCGGGCCAATGGCTGCGACTCCCCTACCCCAGCTACATTCTCTACAAGACCCTGGCACACTTGCAGGGCGCGCATGCCGAAGAGGTTCACTTCGAGCCCGACTGGTCGCTCTCCGATAAATTCGCCACGCCGCTCGAGGGACTGAAGCTGGCCTACCTGGCCAATCCCAACAGCCCCTCGGGCACGGTCCTCTCGCCCGCGCGGGTCTTGGAGCTGGCCGAGCGCTTGCCTTGTCCGCTGGTGGTCGACGAGGCCTACGGCGACTTCGCCGATGAGAACTGCCTGAGCCTGGTGGCGAAGTGCGAAAAGATCCTGGTCTCGCGCTCGCTGAGCAAAAGTTATTCACTGGCCGGATTGCGATTTGGCTTTCTGGTCGGACAACCGCAGATGATCGCCGAACTGGCGAAGATGAAGGACTCGTACAATTGCGACGCGCTGGCCATCGCCGGCGCCACGGCCGCCATCGACGACCAGGCCTGGCTGGCCGACAACCAGGCCAAGCTGCGCAAGACCCGCGCGCGGTTGACCGCCGGCATGCGCGAGCTCGGCTTTGCCGCGGTCGATTCGCAGGCCAATTTTGTCTGGTGCCCACACCCCGGCCGGCCGGTCAAACCACTGTATGAACAGCTCAAGGCCCAGCAAATCCTTGTGCGATACATGGATTATGCGGGCTGGGGGGACGGGCTAAGAATAACGGTCGGAACCGATGACCAGATCGACGCCTGCCTCAGCGCCCTGCGGACGATGATTTAAGTAGGTCACTCCATCCTCCCGTAAGTCAGGCACCCCGTGCCTGACAAAAGTCAAAACGCTTTAACCGGCGCCGAACGAAGGCGCAATAGACGTCGCTCAGCAATCAACGTCCCATGACTGTCAGGCACGACGTGCCTGACCTACAAAAGAAAAAAAGGTGTCAGACACCTTTTCCACCATGCCGCGCACCGGACACATTCAACGTCAGACCGCCGAGACCGACATCGAGCTGTCGCTGGACCTCGACGGCTCGGGCAACGGCCAGATCGCCACCGGCGTCGGCTTCTTCGATCACATGCTGACGCTCTTGGCGCGGCACGCTTCGATCGACCTGACCGTGAAGGCCCAGGGCGACCTGCACGTCGACCAGCACCACACGGTCGAGGACGTCGGCATCTGCTTTGGCCAGGCGCTCAAGCAGGCGCTGGGCGACAAGGCCGGCATCCGCCGTTACGGCCACTTCACGCTGCCGATGGAAGAGACCCTGGCCACCACGGCCCTCGACTTCAGCGGCCGCTACTTCCTGGTCTTTCAGGCGGAGTTTCCCACGGCCAAGATCGGCGAGTTTGACAGCGAGCTGGTCGAGGACTTCTGGCAGGCCGCCGCGGCCAACGCCCTGTGCAACCTGCACGTGCTGGTCCACTACGGCCGCAACAGCCACCACATCAGCGAGGCGATCTTCAAAGCCACGGCCCGAGCGCTGCGAATGGCCGTGGAAAAAGATCCCCGCAACCCCGGCGTGCCGAGCACGAAGGGAACGCTGAGTGGCTAGTGGCGGCGGAGGCCGCCGTTGTTGGTTGCTAGTTGTTGGTTGCGGCGTGCATCTGCTGGCGGTTTAGCAATCGCCGCCGGTAGAGCCTTCGCTCAATGCACGCTCTCCAACACCAGATCTCCTTTGTCGCGCTCCATCAGATTGTTTTGCTCAGATGGCACCCCGCCGTCGTCTCGCCCGTTGTGCCCGACGCTGTAAAGAACGTACCCGTCTTGCTCGCGGCAATAAACCAACGGTCCGTCGCCAAGAGGGTCCTGCGGGACTGCGGGCAGATACTCAGGCACCAACTGCGCGAGCGACTCCGGCCATTCGCCGCGCGCCAGTTGAAACTGTCGCAGCGCGATATGCGTTAGCAGTAGCCAGTGTTCGGCGTCTTCTCGCCGCACAGCTCCTCTCATCGCCATTTCGAAGTCAGGTTCATGGGTGATCCGGTCGGATATCCATTCCATCAATCGCATCATCCAGCCGAAGCCGATTCGGTTGCAAAGCAACTCGCGCGAGATCACGTCTGACAGGTCTTCGCGCCCGTCCGCGATCTTGGGTAGTTCATTTCCAATCGCGGCCAATTGCTCAGCGCTGAGCCGATCCAACAGGCCATAGATACCGCCGCGGGCAAGCTGGGCGGCGGACATCGCGACGAAATACGAGGAAGATGCGCCGCCGCGCGCACCGACGTTGCCAAGCTGCGCTATTTGGAGGTAGGTCGCCGCCGCCTGAGCCGGCTGATCCAGCGAGGCTTCGGCCCGGGCCCGGCCATATAGCGCGCGGCCCAGTCTGCGTCGGGCATCCTCGGAGGCGATTATCGACCAGGACATCGGATCGTAGTAATCCAGCGGCACGCGACTGGGCACGTTTACCGCTTCGCGCAAACTGGCAAACAGCGACGCGTTGTCGTGGGCAAATTGCTGGCACTGCGCAGCCGAAGCCTCCGCCACTTCCATCGTCGGAATGGCCGTCCAGTTCAACGTCGCTTCGAGTTGCGTGATCAGGTCGTAACCATTGGGCTTTGGCAGCTCGGCCGGCGGCGGGACTGTCGGCGGCAGCAGCGCGCGGTACACGTCGACCAGCGGCACGAGCGGCAGCAAGGTGACGACGGCGAACGCCGCGGTCCAGGCAGGCGAAAAGGTGCGCGCTGTACTCGACGCGGCGGCTGGTTCGTCGGGCGCGCTGGTCCCGTGTACGTGCCTCGCGACAAATGCCCACAGTCCCGTCAGCACCGCATAGCCCAGGACGACGCCGACGTTGAACACCTCGCGTCCGTACCGACCGTCGCCGGGCAGAAACATCGCGGCCGGCTGATAGTGCGAGAATCCATAGAGGGTCGCGACCAGTGCGACCGCCAAGATGGCCCCTCGTCGCCAGGGAAGGCCACGACCACGTTCGAGCGGTCCAGTCACCAGTGCAATGGCGCCTAGCCCGGCGCCCAATCCGGCGGTCACCAAGATCCATAACCACCCGTGGTCCGCGTCGGACCAGATCGGATTGAACGAAGCATGACGGCCGATGCCGAACACCGCGGCCAATAACGCCACCGCCGCGATCAGGTCGCGCAAGCCAAACTGCGGCCGCCAGGGTGTGGTCCTCGCGTCCGGGTCGACCTTCTTGCGGTCGCGTAACCAATCGGCAAACCCCCGGCCCAGGATCACCGCCACCTGGCCGCCGAAGAGGATTAATAGTTCATAGGCCCCGATCGGCAACAGAGCCGTCATCAACAGCGCCAGCGGCGCAACCCGCCAAAACCAATGCCCTGCCCCGCCGATCAGCCACAGCGCCGCCGCGGCATAAGCCCAGGCGGACGAAGCGAGCACGGCGCCTACCGCGACAACTTGGAGCCAAAGCGGCATGGGAGGAAAGTGGTCAGTGGTCAGTGGTCAGTGGTCAGTAAGGAAGGACGTAAGTCAGGCATTTGCCTGACAGGACGACCGAGTGAACTGTTTGTCAGGCAAATGCCTGACCTACCAACACAATGTCCTCAATTCGCGGTGCTGTCGAAAAAATAATCGCTGCCGCCATCCGCAGGTGCGGTCTCCGGACGGACCCCGCCGTCGTCGCGGCCGTTGATCCACACGCTGTACAGCAAGTAGTCGTCGCCCGTGCGTCGATAGACCAGCGGTCCCTCAGAAAACGGATCCGCTGGGACCGCGGGCAAATAATCAGGCACCAACTGCGCCAGCTCCTCCGGCAACTTCCCGGTGTTCAGCCGAAAGCGGCGCACGGCCGCTTCGGCGATCAGCAACTGCAAACGCGCGTCGGTGCGTTGACGGAAGTGTGCCACGGTTTGCAAAGTGCGATTCTCGACGAAGGATGCTCTTTCCACCCACCTCACCAGCCGTCCCATCCAGCCGTACGACAGTCGAGCCCAGACATTTTCGCGGTCGAAGATCTCGTCCAGTGGCTCGCCCGCATCTCGGATCGTCACCAACCCATCACCGAGCCGGGCAAGTTCTGGGGCGTTGAGTTTCGGCAGGTCCTTAAACAATTGCTGGCGGCCGTGGTCCACGAGGCCTGTTCGAACCGAGTCATGCACAGCCAATCCGCCACGATTCATCGCATACGCCAGTCGAATGGTGTCCAACGCAGATTCGGTTGCCAGGGCGAACTCACCTTGAGACCTCAAGGCCTGCGTTCGCGCCTGGATCGCCCGGGCCAGGTTGCGGTGCGATTGAATTGCCGGCAAGAGAGTTCCCATGATGTTAGGGTCGTACGACAGCGGCACCAGGCTGGGAAGTTGCAGGTCCACTTGGAGCTGCGCAAATGTGGCCGCGTTATCCTTTACAAATTGCTGGCATGCAGCTTCCGATGCCGCTTCCACGTCCTGCGTCGGAATCGCCGACCAGTTGAACGAATTGCCTAGCTTCGTCAGGCGGTCAAACCCGTTGGGAACAGGCAGGGTCACAACCGGCGGAACGGGCGGCGGCAACAGCGCCCGGTACAAGTCGGCCAGCGGGATGAGCATCAAGAATGCCAGCGCGACCGCCGCGCCGCGTCCCACACGGCCGCTCCAACTCAACTCGCTGCGACCTTCGCGCCCCGCGAATCTTTTCCACCGTCGCGCGCAGGCCCAGACCAGCCAATTTGCCACCAATGCGACGGCGCCCAGTGCGAGCCCGAGTCCGCCGAGCATGGGACTCGCGCCGCCGCTGGCGATCGTTTGCACGGACCACACCGGGCCGCTCGGCGCGTGCCGCAAGATCGCCAGCACCGCCGCCGCGACCGCCAGCCAACCCAGCAGATCGCCGAGCGAGAACCGGAGCGTGTGGCGGGCCGGTCCGTTTAATGCCTCGCCCGCGGCGATCGCAGCGGCCGCCGCGCGCCGCCGTCGGACGAGTCCCGCGAGCGTGACGCCCGCGATAATCGTGACTGCCTGGCTCGCGAACAGCACCAGCAACTCAAACGCGCCGATCGGCACGAGCGCCGCCAACATCAGGATTAGCGGCGCGCAGCGAGCCCAGGCAGGCCCCTTGCCGCCTGCAGCCCAGAGCGCGGCCGCGGTATAGAGAATCGCCGCCGAAGCGAACGCCGCGCACAGCCATGCTTTTATGCCTAGCGGGGAGAGCGAAAGGTAGGACGCCATCTGAAAACGTCCAGCGCCGAGGGAACCGACCAACCGCAAACTACGCGGCACCCCTTCATTGAAACCGCTCGGCGATGACTTGTCGAGAATTGACCTTTCGAGCAATTGGCGCGTCGAGCGAACGGCAGGTCAGCGGCGGCGCACGCTAAACCGCCAGCGGATGGCTGCGCGTTGAATTCGCTGACCCCTGGTCCCTAATCCCTGGCCCCTCTCCTCTCCCCTCACTCATTCACGTCCGTTTCCAAGAACCTGGCCAGGCGATGAAAGTCGCTGTTCGCTTCCACATAGCGGACCTTGGTCACCAGGGTCTCGGGGTCGACCAGTTGGCTGAAGGGGACGTAGTTCAGATCCAACTGACCCGAGACCGAGACCATCACGCCGTCCAGGCGATCTTCGACCAGGGCCCGATAGGCGCCCACGCCGAGCTGGCTCCCCAGCATCACGTCGAAAGCGTGCGGCCGGGCGCAGCGGGCTTCGTAGCCCAGTTGCAGGCCGGTCACCTTCCGCTTCCGCCCGGTCTGGGCGTTGTATTGCTCCGAGACAAGCCGCGAGAACAGCCGGCTCAGGTTAAGTTGCGAGATGGCGATATGCCCGTGCTCGTCGCGCGAGACCCCTTGCAGGTAGCTCATCGGCAGGTACTCGGCCAGGCCCTCGGCCATCACGATCACGCCGAACTCTTTGCCTTCGCGCTCTTCACGGGCCCGCATCGTGGCGACGATCCGCTTGACCACTTCGTCGACGTTCATCACGTTGCGCGTGCTGCGTTCGCCGGTCGTGGGGTCGACGACCTCCTCGGTCGCCAGGTACTTGCCCCTGACGTCCTCGACGCTCATCACCAGGCTGGCCTCGCCGGCGATCGCGGCGCCATAAGCCAGCCAGCCGGCGCTGCGGCCCATGGTCTCGGTGAGAAAGTAGGCCCGGCTGGCCTCGGCGTCGGCCAGCAGGTTGCGAATCTCGCCGGCCAGGGTGTCGACGGCCGTGAAGTAGCCAAACGTGAAGTCGATGCCCGAGTAATCGTTGTCGATCGTCTTCGGCAAGTGCACGATCGGAATCCGCGGGGTGCCCTCGGGCAGCTTGCCCTGGAACAGCTGAAACTTGTTGGCGGTCTTTAGCGTGTCGTCGCCGCCGATCGAGACCAGCGCGTCCACTCCCAGCGACCGCAGCGCGGCGTCGACCCGTTTGAGCGGAGCGATCCGCTCGGGATCGTTCAGGTGCGCGGGGCTGGAGATGTCGCGACCGGGGTTACTCCTTGCGGTGCCGATCAAAATGCCCTGCGAGTTGCGGGTGCGGCGCAGCACGCGGCCGTCGAGCATGACGTAATCACGTCCCAGCTCCAGCGGTTTGTCGGCACTGAAGTCGATCAGCCGCGAGTAGCCGTTTAAGATGCCGATCACCTCGATGTCGTTGCGCAGAAACGACGCGGCGGCGGTCGAGATCACGGCATTGGCGGCCGGCGCGGGACCGCCGGCAAACAGGATGGCCGCGCGGCGAATGTTGGTCTGGGTTTTGGGGGGACGCGAAAGGGACATGCGATACTGCTCCGTTACTTGCTCTGGAAAACATCGGGGCGGCAGCGGGCCACCACGGCCGGAGGCCACGGCACCCATGCAAGCGCCGCCTCCACACATTGTTTCGCGCAAACTCGGGAGCGGGCAGCTCCCTGTGGGAACCTCCCGACCCGATGCCGACCCAGCTGTGGGTCCGCCGCTGCTCGACCGCCTGCGCCCTATTGTGTCAGGCCGCTGCGTTCTACGAAAGTCGTATCGATGCGACCCTCGACAAAGGCCGCGTGACCCAGGATATCTCTATGCAGCGAGATCGTGGTCTTGATGCCGTCGATCACCAGCTCGTCCAGGGCCCGCAGCATGCAGCTGATGGCCTCGCTGCGGGTCGCCTGGTGCACGATCAGCTTGCCGATCATCGAATCGTAATGGGGCGAGACCGTGTAGCCGGCGTGAGCGTGCGAATCCCAGCGAACGCCATAGCCGCCGGGAATGATCATTCGCTCGATCTTGCCTGGCGACGGCTGGAACCCTCGCTTCGGGTCCTCGGCATTGATCCGGCACTCGATCGCCGCGCCGTGCGGGACGATGTCGGCCTGCGTAAATGGCAGCGGCTCGCCCGAGGCCACGCGAATCTGCGCCTTGATCAGGTCGATGCCCGTGACCATCTCGGTCACCGGATGTTCGACCTGGATGCGGGCGTTGACCTCGATGAAGTAAAAGTTGCCCTGGCCGTCGACGATGAACTCGACCGTGCCGGCATTGGTGTAGCCGGCCGACTTGATCAGCCGCACGGCCGCCTGGCACATCGCGATGCGGGTCTCCTGCGCCAGGTGCGGCGAAGGGCTTTCTTCGATCAGCTTCTGATGGCGTCGCTGCGTGGAGCAATCGCGCTCCCAGAGGTGCACCACGTTGCCGTGATGGTCGGCCAGGATCTGCACCTCGACGTGCCGTGGATGCTCGATGTACTTTTCCAGGTAGATGCTGCCGTCGCCAAACGCGGCCTCCGCCTCTGCGCGGGCCTGCTGCAGCGCGGCCTTGAGCGCCAGGTCGTTGAGCGCCACCCGCATGCCGCGACCGCCGCCGCCGGCCGACGCTTTGACCAGCACTGGAAAGCCGATCTCGTGCGCCACGCGCACCGCCTCGGCCTCTTCCGAAATCAAGCCGTCGCTCCCCGGCACCACCGGCACCTGGGCGTCTCGGGCCAGCTTGCGGGCCGCGTTCTTGTCGCCCAGCCGGGCCATCGCCTCGGGCGAGGGACCGATGAAGTCGATCTTGCAGCTCCGGCAGACCTCGTTGAAGTGCGCGTTCTCCGAGAGGAAACCGTACCCGGGATGGATGGCCTGCACGTTGCCAATCTCAGCGGCGCTGATCACGCGGTCGATCTTGCGATAGCTGTCGGCCCCTTTGGCAGGTCCAACGCAATAGGCCTCGTCGGCCAGGTCGAGATAGGCGGCGCCGCGGTCGGCCTCGCTGAAGATGGCCACGGTCTCGACGCCCAGCTCGCGGCAGGCCCGCATCACGCGCAGCGCTATTTCGCCGCGATTGGCTACCAGGATTCTTTTGTACATCGGGAGCGTTCCGTTCTGGCGCGGTCGACCTTGGACGGCGGCCGGTCTTAGTGCCGCAGTTGACCTTAAACTGCGGCCCAGTATTACTGCCGCGGGTCGACCTTAAACAGCGGCTGGCCAAACTCGACCGGCTCACCGTTGGCGACCAGCACGGATACGACCTTGCCCGCGACCTCGGCCGGAATCTCGTTAAAGACCTTCATGGCTTCGATCAGGCAGATGGTCGAGGTGGGGCCGACGTGATCGCCGACTTTGACAAACGGCGGGGTGTCAGGACTGGACGAGACGTAAAACGTGCCGATCATTGGACTCTTGACGATCAGCAGTCCTTCGTCGCTGGACGGCGCGGCGGGCGCTGATCCGCCGGCGGCCGGGGTGGCAGTCGCTGCGGCCGGTCGAGGCGCGACGGTGGTTTCTATCACCTCTCCACCCTTGCGCAGCCGGATGCGTTGGTCGGCTTGCCTCAGGTCGATCTCGGCCAGCTCATGTTCGTTCATCAGCTCCACCAGCCGGCGGATGCGTTTGACGTCGAAGATGTCCCCCTCTTTTTCCTTGGGGGCGGAGCCGCCGCCGCTCGTCTTGTCGCCGCGCTTGGAATCCATCGGTCGCTTATGCCTTGCGCTAGGGTTTTTGTTCATTTTGCCTGGTCCCGCCTCTTGGGCAGCTATCGTACCAGGGTGTCTTCCCACTGCTTGGGCACGGTGGTGAGAACCTCGCAGCCACCCTTGGTGACCAGGATGTCGTCCTCGATTCGCACGCCGCCCCAACCCGGCAGGTAAATGCCCGGCTCGACGGTGACCACCATGCCCGCTTCGAGCTTCAAGGATTGCCTGGCGGCCAGACGGGGAGCTTCGTGAATGTCCAGGCCGATGCCATGTCCCAGGCCGTGCCCGAAGTTCTTGCCGAAGCCGGCCTTGGCAATCAACCCGCGGGCGACCTGATCGATTTCGTCGCAGGTCCGACCGGGGCGAATCGCGGCAATCGCCTGCTCCTGTGCCGACAACACAACTCTATATATCCGTTCGAGTTTGGGCGGAATTTTACCGGTCACTAAAACTCGCGTCAAGTCGCTCTTATACGGTCCCGCGTCCGCGCCCCAATCGACCAAGACAAAGTCATCCGCACCGATCTTCTGATCGGTCGGTCGGGCATGCGGAAGCGCGGCCCGCGCGCCCACCGCGATGATCGGCGGAAAGCTGCAACCCTTACCGCCGTACAACCGGGTCTGGTTTTCCAGCTCGTCGGCCACCTCTTTCTCGGTCCGCTCGGGCCGCAGCGACGCTCGCAACACGCCAAACGCCCGCTCGGCAATCCAGATGGCGCGGCGAATCTCGGCGACTTCTTCGCGATCTTTGATGATTCGCAGGTTCTCGACCAGTTCGGCCGTGGGCACCAGCTCGGTCTTGGGCAATCCGGCGGCGATCTGGTCGCGCAAAGCCACGGTCATCGAGCTGGCTTCGACCCCCAGCTTGCCGATTTTCGTCGCCAGCTTGGCCACGGCCTCGACCATGCCCATGCCCGGCGGCCGGATCGACGCGTCCAGCCCGGGGCATTCCTGCTCGAGCTGGGTCGTATAGCGGGGATCGCTCACGACGACGTCGTCTTTGGCGGTCAGCAGCAAAAAGCTGTCGTCCCCGGTGAACCCGGTCAGGTAGGTGACATTGGTGAAGTTGGTGACCAGCAGGGCATCGACGCCGGCGGCTTTAAACGACCGGCGGAGCTTGTTGCGACGTTCGGCAAATCGGCTCATGGAAGTGGGTCAATCTAGGCCAGGGATTTCGGCAAACCAGGCAGACGGAGCGGTTTCGGTAGCCCATTTGCTAACATCGGTGAGGATTTCTGACAAGCCTGATTGCCATCCGTTGTCCACCCTGCCATGCTGAGCTAGCATTGAATGAGCATCGAATTTCGTGCGAGAGGACCTGACGTGCTGAACCTGGCGACTGGCATCGATTCACTGACGAATTTCAAGCGGCAGACGGCCGAGTACCTGGCTCGGCTCCATGAGTCCGGACAGCCCGTGGTGCTCACCGTCAACGGTAAAGCCGAGGTGGTGGTGCAGGACGCGGCGGCATATCAAAAGTTGGTCGAGACCGCGGCCCGGGCTCGGCATGAGGAGACGGTCGAGGCGATTCGAGAGGGGCTGGCCGACGTGGCCGCGGGTCGTACGCGAGGAGCCAAGGCGGCGCTTCGCGCCCTGGCAATGAAACACCGGATTTCCGACGCAGGGCACAAGTGAGATATGGCGTCCGCCTGACTGCGAAAGCTGAAGCGGACATCGATGCCGCCCTGTCGTGGCTCCGCCAAGAGACGTCTGAAGCCGTCGTGAACCGATGGTTTGCTCAACTCCGTGTCTGCATTGAAACATTGCAGTCGAATCCGCAGCGGTGCGGACTGGCGGCGGAATCGGCAGACGTGCGACTGGAAATCCGCGAACTTATCTTTGGGCGCCGGCTCGGGAGGTATCGCATCCTGTTTGACGTTTCCGGCCGAACGGTTCACGTCCTGCGATTGTGGCATGCGGCGCGCGATGCCGTAACGGGCGAGGAGCTTTAGAATTTTCCATGTGGCGCGACGTGTTGCCACGCTACGATAATAGACGCCATGAACCCCAACGATCTCGAACGCCTGGCCCGGCAGTTGCTCGACGGCAGTTTGCCGCTGGACGAATTTCTGAATGCGTTTGCGCGCCCCAAGACGGCCGACCTCGACGAGGCCCAGCTCGACCTCGACCGCCGCAGCCGTTGCGGTTTTCCCGAGGTCGTGTTTGGCGAGGGCAAGACCGTGGCCACGCTGGCCAAGATCTTTACTCGCCAATTGGCTGATGGCACCCAGGTGTTGGCCACGCGGGTCAGCGCCGAAAAGGCCGCGGAGTTGCTGCGCACGTTTCCCGCCGCGCGCTACAACGAGGTCGGTCGCACGCTGCGGATTTCGCCGCCGGCATCGAACGGCGCTGCGCGCGAGCTGGCGGGCCGCGTGGCCCTGGTCACTGCCGGCACCAGCGACCTGCCCGTGGCCGAAGAAGCCCGCGAGACGCTGGATTGGATGGGCGTGGTGGTCACCATGATTCAAGACGTCGGCGTGGCCGGGCCGCATCGGCTGGTCGAGCGCGTGGACCATTTGCGCGACGTCGATGCCGTGGTGGTGATCGCCGGCATGGAAGGCGCGCTGCCCAGCGTCGTCGGCGGTCACGTCGCGTGCCCCGTGATCGCCGTGCCGACCAGCGTTGGCTATGGCGCCAACCTGGGCGGCTTCGCCGCGCTGTTGAGCATGCTCAATAGTTGCGCGGCCAATGTGACCGTGGTCAACATCGATGCCGGGTTCAAGGGGGCTTATGTCGCGGGTCTGATCGCCGCGCGGGCCGCTCGCGGGTCGGCCAACTTTATGCGAGCCTCCTCATGACCACTGCCGACAACGCCTCGCAATTGCCCAAGCTCTCGCCGCGCCGCGCCGATAGTCACAAGGGCGACTACGGCCGCGCGCTGTTGATCGGCGGCTCTGCCGGATTCGCCGGCTCAATCGCGCTCTCGGGCATGGCCTGCCTGCGCAGTGGCGCGGGGTTGGTGAAGGTGGCCACCGCCGAGGTCTGCCAGGCGACCGTCGCCAGTTTCGAGCCTAGCTACATGACCATCGGCCTGCACTGCGACGCCGCGGGTCGCATCGCCGAGGCCGCACGCGACCAGATCATCGCAGCCGCCGCGGAAGCAACGGTCGTGGCCTGCGGACCTGGGCTGGGCCGCAGTGACGGACTAACCGCGCTGGTCGCCGAGCTCTTTCGTGAGCTGGACAAACCGCTGATCGTCGACGCCGACGGACTGAATGCGCTGGCGGAAAACGTCGACGCATTGCGGAACCATGCCGGGCCGCGCATCCTGACGCCGCATCCCGGTGAGTTTGCCCGGCTGGTCGGCCGGCCGAAGGTCGAGCATCACGAGCGCGAGGCGCTGGCCCGCGAATTTGCCCTGCGCACTGGCACCATCCTGGTGCTCAAGGGGAGCCACACGGTGATCACCGACGGCACGAACGTGCGATTGAATCTCAACGGCAACCCCGGCATGGCCACTGGTGGCACCGGCGACGTGCTGACCGGAATCATCACGGCCTTGATCGGCCAAGGGCTCTCAGCCTTTGACGCGGCTTCTCTGGGCGTCTATGCCCACGGGCTCTCTGGCGACCTGGCCGCCGCCGAGCTCGGACAGTTGGCCATGATTGCCAGCGACCTAATTCGCTATCTGCCGCGCGCCTGGAAGCATTTGTCGCCGGCCTGAGGGGCTGCGCGCAACACCAACCCGACGCGCGAGCGAGGGAGCAGCACTAGTGGACGTTCTATTTAAGGACACCCTCGCTCGCGCGTCGGGTTAGTGAGCAAGCGTCACGGTGGATTGAGCGGCGCGGCCTAGTGCCGGCCGTTCTTGCGCGCGGGACTGTGACCACGCGGGCTGCCGTTGCCGCCAGCCGATTTGCCGCCAGCCGATTTGCCGCCGGCGGCGCTACCGTCAGGCGAGTTGCCGACTGGCTCGCGCCACTGGATGTCCAACTCCGCGTCGAAGTATTTTTCAAAGAGCTTCGCCCGTTTGCGCGCGCCCCAGATATCGACCTCGGGAAACTGGGGCGCGGTCAGCCACAGCTGCAGCTTGTCCTTCTTGCCTGCCTCGACGATCACGTCGCTGACCTGCTGGGTATTGGAGCGGTCGAGACCGCCGGCCAAGCGCAGGATGGAGGCCATTGCCCTCACGCGCCCCTGGTCGGCGGTCGAGAGCTGGCGAAAGTTAGCGTGCTTGCGTTTCGGATCGGCCCCGCGGTGGTAGCGGGCGACGTTGGCGATCAGCTCCAGCTCGTTGGGTTGAAATCCGTCGAGATGACTGTGCAGGATTAAGTGGTAACTGTGCTTGTGATGTTGGTCGTAGTTGATCAGGTAGCCGACGTCTTGCAGCATGGCCGCCGCTTCGATCAGGCCCGCGTCCAGCGGGTTGAGGTCAAACGTGCTGGCCAGTTGCGAATAGATCGATCCGGCCAATCGCGCCACGTGCCGGCTGTGTGCCATCTCGCATCCGCAGCTCGAGGCCAATCGCTCGATCGCCGCGTTGCGGTCGTGCGATTGATCGGTGGGCGTGCCCAGGCTGCGGTCGATCATGCTCAAGAGCAGGCCGTCGCGCACTCCGCGGTTGTGCACCTGCACCAGGTTGAGCTCGAACCGTTCCATCACGCGGTCGACGATCGCCAGGCCGGCCACGATGATGTCGGCCCGGTCGGGGCTTAGACCCGGCACCCCGGCCCGCTCTTTCAACGGCAGTTTGCGCAACCGATCGAGTAGGTGGCTCACCTCGGCCCGCGTGATCTGGTAACCGCGCACCGGAATGCCGTCCTGCCCCTTGGCGGCCATGACCATGGCGGCCAGGCTGGTAAATGTTCCGCCCGAGCCGAACAAAGTGTGGGGCACGAAGATGCGGTTCTTCGTATGCTTGCGCAAATGGCGGTCGATGCCGTCGACGAGCGCCTCGAATCCTTCATCGGTCGCCGTGTTGCTATAGACCTCGCTGAGCCGCACGGCGCCCAGTTGTGTCTTGTAGACCGCTTCCACCAGGTTGCCGTGGGCCAGCACGATCTCGGTGCTGCCGCCGCCGATGTCCACCACGGCGACATGCTGATTGGCCAGGTTGAAAGCGCGCTGCACGCTGGCAAAGGCCAGCATGGCCTCCTGCTCGGCGCCGATGATCTCGATCTCGATGCCCAGTTCTTCCTGCGCGCGGCGGCAAAATTCGGCGCCATTGGCGGCCTCGCGCACGGCGCAGGTGGCAATCGTTTTCAGCTCGGTGATCTGAAAGCCTTCGGCGATCTGCTTCATGCGGCGCAGCGCCGCCAGCGATTTTTCGATGGCGCGCGGATCCAGTCGACCGGTCTTGCTCAGGTTCTCGCCGAGCCGCGTCGACTCTTTTTCCTCGTCCAGGATGCGATAGTTGCCGCCCCGCAGGGGCTCGGCCACGATCAAGCGAATGCTGTTGGTGCCGATATCGATCGCCGCCAGGCGAAACACCAGGTCCGGGGAGAGGAAAAACTGCTTATCTTCCATCGATTTGTCCGCGCGAGCCACTCATCTGCCGAGGCATATAGAAGAATAGCATATTGCCTGCCGGTCCCGCTATTCGGCCGTGCGATTGACCGTCGCGGTCTGCGGCCCGCATAATCGAGGCAAGTCCCTTGTCCCAATCGTCCTTTTCGTTGCCAATCGCACGCACGTGAAGCTGTTTCGCCAGGTTGAAGGTCTGCCAGCCGAGCTGCGCTCGGGTGCGGTGACGATCGGAAATTTCGACGGCGTGCACCTGGGACACGCGCGGATCGTGGGCCGCGTGATCGAGCGCGCCCGGGCGCTGGGCGGTCCGGCCGTGGTCTTCACGTTCGACCCGCACCCGGTCCGAATTCTCCGCCCGGAGCAAGCGCCGCCGCCATTGACCTGGACCGATCGCAAGGCCGAACTGCTGGCCGCGCTGGGCGTCGACGCCGTCATCGCTTATCCGACCGACGAGGCATTGCTTAAGCTTTCGGCCGACGAGTTCTTTGAAAAGATCGTGCGAAATTCGCTCGACGCCCGAGCCGTGGTCGAGGGACCGAATTTTTACTTTGGCCGGGCTCGCGCGGGCACGATCGACGTGCTGGCCCGTTTGAGCGCCGCGGCCGGCGTGGCGCTGGACATCGTCGACCCCGTGGTGGTCGATGGTCAGATCGTCTCCAGTTCGCGCGTGCGGAAGCTGATCGCCGAGGGGGACGTGCGGCAGGCGCGGGCCCTGTTAACCGAGCCTTATCGCATTCGCGGCATGGTGGTGCACGGCGCAGGGCGCGGCGCGCGGATCGGTTTTGGCACCGCCAACCTGGTCGCGATCGACACGCTGCTGCCGGCAGTTGGCGTTTACGCGGGTCGTGGATTTGTCAACAATACTACCTGGCCGGCCGCGATCAACATTGGCCCCAACCCGACGTTTGGCCACGACGAGTTGAAGGTCGAAGTGCACTTGATTGGCTGGGATGGCTCGCCCCTGTATGGCCAGCCGCTGGAGGTCGATTTTTTGGCGCGGCTGCGCGACACGCGGCGGTTTGCCGGCGTCGACGACCTGGTCGCCCAACTGCACGCCGACGTGGCGGCGGCCCAGCAAGTGGTTGACTCTGCCGAATGACCTCAGCGGTAAGGGCCGACGCCCTGCCGAACCAATAGTTCGCTGGCTGACAAATACACCGAATCAGACTTGTCACACCGAGAGAGACTTGTCACACCGAACCAGACTTGTCACACCGAGAGAGACTTGTCACACCGAACCAGACTTGTCACACCGAGAGAGACTTGTCACACCGAACCAGACTTGTCACACCGAGAGAGACTTGCCCAACGATGTCCATCCCCTGGCACCGCTTCACCGAACTGGTCCATGCGCACGATCGCTTTCTGCTGACCAGCCACATCCGACCCGACTGCGACGCGCTGGGCAGCGAGCTGGGCATGGCCGGCGTGCTCGACGCGCTGGGCAAGGACGTGAAGATCGTCAACGCGCAGCAGACTCCGCCTAACCTGGCGTTCATCGACCCCCAGCATCGGCTGATGGCACTGGGCATCGATATTCAACCCACGGACCTGGCCGATCGTGAAGTGCTGATGGTGCTCGACACCAGCGCCTGGGCCCAACTGGGCACGATGGCCGAGGTGGTCCGCGCGACCAAGGCCCACAAGCTGATCCTTGACCATCACGTGGGCGAAGACGACTTGGGCGCCGAGCTGTTCAAAGACTCGACCGCCGAAGCCACCGGGCGGTTGGTGTTGGAAGCGGCTCATCACCTCGGTGTGCGAGTGACGGGCGAAATCGCGCGCCCACTGTTCGCAGCCATCGCCACCGACACCGGCTGGTTTCGTTTTGGTTCGACCACCGGCGTGACGTTTCGCGCGGGGGCCGAGCTGGTCGATGCCGGCGCCGTGCCCAGCGATATCTTTGGCCAGCTCTACGAGCAGGACACGTTGCCGCGATTGCTACTTCGCGGGCGAATCCTGGCCCGCACACAGACCGAGCTCGAGGGGCGCTTGGCGCACACCGCGGCGCTGGCGGCCGATTTCAAAGAGACCGGCGCGCTGCCTTCGGACACTGAGGACGTCATCAACATGACGCTGGCCATCGCGGGCACGCAAGTCGCCGTGATTCTGGTCGAGCAGCCCACCGGCGGTTTCAAGCTGAGCTTTCGCAGCCGCACACCCCAGATCAATTGCAACGAGTTGGCAAAGAATTTTGGTGGCGGCGGTCACAAGGCGGCGGCCGGTGCATTCACCAATGCGCCCTGGCCGGAGGCCGAGCGGCTGGTGCTTGACGTGGTGCGCAAGGCCATGCGATAATCGCGCTTGCTCCGTTGGAACAGACCACGCCAAGAGTTGCCCGCCCCGCCCGTTCGTCGGACGCCTGACCAAAATCTCCCCCCAGTCGGCACGACAACGCACCCGCTTGAAACTCACACCGCCGGCGATTTGCCAGCCGCCGCACAATCGGAGGTAAGCGTCATGGCCCAACCCCCGCAACGACCCAACCCTTCGGTCTCCGGCAAGGGTGGCTCGACTGCTCCGAAGTCGCCGGCAGCCCGGCGCAACTTCATGGCCGAGTTTTGGGCCGTGCTCTGCGGCACGCTGGCCGTGATGACCCCCGTGGTCAGTGGGCTGGTCGTGTACCTCAACCCCCTGACACGCAAACGGGTGGAAGGCACGCTGGTGCCGGTGGCGCCGCTAGAGGCCGTGCCCGACGACGGCGTGCCGCGGCAGTTTCCCGTTGTCGCCGAAAGGGTCGACGCCTGGAACCGTTCGCTGGAACCGATCGGCGCCGTGTATCTGCGCCGGCAACCGGGAGAGAGCAAGATCGAATGCCTGACGGCAACCTGCCCTCATGCGGGCTGCTTTGTCAGCTACGACGGCACGACCGGCACGTTCAAGTGCCCCTGCCACAACAGCCAGTTTGCCATCGACGGCGCGATCATTCCGCCCAGTCCCAGCCCGCGGGCGATGGACACGCTGGACTGCGAAGTGCGCGACAGCGAAGTGCTGGTGAAGTTCGAGGACTTTTACAGCGGCCGAACCGATAAGGTGGTCAAAGGATGAACGCGCTCGTCGATTGGCTGGACAGTCGCACCGGATTGCGAGGCTTCGTGCACGAGGCCCTCTATGAGCGCGTGCCCGGCGGCGCCCGCTGGCGCTACGTCTGGGGCAGCACGCTGGTGTTCGTCTTCGTCGCGCAGGTCATCACCGGATTCTTTCTGTGGATGTCGTACAGCCCCAGCGCACAGACCGCCTGGGAGAGCGTCTATTACATTCAGTATCAGACGACCGGCGGCTGGCTGCTGCGCGGACTGCACCATTTCTTTGCCCAGACGATGGTTGTGCTGATGGCCCTGCACCTGATGCAGGTCGTGATCGACGGCGCCTACCGCGCGCCGCGTGAGGTCAATTTCTGGCTGGGCCTGATCCTGATGCAGATCGTGCTGGGCCTGTCGTTGACGGGCTACCTGCTGCCCTGGGACCAGAAAGGTTACTGGGCCACGCGCGTGGCGACCAACCTGCTCAGCGTGGTGCCGCTGGTCGGACCGCAATTGCAGCAACTGGTCGTCGGCGGCTCCGACTATGGCCATCACACGCTGACCCGGTTCTTTGCGCTGCATGCCGGCGTGTTGCCAGCGCTCTTGGTGTTTTTCCTGGCGCTCCACGTGGCCCTGTTTCGCAAGCACGGCATCACCTGGAAACAGCCGGCCAAGGGGCCGGAGTCAATGTTCTGGCCCGACCAGGTGCTGAAAGACGCCGTGGCCTGCCTGGCCGTGTTGATCGTGGTGCTGCTGTTGATCGTGCACCCGATCAATATGTTCTTTTCCGAGCACGCCAGCTGGAACCCTGCGCACCTGGGCGCCGAGCTGGGCGCGCCGGCCGACCCGTCGAATCAATACTCGGCCGCGCGGCCTGAGTGGTACTTCTTGTTTCTGTTTCAGTTTCTCAAGCTGTTCGAGGGAATGGGCGCTGCCGGTGAGCTGCTGGGCGCCGTGGTCATTCCCGGTTTGGCAATGGGCGCGCTGTTTCTGATGCCCTTCATTGGCCGCTGGAACCTCGGTCATCGCTTCAATATCGGTTTTCTGCTCGTGCTGTTGGTCGGCGTGGGCCTGCTGACGGGCGCAGCGGTCAACGAGGACTATCGGGCCAACTGGACCGACCCGACCGCATTTGACGAAATCCAAAAAACCATCCGCGAGGTCGGCACCGACGACGCCAAGATTGCCGCCCACTTTGGCGACGACCAGGCCAAAATCGCCGCCTATCGCGGCAAGCTCGTTGAGTTTGAACAGTACACGAAATCGAAGGAATATCTGGAGGCCGTCGAGCACGCCGAGGTTGAGTCCCGCCGCGTCGTTACCTTGGCCGAAGCGCCCGCCGGCATCCCGTTTTCTGGCGCGATCACGCTCTTGCGTGAAGACCCCAAAACGCAAGGACCCAAGCTGTTTGTCCGCTACTGCGGCAGTTGCCACACCCACCTGCCCCCGGGCGCGGCTGTGAGCGATCAGGCTTCGGCCCCGAATCTGTACGGCTTCGCCGATCGGGCCTGGGTCGCCGGTTTGCTCGACCCGAAGAAAATCGCCACGCACGAGTACTTTGGCGGCACGGCCCATCGCGAAGGTCAGATGGTCGGCTATGTGAAGGACACGCTCTCGGAGTGGAAGCCCGAGGACGTGAAGGCGGTGGTGGCGGCTCTGTCGGCCCAGGCCGAGTTGAAAAGCCAGGTCGAGCTCGACGAGAAGGATGCGGCCTTGATCGACGCTGGGCGCAAGTTGATCGAGAACGACGAACACTGCGTGAGCTGTCACCGCTTTCATGACAAAGGCGAGCTCGGCGGCGCGCCGGACCTCACCGGCTATGGTTCGCGCGAATGGCTGATCGGCATGATCAGCGCCCCAACGCACGAGCGGTTTTATAGCGACGGCAACGACCGCATGCCCGCCTTTGCCGAGCAGCCGGGCGACTCGCCCAAGAACACGCTCAGCCAAAAATCGCTGGGCCTGATCGTGGACTGGCTCCGCGGCGATTGGTATGAACCGGCGGGCGCGGACGTGGAAGCGGAAGCCACGACCGCAGCAGAGCCCGCCAAGGATGAACCAGCGCCGGCAAAAGATCCCGAGCCCGCTAGTGTCGACGAGCCAGCCAAAGCCGAGGAACCGGCGACCGAGCCAGCAAAGCCTGCAGAACCACCGGCCGAGCCAACGGCCAAGTAGCAGCGGCTCACCACTTCTGGGTGCCACTGCTAGCTTGACTAGCAGTGCTTCTTTCGGCACAACCAAACAGCCCCAGTTCGCATCACGGCCACCCATTTCACCCGCCCTGCCCTCGTTGGCGCGTTAGCCTCTGGGCAACCGTTCGGCTCAACGGATTCGCTACAGTCACCCACCAGCGGCGGCCGATCTAAGGACGGTCCGCCGGGGCGCCTGCGCGCTCTCGTTTCACGAAAGGGTGTTCGAAGCTCGCCGATGTGGTGTCACGAGTGTGGACAAGATGTGCCAGGCCTCAGCCGTTCGCCGGACGGTAGCCCAACCTGCGCGCGATGCGGTCACGCCCTGGGCGAGAACCCCGGCAATCAAGCTTTGGCCGGCGCCGCGCAGCATGGTCTGGACCTGGCGACCGCGCCCATCGCCGGCTACGACGCCTGGCAGCTCGACGAGGACGTCCGCCGCCTGCAAGCCAGGCTGGGCACCTGGCGCCGGCTGGACGCGGCCCATCCGCGGCAGAAAAAAACTCCGGCCGAAGCGGGCCAGGCGACCTGGCGTGTTGACGCCGCGCATCCGCGCACGCCCAAGCGCCATCGACCGCCCAAGAAAGCTCCACAGCAAAGGGCCTCGCGAGCAGCGCGAGCCATCCTCTCGCTGGGGACCGTCACGTTTGGCTTCGGGGCCGGACTGTTGGTCTGGTCGCTCGTCGAGACTCGGCCTGAACTTTGGAACCTGGGGTTGCCGATCGCGGCCGTCGGTCAGGTCGCACTGCTGCTCTCGTTGGCCGTGCAGTTGGATTGGATCTGGAAACAGAATCGCGACGCCGCCGAGCAACTGGCCAAGGTCGAGCGCCGCCTGATCGAGCTGCGTCGCACTGCCGCGCAAGCCAACGTCACCCACGGCACCGCGGCGCAGGCCTTCTACTCGCACCTGGCCGACGACGCCCACCCGCAAATGCTCCTGGCCGACCTGAAAGGCCAGATGGACCTATTGGCCGAACGCTTCGAGCGGCAGTATTAATCTGCGTCCGTCTTCTGTAGCCGGCCTCTGTGAGGCCGGAGCCCCGCCGACGCGCTCAACACTCGCCAAGCGACTCCCACACCAACCCGAAGCGCCGGCGAGGGAATCCTGCGAGTGGACTATCCATTGGAAAGTTCCCTCGCTCGCGCGTTGGGCCAATAGTCAGCGCGACCGCAAATCCCAGCAATTGGATTGTCTTTCTCCGCTCCGGCCGAAAGCGGTCGTCCGAGGTCTCTCGTCCGACGATTTCGTTTTCGGGCATTCTTCTGCGATAATGGCTCTCGTCTTAGTCGGACTGGTGGGCCTGCGTCGCTGTGGCACACAGGACAACATCTGGTTCGCTAGGCTAACTCTTCCGGCGATAATTATTCCGGTCGTGTTTGCGTCGACGATTGGCTCGATGTTGCCAGGTATCTATGCGCGGCGTTCGTATCAGCACACTCCTGTTCGCGCTATTGTGCCCCGCGCTGGTGGGCTGTCAGGGCGCATCCGGCTTGCCGTCGGCTAAGTCGACGTGGCATGAGAAATTCAATTGGAAGGCGGAAGATTATTTTGATGACCCGCAGGTCATTGCGCTTTGTCGAGCGATCGAAAAGAACGACCTGGCGGAGATTGATCGCCTGGTGGCCGCCGGCGCCGACGTGAATGCTCAGGGAAAAGGGAAGATGACGCCGTTATTGTGGGCCTTCCCGGACAACAAGCTCGCCCGCTTCAAGCGGCTGCTCGAACACGGCGCGAACCCGAACGTGCTCGTCGAGAGTGACTTTGGCACTCGGCATGCGATCTGGCCAGGTAAGGCGGTCACGCACCTAGCCAGCGCAACTTGGTTTGACGGGTATTGTGAGGCGGTATTCGACCATGGAGGCGATCCCAATCTAGTAAGCGCCCCTCGCATTACCAGGGAAGAGATGCCGTTGTTTGAAGTGATCAAATCGAGGTCGGCGAACAAAAAAGAGAGAATTCGACTCCTAATCGAGAAGGGAGCGGACTTAGACCGCGCCAACGGAGACGGCATTACTCCTGCCATGCAAGCGACTTCGTATTTTGGTCAATACGACATCGCACTCGCACCACTTGAAGCTGGCGCTGATCCAAAGGTCTACATGTCCGGTAATAATCAGAAGCTGATACACCTTGTCGTTGGAGATGGCGAAAACCACATCCGCACCTCTTCCTGGTCACCACGACAGAAGGCTGCCTACGATGCTCTCGTGCATTGGCTAGAGAGGCGCGGCGAGTCGGACGAGGAGGCCAAAGAAGACAGACGGCGATGGGCCTCCTGGTCAACGCTAAACGGCGAGTTTAAACGCAAAATGGACGCCGAGGTTGCCGCCCGTCAAGCGCGCGAAGCCGAGGCGAAAAAGGCAGGCCGTTGAAGGTGGGGGCAAATGAATGGCATTGCAATGTGCCCATGCCAAATTGCGGCGTCTGGGTGCCGTTGGCACACGAGGTGCGCGGCGCAGCCGCTAAATGGCAAGACTCTTCGCGCCTTTGCCCTCACCCGGCTTGCTTTGCAAGCCACCCTCTCCCGCGCTGCGGGCGAGGGGAAATGCTTCCCCGATCACAGCTCGATCGGAAACGGCGTCAGCAGTTCGACACCGGTCTCGGTCACCAGGTAGTTGTTCTCCAGGCGAATGCCCGCGTTGAGCGTGGGACCATATAAACCGGGCTCGACCGCAAAGACTTCGCCGACCTGGAAGGTGTCGTCCCAGAAGGGATTGAGGTGCGGCGCCTCGTGCGGAAAAAGGCCGATGCCGTGGCCCAAGTGATGCTCGAACTTGCCCAGTTTCGATTGATTCAGCCAGGCGTAGGCTTCCTTGAACAACTCCTGGCAGCTCTTGCCGGGCTTCACGGTCTTCTCGATCATCTCAAATACCGGCAAGATGTGCTGCCAGGTCTGATACTGTTCGTCGGTCGGTTTTCCGCCGACGGCGATCACCCGGGTGTTGTCGGCAAAGTAGCCGCGAAACGCCGGGCCGAGGTCGAGGATGTAGAGCTCGCCGGCTGCGATCTTGCGGTCGCGCGGCGGTCCGCCGTGCGCGCCCGAGGCGTAGTCGTTGCCCGTGCCGGTGAGCATTTCGCCGTATTCGCGGACGGCGGCAGCTTGCAGCTCACTGAAGACTTCCAGCTCGTTGATGCCGGGCTTCACGATTTCTCGCGCGCGGCGGTGCATGGCGGCGGTGCCGGCGATCGCCTTGCGCAGCCGGGCCAGCTCGTCGGGGTCCTTGCGCCGGCGGAGCGTGTACAGCTCGGGCTCAATGTCGACCAGCTCGCCGCCCAGTCGCGTGGTGATCTCCGGTCCGCAGGAGGAGAACTCGATGCCCAGCCGGCCAGGTTTATGTTGGGCCAGCGCGTCGAGCAGCACGCGAGTCGAGTTGTGCCGCTGATCGTTGCGCAGCGTCGAGAAACTCTTGGCCTCGTAGGTCAACACATCGTCGGCGGCGACAGGTTGCTTGGGCTCGACCGGCGCGATCAACGTCAGCCGCCCGTCGGAAGTGAGCGCCGCGGCGGGCGAGAACGTCCACTCATAGCGCGGCCCGACCAGGTACTGGATGTGCACGTTCTGCGTGATCACCGCCAGGTCGACGCGCAATTGCCGCATCACCTCCAGCAACCGCGCCTGCCGCGTGCGGCACGCCGCGACGTCAATTCCCAGGTTCGCACCAGCATCTGCCATCCCAGCACCCCCGCAAGCGAAAAGCTGTCAATGAAAACGCCCAGTATGAAGCCCAGCGGGCGGAGTTGTCGAGAGGGGGGAAGAGAGTCACTAGTGGCTAGTGGTCAGTGGCTAGTGGCTAGTGGGCAGTGGCTAGTGGCTAGTGGGCAGTGGGCAGTGGGCAGTGGGCAGTGGGCAGTGGGCAGTGCGAACCCAATCCAAAATCGGAAATCTAAAATCCAAAATCCCTCCGGCCTACGGCCGCTTCATCGCGTGCACTTCCGCGACATTGCCCATGTAGTGAGAGATCTTGTGTTTGCAGGCCAGGGCCATTTGTTCTTTCGCGCGGGCCGCGTCGCCTTGCACTTCGTAGTACAGGCCCAGGTAGAGGTGCGCGTAGAATTGCTGCACGTTTTGCGCCGCGGGGTTGGCGGCGGGCGCGGCGGCGGCTTTCAGCACGTCATCCACTGTGGCGCGGCCGCCGAAGAGCGAGTAGACCTCCATCATCGGCACCCGGCCGTCGCGCTTGATCGGCAGCAAGGCCGCGCGGGCCTGCTCCACGCCGACGTCGCGGGCCATGCAGAGGTAGCGCCAGACGGCGTTTTCCACGTCGTTGTCGTCGACCGACTGGTAGCCTTCGAACTGCCGTCGGCCATCGTCCCAGCGGCCGGCGTAGTAGTAGGAGATGCCCCGCTTCCAATGCCAAGGTTCCTGGTCGGGTCGCAGTTTCAAGTATTGATCGAAGTCCTCAATGGACTCATCGATGTGCCCCAGCATGAAATGCTGGCTGCCCCGCTGGTCGTAGGCATCGGCCCGGCGTGGTTCGAGCTCGATCAAACGGTCGAGATCGGCGATCGCCGCCTTGTGATTTTCGGCGGCGGCGTTGAGCGCGGCCCGGCGGGCGTAACCGCGGGGGTCAGCGGGCGCGGCGTTGATCGCTGCGGTTGACTCTGCGATGGCCGCGGTCAGCTCGGGCTGAGGATCCGCGGCCTGCACTAGCGCCATGTCGCTGGTGAGCAACACCTGGAACAAGCCCACCGCCAACGCCGACCGCACGAGTGTCTGTCGCACAGAGAGTCTCCGCCCAGGGGTTCGCTCGCAGCGGGCCGTGCGACGCGCGTCGCCATGCATCCGCGGCCCCATTGTAGCGATGCGCGCGAGATTTTAGCGAAGCGTGCGAGCCGGCGCGGGGGCGAGCTAGCGCGGACGGTTAGGCAGCGCGCTAGTGGCGGTGCGGCGGTCCGGCGCGGCACTGGCGGCCTCGACCGAACGCAGGGCCAGATCGATGAAGCGGCGCAGCGGCTTGCGGCGAAGTCTGACTCGAGCTTCTTCAGCCAGGCACCACAGCCGGCGATGGGTGCTCTGTCGCGGCCAGTCGGCGTCGACGTGCGTGACCTGCATCAGGTAGGCGGTGGTGTGCCGGGCTTCATTGCCACGTGCCGCCACAAAGGCGTCTAACGGATCGTTCTCCTGCAAACTGCCGCCCAGTCCGGCGGCCGCCGCGGCCTGATTGAGAAGTTCGCCCTCAGGAGCACTTTGGCCGTCGGATTCCGCCTTGGGAAACTCCCAACGGCTACCGGTGGCCGGGCTAATCAGGCAGAACTCGATGCCCTGATCCGTGTGACGATAGGGAATCAGACAACTTTCCCGCAGATACACTCGCTCTCTGTTGTCCATGCGGCAAGTATAGTTAGGCGGAAAGGGGGTGCAACTACACGGCATCCCCCGCGCTCTCGCCAGCACACCGCCCCCAGTGGAACCGCAATCGCCCCGATTCACGAAGAATATCAGGGTGAGTTCGGCTTCAAATGCGCGCGTAAAGAATCCATCGTGCGCGACATTCCTCGTGGACACGGCGCTCTGCTTGCCAACTCGGCGAGGCTCTCCCGTTTTGTCCGACTTACCAACAGACGGCAATCGAGAAGCTGCGGGTTGACCGCAACTTGACCGGCCGGAATGTCTCAAATCGAGACGACATTCTCATGCTGAGACGAATGTGAGAGTCTGAGGATGCCAAGCAGCGGCGCGTCGACGCGTTATTTTTCTCTTTAACTTATTAACTCGATGTGACTTACGCGATATCGCCCGTGATTTTTTGCAGGCGGTCTGAAATCTGGCATCGGCCTTGCTTTATGTCGCAACAAAACCCGCAGGCAAGATATTCCATCCTCGTAAAGATGGAGGCCGGGCGAGACCCCAGTGAGGAAACTCAGGGAAGGAATGGTCCGATGTTGGTTCTCAGTCGCAAAATTGGCGAGAAGGTGGTGATCGGCGATGGAATCGTTGTTGTGGTCAAGAGGATTCATGGGCAACGTGTCACGTTCGGGATCGAGGCGCCGGAGACCGTGCGCATCGTCCGCGGCGAGCTGCCGCGATTCGAAGACGCCCCTGCTCCGCTCCTGCCCACCCACGACGAGCTGCACGCAGCCATGTCCGTCCACCCCCGTTGAACGTGATGCGCCCCGCACGTCGCTGCGAGGCGCTGTAAGTCTGAAGGCGACGGAAGTCTGATGGCGACGGGCCGTTATCGGTCCGCGGCCGCGAAGCCGGGTGGAACCGAGTGCAATCCTATCTGACTTATCGCTATACGTCCTGAAAAGCAAACTTCCACATCGTAACCAGCCGTGCGCTTGCGATCATGGTAGCGGGCTTTGTAATGAAGCTTGCCATCCCGCAATTCATAGTTCACGGGCAAGGGATGCGGGTCGACCTGACAAAAGACGCACTCGGGAGCGTCAGGTTGGCCCGCATTTTCATTTTCAGGCTGCGGCAGGTTCACGTTCCAAAAGCAGCCCGGCTGCGGCGGCATTTCTAACAGTCGCTCCAGTACGTGACGCGTCCAGCGCGTGGTCACTTCCCAGTCGATCGGCCGGCGACGGACGTACTGGCTGACGGCGATCGCCGGCTTGCCGAGCAGGCAGGCCTCCCGAGCCGCGGCCACGGTGCCTGACAGAAACACGTCGGCCCCCAGGTTGCCCCCCTCGTTCACGCCCGAGAGCACCCATTGCACGTTCGGCGCGACCTGCCACAGCCCGATCCGCGTACAGTCCACCGGCGCGCCGTCAAGCATGTGCCAGCCCGGCGCAACCTCTTGCAACACCATGCCGCGCGAGGTCGTCGCCTGGTGGCTGCAGCCGGACAAGTGCTGATCGGGCGCCACGACCACATACTTTCCCAGGGCTTCGACGGCACGCGACATCGTGACCAGTCCCTGGGCTTCGATACCGTCGTCGTTGGTGAGCAAAAACTTCATGGGTTACGACTGTTGGCCGAGGAATGGGAAGACCGAGATAGAATCTGGCTGAAATCGTCGCGCACCAGCGAAAACACCACGGCGTCGTGCTGTTCGCCATGCACGTTCAGACGTTTGCGGGCGATGCCTTCGCGGCTGGCGCCGGCGCGCTCGGCCACGGCCTGGCTGGCCTTGTTACCAACGGCCGCTACGATTTCGATCCGCTCCAGGCCGAGCGTTTCGCAGGCCCAACGGGCGACCAACCGCGTGGCCCTGGTGGCATAGCCTTGCCTCGTGGCGTCAGTTCGCAGCCAGTATCCCAGGTTGGCGCGGCGGGCGGCCTTCTCGATCTGATTGATCCCGCAGGCGCCCAGGAACCGTCCGCTCTGGCGCTCGACCATGGCAAAGGCGTATTCGCCGTCGCGCGTGTGCGCGTCGGCGCGACCCTCGAGAAACGCCTGAGTGTCGTCGAGGGTGTACTGCGGATGACACCATGACAACCACAGGCCCAGCTCGGGCAACGAGGCTCGCACGGCCGCACAGAGACCCTCCGCATCGTCCAAGTAAAAAGGTCGCAGCAGCAGCACGTCGTCAGCGAGTTCGATGTCGTGATCGGCAGCCATGATCACTTGCGACCGGCGGGATGAGCGCGCGATCCAGGGGGGTTAAGGTCCAGCGGCACACGGTCACGGTCGCGCGAGGCGCTCGCTGGCAAGTGGTTGCCAGCAATGTGCTCCCCACGCGCAATCCGCACGAATGGGACGGTGCCTGGGCAAGGAAAGTTCGCCCTGGCAGTCTACACGATTTCGGCCGACGCGCCCCCGGTCAAAGCGGCATTGCTCCTGGGGGGGCGAATTTCTATTGTTCGCAGCCCGAACCTGGGAAGACTGCGCGCACGGTGCGCCCCCGTTGTCTCAAGTCGGTCGGCAGACGTGACGTTACGTCAGATTTGGCCGCTTCAAAAATGCGCCCCCAACCGCCTTCGATTTCGCCGCGGTGGACCGCGCCCGCCAGGGTTGCGCCGCTGGCGCTATGGCTGTTGCTGGCGGCAGCCGCGGTTGGTTGCGCGCAGTCGAAATGGGTCAGGCTGCGCGAGGTACCCGAAAATCCCCTGGCAGGTCCACTGAAGCTGCTCTCACCGTCGGGCCCCCAGCCGACCGCCCGCACGATGTTGCTGGTGCGGCGGTACAACCTGGAAAACGACCTGCACCATCATCCGGCCGACCTGCTGGTGAAGCTGCACGAGATTAACAAGCAAGAGCCCTCGGCCGACAAGCTGTACTCACTGTCCGAGCTGGCCTACCTGGCAGGCAAGCGGGCCGAGCCGATGAGCCGTCAGCGGGCGCTGGAGCTGCACGCGCTGGCGATGGTCAACGGTTACAACTACCTGTTCGACGAACGCTTCGGCCGCTTTCGCAATCCCTACGACCCCGAGTTCCGCGGCGCCTGCGACCTCTACAACGGCGCGCTCGAAAGCTCACTGCGAATCATCAACAAGAAGGGGGGAATTGTCCCGGGCTCGACGCACGCCATCACCATGGCCAATCAGACCATCGAGGCCACCGTCGTGCTCCGCGGCAACGGCTGGCGGGCCGAGGATTTCTCGGGCTTTCAATTCGTGTCTGACTATGAGGTCCGCGGGCTGCAAAACCACTACCACAACTATGGGTTGGGAGTGCCGCTGATCGCCCTGCGCAAGCACCACGCGCTGCCCAGTCCGGAAGAGAAGTTTTATCCCCCTGGCATGAGCGTGCCAGTCACTGCCTTCCTGCGCGTGCTACCCGGCAAGACCAGCGACCAGGCGCAGCACGTTGCCCACCTGGAGTTGCACGACCCGCTCAATACCGGGGCGATCAACGTGGGCGGCCGCGAGGTGCCCCTGGAAAGCGATCTCACCACACCGCTGGCTTACGCACTCAATCAGAAGCAATTGCAAGATCTCGACTCATCGACCGTCGGACTGTTGAACCCGGCCAAGACCGAGAAGCTGCAAGGTCTGTACATGCTCGAGCCGTACCAGCCAGGCAAGATCCCCGTGATCATGATCCATGGCATCTGGTCCAGCCCGATCACGTGGATGGAAATGTTCAACGACCTGCGCGGCGCTCCGGAGATTCGCAGCCGCTATCAGTTCTGGTTCTACCTCTATCCCAGCGGTCAGCCGTTCTGGTACAGCGCAGCCGATCTGCGCCGCGACCTGGCCGAGACCCGCAAGATCCTCGACCCCTCGCACCAGCAGCCCGCGCTCGACCAGATGGTGCTGGTGGGGCACAGCATGGGCGGCCTGGTGGCACGGTTGCAGACGCTGGACAGTCACAATGACTTCTGGGGCATCGTCAGCGACCGACCGTTCCAGACCGTCAAGGCTTCGCTCGACACCCAGCAGGACTTGTCTAACGCGTTTTTCTTTCGGCCTAACCCGTCGGTCCGCCGCGTGATCACGATTGGCACGCCTTTTCGAGGCAGCGAGTTTGCCAATCCCACGACCCGTTGGATCGGCAGCAAGATCATCAAACTGCCGCAGATGCTTCTCGACGATCGGCAGCAACTTCGCAAAAGCAACCCCGACGTCTTCAAATCGCCCAACCTGATCGACGTCGACACCAGCATCGACTCCCTGGTGCCCAACTCGCCGTTCTTGAAGGTCATGCTCTCGGCCCAATCGGGCCCGTGGGTGAAGTATCACACGATCGTCGGCGTGATTCCCGAGAAGGGTCTGCTGGGACGCGTCGTGGGCGAGGGCGACGGCGTGGTCTCGCTCACCAGCGCGCACCTGGACAACGTCGATTCCGAGATCGTGGTCAACGCCGATCATACGACGATCCACTCACACCCGTTGTCGGTGCTGGAGGTGCATCGCATCCTGCTGGCGCACCTGGCCGAGGTCGACCGGCCGCAGTCACCCCACTGGCAGCGCATGCCGATGACCGCTTCGACAGCCGGCGCCTGGGGTCCGCAGCGACCGCCGGCGCAAACCTCGGTTCCCTTGCCGGGCCTGACGTCGCCGCACAACCTGGTGTCGCCGCCGAACGGCGCGCCGCCCCCGAACGCAGCGCCTCCCTACGCTCCGCCGAACACCGGGCAGCTTCCGCGGGCATACGCTCCTGACCCAAATTCGTCGCCCGAGATTGCGCCGCCGGTGACAATGGCGCCGCCCGGCGAGTATCCGCCGCCGGCGAACCACTCCGCGCCACCGGCGAACTACTATGTGCCTCCGGCAAACTACTATGTGCCTCCGGCAAACTATGCCGCGGCGCCGGCCTACGTCGCCCCGCCCGGTCCGCCGCTGCCGGAAGCCGCAGCGGGGACAGGGCCAGAACTGCCATAGGCCTCGTCGCGGGCGGAACTGGATAGCCAGGTGGCCATCGACTAAACTGGCCCTCAGGCGTCCGAGGTCACAGACCCCGGCTACAGAAACGCGTCCGAGGTCACAGACCCCGGCTACAGAAACGCTTCCGGGGTCACAGAGCCCGGCCACAGAAACACTGGGGTCATCGACCTCGACGTCAGCAACGAATTCAAACGAACCTCCGCCCGCGTTCTTCCCACCGTCTCCAGGAGCGTCCTGCCATGTCGTGCGATCCCTCGATTGTTCGCTCGCGCCGCGATTTTCTCAAACAGGCCATGCTGGCCGGCACCGCGACGCTTTCGGCCGGTTCGCTGCTGTCAGCGCGGCCGGCGCTGGCGGCCCGAGGCCCCAACGAGAAGCTGAACCTGGCCTGCATCGGCGTCGCCAACAAGGGTGGGCATAATATCGATCAGCTCACCAATGAGAACATCGTCGCGCTGTGCGACATCGACTCGGTGTTCCTCGGCAAGTCGTCTGAGAAGTTTCCGCAGGCCAAGACCTATGTCGACTTTCGCAAGATGTTCGACGCCGAGAAGAACCTCGACGCGGTCGTCGTCTCCACGCCCGATCACACGCACGCCATCCCCGTGATGTGGGCCCTGAACCGCGGCCTGGACGTGTACTGCGAAAAGCCGCTGGCCCACTCGGTCTACGAAGTTCGCCAAATGCGGAACCTGGCGGCCGAGAAGAAGGCCGTGACCCAAATGGGCACCCAGATTCATGCCGGCGACAACTATCGCCGCGTGGTCGAAATCATCAAGGCCGGCCAGATTGGCCCGGTCTCTCGAGTGCACGTCTGGCTGGGAGGCAGCATTCGCCCAGGCAAGCGCGCCACCGAGGGCACGCCGCCCAAGACGGTCGACTACGACCTCTGGATCGGGCCGGCGCCGATGCGGCCCTATAGCGACGCGCACTTCCACTTCAACTGGCGATACTGGTGGGACTTTGGCGGCGGTTCGCTGGCCGACTTCGGCTGCCACTACATGGACCTGCCGTTCTGGGCGCTCGATCTGCGCTATCCCACCTCGGTCGTGGCCAAGGGCGAAAAGACCTCGACCGGCGACAACGATGTGCCAGACAACATGCAGGTCGACTATTACTTCCCGGCCCGCGGCAACCAGCCGCCGGTTCACATGACCTGGTATCACGGCGCATGGAAGCCGCCGGGCGCCGAGGATTATGACAAGACCTCGGCCGTGTTGTTCGAGAGCGGCAACGGCAGCGGCCGGCTGCTGGCCGACTACGGCACCCGCAAGCTGTTCATGCTGGACGGCAGCGAGCCCGCTCCGCCGCCCGAGTCGATTCCCAACTCGATCGGTCATTGGGCCGAATGGGCCAACGCCTGCCGCACCCGCGGCACGACGACTTGCAACTTTGATTACTCGGGCGCCTTGGCCGAAGCGGCACTGCTGGGCAACGTCTCCTATCGGGCCGGCGGGCAAAAGCTGGACTGGGACGCCGAGAAGCTGCGGGCCACCAACACTTCCGACGCCGATCCGTTTATCCGCCGCGAGTATCGCAAAGGATGGACGCTGGAAGGTTAAGAGTCCACGGACGGCGCGAAGCTCAAGAGGCTGTTTCAAAACCGCCTCGGAGAAGGGGACAGTCCCCGGCGGTTTTGAAACCAGCTCTAGGTACAGGGACGTTATGATTTTCTCTTGGTTGCGCGCGCGTCGCCGCAAAAAATTGTTGGCCACTCCCTTTCCTGACCAGTGGCTGCCGTATCTTGAGCGAAATCTGGCGCAGTACCGCCACCTCTCACGCGACGAGCAGCAACGGTTGCGCGACAACCTGCGGGTCTTCATCGCCGAGAAGAACTGGGAAGGCTGCAACGGGCTGACTGTCACCGACGAGATGCGCGTGACCATCGCCGCGCATGCCTGCCTGATGACCCTGGGCCTGGACGGCGACCCCTTCGGCGGCTTGCAGAGCCTGCTGATCTATCCGACCGGCTACGCCGTGCCGCAGGAGCGCTGGTTGGAGGGCTGGAGTATCAGCGGCATCGTTGGCCGCGAGGGAGAATCGTGGTATCGCGGGCCGGTGGTGCTCTCCTGGGACAACATCCAGGAGGACGTCGAATACGCAGGGCACGGCAACAACCTGATCTGGCACGAATTTGCACATCAGCTCGATAACCTCGACCGCAGCACCAACGGCACGCCCCCCTTGGAAGATCCGCGGCAGCGCCGCCGCTGGCACGAGGTGATGACCGCCGAGTACGAGCAACTGGTGGAGGACGCCGAAGTAGGCCGCGCGACCCTGCTGGACGAATACGGCGCCGAGAACGAGGCCGAGTTTTTCGCCGTGGCCACCGAGTGCTTCTTCGACTGCCCCGAGGAACTTCGCGAAGAGCATCCGCGGCTATACGAGCTGTTGGCCGACTACTATCGGCAGGACCCGGCTGCACGTATCGCGGGGCGGTGATACTGTTAGCTCAACCCCAGCACGCGATTCATCCGCTGGGCGATGTCGCGCAGCTCGACCTCGCCGCCGCCCGCCACTTCGCTGGTGGCCCAGCCGTGATAGCCGATCTCGTCGAGGGCCTTGAGCACCTCGGGCCAGTCCTCGTCGCCGTCGCCGATGGCCACCCACTTGTTCTGGTGGCTGTAGCCTTTGAAGTCGAACTTCACCATCCGCTTGCCGAGCGCGCGAATCCAAGTCGCGGCCGGCACGCCGTACTTGAGCATGTTGCTGCAATCAAAGTAGGCGCCGACGCTGGGCGACTGGACGTCGTCCACATACTGCACCAACTGCTCGGGCTTGGTGATGAAGTCGTTCCAGACCACCTCGATGGCGATCTTCGTGTTGGCATCGGCCGCCTGCGGCAACACCTTGCGAATCTCTTCCTGGCTGCGGGCGTAGCACTGCTCGTAGTTTTCGGTGTCCTTGTTGCTGACCTTGCCGGGCACCAGCAACACGGTGTCAGCACCATAGAACTTGGCGTCGTCGATCGCCGTGCGCAGCGCCGCCAGGCCCTTGGCCCGTACCGCAGCATCGGGGTCCGACAATCGCTGCTGCCAGTGGACCGAGTCGATGATGCCGTGAATCTTGATTCCGGTCTTGGCCTGTGCGGCCGCAGCCTCCTGGCGATTGATGTCGCTGGGGCTGTCGAACTCCACCCCCTGGAAGCCGAGCGACTTGACCAGGTTGAACTTCTCCTCGATCGACGCACCCGGCACCTTGATCATGCCATACTTCACGGCCTTCTTCAGCTTCGGCTTGCCATCGTCGGCGGCCGATGCGAGTCGCGAGAGTGGTCCGGCAGACAAGAGGCCAATCGCTCCGGTGGCGAGGGTCGATTGCAGGAACTCGCGACGATTGCCAGCGATCGTGGTATGCGGTGTCATGGCGTGAATGGCTCGGCTCCTCGAAGTAGGTCCAGGTGGGATGCTGCGATTATAGTTGGCCGCAACTCAGCGGAGCAACGGGCCGTGGGTCTCGCGTCGAAACGGCCCGAATTCGCCGATAGAGCGGCGTCGCGCGGCATGCTACACTCCAACCGGATTGAAGCTGCCCTGCTCGCTTTGACACCCCGCCGTTTCATTGCTCCCCGAGGCATCCCACCATGCGCATCATCACCTGTCTGCCATTCGTTCTGGTCGCATCGTTGGCGCTCGCGCCCCCCTGCCCCGCCGGCGAACCGTTGACCGGCACGCAACCGTTGACGATGGAGGGCGACCTGGCCGAGCAGATGGTGGCCGGCATCGATCGGTTTCTGCTGGCGGAGACCGCAGCGTCCGTCGCGGCGCGGCCGCGGCACTGGCATCGCGACGTGACCACGGTGGAAAAGTACAACGGCTCGGTCGCCGCCAATCGCACCCGGCTGGCCAAGATCACAGGCGCGTTCGACCCGCGCGAGAAACTCACGGCGCTGGAACTGGTCGAGACCACCGCCCAGCCTGCCCTGATCGGTCGCGGAGCGGGCTACGAGATTTTCTCCGTTCGCTGGCCCGTCCTGCGCGGCGTGCATGGCGAAGGGCTGATGCTCGTGCCGCAAGGTCGCCCGACGCTGGCCACGGTCATTGCCCTGCCCGATGCCGACGTGTCGCCCGACCAACTTGTCGGCCTGGCGCCGGGCGTGGCGGCAGAGAGCCAGTTTGCCCGGCGGTTGGCCGAAAGTGGCTGCCGCGTGATCGTGCCAGTGATGATTGATCGGGCCGATTCTTATTCGGCGATCGGATCGCGGACAACCAACCAGCCTAACCGAGAGTTTCTGTATCGTCCCGCGTTTGAGATGGGTCGGCACGTGATCGGCTACGAGGTGCAGAAGGTTCTGGCACTGGTCGATTGGCTGGCCGGCTCGAGCGATCAGTCGATCGGCGTGGCCGGTTACGGCGAAGGCGGCTTGGTTGCGCTGGTCGCCGCGGCGCTCAACGTGCGGATCGACGCCGCGCTGGTCAGCGGGTACTTCGACGCTCGCGAGAACCTTTTGCAGGAGCCGATCTATCGCAACGTGTTTGGCCTATTGGATCAGTTTGGCGATGCCGAGCTGGCCAGCCTGGTTGCGCCGCGGGCGTTGATTGTCGAAGCCGCACGCGTGCCGCAGGTCACCGGCCCGCCGCAACCGCGCGATGGTCGCAACAACTCCGCCGCGCCGGGTCGGCTGGTCACACCGCCATTGGCCGCGGTCCAAGCCGAGCTTGCCCGGGCGAAGTCTCTAGTTAAAGGTCTGGAAATGCCCGGCGCGTTCGAAGTCATCGCCAGCGGCGACGGCAATGGACCGGCCGGCAGCCCCACAGCGCTCGAGAAGTTTCTCGCCGCGCTCAACGCCCAGGCCAAACTCGCTCCGCTGGGCAAGCCGGCGACCGACGGCCGCCGCAAGTTCGACCCGCAGGTCCGGCTAAAGCGCCAGTTTGACGAGATTCGTGAAGATACCCAGCACTTGCTGCGAGACAGCGAGCAGGTGCGGGCAGACCATTGGGCCAAGGCCGACCGCGCGTCGCGCGATCTCGACAAGTACCAGGCCTCGACGCGTGCCTATCGCGATCACTTTTACAATGCCGTGATCGGCCGCTTCGATCGGCCCGCGCTGTCGCCGAACCCGCGCTCGCGACAGGTGTATGACGAGACGCTATACACGGGCTATGAGGTCGTGCTAGACGTGTTCCCAGACGTGTTTGCCTACGGCATCCTGCTGGTGCCCAAGGGCATCAAGCCGGGCGAGCGGCGGCCGACCGTGGTTTGTCAGCATGGGCTGGAAGGTCGACCGACCGACGTGGCCGATCCGAAGAAGGTGAACCCGGCCTACAACCAATACGCCTGCCGGCTGGCCGAGCGCGGGTTTGTGGTCTTCGCGCCGCAGAACCCATATATCTTTACCGACAAGTTCCGCACGCTGCAGCGCAAGGCCAACCCGTTGGGCAAAACGCTCTATTCGGTCATCGTGCCGCAGCATCAGCAAATCGTCGATTGGCTGGCGACGCTGCCCGAGGTCGATCCCGCGCGGATCGCCTTCTACGGCCTCTCTTACGGCGGCAAAACGGCGATGCGCGTGCCGGCGTTGGTCGAGCGCTACTGCCTCTCGATCTGCTCGGCCGATTTCAATGAATGGATTTGGAAGAACGCGTCGACCCGCTCGCCTTACAGCTACGTGACCACGGGCGAATATGAAATCTTCGAATTCGACCTGGGCAACACCTACAACTATGCTGAGATGGCGGCCCTGATCGCGCCGCGACCGTTCATGGTCGAGCGTGGCCACAGAGACGGCGTGGCGCCCGACCCTGCGGTCGCCTACGAGTATGCCAAGATTCGCCTGCTGTATGCCGACTTAAAGATCCCAGAACGCACGACCATCGAGTTCTTCGACGGTCCGCACACCATCCACGGCGTCGGCACTTTTGGATTTCTGCACAAGCATTTGAACTGGCCCGAGCAGTTGAATCGTTAAGCCAATCTGTAGCCGGAGTCTGCGACCGCTGGCCGTTCTGTAGCCGCGGTCAGATCTGTAGCCGCGGTCTGTGACCGCGGGACCCTGCCGCGCGGCCTTTCTGCCGACGGATGGCCAGCGGCCGAATCCTTCTCGAACGCTGCGACTATTCTGCCGGCATTCCCGACCGCAGTTGCCAGTTAGCAGGCGGCGTCGCATACTTAATAGTGTTTAGTGGCTAGTGACTAGTGACGAAGCCGCTAAGCGGCTAGCCCATGAATCACCGTTCCCGATTCCTCGTCCGTCGTCTCTGGTCGCATTTCCCCAATCTCCCTTCCCTAGCCACTAACCACTAACCACCAGCCCCTCCCCCCCCATGCCCGACCGCTCCCAACCTGTGACTGCTCCGCAAACCGAGACCGACCTATCTGGCCGGCAGGTTTCGGGCTATCGGCTGTTGCGGCGATTGGGTCAGGGAGCCATGGCCGAGGTCTACCTGGCCGAGCAGATCTCGCTGGGCCGGCAAGTGGCGTTCAAGGTCTTGCGGGCCAACCTGGCAACCGACGCCACCTACGTGCAGCGGTTCGATCAAGAGGCCCGGGCCGCCGCGCAGTTGGTGCATCCGAACATCGTGCAGATCTACGAGGTCGGCCGCGTCGACGGCGTGCACTTCATTGCCCAGGAGTATGTCCAGGGGGTCAACCTGGCCGAATGGCTCGCGCGGCGCGGGCTGCCCGACGTGCGACGGGCCCTGGGCGTAATGCGGCAGGTAGCGGCGGCGCTCGATCGCGCGGCGGCGCGGGGCATTGTGCATCGCGACATCAAGCCCGAGAACATCATGCTGGCGGCCAACGGCGAGGTGAAGGTCGCCGACTTCGGCCTGGCCCGGTTATATAGTCAGGAGAACGCCAACAACCTGACCCAGATCGGCGTTACGATGGGCACGCCGCTCTATATGAGCCCCGAGCAAGTCGAGGGTCGCGCGCTCGACCCGCGCAGCGACATTTATGCCCTCGGCGTGACCAGTTACCAGATGTTCGCCGGAGAGACCCCGTTTCGCGGCGACACAGCGCTGGCCATCGCGGTGCAGCACTTGAAGAACCCGCCCGAGCGGCTGGAGAATCGCCGGCCCGACCTGCCGGCCGCGGTCTCAAGGATCGTGCACAAGATGCTGGCCAAAGACCCCGGCCAGCGCTATGCCACGCCGCGCGAACTGCTCAATGAACTGCGGGCGACGACCGTCGAGCTGTTTCCGGACGACGCACCGCAAGAGTTCGACGATTGGGCCGATAGCGGTCTGGTAAACACGGTCGAGGCCCGCCGCGACGCGACCCAGCGATTGGCCGCGGCCATGCGCACCACGGCGATGCCCGCCGTGCGGCTGCGGCGTTCCGCCTGGCGCTGGGCCGCGGCGATCGCGGGCTGCTTGCTGGTGGGCGCTGCGCTGGCCTGGGCCGCGCGGCCGCGCAGTCTGCTTGTGCCGATCGACCAAGGGGTGGTCATCCCGGCGCACGAAACGGCCGCGGCCCAATATGTCTATGCCGTGATGCTCAACACCGAAGACGCCTGGAAGAGCGTGCCGCACTATTTTCCCAATGACAAGACCTATTCGCGCCGTGCCACGCAGCATCTGGCCATGCTCTATCTGCAAGAGCTGGACTTTGAGAACGCGCGGAAAATTTTTGACCAGTTCGCACTGGTGAGCGACGTCGAGCAGCAGTACAAGGCCTGGGGTCTGGCGGGCCAGGCAATCGTGCTCAACCGCCTGGGTCAGTATCGCGAGAGCGCGAGCAAGCTGGCCTTGCTGTGGCCGCTGCGCGACAAGCTCGAAGGCGAAATGCGCACGCTCGTGGCCCCGACCTTTCGCAGCAATCAGAAATCGCTGGGCGTGACCCAGGCGGCGCAAGGCTGGGAGACCTGGTTCGAGAAATCCGCCCCGCCGCCCGCCGCGCCCGGGGAGGCAAGCCCACCGCCCACGCCGCCGCGCTAGTGCGAGCCCAAAGTGCCGGACGTGCTTGCCTAACCGTATTGCCCCGCGCCCATTGCCGGACGTAAGTCGTAACGGTGGCGGAAAATCGGCAGAGATTGCGGGGACGGTTGACGACGCCCGGGCGTTCAGGTACCAATTAACCAGCGGCTCACTGCGAGCCGATAAGGGTGCGAGCCGCCAAGGGACAGACCCGCCGGCCAAACCACGGGCGATTGTGCCTAAGCGATTGCACGAGCAAAGCTTAAGCCGCTCGCCGCCCAGCCGACAGTAAAATCTGAGTAACGCCCCCATCGTCTAGTGGCCCAGGACGTCGGGTTCTCAGCTCGAAAACCGGGGTTCGACTCCCCGTGGGGGTACTAAACTTGACAGAATAGCCCGTGTTTTGCGATAGTTTCTGAGTGCCGGAACTTACTCAGGAACTAAATTGCAGAACGGGCTCTCCTTCGGGAGGGCTGAGGGGGTCTAGTCATGTCTTCGCTTCCGCCCCGTCGCAAAACTAGGCGCAAGTGTCCTTATCCTGGCTGCCGAGAGAAGTCTCACGCAGTCTGGTGGCACGCCAGCAAGGAAGGGTGGTATCTATCCCTTCCCGATGCGTCCCGTCCGCACGGCCAGCGTCAGTTTCGGCTGACCAAGGGATGGGATCAACATGACGAGGCCCTTCGCCAATGGCACGAATTTCAGGCGAAGTCACCTAGCAAAGGCAAAGTCGAGCTACGTGGCGAGCAAATGCGGGTCGTAGACCTCGTAAATCTTCTGCTCGAAAACCTCGAACCCAAGATAAGTCCACACCGATTCCGTAGCACGAAGGGGTTCCTGACGAACTTCTGCAACCAGATGGGCAGGGATACGGTTGCCCAGCTTCGTGTTGGCGGTGTGGCCCGAATTGAAAAATGGATTGCAGCCAATTCCGGCTGGACTTCGCCTTCGACCCGCCGCTCGGTCGTCTCCCGAGTCAAGCAAGTCTTTCAATTCGCCGTAGATCAAGGCTTGATCGTTTCCAGCCCCATCAAGCGACTCAAGCGTGAGAACGACACGATTCGTGTGTCTATCCTTACCGAAGACCAAGTGGATGCAATTGCCTCCAATGCCGAGCCAGCCTTCGCCAAAATATTCAAAGTACTATTGCTCACCGGCTGCCGCCCTGATGAGATTTGCAGCATTACAAAGGACGACTTGCGAGAAGAAGGCGGGCTTCATGCAATGGTCGATCATAAAAATCAGAAGAACAAAATGTTCAATGGGCAAAAGCGGCGAGTCTATTTGCTATTTGCGGAACTCAAGCAGACTTTTCGAGATGCAATTAGCGAAAATCCGGACGGCCCACTTTTCCGGACCAAGACGGGAAAACCCTGGAGCGTTGCCACACTAGAAAAGGCTTTCCGTGAAACTGCGGCCAAGCCCCAATGCAAGTCGCTCGGACTAGACCGGCATGAAGTTCGACATCGAACCAATGGGGTCGCAGTGCGGCACTACGAATTTGTCCCTTACGTCTGCCGCCACACATTTGCATATCGATTGCTCTCTGGTTTTTACTCGGACTCGCAGGGCAATCGAATAAAGAAGAACTATGGCGAAGTGGGGCTCTATCTCGGTGACTCGGCAAAAATGGTCGAGGAGGTGTATGGAAAACTCGCCAAAGCCACCGAGATGCTCTCGGAAGAAATTGGCTGAGAATCACGAACTACTCCAGCCCGCTACCACAGTCATCGGGATCGATGAAAATCTTAGTAGTCACGACTGGCGCTCGCTCAACGTTCTTAACCCACTCATATTTCGCAGGTATTCGCTTCCGGGCGTTGTAGGCATCTACATCGCTTTCAGCAAACAAAAATTGACCTACGCCCCCTCGCCCACGCCGCCCTTCTCGCTTATGGGCGATCTCGCCTTCTTCAGCCCGCTGCGTCAGTTGTGCTGGAGAAATTCCGATTCGTTCTGCTGCTTGCTTGAGCGTCAACCATTTGACCGGCGGTGCCACACTCGACTGTTTCTTTTCCATACTGAACTCCCTTCGGCTGCTTTCTCTTTTTGTTTCTTGACCACTGAAGGAGAAAGCGGCACAAATTGAGTATCCGGCGATACAACGGGCGTAGCGGGGGTGCGTGAATAAAAAATCCCGGTCAGGGTTGCCCCTGCCGGGATGAACGCCACAACTTCCTTGGAATTCGTTGCATCTCACAACAGATTCCTATCGCACGGCAGTCACACTTCTAGTGATCCTCGAAAGGATGTCCTTCCGTTCGTTCGGCAGGGGGGCAGGCCCAGTCTGCACCGTGGGCATCTCGTCGTACGTGTGCCCTTGAAGCAGCCGCCCATGCTTCTTCTTGTTGAAGCCGCCCCATTGCTTAAAAAAGAACGGAACGCCTGCGGCCATGCATTGGTCACGAATGGAAATCACCCAGCCTTCGTCCATCAGGCGAGAACCGGCACCAGATTCGCCGCCTACAATCACCCAATGGAGTCCAGTGAGGTCGATCTTCCCCAAGTCCTCGATCAGCGGCTCAATCGAGAGAAAACGAAGACGGGCCGGTGCCTGACGCAGATGATCGATCCGGGGCAAGCCATGCTTGCAATTTTCAACGGAGACGCCCCAAATGACATTGGGGCAATCAGCCGCCCAAGACAGTTTTCCAGTAAGCAGGTCACGCATACGCTCTGAACGCTTGGTGAGCACCTGATAGACGTGCCAATCCACCTGCTGCATGACACGACACACTTTCTCGATGTACTCGTCGGGAACATCCTGGTGAAACAAGTCACTCATCGAGTTGACGAAGACCTGTTTCTTGGTCGCCCACTTTGCTGGTTCAGCCAGCTTCTCAGGCACCAGCCGCAAGTCAAAGCCTTGCTCATAGGGATGGCCTTTGACACCACGGAAGCGTTCGGCAAACGTCTCGGCATAGCAGTGCAGGCAGCCGGGGCTGATCTTGGTGCAGCCCCGCATAGGGTTCCAAGTTGCGTCCGTCCATTCGATTGTTGATTTCTCACTCATTTGTTTTTCTCCTTTCAGTTATTCGGCAGCGAACGAAACGCATTCAACGCCGTTGCCGTCGATAGTGGGCTGCACATCCAAAATGAGCCGACGCTGGTCATTCCAAAGCAGGTATTCGCCCGCTTTCCGAATCACTACCGGCTCACCGTTGATCTTGACCTCGACGCCCATCGGAAGTTGGTCTAAGTCGCTCGTTGGGATTGCAATAAAAAGCATTTCTTAAATCTCCTACATTTGGATTCGCACCTATTCGTTCGATCCAGCAAGCTGTGCATCTTGCTGGATCGAACGTAGGGCGGGAGAACGCCTCACCGCCCAAAGAGACTGCGACACAAATTGCGTATCCGCCGATACAACGGGCGTATCCGGCTTATTTTTCAGAGAAAGGAAGATCGGGTCGCACCACCGTTGGTCGAAACCACTTCACTTTCACCTGCGATCTTCCTTTACCGCATCGCACGGCATGGAAATGCCCCGTACGGATATGTGCCGACTTGTGCGGGCCTCGGATTCCATCGGGCTCGTGGTGCGGTTTGGGCGGATACCAATCAACGAACATTTCATTTGTTCCGACGTTCCATCCCAGTTTTCCACGGCGGGTCGCCCGGTCCTCAATTTTCATGCGGCGACTGAAGTTCTCTTGGACAAGAGACTGTCGATAGGAAGTGCGGTCTTTTGCCAGAACATCACGTACGATCATGTCATCATTCTGGTTTGCCAGAAAACCAACCGTGACTGCGATTCTAAGGGCATCGACAAAAAAGGCGGCGTTGAACAGGAGGGAGAGCAACTCGGATTCGTTGTCATTTGTTGAATGTGCTTTGGCGTTCTCCGTGTGGCGGTTTACAAGTCGCTCTAGTGACTCAGGAATCGACTCGGTTTCATTGTCAATTGGCAGATGAAGGGTTGAACAAAGTGTAATCGGTTGGTTACCGATGAGTTCTCGTTGCCCTAAATCCAAAAACAAGCGAACGCCATCGCTCTGCTTGGAAAAAAGCATCCCAAGAATCGGTGACATGAACTCATCCGTATTTGAGAATCGGAGGTTGACGGCAGGAAAGTTCCCTGGCACTTCGATGAGACTCGTGGGAATTCGATCCAGGTTTGTCTTCGCAATCGCCGGAACGAGACTTGGGTGCAAGTTGTAGAAGGGTCGCCCTGCTTTCTCCCAAGCGTATTCGGCATCGTTTCGAAGCAGTCGATGCTTACGATTGCACTCGTAAGTAAATCGGTGTTCTTCAATACTCCTTCGATTGGTCGCCGCCAGTTTGTCTAAGGCCGTGTGTTTGGCCTCAGGGTAGAGCTTTCGACACTCATCCAGCATTGTTTGCCACGCATGAAATTCCATAGCCCGTTTCCTCCAATTCAGAGTTCATAAATGACGGGCAATGGAACGTCGCATCGCCCTGGAGGAACTGCGGCACAAACCCTGTATCGCTGGATACAAACGGCGTATTCGCCTACTCGGCAAACGAACAATCCCGGCATGGGAATGTGCCCATGCCGGGATTTAATGAACCCGTCGAAGTCGGATTGCCTGCTACGCCGCTGAACTCCGCTTGGCGTCACGGAGCCGTGTTCTTGCAATCTCTACGTATTCTTTATGGGATTCAAACCCTAGAAATGGACGGCGGTTCAATAGGGCCATCTTGCAGGTTGTTCCCGACCCAGCCATCGGATCAAAAACTAGATCGCCGGGATTGCTGAACGAAAGAATCAAGTCCTGTGCCATCGCCTCAGGCATGATGGCAGGATGCCCAAATGCAATCTGATCCTTGGTGCTTGAGTATCGTCCAACCGGGTACTCCCAAACACCAAAACGAACACCAAATTCTCGAACAACCCGGTTATGGTTTTCTTTCACCACTTGCCCGTTCTTTTTGCGGAAATTGGCGTTGATCTTCTTTCCGACCGTCTTGTTACGGCGGTCCTTGAGCAAGTTGACGACACTTGGCTTGCCCTTCGAAAACACGAAGGCAAACTCCGGGGGACCGTAGCGGTGGATGGCAGGAACCCGTCGGCCAATGCGTGCCATGATGATCGTATCGTGCAGCCAGAAGCCAGCGTCCTTAAACGCCAACTGATGTTCCGCTGAGGTTGCCGTCAGGTTTCCACTAACGACCTGATCCTGAACTACCCAAACAACGATCCCGCCTTCAACGGTGATACGCCATAGCTGTTGGATAACGGTCTTGGCATCGAAGGTGTGGCCGCCATAGGTTCGCATTCCATCGTAGGGAGGCGAAGTGACTGTCAGCGGGATGCAATTGCCGGGCAGGGCCTTCATGCCTTGCACACAATCTGAATGGATAATCTGGTTCAATGGGACTTTTCTCATGCAACATTACTCCTTCGTTAAAAATGGTTTCTTGACCAAGTCACGAAGGAGTCAGCGGCACTTTCCACGTATCCGCCGGTACAAGCGGCGTGTCGAGGCAAAAATAAAGCCCCGGTGCCGAACGAGTCAGCACCGGGGCCTAAAATGGAATGGTGGAGCTGCTAGTTGATGCCCCAGGCCCAAAGTCGCTTCTTCAACTTGGGGCGAATCTTCCGCAGGCGTTCGTCTTTGCTGGCACCACGGAAAGTCGGCCAGATATCGAGCAAGAAGATGTGATCGGCATGGTGGCCCACTTCGGCATAGATGTCGTTGCAAATCACATCTTTAACCTTCGGATGCTTGCGGCAGAGGTCGTAGCCATACCAGTCAAGAAGCTCCTGGCTCTTTTCCACGACCACGACTTCTTCCACCGAGTCTTTTTCGCACACCTTGCGGAGCATCCAGCCAAGCCCCAATCCACCGATGACGACTTTGCCAGATGACTTATGTACGGCACTACGTTGGGAGATCATCTCAGCGGGTGTGATGCTCATCCACACTGCACCCCAAGTTGCCCGCACATACTCCGAATCATCTGAGTCGAACGGAATTCCAGTGTCGGCCTTCCTGTTCATGTCCAGCAGCTTCGGCAAGACCACATCGCCATTCCAACATACAAGCCCGAAACGCCTGCCGAAGTACAAGTCGAGCGGCATTTCCTTCGGCAAGAGAGCGTTTCGATAGGCGAACTTTCCCTGCGGGCTTACGAGATAATCGTTCGAGCGGGGGTCCGACGCCGGAATGTCAAAAATGGGATCGGCTCGATAGGTGGCCGCATCCAGGTAGAGAAAGGACTTGGCGTTCGTCGTGTCCTCGTTCCAAATCTCAACCCTGGGCTGATGAAGATACCTCGGGCTGATTTGGTTCTGTCGTCTGTGCATCTCGACTCCTCCATTTCTATCGGTGTTCTGAAAACCCGACGCACTTGCGTCACCGATAGAACTGGCGGTACGATCTGCGTATCTGTGGATACAGATCGTGCATCGAAAGACCAGCTACTGTTTTTGCAAGGTTTGATCGGCAATGAATCGCAATGAAGAGGTAGTCCGAGGCACCGCCGAACTCTTCAGAGACGAGTTTCGTGCAATGTCGTGTAGATACCTGCCGATTTACCACGAACGCTTCCTAAGCGTTCTGCCTGTCACATCTGAGGGATGGCAGGCTTTTGCAGAAGCACACCGATCCTCAACGGATGAATGGGAAAAGTGGTACTTCGCCAAGGAACTAGGATGGCTCGGTCACTTTTACGGGTGCGGTGACGCCTGGAATGACTTTGCCCATGCTGTTGAGCGGCTTCGCATGCGACCGATCTTTGTTGATACGTGGAGTGATGAGAAAGACGATTCCATGTGGCAATGGATGGACATCATTCACGACTTGGCAGAAAGTTACCAGACGCCGCTTCTCCATGTGAAAGGCAGTATTTGGAATCAGGAACCTCACGCTGGCTTGGAGAAGGTCGAAGAAATACTCGGCATCATGCCAACCCCGATATTGTTCGATGATTGGGATTCCAGGTCGTCCGGTAACGCCCGGTTCCCAGAGAATCCTTTGCGCCGTGAATTACGCACAAATGTGTTCAGTGCGTCGGTGATTGCATTAGAGATATTCCTCGCACCTAAACGATTTATCTGGGGCAACTTCAATCCAAGCGACTTGCCGTTCCATCCTTGCCCGACCGCAGAGGACGAGGTGGCTGCTAGTCCGAAGCAAACCACTGTGGCCCTACAGAGCACCCAACTGCCATCTGATTTGTCAGCCCGTTTCCTGTTGAATGAGGATTCTGACGCTACCTCTGACTTTGTGTTTCACAGGTCAGATGACTATTGGTTCATTCGGTACAAGTTTGGCAAGACCGTTCGTACGATTACGCCACAAAACAGCGATGGACTGGAATACCTCAGTGCATTTCTCTCGCACCCAGGGCAATCGATGTCTTGCCTTGCTTTGTCGCCGCCAAAGCCAGGAGATGACGACGAAGCGAATGTTGGAACTAAACCGCTTTCATCTCTCACGGAACGTGAGGCGATGGAACAATTGACGAACGTGGACGGTCAAAGACAATTCACGTCAGAACGACCTTGGGAGAGATCGATTCGATTCTGTGAAGCAATTCGGAAAGCAGAACAGGACAGAAAGTCTCTTGAGTCCCGGCTAATGTACGAGACCGATCCTAAACATATTGTCGAAATTCAAGAAGAACTAGAAGGGTGCCAGCGAATTCTGGACAAGAAGGAATATTTGCTGGGTGCAACTGGACAAGCCGAGAAAGCGTTTAAGCGGGTGAAGCAAGCTTACGGAAATGCACTTCGACGCCTCGTCACGAGTGGGCATAAAGAGCTAGCGGACCATCTGCGGGTTCACATCAAACCCGATGGCTTTAGCTATAGATATCAGGCTAGCCCCTCTATCCCTTGGCAGTTATGAAGGAGGGGCTAGCCTTAGCCCACTCAATGTCTGCATTCGAATCAGTTGTTTAAAGACCGCCGAGCACCTCGGCGGTCTTTTTCTTTTTCCCTAGCTTCGGATACGCCCCTTGTATCCGGCGATACGTCCATTGTGCCGCCTCTTTGACAGTGGCTTTTTTAGAATCGCTTCGCTGTCAGAGAAGGAGTCAATTGAATGGACGAAGAACTGCAACGGGACCCGCTAGTTGATCTAAATTCCCGGCTCACGGTCATTCGTGATCGAGTTCGTGGGGTCGCCCTCGGGCACCACACTGGATTCTACCTGTTCGGGCGTCCGGGCACGTCGAAGACCTACACAGTCAAAACGACGCTCGATGAACTTGGCGTGAAGTACGTCTACGTCGATGGGCACCTCACTGCGATGGGGTTGTTCGAACTGCTAGAGGAGCAGCCCGACCGAATCATCGTCCTTGACGACGTATCCCAACTTTTCACCGACAAGAAGGCCCTGCAAATCTTGCTGGCAGCCTTGGGAAATCAGCCCGATGATCGCCACACCCGCATCATCAAATATCGTCGCCAGGGAAAGGACCGCACCATTCGCTTCAGCGGCGGCATCATCGCCATTTCCAATTTGGAATTGCATTCGCAACCGCTCCTCGAAGCGGTGAAGAGCCGAGTTCATTACCTCAAGTATTCTCCCACAGACGAACAGCTAGCGGCGTTGATGATGGAGGTTGCTAGGCACGGCTGGCCGATCACTTCTCCGAAGCTGACGCCCGGCGAATGCCTGGAGGTCGCTGTGTTCCTGATTGGTGAATGCCAACGGCTGGGCGTCCGGCTCGATATGCGTCTGTTGGTGGACAAGGCATTTCCCGATTATCTCCAGCATCGAGAGGGCGACACCGAAGCCCATTGGAAGGATTTGGTGTTGACCACTCTAGAAGAACAACTGATTGATTTGACGCACACCAAGGCGGAAGCCCCCAGTCGGCATGCCCAAAAAGAGATTGAGCACGAAATCATTCGACAGCTTATTGACGAGTTTTCCGACCGTGAGGAACAGGTGGCAGCTTGGATTGAACGCACTGGCAAATCTGAGAGAGCGTTCTATCGCCGCCTGAAGGAAGTGACACTTTGACATATGGGCAAAGTGTCAGCGTGCGAGAAGACGTGGGGAAAGTCCCCACCTGGAACAGGCACTGACGCTTGCCGAAAGTGTCAATCTGTCAGCTCCAGCAAAGAAATTAATCCGATGCGTGCCGTGTACCACGGATACGCAGATTGTGCCGCAAGACATGCAGCACCTTAACTCCAAACAAAAAGGAACTTATTCAATGCCATTTGTTCTCCACGAATATCTCGACGCCGAGGATCGCAGCAAGCGATTTATAGCCGACACTCTAGGCAACGGTCTGCATTATCTTCCTGGCCTGATCGCCAACGAGCCGTTGCTGGCGGTAGTGGTTGAAGATTTTGGCGATCACCCGGTTTATGGGCACTGCGAGATCGAAATCCTTCCGCAGGAAATGGCAGAAGCTTTGACCTTGGAGTGGATTGCCAATGAGATCGCCAAGTCCCGAGGTCTAATTCCAACCTTCCAACTTCCCGCAGCCACTGAAGCCGACTTTCAAGCCCTGAAGGCGAGTATTGCTTGCTACGGCGTCCAGCAGCCGATCCTGATCGATGAAAATGGGCACATCATTAACGGTCGCCTGAGAAAACGAGCGTGTGTTGAACTCGGTATCGAATGCCCGTCGTTATTGGTAGGCAAACTGAGCCTTTCGCAAAAGCAGCAACTTGCTTTTGATTTAGATGCCTGCCGCAAGCATTTCACAACGAGCGCCAAGAAGCGGTTAGCCCGGTTCCTGCTTCGTACCTCGCCCGCCAACTCCGACCGGATGATTGCCGATGCCGCAGATTTAGATCACAAAACAGTCGGCAAGCTTCGTGCCGAAATGCGACAAGGTGGGGAAATTCCCCACCACGCCCATGTCATCGGCAAGGACGGAAAGAAGTACAAGTTCCCAACGATTCGTGCCAAATCAAAAGGCGAAGTCACAAAGGCTGTCGAGCTTTTGGAAAAGCTGGGGTCTGATGCACCGAATCGGGAGATCGAGCTCCGACAGTCCAAACGCATGCTTCGGACTCACAACAAGAACCAAGCAGGGCAAGCGTTCGTTGCACCGCTGATGCCCGACAGTGACATCCAAATTCTGCACAGAGACTTCCGCACGCTGGAGCTTGCTGACGAATCGGTAGATTTTATTTTTACCGATCCGCCGTACCCTCAAGAGTTTCTGCCGCTCTACGGTGATCTGGCAGCCTTCGCAGCCCGTGTGCTCAAGCCGGGCGGATTGATGCTTGCCTACTGCGGCGTCCATTATCTCGATTCGGTGATGAAGCTGCTTGGAGTGCATCTTCAATATCACTGGCAATGTATTCTCCGTCACACGAGTTGCACGGCTCCCGACCATGATCGCAAGGTGTTCTGCGGATACAAGCCATTGCTCATTTATTCGAAAGGCAAGGGCCAGCCCCTGGACTATATCCGTGACGTGATCGATGGCTCTCGGGAAAAAGATTTGCATCCCTGGCAGCAGGGCGTGGTCGAGCCCCTGTACTACATCAAGCAGTTGACGAAGCCGGGCGATCTGATCGTGGATTGCTTCGGCGGCTCGTTCACGACGGCAGAGGCGGTGCTTCGGCTAGGCGGTCGAAAGTTCATTGGGTGCGATGTCGATCCAGGGTGTGTTGCCATTGGCCTGGATCGAATCGCCAAGGTTCGTGCGGAAATGGAAAGCGAACATGTCAATGTGTCAAACAAACCAGACCTTCAAGAGATTGAGAATGTCGATCCCCTTTGAGAAATACTTTTCTTTTCCTCATGAAAAATAGAATCGGCTTCATAGATACCTTTGGAGGTATTTATGGAAAAGCAAATGATGAGCTTAAAAGACGTGGCAGCCCGCCTGGGCAAGCAGCCCTACAGGATCGTTTACCTGCTGACGACCGGCAAAGTGCCCGAACCCAATCGAGTCGGAGGAAAGCGGGTGTTTAGCACCGACGATCTAAGCAAGATCGCCAAAGAACTCGGCGTCGAAGTGGCCGAGACGGAGGACGAATGAGTAGCCAAGAAAACCCGGTGATACGAGCAGCACAGGACTATCAGCGTGCCACAGCCCAATACGTGACGATGCGACACCTTGGCACCTTGCTCGGAATTAGCTCCCATGCAGTCGGTCGCACATTGATGGAAGTCGGCCTTCGCACGTCCGAACGGCGTCCAAGCGAAAAGGCTAAGGAAGGTGATTTCACGAAATTCATTCTTGTTGAACAGGGATTTTCCCTGGACTTGTGGCATCTAGAAAAGACACTCGCCGTTTTACGACCTCTTATAACACCGAAGTAATCGCAGGGACGATGCTATGTCCGAGATCAACGACCGCCTGATTGCTGAAGCAACTCGGTACGTAGAGGAACTTCATTGGATTCTGACCGTCGTCAAGGGCACGGGCGACAACGCCAAGGCACCAATGTTCTTGGGGTGGCCGGACTTTTGTCCAGACTCCGAGCATCTCCGAGCGATATTGGAGTTCAATGCTGAGGCACAAATTGGAATCAACCTTGGTGGTTCGATGCTGATCGACGTTGAGGCCGATAGCCCCGATGGCGAGGCACTGCTTGACGATCTTTGTCGTGGGGAAGAGTTTCCCTGCTGGCAAGCGTCCCGTGGCAAACACCGACTGTTTCGAGCAGATGATTCAATTCTCTTCCTGAAGACCAGCAAGACGGCAATCGAATTTCGAACGGGCCGACATCAATCAGTGCTGCCGCCTTCGGTGATTGCAGGAACATCGTACCAGTGGCTGACCAGCCCATTCACCGTGCCGGTCCCGCCGTTGCCTGACCGTTTGCGGGACTTTTATTTTGAACAAGCTTCAAATCCGGCAAATCAACGAGAACACGCCCAGAAGCGTTCGACCAAACAACGCTGGCCGTATCGGGATGATCGGGACTATGTGCTGCGGCATTTTGATCTCCAGGTCGAGGCGGCGAAGGCAGGGCTCCAATTCATAGTGCCTCGACCGGACACGAATGGGAATATCCCCTGCTATGTTCCCGCCAATTTGAGAAGCGACAATGAAGACGAACGTCCCTCTGGCGTTTTCAATATTTATAACGGCGTCCTGCGAGATTTCGCCACTGGAAAGAATCATCGCTTTTTCAAGGTCATGGAGGCCCTGAGAAACGAGCCTTGGCAACATATCTTTGCTCAATTCGAAGCCGAAGCAGGAGCCGTCGCCGGGCGACCTCATAGCCGCCGTGTCAGCTTTCCCAACGCCACTTCCACAGACGACCGCACGCCATTGGAAGAAGCCCGAGCCGATTTAAGTGCCTATTACAAGCAGCAACTAGATCGAGCACCGCAACCGGGCGTACTTCACGTCATCAAGGGACCGCCCGGACTCGGCAAAACGTACACGCTTTGCCAGCAGCTTGGGCGAAAGAAGAAGAAGGCCATCATTCTGACATTGGAAAACAAGCTGGCCCGAACTCACCAGGGTCTTCTTCAACAAGATGGCAACGTAGCACGCCGCATGCCTGTGCTAAGGGAAACTGCCTGCCCACATCCCGATGACTACGAAGCGACGGCACGGCGTGGTTTTAAGCCAAGCCAGTCCTTCCCTTGCCGCAAATGTTCAATTGGTCCGTCCAATTGTGCATACCTGCTTGGCTTCGGTGCCATGACCGAGGCCGATCAACTGTGTGCGGCGGCGATCTATCACACGCATCACGAGTTCTATCAATCCCACGGCAATGATAATCGGCCCATTCTCGTGTTCGATGAGAATTGCATCGACCTTTTGCTCGAACCAGTTTCGCACAACATGCAAGAATGGCGGAACTGGTCGGCAATGGTGCAGCGTTGGAAGCCAGATCACGATTTGACCACGGCTTTTTCGGCGCTCGTGGATTGGCTTGACAAATCGCAACAAGAATTCCTGAGGGCCGTTGATGAAAACGGCGACAAGGTGAAGTTTCGCCCCGTTGCTGTTCCCGACGACATCAAGATTGGCAAGCTCACCTCGACCAACAGTCTGAACGAATGGCTCGACAAAAACGCCTATAAGGACGCTAATCGGCATGTTCAGAATCTGACCACGGCTGCGATATATCTGCTGGCCGAATCTACCAGCTACGTCCTACTTGAAAGGATCGTCAAGGAAGATGGCGATGTCGTGGTGGCGAGATTCCGCAAAAAGAACCCGCTTCCAAAAGACAAGGAGGTGTTCATTCTCGATGCCACGGCAAATGAAGAATTAATAAAGGCATTAGCTCCAGGTTGGGAAATCAAGGTTTGGGAATGTCCGCCGATCCAGCAAGCCGGTCACGTCATCCAAATAATGGATTACGACGTTTCACGACGGCGAATCCGCAGGGAGATCATGCATCACGAGCCCCACAATCTTTCCTGGCTCGTGCAGGTTGTCGATTCGATTCTTGAACAGCACGGTCCTGCGGCGATCATTTCCTTCAAGGATGTGGTGGCAGGCATTTCGCCTGAAATGGATTTAATAGGCCAACTCAAGCATCGTGACCAAATCACCGATTCGTACAACTTTCCTTGCCGAGGCCATACGTTCGACGACGACACTTTGATCGTGATCGGCACCCCATACAAGGATCAGGCTTCGATTTGGGAACTGGCTTTGGCAATTTGGGGGCAGACTGCTCTTCCATTGAGCAAATACATGCATCGGGAAAATGAAAACGGCTGCTTCGTTTCCAAGAATATGGCCTACGAGGAAGTCCACCTGCGGCCATTGCAGGATTTCATTGTCTCGGCTGATCTTGTTCAAGCAATCGGTCGGGTTCGACCTCTTCAGAGGCCAAGCAACGTCTTCGTGATAAGCAATGCCCCGATCTTTGATTGGGATGTCGAACAGTTCAAGGCGAGCGAATTGTTCGATTTGAGGCAGCCGCTGCGACAAGATGCGGCGGATCGATATTCGGCTTATCTTGGGGCTGCAAAAGCCATGCTAGAGGAAGGTCAATGGATCACTAATAGCGAGATTTGTGGGCGACTTTCCATGCCTGAAAGAACTGGCAGCGGCTATTGGAATCGCTTGAAAGATGACCTGCGTGAAGATATCGAGGTCAAGTCAGGTCGGATGCGGATCAAGCCAAGCAACCTGACCTTTTGATGCTGAGGCCGACCACTAATGGTCCATCTGTGGTCGAGTCCTCTCCAGGTCCAGCTAGAAGGTTATTAACCGGTGGCAGGTTACCTTACTAGTTCTAGTCCTAGCGTAACCTGCCATGAGTTATTAGCAGAGACAGCCAGGAGACAGATGGAAAGATTAGTGGTCGTCCCCAGCAGCAACCGAGCAGCAACTCGTGAAAAACCGTGCGCTGTGAAAAGCGTGGACTGTCAAGGATTTATCGACAAGCGATTTATTCGTGCAGCAATTGTCCAAAGGGTTGGCCTGATCGCTGTTTCTTTTGCAGATTGCTTGGATGCTTTTCATTATTAGTGGAAAGCCCTCTCATCGTCATGAGTAGAAATGGCAACGGCGTTATTAGGCCATACTGCTCAAGCTCGCTTGCCGTCTGGAGAACACCGCCGTCCTCGAAAACCTGTTTTACTTTTCACAAAAATATATTCGGGAAATATATTCGGCGGAATAGATTTCTTGGCTTTTTGAAATGTGACTTTATCAATGCCGCAAGAAAAAGCGATCACGCATAAAACGGTGTTGCTGGAATTTCCATTTGCGATAGGATGTCCCCAACGTTGATGACTAATGCTGCTTCGGGAACTCCGTCGCAGGAACCTCACCTCCGCTAACTTCTTTCAACTGAGTCCATGTTCTATCAGGACTCCCGGCAGTTCACCTGCTGGAACTTCCCTTGTGTCAACGCTGCCCTCGTTGGGCTGTGTTTGGTGCTAGAGATGATACGTGTGATTGTTGAGGAAATAGCGAGATGAAGAATGTCGGACCCATTTTACAAATTGACGGTTGAAGGCGAGCACATCAGGGTAACTAAATCAGTCACAGGGCGAAGCAAGACGATCATGGTGACGAGCCCTGAGACGATAATTAATCAAATTGGAAGCAAGGTCCAAGCAGCAAGCCACAAGGAGGTGCTGGAAAGAATCTCTTACTGGGAAGCAGAAGAGGTGAGGAACGATATGATTCTCAGTGACTTTGCTCGATGGGCACTCACAACGAAGGATGACCTTGCCAACGTTTTCACCGAGCGTCCTTGGCTCCAGGTGCTGGCGGCATGGATGGATGGTCGCAAGATCGAAGAAGTGCAACGAAGGAACATTGTCTTCTATTTGCTGTCACAGCGAGTGACAACGGACAACGAATGGAACCAGCTTATCGTTGATTTTAAGGATATAATTAGAGATCATGAGAAGTACTTGATTCAAAGGGATGAATAGAAGGTGGGATTACCGTCGTGCCGTTGGCGACAGTTGGATTGCCAACGGCACGGCGGTTCTTGGTTGGTTGTCGCCGTGACACTTTGACAGACAGCGGTCTCGTGCGATCAGTTCCGCCCGTTCCCCAGCCGATTTATCCAGGGCTTCGTGGTCGTCATGCTTAAATCCTGAGCGACGACGGCTACGATCTCTTTCCAATCGCCCCCGTTCATTTCGACCTCCACCTGCATTTCCTTGGCGAACGCCAATGCCTCCCGAGGCGTCGAGGCGTGCCGGGCGATAGTGTGGCAGATTTCTAGCGGAATGTCAGGATTCTGAAGCCCGACAACCTGGGCCACTTCTTCGACGCTGAGCCGCTGCAACCGAATCGTGGTGAAGTGAGCAAATGCGTCGGGCAGCAAATGCTCGTTGCTGGCAACAATCCAGCAGATGGCTGTGGTGTCCAGAGTAAAGCCATTCGTTTCGAACTTGCCAGCGACGGCTTGCCGTATGCCTTGTGCGACCGTCTTCGGTAGGCAGTCAACGTCGTTGACGAACACAATGCATGGCGGCACCATGATTTCGCCATTTCCCAAATCCTGCAACTCTAGCGTCGGATACTGGGCGTTGTTGATCGTGGTGTTTTCAAGAACCTTGGCGATGGCTACGGCGATATCATTCACATCGTTGCAAGACCGTGAATCGATCTCGATGAAAGGCAACCCAATCAATCCCCCAAACATTCGTGCCAAGGTTGCCTTGCCAGTTGAAGGTGGCCCCAGCAACGCAAATGACTGGTCACTGCATTCTCGATTGTTGCGACCGAACGCTTGAAAGGCAGCACGGCAAAGCCGTCGAACAGCGTGCTCATTGCCGATGAAGGCCGAAAATGGATTGTTGGGGTTCGTTGGATCGCACCAAGCCCTGCGTATTTCTTGGCTCGGGGAAGCATCGGCAGGATCGAAGAACCAGATTTCTGGTTGATAGATCGTTTCACAAATGGTCATCGGTCGCTCGAACGATCTTTCAGGATGTTGTTTATGGCGCTCATAACCGACCAACCGGCTAAGAAGCCAATGATGCCCAACCGAGGCAAGATTTCATTTGTGAAGAATGAAGGCTGCTGATTGGTCTCGTGCTGGCGGACAACCTGCCGAGTACGCTCTTCTTCGACTGCTTTTCGGCCAAGGGCAATTTCGTAGGATTTCGCCATTCGCTGGTCGTGTACAACCAAACTTGAAGTGCCGACAATTCTCAGCGTGTTGCAACATTAAGAATCCCGAATTTCAATTGTTAAACCTGCCAGCAAAAGGGACTCCTGGCCGTGGCCTGCTGGTCCTAGCCCGATCTCTTCTTGGTGGCTGCTAGAGATGCCCTTTAATGGCATCAGAATCGACCGAATTCGGGGTCAACTCGTCGAAAGCGGGTTTTCGGTGGGGTGGCGGTCGAAAAGCCCTGATTTAGTCGATTTCGATGAGATCGTTGTCGTCAGCTAGGATGTGGCATGCGTAGGGGCGGACGGCTGTAAATCAACAAGGAGTCCCGATGAAGAAATACGAATACAAGCTGCACTATCTGCAACTGATGAACGACAAGAGCAAAGAAGTTCAGGTCTTGGACGCTCTAAATAGATTCGGGGAAGAGGGCTGGCGACTCAACCGGATGTATAGCGAGGTCAGTTTTCGCTCGTTGATGACGTGGAGAGGGGGATTGAATCTTATTCTGGAAAGAACCTCTGACAGCCCGGACGAGTAGAACTGGACGTGACTAGTTCCACTTTCGGACGGCTGAATCTGTCGATTCACGTTCGGCGTACGACTACGCTATGAGAATTGCACGAGGATGCACTGACTCAACCACTGGCACGCCTAACAACCACGAACCACGCCTTCGGACTACCCTCGGAAAACATTTCCTTAAACTCAGGGATCACTTGGAAGCGTGCAGGCGTGATGGCTTCGATTTGCCAGCCATCAGCGAACGCATCCTCTAGTTCCGATTTGGAAACCCGTCGAGGCCCAGGGCCTGCTGGCTCCTCATCGCTGAAGCACATCATAAATAGCCGACCACCGGGCTTGAGAACCGTGGCAAGTCCTTCGACGTATTTCTTGCGGTCGGCATCGCTGAAAACGTGGAACAGCCCAGAATCGATTGCGTTGTCGAAGACTTGAGGGATTTCTTTGAGTGCCAGGGCGTCCATGACCAAGAAGTTGACCGACAACCCCCGCTCAGCAGCTTTCTGTATGGCCCGTTTGATCGGCTCGTCGAGGTAATCGATGCCGGTGACTTTGTTGCCTCGCTGGGCAAAGAACAAGGCGTTCTCGCCAGTGCCACAGCCGACATCAAGAATTGAGCCGGTGATTTGATCGGCGGCCTCGACAAATACTGGTTGTGGTCCAGGGATGTCCCACGGTGCCTTATCTTTGTAGGCATTCTGGAAATGGTGTTTTTCGGGGATGCTGGTCATGGCGATTTCACGAAATAAGTCTTGGCCGCACTCGATGCAGCCTGAAGAAAGGTTTAGCCTCTTGCTAACTGCTAGGAAGCTCGTCCGACTTATTGCTCATCGACTGGTCGCTGATGGGAAGCCACAGGGGTTTGATTCATCTGTGCCTCAAATAGCTCAACTAGGCGATTCATGATTTATTCAATCCGAAGTCAGGCATAAGCAATCAAATCGTGGGAGTTGGCGTACATCAAATCCGCTGGGCTAATCGAGTTCTTCGGCCCAAGAAACCGAAGCAGCCGGGCATTCTTGGCTAGAGCCGTTCTGATAACAGTTCCCCAGCTGTAGCCGGGTATTCCAACTAGCGACCTCATATTCTTGACCACGAGCCTACCAAAATCCCTTCGCTCATCTTCACTTTTACCTCTAATTCCTGCTCTATAAAGCCCTACATCCAAAGACTGCTGTCGCAGGCGATCAAATGGACCTTCCACACATCCCGAGGTCGTCCACTCTACAAGCGTGCCTTGGCCGGTGTAAATTGCACAATGAGACCACATGCACCAATCAAGCCGACGAATCAGATTCGACAAGCCAGAGTTCCAATCGAACGTACAAATCATGTCGCCTGCCCACGCTTTAACACTCAGTTCGTCGAGTGCTTGATCCTGCATGCCTTTCGAGTAGGTCAATGGAGGGAACTGTGTCAGTCGCTCAGGTTTCTCCGCTAGTCTGCTTGAAAGAAGTAAATTCCATAGTCCAAAAGGGTTGTCTCTGTTTTCCGACAGATACTTGGTTACAACATCCCGTGCAAATGGCGGGCCTTCCTTCGGTCTCAAAACATTGCACGGGCCGAACCCCCGGATGTTCGACAATCGTACTCGAAAGGTGACTAGCTTCTTCCAATCGAGGACAACCACATCATCATCAACCACAAGTCCACTAAAGCGACTCCTTCGCCCCCATTGCACAACGTCGAAGTACTGCAATCCAGTGCAATTGTGGTCGAGAACGACCGAAAAACGACGATCAAGAAATGCGGCAAGGCGATTCATCATCTGAAGATTACGGCTCGTGTGCTCGTCTAACTATGGCGAGAAAAGCAGCCGAACACTTTGGTCAAGTCCATCGTACGGCTAACAATTTCGAAAATCGTGGACGGCAGGTTTAAGATCATAGAAAGTGGCATCGAGCATAAGTTCCTCACTCCACACCCAACGCCTTAAACACTGCGTCAACCGGATCGGAGTAAAATCCAGTCTGAAACTTGGCGAACAACTCGCCGGGAATCGTTGGGATATCCCTGACGCTTGCCATCGGGAGCAGAATACGTTTGGCACCGGCGTCGAAAGCGACCTGCAACGATTCGGCTAGGTTCTCGACAGGGATGATGTTTCCGCCCAGGCTCATGCTGCCAAGTACGACCATTTGATGTTGTATAGGCTTTCCAAAGACCCCTGAGCAGAGGGCAATGAAGGCCGCCAGCGTCATCGCCGTCGTTGGGCCGGTGTTGTGCAATTCAACAGCATGCAGATGGTAGTCGTGATCCAGGGCCTTGATGGATGCACTGACATGGGTGGCGTTGGCCCTGAAGAAATCAAAGCCGACCTTCACCGCTTCCTTGGCCTGGGAATCCGATCCGAAGCCGGAAAGCTTGAGCGTCCCGCTGCCCGGCGTGACTTGAGTTTCAATGCGGTACAGGCCGAGATGACCACCGGACCCCGTTGCGACGGTGTGCATGACACCCGGATTCAATGGCCCGTCTGGAATCAACGACCCACCACCTTGCTCGGGTACGCTGATGAACTTCTCTTCCAGTGTCTCCAAGTCGATGTAGGAGAAGTGAACGTCGAAAAACTCCATGCCGCCGATCTTCTTCAATTGTTCTTTCACACGGCGACGGGCTTCGAGGGCGTATTCGAGGCACCGCCGAACCGCTTCCTTGTCGTATTCCTCGTTGGGATAAAGCAGTTTCAGCAGGCCAGAGACCGTGTGCTTAACGGCAATCGTGTCTCGCTGGTTCAGATCATGGCCCAGCTTGAAATACTTGTTGATCGCATCACCGAAGTTCCGCTTCCGCATCTCCCGAAGCCATTCCGCCAAGAAATCTACGATCAGGCCGTAGTGGTTGGTGAAAAACTCAGGCCGCATTTTGGGAATTTCCCAACCAGGAATGTAGGCGTGAAAGCGGTCGAAGAATGCCGAGTCGATCATGGCATCGGGGAACGGTGCCAACAGGTGGCTCGTCTTAACCAGGGTATCGACCGACTGATTGATGTTACCGACGAAGACCATTGCTGCCGACGCACTAATGGAGTCACGACCACGGGCGAACGAACCCGAAGCCATGTAATCCTTCATGATCTGGACGCCATCTTTGTCCTTGAATGAGATGCCCGCCACTTCGTCGAAGGCCACTACGTCCCACAAGCCCACCAGACCGATTCGGCCTTTTCCGATCATGTTGTAGAACAGGTTGGCGACGGTCGTCTGTCCCCCAGAGATTAGTATGCTGTTGGGACTAATTTCCTTGTAGATGTGACTCTTGCCGGTGCCACGAGGGCCAAGTTCGCAGACATTGAAATTGTTCTCAATCAATGGAACCATACGGCAGAGGATGTGCCATTTCGTCCGTTCCTCGAACTGTGTTGGTTCGTAGCCGCAAGACCGCAGCAACACGTCGATCCACTGCGATTCGGTGAACTCTCGTCGTCCGCTGAAGAGTTCATCCATGTCCATGCCGGGCATCTGAATCGGCTTCACGTCTTCGACGATAAAGGGTGATCCCCTTTGACCCTCCTCGAAGTAATATTGCATCGTGATGATCGACCAAATGCCGCCCGCCAGCAGCTTCTCAAACTTTTTGATGAAGCTGGTGGGGATTTCTGCTCCACTCACACCCAGGTTGAAAAGCTGGGCCTCATAAACGTCCCGCTTTTCGTTGAGCGTCACCGTCACCTTGTCGATAATCTTGTAGCTGCCTCGCTCTCGGATCACCGACTTCACCTTCTCAGATTCATCCGGTCGGACGTAGTTATCCGACAGAATGTTCTTCACCGTCTTTAAGCCGTCTTGGATCAACTGCTCGTCATTGGAAGCACAATGCGAACCGAGCAAGTACTCCAGCACGAAAACGGGGACGTTGGCTCCCTCCTTCACGAGCTTCGTGAGGTCTTTGCGGACAACCTTACCTGCAAAATGTCGGTTCAACAGGTCGTCGATGCTTGGATCGTTTACGTTATTAGAAGTCATCGTTAAAAGCCCTATCGATAATTATGTCCACCGTTGATTGCTCGATGTCGGTGTCGGCATCTCGCATGACCAAACGGTATTTGGTTTTCTTGTCGTATTGTCGATCCTCCAACGCCAGCACGACCTGCTTGGTCCGCTCGTCCATGTTTTCTGAGGTGCTGGCGAAGGTCACTTTGTCGATATTCGTAACGGGCTCGTTTCCATCGAAGATGGCAACCTTCAAGGTGATCTCCTTCACCCGATCACTGACCGGCTCTGTCTGGAGCAATTGGAAGCGATACTTTGGCGTGGTGATGCGGTGGTTCACGCCCAGCACCTGCACGCCCACTCGTTTGGTCGCCGTCTCTTGCTTGCCTTTGCCCTTGATGTGTCGCACTGTGACAACTGGCACCACGACTTCTTGCAGCATCGTGCCGCCGTGAATAAATCGAGCACCTCCGGTGAAGTGGAAGCGGTTGGCTCCCTTGGGCAACCAGAACTCCATGTCGCCTTCTGCTTTGGCCGAAATCTTCGTGTTACCGTGGTAAGCCTCATCCACGTCGGGCAAATTGCGGCCAAGCAGGTATCGCTTCTTTGCTAGCACGGTTCCCGCTGGCTCTTCCTTCAGCTTGCTCTTCTGAGTCTCGTCCGGGTGCGTCTCCGAGAATAAAAATCCGTGGTCGGCAGTTACAACGATGTAGTTGCCATTGAGGCTGTTGATGATGAACTTCACCAGATCGCCAATCTCGTTGATTGCCTTTCGCACTGCCTCAAAGGTGTCTCCCTCGGTCGCCAACTTTTCACCTCGGCTGTCGATTTCATCGTGGTAGATGTAGACGACCTTCTTTCCAGCAACGGCATCTCGGCCTTCTTCCTTCTTCATGGCTAGCAGTTCGTTGGCTCGCAAAACGATGCCATCAACCGAACCGAGAATATCGTTCCGTTGATCGGTTGAGGAGCAGGGCTTGCCATCAACTAGGATGTTTCCCTTGGCGTCATACTCCAGCTTCTTGTGGGGCAGCAGGCTTGCCATACCCAACGCCGTGTAAGACGGCAGAACGCTCAACTGCGACGAGAGTATGGCCGTGAAACGGTATTTGCCATTAAGCTCCTGCGTGAGTTCGTGAGCGGCTTCGTACCGGAAGGCATCACTGATGATGACGTAGGCCCGGCGACTCTCCGATTCCTGAAGGCGAGCTTCGACGTTCTGCCGGTAGAAATCGTATTGGTTGGGAATCTTGTCCACTTTCCACTTCGAAAGAAGTCCACCCTCGACAAACTTGCCCCAGGCGAGACCAAGCATGGGGATGAACCAGTTCGAGTAAGCAGCTTCGATTTGATCCCGCAGCGGCTTGAGCATGTTCCAGTTCTGGCACACGTCGGCCTGCTCGCAGAAGTGGCGGTAAAGCTGGTCGAAGTGGAACAGTTGCTCTTCGTAGGCACGGTACATGCTTGCGGCATCGTTGAACTCGAAGCCGTCTCGATGCAGATTCCGCAAGTCGAAGAACTCGGCAGCCATGACCACCGCCTCGTAGACGGCGTGCAGTTCTTTGCGGGGAACGGACAAGGCACCTGGAACGGTCGGGAGCGCCCAATGACCTGCCCGACGCTTGATGGCAATGGCTCGGATGTCTTCCACGTTGATCGCATCGGCGGTCGCCAGCACACGTTCCTTCAGATTGCGGGCGATCTCTTTCTCCACGTCCACAAAAGTCTGCACGTCAACCAGTGCGTCGATATCGAAATGAACGATATGTGTGCTGAGATTGATTCGGTTGGCGACATATTCGGAAAGCCGGTCGTAGCTGCCGCCCCGGCTGGCACTGTCCCGCCATTGAGCCAAACACACGACAGCATTGGCACGTCCCATCTGCGGAAGCACCAAATGCTCTAGCGATGACGGAAGTTTTCCGTGCAAGTGCTGGGCAAAGTCGGTCACGAGCAACCGAATTAACAAGTTCTCCAGACTCGGCGTTTCCTCGGCGTAGCCAAACGCCTTCTTAATGAATCGCCAGAATGGTTCCTCAAGGTCGAACTTCTCGATTTGCTCCCATGCTTGAACAGCCTGTCTTAGGTCGATGTCTTCAACCTCGGCAAATAAGTGCAGCAGCGTGCGGAGGATGTTGTAGAGTTCGGGCTGGTCGGCCTTCACCACCACGGCCAACATCTTGCGGTCGAGATCATCGGCAGTATCTTCAGGTGAGGCGAGCGACTTTAGGCGTTGCAACCGCTCCCGATGGTCACAAAACTTTCGGCGTTGGGCGAGATGTTCACGAAGGTGCTGAGTTTGCAGGCCGAGTTCTTCGAGGATGATGGAAGCCCGATCTGCCCGGAAGCTGCGGCTATAGAGCCGAATATCGAGCAGCCAGTCATTGTCATAGTCAGGCTCTTCATCGGGGGAGTAGACCAGGAACTTAGTGTTTGGTTCGTTCGTCTCGATCTGAAGCTTGGCTTCCAACCCTCCGGTCTGGTCGAGGCGGATCACCTTGACGCCTTCGACCGGCGAAAAGAGCTGCCCGGTCAGGTAGCTGACGAACTCCCGGTCCGGATCGTTCCAAAAGACGATCCGTTCTTCTCGGAAGAGTTTGTCAAGGGCGTCGTTGACTTGCTTGGTATCCACTTTGCTCTCTTCTGCTACTTGCCGTCTCGGTGCTTGCGGACTACAAGTGACCCAGGAGGGTATTTTTTGAGTGACTCACGTATTGCGGCGACTCGCTCTGCATCACCCCAGTCAGGAAGAGCAGCAAGCTCAGATTGTGCAATCTCAAAATCAAAATTCAGTTTGGCCGTAACCGACCTCACAAGTCCTGAGAACCAACTTGGAGCTGTTGGAGAAATCACTACCCGCTCGACTAACGTCTCCACATCGACATGACTTAGTTGGATAGTCACTCCTGGCGCTTCGATTGGTTCTGAACGCTGTAGAACTGTCCGAAATTCGGACTCATGGGCGAAGCCGGGACGCTTCCGAAAGAAAGGCGATACTGTATCGGTCGGCCATTTCGATTCATCATCCCATGCAACATACTCCACGTCACCAAACACAAATGTCTCCGTAGACGCCGCTAATGCATGCGTCAGGCCGCTGATCCTTGTTACGATTGCGACGCCCTCCAAACTCTGAAGATAAAGCTTCCACATCGCTTCCGACTCGCCGTCATTGAGATGCCAACATGAAACAGCACTTCTTTGGCGAAGCTCGTACACTGCGAGCTGAAGACCCTCTTTCTCTGATACTTGAGTGTCGGATCGCCCCCAAAGACCGTTTCTGTTTGTGATTGTCGGCTTGTAGTCTTTTCCGAGCAACGAACGGATATTTGGATAATATCCTTCATACTTGTCATGAAACATGTCGCATCTAGGAAGAAACAGTGAGCATGTGTCAAGCAGCGATAGATACTTTGTGAAGTCCAGATAGCGCCAAATACAACGCTTGTCGGCACTATGCTTCTCGTAGTCACGAATCATTGTCTCCTCCTTATTCGGCACTCAACATACTGAGCTGCTCTTCTAATCTTCTTCCTTCGTGCCGCAGATCGCCTTCACTTCGGCAAGGATGTCGCCGAATCTGGGGTCGCTGAATTTGCCATAGTTGACCTTCACGCCGTCGTCGAGGTCCAGCGTGATTCGTTGGTCGGCGTAGTGGCGTAGCTTTTCGTCGAACCCTTGAAGCTCGACGAGTTGCTTGGAGGCCGTGTCCTTTTCCTTCTCCAGCCGCTTTCGCTGTTGGCTGGAAGTCGCAGCTGGGATGTCGTCGGCTAACTGAGCTATGCGGGCGGTTAGCTTGCCGAGCAAAGGGATGACGTATTCGGTTCGCATGCGAGCTAGCAGTCCGTTGAAATTCAGTGTTGTCAGGCGGCGGGGGCGAGGTGGAGCGGTCGCCAGCGATTTTCAAGTGCGGCGCCCGCGCGACTTTTCAAATCGTTCCATGCGCGCCGAAACGCGA
>Ga0163144_10000484_pt1 | contig 92095 bp, 64 predicted proteins | sample OliLak19BULKMAT1_FD_123175 | JGI IMG/M metagenome (GOLD analysis project Ga0163144, IMG submission 123175) | Freshwater microbial mat bacterial communities from Lake Vanda, McMurdo Dry Valleys, Antarctica - Oligotrophic Lake LV.19.BULKMAT1 | ecosystem: Environmental > Aquatic > Freshwater >...
CACACGCTCATCGACGAGTGGATCGAGGCGGCAATGGAGGTGGGCGAGATCGAACTACAAGAGGCTCGGAAGGCCACCTCGACCTAGATCAAAAGAGGATGAGAACCCTCCACTCTCCAGTGGCCAACATACTTCGGCGATAGCCGCAAGGTTTGGACCGAGGACTCGGAGGCGCTGCGCGTTGCGTTGAGCGAATTGCTCACCGACGGGAGCTCGAAGGTGTCTCCGCTGGCACAGCGTTCGTACCTCATGCGCCTGAAGGAATTCGGAACCGCTCCCCTTTCGGCAGACACGAGCGTTGCCCTCATTCCGTTGATGCGCACGCCGGATGAGCGACTGGATTTTATTGATGAGATCGTCGGGTTCAGCGCGCTTGAGGTCTCCCCACAACTCATCGACTTGGTGTTCGCGGACAGCGAGGCGGAGAGATTCCCGCAAGTGGTCGCGCTCCTGGCGGTCCAAATTCAGACTCCAGATGTCGCGTCGTACTTCTTACGGACCTTGGAAACAAGAAACGACGGGGTGTCCTGGAGCGCTGCGTTTGGTTCGCCGGAGTTCAACCTCGGCAACCTCGCCCGCAATCTCGCCTGGCTCGGTGCTCTCGATTTCGATGGACGGGTTCGCGCCCTCGCGGGCCTCTGTGAGACAGCCCCGGGCGTCGCAATCTGGTACGCCTCATCGCCGCACGAGGTTGGAGCGGACCCATCTTCCTGGCGCGCGCTCGTTCTGGACGAGGACAGGCCGCCGATCCTGCGCATGTGCGCGGTGAAAGAATCGATCCGCGGCGAGGAGGTCGATGCCGAGCACCTCGCAGCGATCGTGGAGGCCGCGGCCGACGGCATCGCCGCGCGACTCGACGACGCCGCGCCGAGCGGTAAGGAGTGGAAGGGCACTCTATCCACGAGGATCGCATCCAAGTGGTTCGATTCACTTGAGACTGACCTCTTCTATTCGAAGGGCGTGGGGCTCGAGTTCCGAACTGCGCTGCTCACGGCGGCCCGTCTGCCTGCGAGCTTCCGCCCGGTGATCGCAACTCCGCTTAGGGCAGCCCTCGAGAGTGCAGAACCCGAAGTCGGCCGGGCGTACTTACAAGCTGTCCTGACCCAGTGCTCGGACTCTTGTTGGGTCGACTCCGCGTTCAGCGTTCGCACCCTCGCGCCCGCCTTGGCGAGGTTTGGTGCGGCTCTCCCTTCGCCGACGCGCGAGGTGGTCCTGGAGCGCGCGCTCGCGTACGATCGCGACGAGCTCCGTCGCGCGGCACGAGCGGCGATCATCCAGGGCAAGGACCCGGCTCATTTGGCGCTCCTCGGTCGAGCAACCCACGACGGGAAATTTCCCCACTTCGTCGAGAATGCCGAAGCCGCCGCCGCCTTCCTGTCCAACGAAGCCGCCGCGCTGATCCTCGACATCTCGACTCGCACCCCCTCGGCGGAGGAGCGCGCCAAAGTCCTCGCCGCCCTCGAGCAAATCACGACCTACCTCGACGCCCGGGCGCGCTGGGAGCGGCGCACCGACGCCGCTGCGGTGCGGGTGAACGCCATCGCCCAGCTCGTGACGATGGCCGAGGACAAGGAGCTCGCCGAGGCCCAGCGCGCAGAGGCCCTGCGCGGGCTCGGTCTCCTCGGCGCCGTCGAAGAGCTGCCGCGCCTCGTGCGGGCGCTCGGGTCGCCGTCCGAAGCCATGCGGAACGCGGCGCGCGCGGCGCTCGATCGCCTCGAGCAGCCCAAGTGACGGCCCGCGCCACCTCCGCGTGATCGAGGCCCGCGAACCTGAGCGCGTCGCCCATTCGACCGCGAGGACGATCGAACGGGCGGCGCGCGCGTGGAGATCGCGCTCGCGAGGGTGAATCCGCGTTGTAAAACCGTGCATCCCGCGCGCGCAGCGCTTCGAATCACCCTGGTGAGCATCCCCCCCCTGCGCCTGACCCGAGCCAACGACGCCCCCGTGCGTCCGGGGGGTGACTTCGTCCTCTATTGGATGAACGCGCAGCGGCGGACCCGTCACAACTTCGGTCTCGAACACGCCGCGGCGCGCGCGCGCGAGCTCGGTCGGCCGCTGCTGGTGCTGGAGGCGCTCTCGGTCTCCTATCGCTGGGCCAGCGATCGTTTCCACACGTTCGTCATCGAGGGCATGCGCGCCAACGCGGCCGCTTGTGCCGCGGCGGGAGTCACGTACCTCCCCTACGTCGAACCCGAACGCGGGCACGGGCGCGGCCTGCACACCGCGCTCGCCAAACACGCGGCGCTGATCGTCACGGACGAATGGCCGTGTTTCCACCTGCCGCGCTGGGTCGCGCAGGTCGCCGCGGAGTCGTCGGTGCTGGTCGAGACCGTGGACGCGTGCGGGATCCTGCCTTTGCGCGCGGCGGGCAAGGAGGTCACGCGCGCCTTCGACATGCGGCGCCACCTTCAACGCCTCGCGCCGACGGTCCTCCAGCAGTTCCCGCTCGCGGAGCCGCTCGAGCTGGTGGCCGAGAGCCGCGCAGCGGTGATCCCCAAGGCCATCGCGAAGCGTTGGCCCGCGACCGACCTCGCGCGGATCGCCGTCGCGGACCTCCCGATCGACCACAGCGTCGGCGCCATCGCTTCGAATCCGGGCGGCCAGGACGCAGCGCGCGCCCGACTCGCGACCTTCCTGGACGAACGCCTCTCCCGCTACGGCGAACGCAACGAGCCGAGCGCTGACGCGACGAGCGGCTTGTCACCGCATCTGCACTTCGGCCACATCGGCGCGCACGAGATCCTCGGCGAAGTGCTGCGTCACGCGGACTTCGATCCGTCCGCGATCGAGTCTGCAGGCGCCTCCGGCAAGCGCGAGGGTTTCTGGGGTCTGGACCCCGCGGTCGAGGGCTTCATCGACGAGCTCGTGACCTGGCGCGAGGTGTGCCTCAACACGTCCTTCCATCGCCCGGACGACTACGACCGCTACGAGAGTTTGCCCGCCTTCGCACGCGCGACCCTCGCCGCGCACGAGAGTGACCCACGTCCAGAACTCTATTCCTTGGAGCAACTCGACGCCGCCGAGACGAGCGACGAGCTCTGGAACGCCGCTCAACGCCAGCTCCGGCGCGAGGGTGTGATCCACAACTACCTGCGCATGTTGTGGGGCAAGCGTGTGCTCACCTGGACTCGCAATGGACGCGAGGCGCTCGAGTGGTTGATCGAGTTGAACAACAAGTGGGCCCTCGACGGCCGCGACCCGAACTCCTACGGCGGCATCTTCTGGTGCCTCGGCCGTTACGACCGCGGCTGGCCCGAGCGCGAGGTCTTCGGCGTCGTGCGCTCGATGACGAGCCAGAGCACACGTCGCAAATTGAAGGTCGACGCGTATCTGGCCCGTTATGGCGCGCAGCAGCCGACGCTCTTCGATCAGTAACCCGACGCGAGCTGCGCCGAGGCGTCGTGGCGCTCGAACTTGCCGCCGGACGCGCTCAGGTCGTACCCATAGGTCGCGCTGACCTCGGTGACGAACGCAGCCAGATCGACGGCGCCGCTGAGGTCATTCCGGCGCTCGAAGCGGATGGGCAGGTCGCTCCAATACGTGTGTTTGTCGGCCGTGGGTGTGCTGCGCCCAGGCCAGAAATACTCCTCGACAAACGGCACATGCGGCGTCGTCGCAGTGGAGCTCTCGTCACCCTTGCTCAGGTACCAGTACTCGAGGCGCGATGGATCCGCATCGGCCTCTTCGACCCGCAAGAACCCGACCGCGACCCAGCGTTCGATCGTCTGCTTGTATTGTTTTTCGCCGTGGGTGTGGGTGCCATCGGCGACCTGCCCATCGGCGTGGTTGAAGGGCTGGTAGAGGACAAAACCACCCGGATTCACTTCGCGCGGGAGCGCGGCAGTGAACGCCGGCCTCGACCCCGGCTCGAGGTGGGCAGTGCGCGGCCCGAACAGGGCAGCGCTCAACGAGAGGGCGAGAGAGAGCGGGAGGAGGTAGTGGGAGAGCTTCACGGAAGAGGTGCGTTCGGGGTAGAGAAGCCGTGTGCGTGCAACATGCGCGCACACTCGCGGAGGGAGAGCACTTCGCGGCGCAGGTCCAGATCGCGGCCTCGAATCGCCATCCAATGAGCATCGAGGATCGCGTGGTCGAAGAACAACGACACGGGGCCGGGTCGCGCGCTCAGCGCCGAACCGGGCGAGGACACGAACAGCGCCACAGCCTGGAGCGCTACGCTGGGCGGCACGCCTCTCTGCCGCAGGTCGACTCGCGACGGGCCCGCATTGCGGACGCCGAGGTAGCGGGCGAAGGCGAGCGGCAGCACGGTGCGTAAAGGGTCCTTGCGTGCGAGCACCAGCTCGCACGCTCGCGCGGCGAGCTCGCGGGCTCGGTCGAGCTCAGCCCGTCGCCAATGGATGACCGCCTGACCCAAGAGACCCTGCGGCGCGAGCAGCGGCGCGCGGCCGGCCAGCAGCAGCTCGGTGAGGTCCGGATCGGCTTCTGGCTCCTCGTCGAGTGTGCCCTGCGCCAGGGACCGGCCTGCGAGCGAATAGCGGGCAGCAGCTTCGAAGTCCGCGGCGCGGATCTGGATGAAGGCGTTGCGCTCGACACATTCGAGCGCTTGGACGCGCGCCACACATTCGAGCTTCACTTCGTAGCGGTCCACGAACGCGGCGGCTGCGGCGGCCGAAAGGAGCGCGCTCGCACGGAGCTCGCCCTGCAAAGCCTCGGCCGCAGCGAGGTGGTGCTCGAGCGCCGCGCCGAAGTCTCCTTCGCTGTAGCAGACCCAACCCTCCCAAGTCGCGAGCCACGGCGTCGTTTGACCCGTGCTCTCGACCCAGTACCGAGCGCGAGCGAGTGCTGCCCGCCCTTCGGGAGCGCTGCGCATGCGCCCGATGTGTAGCGCGACCGCTTGGCGAGCGAGCCCGACTCGGAACGTCGGTGCGTCCCCCACACCCTCGAGGAGCGCTCCCGCCTGCTCCAAGGCGTTGTCGAGGGCGGCGACGGCGGCGCGCGCGACGAGTCCGACCGCCCTCGATGGCGGGCTCGTCAAGTCGTCCCGTTCGATGGTGTGCAAGAGCCCTTCGAGCGCGCGCCGATCGGAAGTCGCCACGGCTGCGAGCAGCCACACCGCGAGGAGCTCTTCGAGGGCCTCGAGATCCACCGCCGTCCCGTCACCCTGGAGCACCAGCGCGAGCACCGGCGCTTCGTTGAGGACCTTCTCGAGCTGCCCTCGGTCGAGGCGCTCAGCGACGTCCTGAAGGAGATCCTGCGCGACGGGATCCGCTGCGTAGGGCGCAACAACCTCGTCACCGCTGACCGGCCCGGGTGCCCCGGGTGCGAGGAGCTGTCCGACCCACTTGGCGCGCTCACCGATCACGGCGCGCCGCCGCAACTCGAGCCGCTCGACGTCGTGGTCCCGAAGCTCGATCCCGCCCTCCACCCGTCGCCCGATCCCCGCGCGCAGCCACGCCGCGAGCTCGAGGGGAATGGCGCGCTCGTCGGCCTCGAGGACACGGGCGCCGAGCGGGCCAGCGTTCGCGGCTGCGAGCTCCAAGAGCACCCGCGCGGCGTGCCCGCGGTCGTCCAGGATGCGTTCGCGCGCCACGAACAGCTTTCGGTAGCGGTCCAGGTCGCGTGACCGTGCCCGGAGCGCCGGCGCCTCTGCCAGGTCGCTGTGCGCCGGCGCCTGGGCCGCGTCGCTGGAAGTCGGCGCGTCGAGTGGCGGTGGCAGCGCGTCGAGCAGCGCCTGAACGAACTCTTCAGTGCCCCCGTTCGAACCAACGCGGTCCCCGTTCGAACCCACGAGCGCACCGAGGACCTCCGCGGCCGACCTCGGACGGCGCGCGGGGTCCTCTGCCAACAGCGAGACCACGACCTCTGCGACGGACGGCGGGACCCGCCCCTCGAGACACGACACGAGGCGCTCTTCCGAGAGCTCCGACAGGTCCACTCCGTGCGCAGCCCCTGCGCGCGCCCCGTCATACTCAGCCGTCCAACGGCCCCCGAATCGACTGCGGAGAGGCATCCTCGCGAGGGCCTCGAACACGAGCACCCCGAGCGCAAAGAGGTCCGTCGCGACCCCCACCTCAGCGCCCGCGAGCGCCTCGGGCGGCTGGTAGCGGGGTGTCCCCGCGTGGATCCCCGGCGAGCGCAACGCGGTCCCACCAGCGATCCCTAGATCGAGCAGCACCGGCAGCCCCCTCGCATCGATCAGGATGTTCGAGGGCTTCAGGTCACGGTGGACGAGCCCGATCCCGTGCAGACGCTGGAGGGTCTCGAGCAGCACGAGGAGCGTGCGTCGGAGGTCCGACCACGACGCCCCATCATCGAGGCCGGGAAAGGCCCGCCCGTCGATCCACTCCATAGCGATCACGACGTCGTCTTCGTAGTCGCCGGCATCGATCAGGCGCACGAGTCCAGGCAATTCGAGCAATCGCAACGCCGCGATCTCGCGCATCACGGCGCGCCTCTGGACGCGCCCCTGTTCCGAACCCGCGAGCCCCACCCCGAGGAACTTGAGCGCGACAGGCCGACCGGTGAGCTCGTCGAGGCCGCGCCAGACGGCGCCCTGCCCGCCCACTCCGACGGCATGTTCCAAGATGAAACGACCGAGGACCCGCTCGCCCGGAGCAGGCTCACCAGGTGGGATGAGGAATCGACCGGGGGGTTCGACCGCTGGCATGGGCTTCGGCGAGTCGCGCGCGACGCCCACCGCTTCCCTTGAACGTGGATCCGCGTCGGACGACACCACACTTTCCTTGGAATCCGCATCCGAGGCCGGATCTCAGCGCAGATCCCCGGTGCGGATCACCAGGCGGGCGAGGCCGTTCAGGCCGGCACGCTCAGCGACTCGCCGCTCATGTGGCGGTAGAGCCAGGCACGGGTCTCCCTGAAATGGCGGTCGACCGTGCTGTCGCTCAGCTTCAGCACGGCCGCGATCTCGGACAGAGTCAGCCCCAGGAAAAAGCGGAGCTCGACGATCTGAACACGCAGCGGGTCCTTCTTCCGCGCGAACTCGACGAGCGCGGCTTCGAGGTCGAGCAGATCCTCGGCGCGCTCTTGGAAGCGATCGTGAAGATGCACGACCCGCGGGTCATCGAGGTCGATGCGCTCACCCGGCTGCTCCCGCTTGCGTGAGTGTCGCCGTCGCTCGCGATCGATGATGACCGAGCGCATCGCGGACGCCAAGGTCTTGAAGAAGTGGCCGAGGTCCTGCCATGGACGGTTCACGGCCTCGCCGTGCTCGACTCTCAGGTACGCCTCGCCGACCAGCTCGGTCGGCTGCATAGTGCCGTCGCGCCGTGGGCCCATGATCCGATGGGCGCACGTCCTGAGCCGCTCGTACATGCGACGGTAGAGCTCGTCCCGTGCGACGGTCGAGCCGGCACGCACACCGTCGAGGAGCGCATCGAGGTCCTCGAACCAAAGCGCCCGTGCGAGGTCGCGGGCGGGATCTGGGGGCGGGCCGGGCTCCATGCAACGAGCTTCGTCGACTGCGACGGAATGTGCAAGGCCACTCTGGAGGCCAGCTTGGAGGCCACCGCTGCAGGTGGTTGCCCGGCAACTCTGCGCTGGCTCCCGGCCTCTCGTCGACTCGATTCGGGGCAGCCAGCCCCCGTACCGAACCAGCCCCCGTACCGACGCAGCCCCCGTACCGAACCAGCCCGAACCGCGGGGCAATATTCGCTCACTGCCCGCGCCCGAGCACGTGCCGCAGCGCCCCCTCGAGCGTCGGGTACACAAATCGAAAGCCCGTCGCCATGAGACGCTCGGGCTGCGCACGAACGCTGGCGAGCAATACGCTGTCGGCCTGTTCCCGTCCGAGCAGCGCCCGCAGCGCGAACCGAGGCGCAGGCACCATGGCCGGTCGCCGCAGCACGCGGCCGAGGGTCCGCGCGAACGTACCCTGGCGCACTTCCTCGGGCGCGACGACGTTGACCGGGCCGCGCACCGACTCCGTCGCGAGCGCGTGCACGAACGCGCCGAGCAGGTCGTCGAGGGCGACCCACGGCAGCCACATCTGACCACCTCCCGTCGGCCCGCCGAGGCCCGCTCGAAAAGCGGGCAGCATCGCGCGCAGCGCGCCACCTGCTGGGTCGAGCACGACACCGATCCGCATCTGCGCGACCCGCAGCGTGTCCGCGGCGCGCGCGGTCTCGGCCTCCCAGGCGCGGCACGTTTCGGCCAGGAACCCCACCCCGGATGCGGAGCCCTCGGTCAGCACCTCGTCGCCACGGTCGCCGTAGAACCCGACCGCTGACGCCGTGACGAGCACACGCGGCGGGCGCGCGAGCCCACGCAAGGCCTCGACGAGGGTGCGCGAGCCCGCGACGCGACTGTCGACGATCCGCGCCTTCTTGGCCGGCGTCCAGCGCAGTCCGACGACCGACTCACCCGCCAAATGCACCACCGCGTCGAGCCCCTCGAGCCGCGCCGTGTCGATCGTGCCGCGCGCGGGGTCCCACTGGATCTCGTCGGCGCCGCGCGGCGTCCGGCGCACGAGGCGCAGCACCGTGTGCCCCGCCGCCGCGAGCAGCGCAGTGAGGCGCGAGCCGACGAACCCCGAAGCCCCCGTCACCGCGATGCGCTGCGGCGCGAGGCCGTATTGCGCGTGCAACGCGAGGTCGCTGGCGGTCACGCGATGGCGCCACGCGAAGACCCGCGCGAGCTTGCGCTCGACGATCCAGGGCGCGACCGCGGCGCCGAGGGGGCCGAGCGGCGCGCGCCACACCACTTCGTCGACGAGGCGCGAGCGCCCGGGGTCGTCCACGGCTTCGATGGTGTGGGTGTGGCGCCAGGCCGCGAAGGGTCCCGACTCCTGTTCATCGACGAAGCGCCGCGCCTCGCGGTCGACCTCTGTGATGCGCGCGACCCAACGCAGACGCAGCGGTCCGATGCGGGTCGTGAGCACACCTCGCTCGCCGACCGCGACTCGCGGTTCGACCTCGACGTCCACGTGCTCGAAGCCCGGTACGAGCCTCGGCAGCGCGCCCGGCGCGAGGTGCCACTTGAACGCGACATCCGGTGCGACCGGCAGATCGACGGCGCGTCGAAAGGTGTGCTCTCCCATGCGCTAGGATTTTCGCATGGTCCGCGAGCGGAGTTGCGTCCGCGGACCCCAAATCGCTTAGGTCGCGGCCCGCGAGATTCGACATGGGGAGCCCTGGCTGCTCTGGAGCCTTCCGAGGGCGGCGAGCCGCGCGGCCCGCCGCCAGCGGCCCCGCTGTCACCTCGACTCGGAACTTCCGCGCGGCGCGGCCCCGACCGGCGCGCGCTCCAGGCTCGCGCGCGCGCGCAGGGCGTATAGCGGCAGACGGCCTTCGGCCTCGGAGAGCAAGCGCTCGAACGTCAAGCCGAGGTCGAGGGCGCGCAGCGCCTCCAACGCCTCCGGCAACACATCGCTCTCGAGCGGCTCCGCCGGACACCCAAAGACCGTCGACATGTACGAGCCGTACGCCTCGTTCCAAACGAACGTCCCGCCGCCCGGGCAGCGCACCGTCGAGCCGAACAGCTCGACCTGCAGCTCGCGCGGTTCGCGGTCCGGCGCGACGTGGCGCAGCTCGTTCAGGATCGGCAGCGCCATGAACGCGCGGCGCTGCAGCGCGTCGCGCAGCTCGTTCTCGACGAGGCCCGAGGTGAGGACCTCGCGGAAACCCTCTTGGAAACGCACGGCGAAGCTCTCGCCGAGCCAAAGGTGTTGATTCGCAACCTGCTGCGTCGCGGCAGTATCGTCCGCCTTCGGCTTCGATCCCCGCGCGATCGCGCGCTGCAACACGTCTTCGCGTAGGCTCGCGAGGAAACGGCCGGGCAGAATCGCGTAGTAGAGGGAAGGGGTCTGTTCCCAACCCGAGCCTTCTTGCGGCACGACCGCGACGTAGGCGCGTTTGGTGCCACTCTCGAGCTCGAGCTCGCGGGTCTGCCACTCCATGGCGCCGGGCGCCGCGCTCATCACGAGGCCCTTGATCGCCGCGAGGAACGACGCGAGACGTAGCGGCTCGCGCACGGCGAGTTGCACGCCGATCGGCAGAGAGAAGCCATGCTCCTCGAAGAACTCGTCGCGGTCCTCCGCTGCGCGCAGCGCCGCCATCAGCTCCGGGTCCGAGTCCAGCCAAATCGCGAAGTGGTCGCCGATCCAGCCGAAGGGTCGGTCCACGCCCGGCAGCACGCTCTGGAGGAGTCCGTCGAGCTGGCGCACGGCTGGCGCGTCGCGATCGACGGCGAGTACCGCATGCGCGAGGGCATCGGGGTGAGGGTCGCCGGCGAACGGTGAGAGCCGCGCCTCGCCGGCGATGTCGAGCATCTCGCGATAGTCCGTGCGCAGCGCGATCGGCATGACGGTCAGGTCGAGGCGAAGCGCGTCACCCTCGATCACGAGCTGCGCGGCGATGGGATCGAAGGCGTTCGACCACTGGCGGTCGTAACCTGCGCGCCAGCGGATGTAGCCCTGTTGTTCGCTCGGCGTGACGTACGCCATCTCGAGCTCGGCGATCGGGGTGAGGAACCGCGCGGTGCCGTAACGCTCCGAACGCGGTCCGATGTCGTCGACGATCAACGCGCCGAAGTCCGCGACCGCGGCGCCGAGCTTGAGCTGCGCCTCGGGCTCGAGTCCGAGCTGCATCGCCGCGTGGGTCGCGCTCGCCTCGGCGAGCAAGGCACCCGCGCGCACGCGGCGGGCGGAGGCGATGCGCCAGCGCGGCCCGCACCAGCGCCGAATCGCGCCATCGGTGAGGACGACGAAGGCTGCCTCGTGCGCCTCGCCGCGCGGATAACGCGCGCGGAAGTACCGGTATTCCTCGAGCGTCGCGAGCGACGGTTCCTTTTCGTCGGCCACTCGCATTAGGCGCGCTGCGAGCGGCGCCGAGTTCGACACGATCACGATCTCGCCGCGGCGCGCGACCCACGACGACAGATCGCGGGCGCCGTCCGCCGCGCCACGCAGCGTCACTGCGCCGACAGTCCGCTCGGTGAGCTCGAGCCCGCGCGCCTTCGCGCGCGTTTGAATCCCTGCGAGTACGAAGGCCTGGAACGCCTCCGGATCACGGCAATCGAACAACAGCGCGAGGTCCGTGCCCGTGCGCAGGTAGGGATCGCCGCCAGTGGCCGCGATCGCGCGCACCACGCGCGGCCCGAAGAGGCGCGCGGCGGCGTCGAGCTCGAGCCCGAGCTGGGCCTCGTAGCGCGGCTGCACACGCGCGTCCTCGGCGCGCGGCTCGAGGGCGTCGAGCACCGGCGTGCCTTGTGTGCGCAGCTCGTCGACGACGCGCACCATCGCAGTGAACGTCGGAAAGAAGACCGCGTGATGGTCGGCGGGCACGAATCGCGCGAGGGGATCGAGCCCCTCGTCGGCGCACTGTTCATAGCCCGCCCATTCCAAGGGCGCTGCGCGGATGCCCACGATCGCTCCCAGTGATACGCTCGGCACCTCGAAGCCATCTGTATCGAGGAGCTCGTCGAGGCGCAGGTTTTCAGATACCGCGCGACCGCCGGTGAAGAGCGCAAAGCTGCGCTCGGCTTCGAGCGTCCGGACGTTCTCCGTGCGCTCTTCGGTCGCGTCGCCATCGGGTGCGTCAAGACTCGCGCGATGGCGCCACCAGCCGGCGCCGGGCAAGCCGTAATCGAGCCGAACGGCGTAGTGACGATGCTGCGCGGCGACGAAGTCCGTCGACTGCAAAGATGTCGCCGTCGCGGTCGCGAGCCTGAACGGATGGGCGACGAGCCGTGAGCCGCGATCGTCGGGCAGATAGACGACTCCGTGTAGGTCCGCTTCGGACCCTGCGAACTCGACCGCGAGGACCGAGGTGCCGAGGCGCGCGCGGACGATCGACCAGCTATCCGCCAGAGGCTGCCCGAGATAGACGGCGCGCGCGCCCTCGATCACCGCGTACGGCAGGAGCGCCGCCGCCGACGTGCGTGGGAGCGATGTGTTGTCCGTGAAGTTCGGCGCGGTGCCGTCGTAGCGCAACGACGCGAGCTCCGCGACCACGTAGCGAGAGCCGAGGCGATTCTTGACCCCATCGAAGGGCAAATCCGGAATCTCCTCGACGACCTGGTCCGGCGGCGTCGTCTGAGCGCGTTGCGCGGCGGCTTCCACGGCGAAAAGCAGCGTCGAGGCCGCGACGGGGAGCAGCCGTCGGAACGCGGCGGTGCTCGGATGTGTGGGACGAGGGTTGTTCATCGGTGCAAGGCTCGAGGGTGCGAGCGAGGGAGTCCCGTGGAGAGTCAGCAGAGTCGCGGGTCCCGAAAAGTGTGCGCCTCGGAGCGCCCCGCATGTCCGCTGACCCGCGAATCGACTCGATTCGCCGGGCCAATCGACCGTACCTCGTACAGAGGTGCTGTCACCGCCCGGCTGAACGCAGGATGAGGGTCGAGACCAGAGGTACCGAACCCGACCCAAAAAGTAGGCGAGAGTCGCGCGCGCTCCGCGCGCGCGACTCTCGCCTACTTTTTGGGTCGGGTTCGGTACCTCTGGTCTCGACCCTCATCCTGCGCAACGCCTCAGTGCCTCAGTGCCTCAGCGTCCGAGCGCCTCAGCGCCCAGTCACAGCGCGGAACAAGCGCTCGAGATTGCCGCCGAGGATTGCCGCGCGCTCCGCAGCGGAGACGCCGCGCGCTGCGAGCGCCGCGTCGAGCGCGGGGAAGCCGTCCGCGCCCTCGAGACCCGCCGGCCGACGCTCGATGCCGTCGAAATCCGAGCCGAGCGCGACGTGCTCAGGACCCATGACCTCGCACGCATGAAGCACGTGGTCGACGACCCGCGCGATCGGGAACGCCGGCGCGCGCGCTTGGAGCCAATCGCCGCGGCGCATCAGCGCCTCGGTGCTGCCGAGCTCGCCGAGCGCGACGTATTCGGGGTCCGCGCGCAGCGCCGCTTCCGCCGCGCGTGAGTCTTCGTCGAGGAAGGGTGTCACGAACGTCAACCCGAGCACGCCGCCGCGCGCAGCGAGCGCAGTGAGCTGCGCATCCGTGAGATTGCGCGGGTGGTCCGACAACGCGCGACAACACGAGTGGCTCGCGAGCACCGGCGGGCCGTCGACCTCGAGCGTATCGAAAAACGTCTGCTCGCCCGCGTGCGAGAGGTCGACGACGATGCCGAGCTCGCCCATGCGCCGCACGATGTCGCGACCGAGGTCCGAGAGACCCGCCGGGATGTCCGCGCCCGCGCCCGCCTGGCACGAACGGGCCCAGGTCAGGTGATTGTTCCACGTCAGCGTCAGGATCCGCACGCCGAGCGCATGGAAGTGCTCGAGGTTCGCGGGGTCGCCCTCGAGCGCGTGCCCACCCTCGATGCCGAGCACGATCCCGATGCGACCGGCGCGGCGCGCTTCGTCGAGCTCGGCGCCGTTGCGCACGAGCTGCGCGAGCTCGGGCGCGCGCGCGACGAGGGCGTGGCCCTCCGCGAGGATCGCCTCGGCGCGCGCCTTCGAAGCGCCGGGCGTCGCGGCGTGGGGCGCGTCGATCCACGCGGTCAGGACGACCTGCTTGACGCCGCCGGCCTTGGCGCGCGGCAGGTCGAATTGCCCCGGCGTGCGCGTCGCGAGGTCGTGCCCGAGGTCGAGCGCGCGCTGTAGCGCGTCGACGTGTCCATCGAAGACGTCGTTTGTCATGACATGTTCAACCTAGACACGCGCTTCGCCTAACGGGACGCGCGGGTGCCGCGTGTCACTCGCGGTTTCGTCCACGCGAGACCGTGGCGATGACCGCGATGATCACGACGATGATGACGGCGGCTGCGATCAGCACGGTCACGAGAGAGATTCCAGAAGACATCGGAGATCGCGGTGTCGGGCCGGGAGTGGAGGTCGCGCTGCCCGCGGGAGGAGGCATGACCTCGATCGGCAGCGCCGCAGAGGTGCGCGTGACGTACACCGCCGCCTCAGGCTCGAAGGATACGAACTCCACCGACGGAATCGACGCTGGGCCTGCGCGGGTGGCACGCAACTGGGCCTCGTGGATCGTGTGCGCGCCTTCCTGGCGCGACGTGAGCGCGAGCAGTTGGAACCCCTCGAGCCGATCCAGTCGCGGCGCGGCGCCGGGCTCGAATCCGGGTGCGCCCGTCACCGTCAGAACGAGCCGCAACGAAGCGTCGGTCGTGACCTCTGTCGGGCTCACGCTCGCCTCGACCGTGAACCTGCCGAACGCGCCCAAGTACCCGATGGGGCGACCCTCTTCGGGCAGCGGCCGCACGTCGAGGGTCCGCGCCGCGCCGAGCACGAACGCGTCCTTGCGGTCAGCGGGCAAGCGGCCCGCGACGAGGTCGTCGCGGAACTCGGTGGCGTACGCGAAACCGAGGCGCGGCGCGGCGAGGGCGAGCTCTCCGGCCTCTTCCGCGATGAACCAGCGCTCGAGCTCGAGCACGTCGAAGCGGCGACCCGCGTTGTCGCGTTCGACGCTGCGCGCAGCGGGTACGACGGCCCCGCCGAGGGCGACGTCGGCCGTCCGGACGTCCATGGGTATACCCGGCGTGGGCTCGCCCGGTTTGGGCTCACTCGGTTTGGGCTCACTCGGTTTGGGCTCACTCGGTTTGGGCTCACTCGGCGCGCCGACCCCCATCGCATGATCTGCCTGCGCGCGCGCCGGCCGCGCCGAGCCGCGCGCGAGCGGTCGTTTCGGGGTCGCGTCGAACCAAGGGTGTTCGAGCTGGACCGGCACCTCGAGCGGCTGCCGGAAGAGCTGCACGAGGTTGCCCGCGAGCACGTCGACGTCGACGCCGGCGCGCAACACGACGCGGAACGGCTCGCCGACGTAGGGCGCGCGCTCGGGCAGCACGACCTCGATGAACGCGTAGCCCTTGGCGCTCTCGTCCTGGGCGGGGGTCTGCGTCGCGCTCGACGTGGGCGCCCCGAGCGCCCCGAAGGTCCCGAACGCTCGGGTCGCTCGAAATGCCGGGTCAGCGAACCGCGGGCTGGCGGATGCCGTGCCGACCAGCGCGGCGACGCAGATGAGCCAGCGTGGGACCCGTCCGAGCGGGTGGAACCTCAGGTGGTGGCGGATCATCGGCGGGCGAGGACCGTAGCCGGATGCCGTGCGCGGGTCTACCTGTGACCGCGCGCGACCTGGCGGCTATCTTGGGCGGCTACCTTGGGCGGCTACCTTGGGCGGCTACCTTGGGCGGCTACCTTGGGCGGCTACCTTGGGATTGACGCCGCTCGAAGCAGAAGCGTGCCCGGAACATGCAGACCGTCCAAGCCCTTCGCCCCGCACGCAGCGCCTCATTCCTGACCTGCCTCCTCCTGGGAGTCATGCCGAGCGTGGCGCAGGTGCCTGCCCCCGACGCGGCGCCGCCCCAGCCGAAGCCCGCCGACGACCTGGCCGTCCAGGACCCTCTCCCCGGCACCGACCCGGGCGCCGCGCGCGAGGTCATGTGGTACGCCCCCACCGCCGAGGATTGGGCCAAGCCCGTGCGCATCGAATGGGAGCGCACCTGGGACGCCGCCGTCGAGGTCGCGCGCGCCGCGCAAAAGCCGATCCTCGTCTGCATCAACATGGACGGCGAGATCGCGAGCGAACACTACGCGGGGGTGCGCTATCGCGACCCGGCGGTCGCGGCGCTCTTCGCACCGTACGTGTGTGTGATCGCGTCCGTGTACCGCCACAACCCGCGCGACTACGACGGGCAAGGGCAGCGCATCGAGTGCCCGCGTTTCGAAGGCGTGACCTGCGGCGAGCACATCGCGATGGAACCCGCGGTGTACGACCAGTTCCTCGACCAACGCCGCATCTCGCCGCGACACATCATGGTCGAGCTCGACGGCAGCGAGGTCTACGACGTCTTCTACGCGTTCGACACGAAGTCGGTGTTCCGTTCGATTCGCAACGGGATCGTCGAGCGCAAGATCCAACCAAATCCGGACGCGCCCGAGGACCGGCCATTGTTCGATCGTGTCGGCAGTCTCCGCGCACGCGACCAGGCCGCGGTCGAGCGGAGCTACGCCACTGGCGAGCGCGAGACGCGGCGCGCGCTCCTCATGCGCATGCTCGAGCTCGGGCCCGCGGCGCACCTCGACCTGCTGCGCCTCGCGATCTTCGGCCTCGACGTCGAGCTCGCGCGGCTCGCGCGGGAGGCCCTCGCCAAGACGACCGACCCGGCGGCTGTCGATCTGATCGCCGAAGCGTTGCGTGTGCCGCTCGCGGCCGAGGAGCGCGAGGCGTTGATCGCCACACTCGAGCGCCTCGGCGAGTCGGACGAGGCGGCGCGCACACTCGCGGTCGTGCACCGCGGGCTCGCGGCCGAATCGAAGACGTTGCGGGCGAGCGACTGGGCCGCGCGCCTCGCTGAGGCGCTGCCGCTCGAGCGCACGCAGCGCGGCGGCGGGATCCGCACGTTGACGGCGAAACTCGACTATTCCCACGCGACGCTGGAGGCGCGGCCCGCGGACCCGGAGGCGCGGCTCGAGCTCGCGGAATCGTTCTTGCGCCTCGGTGTCGACCCGGAGACGACGCGCGCCGCGAGCGCCGATCGGCGCGGGGGTGTCTCGTTCACGCGACTGCTCTTCGAGGACGCGCTGCGCGCGGCACAAGAGGCCGAGGAGCTCGGCGCGACGGGCTGGCGTGTCGACGCGGCGCTGGGCCTCGCGCACTATTACCTCGGCGACCTCGAGGCGGCCGATGCGCGCGCCGAACGCGCCGCGCGCGCCGTGCCCGAGGGCGAGACCTCTTGGCACGCGATGGCGACGCTCGGGCTCTTCGCCGAGGCGCGCCAACGCCAGATCCGCGCGCTCACGCGCGCGCGCCGCATCGTGCCGCCGGAGTGGATCACGGACGTGCACACGACGTATGCGATCCTCGCGCAGCACCCGCTCGGGACCGAAGAACAAGCGCTCGCGCACGTCGATTTCCTGCGCCGCTTCCGCGCCGTCGAGCGCGCCCACGAGGCGCTGACTCGCGGCCTCGCGCGTTTCCCGGATGCGCCGGGTCTGCACGCTCGACTGCGCGCCGAGGTGCTCGAGGAGCAGGGACCCGCGGGCCTGATCCCGACGTACGAGCGGATGCTCGCCGCGCCCGACGCGCCGCGGAACCTCCCGTGGTTCGCGGGCCTCGCCGCGCTCATGGCCGCGGAGGCCCACGTGCGCGCCGGCGACGACACGAATGGCGCGCTGGCGTACACACGCTCGCTCGCGGACTGGGTGAACGCCATCGCGGCCGACGAGTCGAACCGCGAGTCCGCCGACCATTACACCGCCCTCGCGCTGATGGGCCGCGGACGCCTCGCGCTGCAGGCGGGCGACCTCGACGCCGCCCTCGCCGACATGCTCGAGTCGTTCGTCGCGCGCCCGCTGGCAGCCAACGCCGTCGATGGCCTCGGGCACTACGGGACCGCGAACGCGCGGATGCTCACGGCGCGGCTACGCGAGGCGGAGCGACCCGACGACGCAGCCACGGTGGAGGCAGCCCTCGCCGCCCTCCCCCCCGAGGCCCTGGCGCCCCCCGAATTCGAGCTGGACCGCCCCCGGGACGACGGCCGCGGCCCCGTTAGGCGGGGCCCCCGTCAGCAAGGTCAGTAGAAGCCGGTCTGCAGTACGTTCGAGGTGTTCGCTCGAGCCGGGTCCAAGTGATCGCGGAAGTTCGCTAGGAGCGCCCAGGTCGTGCCCGACGTGCGCCGCCGCCCGTTCGAGTCGCGCTCCGCCCAAGCGGTCGAGCAGGCGCGCGAAGTGCGCCGCGCCGCGCGAGCTCGTCGACCAGCTTGCCCGTCGTCGGCGCGCTCGGAGGCGCTCGCTCGTGTTTCCGTGGCGTGCGTGCTGCTTCTGGGCGCTTACGTGCTGGGAGGCGAGGGAGCGCCGCCCGTCTTCCTTCACGCCCACTACAGTCTCCAGGCACTCGCCGACCACTTGCGCCCGGACCTCGACTTCGCGGTCGTGGCTCCGGGTGAACCGGGCCTCGCCAGCGCGATGGCCATGATCGAGCTCGTCTTCGGCAATTTGCCCGTGGACGTCCTCCCCGACTGAATTCTCCGCCGCCGGCTCCCCCTATTTGGCTCCTCCCCATGCTGATCTCCGCTCTCCTCCTCCTCGCCGCCGCCACGCACCAAGAGGCCGCCACGCACCAAGAGGAGGTCTCTCCCGCCGTGGATCGTCGCCCCATCGAGGCGCTAGATCTCTTCCAGTTGGAAGGCATCGAGTCGCCCGAGGTGTCCCCCGGCGGCACGCACGTGCTGTACCTGCGGACGATCTTCGACGTCATGTCGGACTCGAGCTATCCAGACCTCTGGATCTACGACGTGGAGAGCGGCGACAAGCGGCCGCTCATCGCGGCCGTCGGCGGCGCGGAGTGGTCACCGGACGGCAAGCACATCGCGTACGTGAAGATGGCCGGCGACGACGGCGCGGAGATCTTCGTGCGCTGGATGGACGACGGCACGACGCACCAGGTCACGCGCGCCGCGAAGTCGCCGGGGTCGATCGCATGGTCACCGGACGGCAAGCGCATCGCCTTCACGATGAGTGTCGAGCGCAAGGCCGAGCCCATGGCGAAGATGCCGTCGGCTCCCAAGGGGGCGAAGTGGGCGCCGGCCGCGAAGGTGATCGAGCGCTTCAGCTATCGCGGTGACGGGCAGGGCTACAAGGAGAACACCGACACGCAGATCTTCGTCGTCGATGCGTTCGGTGGGACGCCGCGCCAGGTGACGTCGGGCGAGCGCGATCACAGCGGCCCGCTCACCTGGATCCACGAGTCCACGGTTGTGTTCAGCGCCAACCTGCGTGACGACCGGCACGCGAATCCGAACGACACCGACATCCACGCGCTCGACGTCGACACCGGCGAGCTCAAGAAGCTCACGACGCGCGAGGGGCCCGACGCGGATCCTGTGTTCGACACGGCCTCGGGAGCGCTCTACTGGATGGGCTTCGATGATCGTCGTCAAGGGCACCAGCAGGCGGAGATCAGCCGGCGCGCGGACGGGCTCAATCCGGACGCCGAGACCACCCTCCTCACGGAGGGACTCGACCGCACCCCGAACAGCCCGCAGTTCGATGGGGGCGCTCTCTGGTTCACCTATGCCGACGAGGGCGTGACGAAGCTCGCGACCTGGACGGACAAGGGCATCGAAACCAGGGAATTCACGCTGCACGGAATCGGTTCGGGCCGCCCGTACACGACCGGCAGCTACGACGTGGCCGGCGGAACGCTCGCCTACGTGGGCGGCGATCCTTCGTGGCCGGGCGAGCTCTACGTCGAGCGCCACGGGCGGCTCTCCCAGGTCACCGACGTGAACAGCGATCTTCGCCGTGTCGTCAGGCTGGGCAAGGTCACCGAGCAGTGGACCGAGTCCGGCGCCGACGGCCAGCGAGTGCAGTCGTGGATCGTCACGCCGCCCGACTTCGAGGCCGGAGCGACCGACGTCGAAGGGAATCCCATCCAGTTTCCGACGATGTTGGAGATCCACGGCGGGCCGTTTGCGGCCTACGGGCCGCAGTTCTCGTTCGAGCTGCAGCTCTTCGCCTCCCTCGGCTACGTGGTCGTCTATGGGAACCCGCGCGGCAGCACGAGCTACGGTGAGCGCTTTGCCAACCTGATCCACCACAACTACCCGTCGCAGGACTACGACGACCTGATGAGCATGGTGGACGGCGCAATCGACACGGGCTTCGTCGACACGGAGCGCCTCTACGTCACGGGCGGCAGCGGCGGCGGCGTCCTGACCGCCTGGATCGTCGGCAAAACCGATCGCTTTGCGGCCGCGGTCGTCGCGAAGCCGGTGATCAACTGGATCTCGTTCGCCCTCACGTCGGACGCCTACGACTCCTTCTGGCAATACTGGTTCCCGAAAGCCCCGTGGGATGCGCCGGAGCACTACTGGAGCCGCTCGCCGCTGAGCCTTGTGGGCAACGTCACGACGCCGACGATGCTCCTCACCGGCGAGGCCGACTACCGGACGCCGATCTCCGAGTCGGAGCAGTACTACCAGGCCCTGAAGATCCGCGGCATCGACACCGCGTTCGTGCGAATCCCCGAGGCGAGCCACGGAATCGCGAGGCGCCCGAGCCACCTGATCTCCAAGGTGATGCACATCGATGGGTGGTTCTCACGCTATCCCGCTCCGGAGAACGGCGAGGACACCGAGGACGGCAAGTAGTCCGGGCATCGGCAGATCATTCCAGGAACGCGCTGCGCGAATGGCTTCGGCTGCACGCGTTCCAGGGTTGGCTCCAAGCAGTCCCGCACAGGACTGACCTGCTTGGGCGAGGGATCTCGTGCATTGCCCTCGCTGCGGCTCGCGGCGCCGTGGCCGAGCCATCCTCCGGCGGCGGCGAACCACGTCCAAATCGGACGCCGCATCCAGAAGGGGTACCTCGAAACGCCTCTCCGCTGCCCTCCGGCGCGTTCCCGTTGCGTAAGACTCGCGAGTTCGCGGAATCCTCCGCGGGGCGCGCGGCATGCAGGTCGGTGGACCATGGAACAGGTACAGCCCACCCCCGCCGAGCTCGACGCCCTCACCCAGCACATCGCCTGGGTGCGGCGGCTCGCGCACCAGCTCGTGCGCGACCCTGCCTCCGCGGACGCCCTCGCGCAGGACGCGTGCCTCGCCGCGCTGCAGAGGCAGAGGTGCGAGGCCGGGCGCGCCGCTCGAGATCGTGGGCCGAGTCGTCGACCAAATAGGCACGCCGGTCTCCGGCGCGGCCGTGTGGGCGCGCGACGCGACTGTGCTCGAATTCGGCCGCGGCGGCGGGCGCAGCATCGAGGCGGTCCTCGCCGGCCGCGACACGAATTGGGAGCCGACCACGACCGATGACGACGGGCGCTTCGTGCTGGGCGGCCTCGTCGACGCGGACTACGTCGTCGCGGCGCACGACCCGGACACGCTGTTGCGCGTCGAGCGCGAGGTGCGCGCGGACTCGACCTCCGTCACGCTCGTCATGGACTCGAGCCAGCTCTGGCGGCGCGTCGCCGGCAAGATCGTCGATCGAGCCGGCCGCCCGGTGCCGAGGGTGCGTGTGCACCCGCTGACCGACACGTTCTTCAGGCGCTACCAGGGACGGGTCGTGTCGACGAACCACGCGGGGCAGCCGCGCGGCACGGAGTCGGATGAGGACGGCAGCTTCGAGCTCGAGAACATGCCGCGTGAGCTCGTCTACCTGCGCATCGACGGCGAGGACGTCGTCTCCGACGACTGGGGTCGCCGCACCGAAGGCGGGATCGCGGCCCTCTCGGACGGGCGCGTCAAGGAGCTGAAAATCGTCGTGCGGCTGCGAGTGCACATACAGGTGCACCTCGCGGACCCGAGCGTGGCCGACTCGTTGCGTGTGCTGACCGCCGAGGGCACGCCGATCGTCATCAATCTGATCCAGGCAGGCGCACGGCGCGAGCAGGAGGTGATGCCGCTCTTGGGCGGACGCTCGGAGGTCTTGAAGGTGGACGAGAGCGCGGCGACGCTGTCGCTCGTGCGCGAGGGCGAGGAAATGTCGCGCGTGTCCGGCTGCACCACCATCAGTGAGTTCGTGCGTCGCCTCATCTACGACGCGCAGCGCCTGATGGCGCAGAAAGAGCTCGAACGAAAGCTCCTCGAGGGGCTCGAGAGCGGTCAGGCCATCGAGGTGACGCCCGAGTACTTGGAGAAGAAGCGAGCGCGACTGCGTGCCGAACACGGTGCGGATGCCAGGTGAGATGAGTTCTCCTCCTTCCGCAAGCCGACCGAGACGTGGACGATGCGGCCGATGGGTACGCCGACTCCTGCGGGCTCGAGCTTGGTCTGCGCTTCCTGGCCGCCACCGAGGCAACCTGGTAGCAACTCCGGGAGTTCCCGCTCATTGGCAAGGAGTGCTCGTGGGTCGATGCGCAGCTCGGGGGTGTGTGCCGAACGATGGTGCGCTCACCCTTTCAGAATCAGCTCTGGGGTGAATTCCGACTTCGGTCGATGCCCCTGCTAGGCCATCATGTAAGGACGGCTTGGGAAGCTATCCTCATCATGCAGCAACATGGATTCCCAACGCGGTTCTTGCATTGGTCTATAAGCCTCGCCGTTGCCGCGCGCTGCGCTGGTCGTGACATTGATTCCGATGAGGATGGGGCTGTATGGGTGATGGCCGCTCGGCGCTTGTTCGAGCCGTACGCGCTCGAGACGCTTGCCCCCAATGACCGGAAGCATCACAGAGCCGGGTGTTTCCTGCACACGGTGCGAATCCCGAAGAGTGTCAAGCCCGGCATCCGCACGCAGTCGACGCCCCATGCGGGCGTTCTCCGAGTCGAGTGAGGCCCAGATCACACAGCGGGCATCTGCTGCCTACGCCGATGTCCAACGATCTTTCGGTCGAGGGCAGAGGCCCTGCGCTTCGCGGCAGGCTGCCCTCTCGGGCCATGACGCTTCACCTGACATAAAGGAACGCGCAATGAAGACGATGACAAAGATCGATTGGGCGACGAGCCTCGAGGACGCCCTGGCACGCGCGAAGGACCGGAGTCGGCCTGTGTACGTGGACTTCTTCGAACCCACTTGAGGCGGATGCAAGCAAATGGATGCCGTGACGTATCCAAACAGCGAGGTCGTGAAATACCTGTCCGAGCACTTCGTGTGCTTCAAACCGCGGCTGGACGAACACCGCCAGATCGCGAATCAATTTGGCGTGGCCTGGACACCCGGCCTCGTCTGGCTCGACGAGGCAGGCGAGGTCTGCCACCAGAATGTGGGCTACTTCGCGCCTGAAGAGCTGCTGGCGGAGTGCGCCTTCGGGCTGGGCAAGGTCGCAGTCGGCAAGGGTGACTGGAAAGAAGCCCGCGCGTGCTTCACCGAGGTGGTCGAGATGTGGCCTAAGTCCTTCGCCGCGCCGGCTGCGCTCTACTGGAACGGGGTCGCCTCGAAGCTCGCAACAAAAGACACGCAGCCGCTGCTCGAGAACTGGAACCGCCTCATCGATGAGCACAGCGATTCGGCGTGGGCGATGAAGGTCTCGTTCCTACGCTAGCGCGACGCGCCCTGGCGCGTGGTGAATCACCGGGCGCCGGCAGTCATGGCTGCCGACGCCAGGAGACTGATTCACCTCGCTGTGCACTCGGTCAGTCGATGAACGGAACGCTCACGCCGTTCGCCGCAATGAAGCCGGGACGACCACGCCAACGGAGCTCGACGGCACGGTGTCGACGAAGCCGGCGGGTTCGAGCAGGTGCTCGCGAATCTGCTCATTGATGCGTGTGCGCGCGACGCGCTCGAGGATCAGCCCGACCGCCAGATAGTTCGTGTCCGAGTAATAGTTCGTGTCCGAGTACGCCCAACCTTCGCCCGCGGCGAACAACGGAGCGCGATCGAAGACGCACGCGAGCTGCTCCTCCGGTCGCCACACCTTGTCGGGTTCCGCGATGACGACCTCCCAGAACTGCGGCTCGAAGACGTAGCGCGGAAGCCTAGTCTGGTGGCGTAGGAGCTGGCGCACCGTGAAGTCGGGCGCGTTCGGGAGGCGCTGGAACCAGGCCTCGTCGACGAAGAAAGTCGCCGAACGTCGTCGAGTAGAAGATCTTTTCCATGCCCCCCATGACCTCGGCGCGACCCGCGATGACCGAGATGGGGAAGCCGTTGCCGAGTCCCTTGCCGAAACTCGCGAGGTCCGGCGTCACTCCGAAGTGCTGCTGCGCTCCTCCCTGGGCATAACGAAAGCCCGTGACGGTCTCGTTGAATACGAGCAGCGCCGCGCTCGCAACCGCAGGGTCGCGACGCTGTGGCTTCCTGTTTCGATCCCTCGACAGAGCCCGCGGCGGTCGTCAGCGCGTCCGCGTGCGTCAGCCGAGGGCCTCAGTAGCACCCGAACGTGCGCAACGAACACGTCGCGCGATCCGTGGCGCCGTGGCCGAGCCATCCTTAGGGAGGCTCAAACCACCGCCAAATCGCACTCCGAAATCCAGAATCGGTAGCCTGGAACGCCTCTTCGCGCTTCACGAAATGCGCGGCTCGGGTGGCAGCTCGGATCTCGCTCGCAGGGCGAGGATGAACCACCCTCACCTACCTCCTACAAATGGAACCTCCTCAATGGTAGTGCCAACCGTCCTCGCCACGCTCCTCCTCGCTCTAACCTCGCCCTTGCAAGCGATCCAGCTCGACGCCACCGAACTGACGGTCGACGAGACCTGCCGGATCGCATTCGAATCGCTCCGCGCGAACGACGTGCAGCTACTCGTCGACCAACTCCCGACGGCAGCCGAGCTCAAGAGACTCACAGGCCGAGACGACGCGGTCGCGCTGCTCGCAGAGATCCGCGAGACGTTCGAACGCCGGTTCGCGGCGAGTCATCGGGAGTCGAGCGAGCTCATCGACTGGGCCGATGCCCGCTATGTGGGAGTCTTGTCGCACGACCTGCCCACCAGCGGACCGAGCGCGAGCGAGCCGGTTACGGCGCCACTCGAATTCCTCGTCGCGGAGGGCGAGAACCTGTGGCTCTTCGGAGCACAGGACGCACTGCTCACGGACCGCGGCTGGACCTTTACCGAGTTTATTTCATTGCGTGGGCGGTTCTTCGGTGCTCCGGCGGACGCGAACAAGTCGTACGAGCAGCTCGAGGACGCATTCGACGACGCGGAGCACGACAAGTTCGCCATGAAAGCCGACATCGCCAAACTCACACATGACCTCGAAGCGGCACTCCGGCGGCGGGAGGAAGCGGAGACGGCGCACCTGAACGACAAGGTATTACGCGACGAACTCGAGTGGCGCGTCGGCCAGCTCAAGATCGAGGCAGAGGAAATCCATGCAACCCACAAAGCGGAGCTCCGCCAGCGTCTGCTGGAAGTCCGTCTCAGAGAGGTTCGCGCGCTCGCACTCAACGCTGTAGTTGATCGTTTACGGACTCAGCTCGCGGACGTCATCGCGACGGCTGACGTCGCCGTGCCTTCGCCCGAGGAGGCGATGAACACGACGTTGGAGGCGAGCGCGAACTGGATCGACGGCGAGCTTCTGCGGCGCGAGGCGTTGGAATACGTGTGGTGGAGCCAGGATCTGAGCGTCATCGCTACCCCTGCTCTTCTAGGTCAGATCGAGGCCGATGAGACGCTCGCGAGTCTCGAAGACCTTAGCGTCCGTGAGTTCCTCGAACGCATCGCGTTGCCTGGCCACATCGGTGGCATTGGCAATGTTGTCTTCCTGGGGCTCGACGGCGAGCTCGAGGCGCTCGCGGCTCGACTCGAGCCCGCGGATGAGAGTGCTCCGAGTGGGCTCGAGGCTCGCTTGCGCGACAAGATCGTCTTCCCGCGATTTGGTCCGGACCCGATCACAACGATCTTCGAGGTGGCGAGCAATTTGGCGGGGTTCGAACTGAACTTGACCGAAGCGATCGTCGAGAATCCTCGTTCGATGCCGGGCGGGCTCACGACCCGAGGTGGCATGTCGCTCTGGACGATGCTCCAACTCGCCGCGCATTCCGTCGAAGCCGAATTCTCGATCGAGGGCAACGTGCTGACCCTCGACGCATCGCCCTCTGCGGAGGAGGGAGACTGACGATCACCGAGTTGGTTGCGGAGCGGTACGCAGTGCGGAGGAGGCCCTCGGGATTGACCCCTCTTTGGAAGAAGCAATCAGCATTCGTTCTAGCTCGGCGCTGATTGACTGGGCTACACGAAGGCGGCGCGGGCAGAGGCGCTCGTCCGGCTGGGGCGAGTCGACGAAACGCGAGAGCGCTGCGGGCGCGGGCTAGCGCTCGCCGAGCACGGGCCGAGCGGATTCACCTGCCCAGGCGCCTGGATCAGCTTCTTTCCTGACGGCCTGGACTGAACTGCGAGTTTTTTAGCAATTCGCTCGCCACCCTTCCGGCGAACTGCTAAAAAATCCACATGTCTACCGAGCCCCTCAGTCGACGCGAGCGCGAGATCCTCGAGATCCTGTTCCGAATCCAGAACGGTTCCGCCGCCGATGTGCGAGCCGAGATGTCCGATGCCCCGAGTGACTCCGCGGTCCGGACGATCCTCGGCCTGCTGTGCGACAAGGGCCACGTTCGGCGACGCAAGGAGGGGCGTAAGTTCCTCTACGCGCCGGGTACGTCGCCTGGGCGCGCGAAGCGTCGCGCGCTTTCCCATCTGGTGCGGACCTTCTTCGGCGGCTCGGCCGAGGATGCGTTCGCGTACTGGATCGACAAAGAAGCCGACCAGCTCAGCGATGAGGAGCTCGACCGTCTTGCCGCTCGCATTCAAGAAGCTCGTAAGAGCAGGAGTCAGAAATGACCTGGTTGCCCGATCTCACCGACGCCGCACTTCGCGCTGCCGTGCTGGGCTCGCTCTTCCTCGGGGGCGCCCACCTCGTGTCGCTTGCCCTGCGCCGTCGATCGGCGGCGGCGCAGCACCTGGGCTGGTCTGCGGTGCTGCTCGCGACCGTCTTGATGCCGTTCGCTGCCATGGCACCTTGGAGGCTGGCATGGCTCCCCGTTCCGTCCGGAGCGTCGCGTGAGACGACTCGGGGCGAGCTCGTGGCGGCATCGCCGGAATACGCGGCGGACACGACGGGCCAGGCATGCGCGGCTGAGCCTGGGACACCGGTAGTCGCGACAATGAAGTCTCACAGCGCGCCGGTGGATCTTGGCCCGCTGCCGTCTATGGCGGACTCCGAGCCCGTGGCGTTCACGCCGGTTCGGGCACGCGAGCCCGTGCTGAAGGAGCGTTCCATTCCCTCCGGCGTCGTCCTGACCTGGCTGTGGGCGCTGGGGACGGCTCTCCTTCTCGCGCGGTTGATCCAGGCCGTGGTCGATGCGAGGCGCGCCGTCGCGAGGGCGACCCCGGCGACAGGCGCCCTCGCGACGCGCTTCGAGGCGCTTGCGAACGAGTGTGGAGTGGCCTCCCGTCCGAGGCTCCTCGTCTCCGAGGGTGTCGGGCAGCCCAGGACCACGGGATTGCTGCGGCCGGTCGTGATCGCTCCCGCGGCGGTCGATTGGACGACGAGTGAGAATTCGACCACGGCACTTCGGCACGAGCTCGCTCACGTGAGTCGTCGGGACGTCTTGACCCAGGTGATCGGGCATCTCGCGACGGCTCTGTACTGGTGGAATCCGCTGGTGTGGTCCACGGCGCTTGCGCAGCGCAGACAGGCCGAGCTCAGCTGCGACGACGCCGTGCTTCTCTCGGGAACGAACGCGGCGGACTACGCCGATTGCCTCGTCTCTGCGGCGCGCCATTCCCGAGGTCGACGTGGTGCACTGCAACTTGCGATGGCGAATCCACAAGGGCTCGAACGGCGCATCGAGGCCGCGCTCGATTCCCGTCGTCGACGTTCGGTCGTGTCCGTGGCCGTGCGTCGGACCGTATGGGCCGGGACGGCGCTCGTCGGAATGGCGTGCGCTTCGCTGGACGCCAGGGGCGAGCCCGCGGCGGCCCAGGGCTCGAAGGCGGTCGTGGCCACGGCGACGCTCGTCGTGAGCCAAGACGGCAGCGCGGACTTCACTTCGATCCAGGCCGCGGTCGACGGCGCAACGGAAGGGGCGCGTATCGAAGTCAGGCCTGGACGCTACGAGGAGAACGTGAAGCTGGCGAAGAAGCTGACACTCGCGGGCAGCGGCTTTGAGTCGTGCCAGATCGTGACCGAGTTCGGCGCCGACTCGCGACCGTCCCTCTCGATCGTCGCGCCAGGCGACGTGCGGATCACCGGGCTCAAAGTGACCTCACTTGGAGCGACCGAGGGCGGCGGACTTCGCGGCGGCGCTGCGCTCTCGATCGAGGGAGGCAAGGCCCACATCGAGGGCTGCGCGATCCTGGGCTCGCCCGCAAGCGGCGTCTCGATTTCCGGTGATGCGACGGTGACGCTGACGGGGACTCTGATCGCTGGAGCCTGGGCGGACGGCCTCGTGATCCGACAGGGAATCGAGGGCGAAGGTCGCGTCCTTGTCAAGGACTGCGCGATCCGCAACAATTACCACAACGCGGTCTCTATCGGCGGCGGTGCACCGCGCACGCGCATCGAGGGGTGCTGGATCAGAGGCGCGGGCTGGCACGGCGTTCGGTACGACGGGAGCGCGCCCGAGCTCGTCGGCAATCGCTTTTTCGGTAACGAGCGCAGCGGCATCTACGCGTCAGGCAAAACGGCGGCGCGGATCGAAGGGAACTTGTTTATCGATCGAGGTGTGAGCTGCTGGTTCGAGAACCGTGACACGATCGTGGGCAACACGTTCGTCGGCGACCCGAACGGTGGCAGGTACTTGAGCGCTATGGCGGCGGTTTCGATCATCGGCCAGTCGCAGCCGCGTATCGAGCGCAACTTGATCACGGCTTGGCCTCTGGCCGTCAGCGTTGGAAAGTCGAGTGACGAGGGTCCGACCAATGCTCTCGCTACCGAGTGGACCGTGATCAACAACGTCTTCTGGAAGAACGGCCATGCACTGAAAGTGATGGAAGAAAATCCCGAACTCGATGCCGCCGCGGGCAACGTCGAAGCCGATCCGGGATTCGCTGATCCCGCCAGCGGCGACTACCGCCTGACGGAGAACTCTGCAGCGCGGGCACGCGGGGCAGGTGCAAAGTCGGTGCTTGCGGCGGCGAGTCCTTGGGCACTTCAAGAAGAAGAGAAGCCCGTCGCGACCGGACCCGATAGCACGTCAGCGCGTCGAACGCGGGATACCATCGAGGCCAAATCGCGGAAGCAGCAGATGGCGGCGGCATCGACCTCGAAGACGTGGGTCGAGGATGCGCTGCAAATCCGCGACGCCGCGCTGCGCGAGCGATCCGTCGCCGCGATTCTCGAAGCGCTCGAGTCCAACGACTCGGTTCAAATCCAGGCGGGTCTGACCGCCCTTCAGCAGATCACCGAGGTGGCCTTCGACAAGGCGCCCTTCGAGGAGGCCACGCGCAGGCTGGCGGGCTCCCTCGAGGGCCGGGCCCAGGTGCAGGCCTTCTACCGACTGCTCAACACACGGGGCGAGAAGCGGCCCGAGGACCTCGAGCTTCTCATCGGTGAGATCGAAGAAGCGCTGAAGGGCGAGGAGGGTGGCGTGATCTTGAGTTCGGCCTCCCACCTGCTGTTCTCGTTCTCCGAACGAGAGCTCAAGGGCCGCGTCGCAGACGTCGTGCTCGCGGTGTTCGCCAGCGACAAGGCCGACACCCGCGAAACCCTTGGCGGCCTCTGGGGCGCGCGCGTTTCGCCCGAGCTGGCGGCGCACATCATCCAGCTCGCCGAGAAGGGCTCGCGCCATCGACACGACGCGCTGTACTTCGGACTGAGCACCTTCTACGACAAGTCGCCGGCCGTACTGGACGCGCTGTTCGAGGCCTGCGAGGACCCGGACCACAACAACTCGGGGCGTGCCCTGTGGGGACTAACCAACGGCGTCCCGGAAGCCAGCTACCCGAAGGTGGCCGACTTCTTAATCCTCCTGTTCCAGGCGCGCTCGTCGGAGTCGATCCGGCGCGACTGCCTGCAGGGACTGCGAACCTACGCGAGCGCGAAGCACCTTCCCGAGCTGAAGAAACTCGGCGAGAACGAGCTTCTGAGCCAGGACCTTCGATCCCGCATCGACGGCATCGTGACGCGGCTGGAGGCGGAGAGCGACAAGTAGCCGCCCACCACCCGCGCCTCCCAGTTGGCACCGCTGGCGTTCTTGAGGTGCGTCTGCAAGCTGGGCGACCTCGCCCTTGAGGTCAAAGATGCGACCCCACAGTGCTTCGCTCGTGGCGCCGGCCTGGGGACCGCCCATGGCCACTTTCGGCCTCATCGAGCAGCGTCGCCGTAGTCGAACGGAGCGAGTGCAGCGAGCGCCGGCAGCGTCCCGCCTGGGCTGTGGCATGGGGGCGCCGGAGCAGCACTTCGGGACGAGGAGCCCGCCCCCCCACGACCCCTGCCCCGCGCTGCCACCCTGACAGGCGGGCGGACCGCCGCTCGGGGGGCCTGCCACGCTGGCAGCCGGGCGGGGCCGGCCGGTGCCCCATGGGCGTCGGCGACGGCTCCAGGCCGGTCGGCACGGGGTTTGCTCGCGAAGGGTGGCCCAGGCCGCACCCATGGAGCACCGCATCCTCATCGCCGACGACGAACGTTCGATCCGCCAAGGCGCGGCCGAGCTGCTCGTGTCGCTCGGCCTCGAGGTGGTCGAGGCCGAGGACGGCGAGTCGGCCCTCGCGGTCGTGCGCGCTGAATTTGCGGCCAAGCGCCCGCTGCACCTGGTGCTGGTCGACGTGCACATGCCCGGTCCTGCGGGTGCTGCGGACCCGAGCCTCGACGGCGGGCTCGCGCTCTTCGATCTGCTCCGCGGCACGGCGCCCGGCTTGCCCTGCATCCTCTGGTCCGGCGCGGCCTCCGACGCGATCGCCCAATGGGCCCTGCAGGCGGGCGCGAGCGCGTTCCTGCGCAAGCCTGTGCCCTCGCGGCTCCTGCGCGACACGGTGCGCGAGGTGCTCGACACCCACTGGAACCGCGCGGGCTGAAGCCCCCCATTCACCGCGGCGCAGCCTTGCGCCGCGGCCTATCGATCCTGACGTCCCCTCGGACCCCAGCAAGAAACCAAGCAAGAGTCATGGCCACGACGAAGACCAAGAAGACTGTCAACATCCGTCCCCTCGGCGACCGCGTTCTCATCCAGCGCGTCGAAGCCGAAGAGAAAACCGCCGGTGGCATCCTCCTGCCCGAGAGCGCCAAGGAGAAGCCCAAGGAGGGCATCGTCATCGCCATCGGCGACGGCAAGACCCTCGACAGCGGCGAGAAGACCAAGTTCGCCGTCAGCAAGGGCGACCGCGTCCTCTTCACCTCGTACGCCGGCACCGAAGTCAAGCACGACGGTGAGACGTACCTCGTGATGCGCGAGGACGACATCCTCGCCATCGTCGGTTGATCCGCGTTCGTTCCTAACGGCCCTCCTTCACGCGCCGGCGAACACCGGCAAACTCTCCCATGGCAGCGAAACAGATCACCTACGACGCGAACGCTCGCGAGCACATCCGCAACGGCGTTCGGAAGCTCGCCCGCGCCGTCAAAGTCACGCTCGGACCGCGTGGCCGCAACGTCATCATCGAGAAGTCCTTCGGCAGCCCGACGGTCACCAAGGACGGTGTCACCGTGGCCAAGGAGATCGAGCTCGAGGACCCCTACGAGAACATGGGCGCGCAGCTCGTGAAGCAGGTCGCGCAGAAGACCAACGAGGCGGCGGGTGACGGCACAACGACCGCCACCGTGCTCGCCGAGGCGATCTTCGAAGAGGGCCTCAAGAACGTCACCGCGGGCGCGAGCCCCGTCGGGCTGAAGCGCGGCATCGAGGCCGCCGTCGCGGCCGCCGTCGCGGAGCTCAAGAAGATCTCCTCGCCCGTCAAGGGCAAGCAGGACATCACCCAGATCGGCTCGATCGCGGCGAACAACGATCACGAGATCGGCGCCAAGATCGCGGAGGCCATGGAGAAGGTCGGCAAAGACGGTGTCATCACTGTCGAGGACGGCCGCGGCATGGAGACCGAGATCGAGTGGGTCGAAGGCATGCAGTTCGACAAGGGTTTCCTGTCGCCGCACTTCGTCACCGACCCCGCCAAGATGGAGTGTGTCCTCGAGGACGCCTACGTCCTGGTGCACGAGAAGAAGATCTCGTCGGTGCGCGACATGATCCCGCTGCTCGAGAAGGTCGCGCAGTCGGGCAAGCCGCTGCTCATGATCTCCGAGGACGTCGAGGGCGAGGCCCTCGCGACGCTCGTCATCAACCGCTTGCGCGGCGCCTTCCCGTGTGTCGCCGTCAAGGCCCCGGGTTTCGGTGATCGCCGCAAGGCCATGATGGAGGACATCGCGGTCCTCACGGGCGCCAACGCGATCATGGAGAACCTCGGCGGCTCGCTCGAGTCGGCGACGATCGCGGACCTCGGCCGCGCCAAGAAGGTGATCGTGTCCAAGGACAACACGACGATCATCGAGGGCGGCGGCAAGAAGGGCGAGATCAAGGCTCGCATCGAGCAGATCCGCGCTGAGTTGGACAACACCAAGAGCGACTACGACCGCGAGAAGCTCCAAGAGCGCCTCGCGAAGCTCGCCGGCGGTGTGGCCCAGATCAACGTGGGCGCCGCGACCGAGTCCGAGATGAAGGAGAAGAAGGCCCGCGTCGAAGACGCGCTGCACGCGACGCGCGCAGCGGTCGAAGAGGGCATCGTCCCTGGCGGCGGCACGGCGTTGCTCTCCTGCATTCCCGTCATCGAGGCGCTCAAGCTCACGGGTGACGAGCGGGTCGGCGCGCTGATCGTGCGCCGCGCCATCGAAGCTCCGCTGCGCCAGATCGCGATCAACGCGGGTCAGGACGGCGCGGTCGTTGTGCAGAACGTGCGCACGGCCGGCAAGAAGAACTGGGGCTACAACGCCGCGACGGACACTTACGAGGACCTCGTTGCGTCCGGCGTGATCGACCCGACCAAGGTCGTTCGCTGCGCACTCCAGAACGCCGCCTCGGTCGCCACGCTGCTCCTGACGACGGACGCGCTCGTCAGCGACACGCCCGACAAGAAGGACAAGGAACCGGCGGGCGCTGGACACCACCATCACTGATCGGCGGGCATCACTGATCGGCGGGCATCACTGATCGGCGGGCATCACTGATCGGCGGGCATCACTGATCAAACGAGCGCCGGCGCGGCCTGACCGCGTCCGGCGACTCCCCTCGGGACACCGCGGCCCTCCTCCGGTCACACGGAGGGGGGCCGCGGTGTTTCGATCGGCGTCACACGCGAGAACCGCAACCGCTGGCGTGTCGCGAGGCCGATGCAAAAGCGGGGATCCTCGCGCTGCGCGTGGCCCCACCACCTATGGCGCGCGTGCTGCTCATCGCTCGCGACCCGGCCTGACCGAGCGATCGTCGGCGGGGGTCGAATCACCGTCAATCGGACACCAACGTCCAGAATTGGCAGCTTGGTGCGCCTATCCGCTCCCGCGCCTCGTCGATCCAACACTCGCATCCGCGCCGCGCAAACAACTCGAATTGCCGCGCGGCGCGCAAATCGCGACCTCGGATGGCTATTCGCTGCACACCGCGACGCGCCTCACAGCTGCGCGGAGTTCATGCAACGTGTATTACGGCCGGATAAACTCGAGTTCTAGAATTTGGCCCGAACCTACGTCGAACTCCTTTGTGAACTTCGTTCCGTCTTCCGCAAGAATCCTTGCCGAGTACTTCCCCGGAGGGAGCGACCCGGTCGCCTGTTCCTGATTCCAAAGGCTCCAGGTTCCACGTTCAGGCAAGGAGAGGTCCTCACCATCGAGGAGCTCAAGACAAAATCGCAGGTAGCGCCCCGACCCTCCATCGACGACTCGGACGCGAGCATGAGAGTCTGCGTGAACGGTGTCGATCGATAGCTCTCCAGAGGTGAGGGAGACTTCGGCGCGCAGAGCAGTGCGCATGCCCGTCGGTATCGGATCGCTGCCTTGGGCCCGAAAGAGGTAAACACCTGGGGCCATGTATGTTGTCCAGGACCCATCCGGTCCAGAGCGGGCGACGGCGCGCCACGCCCCCGCTCGATCGTCGAGGCGAGCGAACACCGTGGTACGTGGATACACCGCATAGCCAGTTTCGCTTGCGAAAACGACGCGTCCTGTCAGCGCGATCGCGTCCTTGACTACGATCTCCGGCGCGCGTGCCAGCCCAAATCCGACCTCGACAAGACAATTTCCCTCTGTTACGTCGCCGGCAGCCGCCGTCGCTACGAACGGGTTGGGACCGACAGCGGAGACCCGGTATGTACCCGGAGCGAGCCCAATCAATCGGTAGAAGCCATTCGTGTCCCATTCAACGAGTGTTGATCGAAACGTACGGTCATCTCGTCGCGATGGCTCCATCGAATCGACCCTCACCTTACCTGGCGGCAGGGTGTTGGGAGAGCCAACTTCGCGCACGACGCGTCCCTCTAGGACTCCACCGGAGAGGTCAATGTCGTGTCGAAAATTCGGACCCGCGGCAATGTCCACAACACCGCGAGTCTTACTGGTCGTGCTTCCGACTCTCGATCCGAAGATTTCCCATTCTCCCAACCCGCCTGCCAGCGTCTGAAGGCGATATCCACCCTGTTCATCCGTAATTGCCTCGGACGCGAGTGCACTCTCACGCATCCAGAGCGTAACGCGGTGATTCTCGAGGGCGCTCCCAGCGCAGCTCAGTATTCCGGTTACCGTGACCTCCTCAGCGGCGAAGTTCGGAAGTGTCACTGTGCGCGTTTCGCCGGCACTGAGTTCGACGCGAATCCGACTTCGGGGCGAAGGCTGAACGGCTGGCCGATCACCGAACGGATCGGGATATTGCCACTCATTGATTTCAGCCCGGTACACTCCCGGCTTCAGCCTGGGGAACTCGAGGCGACATGGTTCTTCTACGACTCGCCAGCGCCCTGAGTCGCGGGCAGCCTCTAAATCTTCTTCAGGCTCGCGAAGCACGGAGAGTTCCGCGCGCCCGCCCGGCACTTCGAGAATTTCGACGACGAGCATCGAACGTGGCTCCACGGCGAGTTCGATGGTTGCGGGATATGGCACGGGGACTTCACAAGGCTGTGCAAGTACGGCCCAGTCGCTTTGGATGGTGAGGCGGAGGGGACCCGTCCAACCCGTCGAACTGATTGTATGCCTGTCGGGAACCCGCACGAGGTGTGTCGAGGACAGTGGATGAGCTCCATCCCCTTTGATGACTAGTAGTACAGTCGCATGGTCTGGAAGCGGAGAGTCCCACGTTGACCGGATCGAAACTCCGATCAATCCATCGGCGAGACGCCTCTCACCTACGGCGGGTTGCTCATCGGAGCGGACGACAACATCCGGTACTTTCGCGCCCTGCAGCTCGTCCTCGAGTAAGAGAGCGGGCCATGTGTCACTCTCTTGGCCGACCTTGCGGGCTTTCCAAGCGAGCATGATTCCGCCACAAACAACCAAAAGCAAAAGGCATGCACGTTTCACGAATAAGCCACCGACCTAAGCCGACCCTTGTTTCTCGCAACCGCACTGTCTCACCGCACGCTCAATTGCAGTTGCCGCCGCAGTTGAACACAAGTTGCGCCGTGACAAATGCTCCGATGGCTGCGGTCGCCATGAGCACCTCTCCGCTGGTCGTCCCGCAGTCCAATGATCTGGTGATTCCACCTTCAGATTGCCCATCGCCGGGTACGTCGCCTGAGCCCGTCGTCGTCCAAGTTGGACTGTCGGGTGGGAGGTGCCACTCAGCACACTCAGGCCAGTTCTGAGGGTTCGCGTAGAGCTCGTCGTAGTTGATCGTCCCATCGGCCTTATGCGGGCAGGGAATGGACTGACCATTGTTGACGATCTTGGTTCGGCACTGCCACCCGCATTCCGCTCCGTTCGGGGGACAGCGACCATTCGTGCTGAGGCAAACAACGTACAACCCGTACCCGGAAGGGGGCGGGTCTGAGGGAGAGCATATGGCGGGACATGTCGCTGGTGCCGTGGATGCCCCTGACGAATGCTGTTCATACTGTCCCTCGGCGACCTGAGCCGCCATAAACGAAGCGCCGAGAGCGACGAAGATCGCGTTGATGACAATTCTCATGCCAAACCTTCTTTGTGGGTAGCCTTGTCGCCGCGGGAATTAGACTTGGGCCGCCGCGGGAATTAGACTTGGGCGTCCCCCGTTGGCGCGAAGCAGAAGCTACCCCCCCCCGACCTTCCTCAACCTCCAGCTTGGGGAAACTCGAGCCCGAACTCCAAAGCGGTGCTCCACGCCCACCGCCGCGGGATCGTGCACCGGGACATGAAGCCCGCGAACCGGCGCGCGTGCCGTTCATCGTTCGCGACCCGGCGGAGTCCGGAGCCTTGGCTTCCGGACTCATCCGCCGTGGTCACGTCGTCGCGCCAACGTATGGGCTTCTATCGCGTGCGGACGTTCGGAATCAGTTCAGACCGCGGTTGGATATGGGAAGGCATCGAGCCTGACCGAGCGATCCTCGGCGGGGGTCGAATCACTGTCAATCGGACACCGACGTCCAGAATTGGCAGCTTGGAGCGCCTATCGATCTGCGCGGCGCGCAGCACACGTCGGAACAGAAGGCACACTTCCGCGCCTGCTCCGCGATTCTGAATCCGCCAGGAAGCGCCCGGTCTGATCCATTCCAACCAGGCGGCAACTCTCTTGACACCCACCGGAGGTCTCACCCCGAAACACCGCGGCCACTCTCCGAATACCTCGGAGAGTGGCCGCGGTGTTTCGATGTGAGCCCGGCGCATAAACGCTGTCCGTTCGAGCGCTGAACAGCCGAAGGCCAGTTGGTCCCTAGGCGTTGCGCGTAGGGCCTCACCCTTCCATGGCGCGCGTCCTGATCATCGACCACGACCCGGTCCAAGCCGGCGCATTGGCTACGAGCCTCGGCGCGTCAGGGCACGAAGTGCGCGAAGAGCGTGACGGGTGGGATGGACTCGAGCGCGCGCTCGCGGAGGACTTCGACCTCGTCGTCACGGACGTGCTGCTGCAGCGCCGCGATGGGCTCGAGCTGATCGGTGAGCTGCGGGACTTGCGTCCCGGCCTCGCTGTCATCGCGCGGACGGGTGGAGACGAAGAATTCGACGCGGACGACTTGCTCGACCTCGCGCGCTACCAGGGCGCACTCGGTGGCGTCACCAAACGCATCGACATCGAGGCCACGATGCGCTATTTGGCACGCTGACTCGGGGCGGGCAGTACGGGAACGGATTCGACAGGAGGTGCGGGATGCGCGCCATACGTGTGAAGCCGACACCGGCGCCGCTCGGTCCCCAGCTCAGTGTGCGATTGCGCCAAGACGATGGGAACTTCTTGGAGGGACAGATCGCGGCCCTCGCCTCGTAGACGCTCGCGGCGCGGTTTCTACCGGACTGTGGCCTCGCGTTGCCGCTCGGGAAACGTCTGCCGATCATGATCGTCGGCGGCGGTCCGCAGACGCTCCACGAGGCGCGAGTCATCCAGCGTTCGACCCATGACGGCTGGATCGAATACACCTTCCAGGCCGCAGGCGCCGGCAGTTTCACCACCGACAGCGGACGCAATCGCCGCTCGGCCTATCGGGTCACGATTCAGGACCGCACACCGACGACAGTCCTGTTGAGCCCGGTCGAATCGAGCGATACGTTCGAGCCGATTCTGACGAAAATCGCGGACCTCTCGCGCCTCGGCGTCGGCGTGGCGGTGCCCGACGATGCAGAGGACATCCTCTTCACGTGCGAGGTGATGCGAGTGGAGTTCCAACTCCCGGGCGACGAGGTGCCGTTCGATCTCGTCTGCACCGTCCGCCAGCGCCGTTTCCAGGGTCTATTCCTGCGCTTCGGACTCGAATTCGATTCTCGGCGTACTCCGCACCATGCGCAGCAAGAAGAGCGACTCAATCGCTTCGTGATGCGGCGCCGGATCGAGGTGATCCGACGCTCGAACCGCTGGGGCCGCGCGGCCTGAGCCGACGTGCGCTGGCGGCCCCTCCCGCATCCGGGCGGGACTACCGAGGACGTCGCGCATCTACATCCAGGCGGGAAACCGACCCGAGACTTGCAACCCTCTGGTTGGAACGTCGGTCATCGATCTGGCGAGTGGGTCTTCCGGCCCCAACTACAGATTCGGGGGTTAGTCCGCACCAAAGCGGAGAACGCCGAAGTCGAGGACTTGTCCGGCCTCGAGTGTGATGCCGCCGATCGACTGGGGTGTGCGACCGGGGACAGTCGCCAAGAGGACGTACTCGCCGGGCGACAAGCCGGGCGCGACGAAACTGCCGTTTGCTGCCACGGGAATTCGGATCGAGCAGCGATGTTGCGTCGAATAGAGCAAGAGCTCCACATGTTCGAACGGGGCGCCGTCGACGTCCGTGACGGACCCCACCAGCGACGCGCGTGGATCGTCGAAGCCCTCGACAACTCGCTCGAGTTCGCCTTCCCAGGGGCTCTCGGTGAGCCAGCTCTCGATCGGCATGGTCGCCGCCATCTCGTCGCGCGGCATCACGCACAGTGAGATCTGGACGGGCTCTCCCGGGTCGCGCGCGGGGTGGAAGGTCCCGCTCTCGTCCGGATGCACCACGTCGTTGAAGTGGCGCGCGAGGCTCGACGTCTGTACGAGTAGTCGGCCCATCGCGATCGGCGTACCGTCCGCTGCAACGAGACGCAGCGTGCCGAGGCCCGGGCTCGCGACCGTCGGGTTCCAAGTGATGCGCTCGTCGTGTTCGACGTCGAAGGTCCGCTGCGCGCTTCGTTCCTTTCCGGGAGGACCACCGACGATCCAGAGCGTGTGGTGCCCTGGCGGGACACCTCGAACGTGGAAGGAACCATCCCCCTCGGTCCGAATGACGCGCCGCATCGGCCGCCGCTCTTCGGATTCGAGCCACACCTTCGCATCCGCCAGCGGCCGACCATCGGGATCGAGGGCGACCCCAACGACCTCGGCGCCGCGCCGGAGTTCGAGTGGTGCAGCGAGGGCGTGGGCGCCCGCCGTCGCGAACGTATGACTCGTCACCGAGCTCGTGTACCCCGGCGCCTCGACGACGAGCTCGCGTGTGCCTGGCGCGAGGCGCTCGAGCAGGAAGTGACCGTTGGCATCCGTGACCTGCTTCTCGACTCGGCGCAGTAGCCATTGGCCCTCGCCCGCGGGCAATGGCGCGAAGGTCCCTGGGTCCACGAACACGGTCGCGTCGGGCACCGGTGCACCGCTCGCGTCGACGACCCAGCCTTGCACACTGAGAGCGAGCAGGTCCTTGACGATCGTGCCCCGCGCTGCGTTATCCGCGAGTTCGAGCAGCAGCATGTGCGACGCCGCACGCGAGGACTCGAAGGCTGAAAGGAGCACCGTCGGCGCGCCCCCCACGACACGCGGCTCGCGGAGGTGCGCAGCGACGACGTCGAACTGGGCGAGGCCATCGACGTCGGTCACGACCTCTTGGAGCATCCCGAGTCCCTGTCCGAAAGCGCGTACGACGACGCCCCCCAGCGGACTCTCGCCGTCGGTAACGAGCACCGAGAATCTGGCATGCGAGGGTTCGACAGCCGGCACGATCGAGGACTCGGATGCGACTGCGGCGACGGGAGCGGACAGGAGCCCAGTCGCTGCAGTGAGCGCGTCGTCGCCCGACGCGTCGGCCAGGGAAACCCGCTCCATCACGGCGGCGGGTCGATCAGCGGCGGCCAGAGACAGAGCGTACGAGAGAGCGGGTTCGACCGGCGCGACCGCGAGCGGGGTGACACGACGCGTAGGCGTCGCCGTGCGTCGCACGGACTGTCCTGACACGATTAGGCCAGCGAGACCGACCAAGCACACAGCGAATACTCCGACCGTCGCTCCGGCGACCACGGGTTCCCGCCTCATCCCTTCAGCGGCAAAAGGCACGAGCAACAGCGCCCACGACCTCTGATCCTGGTGCCCGTCCTCGAGCTGCTTGCGCATGCGCTGCAGCCCGAGAGTGTGATCGGCTTTGATCGTGCCGAGCGGCACGTCGAGACGCTGCGCGATCTCGCGCAACTTCAGGCCGTGGTGATAACGCAGTCGCATCACCTCGCCGAGGCGACCTCGCGTGCTGGCGAGGGTCGCCTCGATCGTGCGCCGCAATTCGTCGAGCTCGAGCGGGTGCTCTTCGTCGACCGCCTCTTGGCGCGCGCCCGCCTTCTCGACGTCCCGCCGACGTTCGTTGCGCCGCCGCTGCGCCGACGCGATGCGGCGCGTGACGGTTCGCATCCACCCGAACGGAACTGGTTACACTTCACGCTGGCGCAAGGCCGCGAGCCAGGTCTCTTGAACGACGTCGTCGGCGGCCGCTGCATCGACCACGAGGCGGCGCGCGATGCGCCGCAAGGCCTTGTCGGCGCCGGCATCGAAGTGCGCGACCGAAGTGTCGCGGTCGGCGTCCGGATCGTGCGCGCGGCCAGCGCAGACTGGAGTGACGAGCTCTTCGGATTCCATAGCAGGAGTCGCTCCGGGAAAGAGCGCTTTCGGCGATCAGAGATTCAGAGAGAGAGACGGAGAGACTCTGGCCGTTGCGAACACGCGCGAGCGTGGCCAATTCGTCCCAGTTCTGGGAATTCTGACCTTTCCGGCAACCAAACGTCGCGCTCGAGCCACCAGAACGGTGGCGGAAGTCGCCCGGTCCCTGGACTGACCAGGTCCGGGCGAGCGGGCCCCACCGACTCCCGCGTGGCCCCCCCAGTGTCATCCGTCGCGCGAGCGACGGGGCGCGGGGACGGTGATGGGTTGAACCCAGGGGAACCCAGGTGCTTCCACTAGAGCGCGCCGCGCGGGGAACGTGCGGCGCGCCTCTTCTCTCGCGTATTCACGAGGTCGCGAGCTGCGCGGCGAGGCTCCGCGCCGGGTCGTAATGCGGCACATCGACGGCCATCGCCTCCGGTGACTTCTGTGCGGCGCCGCACGCAAACATGACCACATCGTCATCCGGACGCAACCAACCCTCGCTCGCGAGTGCTTCGACCGCGCCGATGCAACACGCGGACTCCGGCCCCAGCGTGATGCCCTCGAGGCTCGCCGCTTGGCGCATCCAGCCGCGGATCCTGTCCTCGCGCACCGCGACGGCGCGACCGCCCGACGCGCGTACGGCGTCGAGGATCATGAAGTCGCCGACAGCGGCTGGGACACGCAGGCCGCTCGCGATCGTGGCCGCGTTCTCGAACAAGGGCGCGTGGCGTTCGCCGCGCTCGAACGCGCGCACGATCGGCGCGCAGCCTTCCGACTGCACCGCGACCATGCGTGGCAAGTCCTTGGATTCGAGCCAGCCGAGGGCGAGCAGCTCCTCGAACGCCTTCCACATGCCGATGAGGCCCGTGCCGCCGCCGGTCGGATAGACGATGACGGATGGCAAGCGCCAGCCGCGTTGTTCCGCGATCTCGAGGCCCATCGTCTTCTTGCCCTCGAGTCGATAGGGCTCCTTGAGCGTCGACATGTCGAACCAGCCGAGCTGCTCGCAGCCTTGGCGCACGAGTTTCGCGCAGTCCGTGATCAGCCCGTCGACGAGCAACACACGCGCGCCACAGAGCGCGGCCTCGTATTGATTGACGAGCGGCGTATCGCGGGGCATGAAGACATACGCCTCGAGCCCGGCGCGCGCAGCGTAGGCCGCCATCGCGCCGCCCGCGTTGCCAGCGGTCGGGATCGCGAGGGCGCGCACGCCGAGGGCCTTGGCGAGCGAAACCGCGACGGCCTGGCCGCGGCTCTTGAAGCTGCCGGTCGGGAGCTGGCCCTCGTCCTTCACCGCGAGGCGCGCGCAGCCGAGCGCCGCCCCGAGGCGCGGCGTCCGGAGGAGCGGCGAAAAACCCTCGCCGAGGGTCACGATGTCGGATTCCTCCTCGACGGGCAGCAGCTCGCGGTAACGCCACAGCGACGGCGGTCGTCGCGCGATCGCGTCACGGTCCACGCTCTTTCCGACCGCGGCGAGGTCGTAACGCACGAGCAGCGGCCTGCCGGCGTGCATCGTCTGGAGAACGCGGGCAGGAAGGAGCGTGCCGTCGATGGCGCTCTCGAGGTGGGTGACGAAGGAGGGCACGGAGGGCGGTTCGCGGTGGAAGTCGAGGCGGCGAGATGCGCCCCGGGCGAGCCGCGTATCATGCCCTCCATGGACTCGATCTCCGCGGCTTCCCCTACTTGGCTCGGCGCGGTCCTCTCGCTCGTGGCCCTGACTACCGCGGTCTCCGTCGCTCACGGGCAACAACTGCCGCCCGTGCCCGTGCCGCCGGGGAATCCGATCACGGAGGCCAAGGTGCGGCTCGGTCAGACCCTGTTCTGGGACGAACAGCTCGGCTCCGACAGCACCGTGGCGTGCGGCACGTGCCACCTGCCCGAGGCCGGCGGCAGCGATCCGCGCGCGTGGCTGGACGCCGACTCCGCGCGCCACCCGGGCCTCGACGGCGTGTTCGGCACCGAGGACGATTGTTTCGGCTCGCCCGGTGTGCGCCGCATGGATCGCGCGCGCGGCCGCTACGCCGATCGGGTCTTCGGGGACGAGGTGCAGGTCACGCACCGCCGGCCGCGTTCGAACATCGGCGCGGCGTTCATGTCCGCGCTCTTTTGGGACGCGCGGGCGAAGGACACGCTGGTGGACCCGGAGACCGGTGAAGAGGTCCTGGCGTGGGGCGCGGCGCTCGAGGTGCAGAGCCTCGCGCCGATCCTGAACGACGTCGAGATGGCGCACGAAGGGCGCAATTGGGCCGATGTCGCCAAGACGTTGCTGCGCGCGCGACCCTTGGCGCTCTCTCCCGAAGTGCCCGCCGCGCTCTCGGCCTGGATCGACGGCCGCGGTTACCCGGCGCTCTTCGAAGAGGCGTTCGGCGCGGCCGACTTGTCGCCGTCCCAGATCGCCATGGCGCTCGCGACGTACCAGCGCACGTTGATCCCGAACGAGGCGCCGATCGTCACCTTGTCGCCGAAGCTCACGGACCTCGAGCTCGATGGCCTGCGCGCATTCAAACGCTCGGGATGCGCCGAGTGCCACGACCACAGCCGCGGGCTCTTCACGGATCGCACCTTTCACTTCATCGGCGTCGCGCCCGTGCAATCTGACAGCGGGCTCGCGGCCGCGACCGGCGACGACCTCGACGCCGGGCTGTTCCTCACGCCGTCGCTCTTGAACGTCGAGCTGCGTGGGCCCTACTTCCACGATGGCTCGAAACAGAGCCTCGAGGACGTGATCGAGTTCTACGACCGCGGCGGTGACCACGGCGCGCGCCGTCAACGCGAGATCGCGCCGCTGCGCCTCAATCCCTCCGAAAAGCGCGCATTGGCGGCCTTCCTGCGGCGACCACTGACCGACCCGCGTGCCGCGCGGGCCACCGGCCCTTTCGAGCGGCCGCTGCTCAGCACCGAGTCCGACGAGCGTTATCGCGCGCCGATCCGCGGCCTCTCGGGGCCCGGCGGACGCCCGCTGGCGACGACCGCGGTGGTGCTCGAGGCGCACACGCTCGAGTCCTTCGCGGCGTTCTTCCCGGCGAGCATTCCGCTGCTTTCCGACAGCCGCACGCGCCCGCGCCTCTTGTTCTCGCTCCCGACGGACGACCTCGCGCGCTTCGAGTTCTTGTTGCCCGAGGTGATCCCGGACGATCCGGCGCTCTTCGGCGAGGGTTTCCTCGCGGACCTGCACACCCTCGAACCCGATACCTCCCAGCGCGGGACCATCATCGTCGCTGTGGAAAACCAACTGCGCTGAAGGTGCGGGGAAAAGCCATCGGGGCCGCGGCGCCCCGCGCCGCATTGCACGGCCCACCGGCTCGCTGGGCCGGATTCGCGTCGCTGGCCTTGTTGGTCGTCGTCGCGGGCTGTGGCGTCGCGCGGGTTCTCGCGCCTTTCTCCCAGCCCGAGCTATCGAGCTCGGAGCGCTTGGAGCGGCGACTCGCAGAGCTCTGGCTCGAGTACTTGGATCGACATCCGGAGTGCGCGCTTCGACTGCGTTCGCCGTCGGGCGCTCCCGCATGGGACCGCCGCCCGCGCGAAGCGTTGGACACGAGCATCGCCGCGAACGAGAGCGCCTCGAGACGGCTCGTCGACGACTTCGATCCCCGCAACCTCTCCGACGCCGAGGGTCGCGCGCTCGCGCGAGCAGAGCGGCTTCTCAGCCGTGAGCGTGACGCTTGGCGCGCCGTCGTCCCCAGCCGACCGCATGCTTGGGAAGGCACGGTCGTGTCGGCGCCGTGGCTGCTCGCGCATGCGCAGCCGGCCCATGACGCCCGCGACCTCGACACCTGGCTCGAGCGCCTCGTCGCGCTCGACCAGATCGTGGAGCTCGAGACCGCGGAGGTCCGCGCCGAGCGCGGCGCGGCGCGCCTGCCGCGTCCGATCGTCGAGGCCATGCTCGAGGTGCTCGAACCGCTGGCCACGGGCGCGCCGGTCGACCCGCTGCTCGAGCCATTCGAGCGCGCAGCGAGTCGATTGCCTGGCGAGCGCGGAGTCGAGCTGATACGGCGCGCACGCGAGGTGGTGCACGACGAGCTCCGGCCCGCCTATGCGCGCCTCGTCGCCGCGCTCGAAGACCATCGCGGGCTCGCGGGCGAGGTCACCGGGGCCTGGCGCAGCCCGGAGACGCTCGCCGCGTTCGAAGCGCAACTCGCCGCAGCGGCTGGTCCGCTTCCCGTCGCAGCGCAACTGCACCAGCTCGGCGTGAGCGAGGTCGCGCGCTTGCATCGAGCGCTCGCTGCGTTCGAGCCCAGCGGCGGGGATGTGCGCGGGTGGTTCGAAGTGCTGCGCGCGAATCCGAACCTCGTGCCGGGGTCCGAGCTCGGCACCCGGCCCGCTGCGGAGCTCTGGGCGCTCCTGCGGCCCGTGTTGCCGACACTCGTGGCCAGGGCCTCGGCCACACTGCCGGTCGAGGAGCGCGCTACGACTTGGGAAGGCGCGCGCGGCCGCTGGTCGTCGTACTTGCCCGAGTCGCTCGACGGCCTCGCCCCTGCCCGACCCGTGATCGCGCGCACGACCGATCCGACGAACGCGCCATGGAATCGCGAGGTCAGCGCGCTGCGCGGTGGAATCCCTGGCCGCGCGCTCTTCGCGCGCATCGTCACCAGGTCCGACCTGCCGCGATTCCTCGCGTACGCCACCGAAGAGGCACACGTCGAGGGTTGGAGCCTCTGGATCACGCTGGCGACGCTGCGCGAGGTCCCTGGGCTCGAGCGCGACGCGGGCTTCGCGAGGCTCAGTGCGGAGCTGGTCGAAGCCGCGACCCTCGTCGCCGATACGGGTCTCCACGCCGAGCGCTGGAGCCGGGCGCAGACTGTCGATTACCTGCGCGACACGACCCCGCTGCCGCTCGCAGCCATCGAGGACCTCGTGCTGCGTATCGCAGCCGAGCCCGGGCGCGCGTCAGCGCCTTTCCTGGGGCTCACCAAGCTGCGCGCCCTCGAGCGGCGCGCGGAGATCGCGCTCGGCGCGATCCTCGATCGGCCACGCTTTCGCCGCGCCGTCGTCGACGAGGGGCCGCTCGCGCCGTCCGAGCTCGACGACCTCGTGCAACGCTGGATCGACTCGGAGAAGTCGACCCGCGCCAACAGGCGCTGAGGTCGAAACGGCGCTGAGGTCGAAACGGCGCTGAGGCCGAAAGGGCGCTGAGGCCGAAAGGGCGCTGAGGCCGAAAGGGCGCTGAGGCCGAAAGGGCGCTGAGGCCGAAAGGGCGCTGAGGTCGAAACGGCGCTGAGGCCGAAAGGGCGCTGAGGTCGAAACGGCGCGGCGCGCCCCCTGCATGCAGAGGGCGCGCCGCGCGTATCGAATCCGGCGCTCCGGGTTCAAGGCGTGAACTGCACGGAGAGCCCTTGCGTGAAGTTCGACGACGGGCTTCCGCCGGCGATGTCGCGGTGCCAGGCCTGGAAGTGCCACACCTCGCCCGCCGCGATCTGCACGAACGCGGTCGGAGTCGGCGTCTGCGCGAGGTCGAGCGACAACGTGAAGGAGCCGGTGGCGCCGCTGCTCATGATCTGCATGGGCAGGTCATAACGACCGATCGCGCCGTCGAGGCACAAGCGGCCTTGGCTGCCAGGCGGCAAGGCATTGCCCTGCGTCTGGCTGTTGACGAAGAAGCCGAAGACGCTGTTCGGCAAGTCGGCTGCGACGAGGGCGAGGTTGTTGGCGGTCACCGACGTGCTGCCCGTGGCGGAGAGCGTGCCGATCATGCCAGTGGTGTTGGGGTTCGCCGCGCAGAAGTTGATGCCGATCGCCGGCGCCATGAGGTCGATCACGTACATCGCCCCCGCGCTCGCCGCGGTGTTGATCGTCGGATCGCCATTCACACCGGTCGCCGTGCTGCCTTCTCGCCTTGCGCCGATCACGAGAGTGTCGCCCGACATCGAGACCGAGTTGCCGAACTGGTCGTTGGCGTCGGTATTCGAGGCCTTCAGGTACGCAGATTGACTCCACGAGCCCGCCGCGCGCGCGAACAAATAAGCCGCGCCGGCGGCTGGCGCGCTGTTGTCGCTGTCGTCGCCGCCGATGCCGCGGGCAGCGCTGCCCTCGAACCGCGCGCCGATGAGCAGCGTGTCGCCAGCCAGCGCGACCGACTCGCCGAAGGCGTCGCCCATGTCCGTGTTGGAGGCCTTGATGTAGGCCTCCTGGCTCCAGACCGTCGCCGCGCGGACGAACACATACGCGGCACCCGAGGTCGGCAGGCTGTTGTCACCCTCGTCGCCGTTGACGCCGGTGGCGTTACTGTCCTCGGACGCGGCGCCGATCACGATCGTGTCGTCAGAACAATCGACGCCGACGCCGAACAGGTCGAAGGACTCCGTGTTCGAGGCCTTCATGTAGGCCTCCTGGGTCCAGGTCGCGCCGTTACGCACGAACACATACCCCGCGCCCGCGCCCATCGCGCTATTGTCGGCTTCGTTGCCGTTGACGCCCATGGCGTTGCTGTCCTCGAGGAAAGCAGTGACCACCGCTGTGTCGCCATCGACTGCCACGGCGTAACCGAAGAAGTCGAACGGATCGGTGTTCGAGGCCTTCAGGTAGGCCTGCTCGGCCCACGTGGCGCCGCTGCGGAAAAACACATAGGCCGCCCCGGACTCCGACGCGTTGTCATTGAGACCGTCGCCGCCGACGCCGACTGCGTCGCTGTCCTCGGTCCAAGCGCCGGCGACGATCGTGTCGCGGTCCATCGCGAGGGAGATCCCGAATTGGTCGTTGGCGCCCGTGTTCGAGGCTTTCAGGTACGCCACTTGGGCCCAGACTCCGGCATTGCGAACGAAGACATAGAGCGCGCCCGAGTCGAGGCTCGAGTTGTCGGCTTCGTTGCCGTTGACGCCCGTCGCGTTGCTGTCCTCGCCGGGCGACGCGATGACGATCGTGTCGCCGGAGATCGCGACGGTGCGACCGAACCAGTCGCCAGCCTCCGTGTTGGAGGCCTTCAAGTACGCCTCCTGGCTCCACGTCGTGCCCGTGCGAACGAAGACGTACGCGGCCCCTGCCCGAGCGAGCGAGTTGTCGCTCTCGTCGCCATTGACTCCCGTTGCGAAGCTGTCCTCACCGGGTGCGCCAACGACCGCGATGTCACCGTCGACGGCGACGGACCAGCCGAAGAGGTCGGCGGATTCGCTGTTGGAGGCCTTGATGTAGGCCTGTTGGGCTATCGGATCGATCGTGAGCGGGTAACGCGCGGCTGTGTCCTCGACAGTCAACACGAGGCCCGACTCCGACGCGCGCCAGGCCGCGTCGAGTTGCACGCCATCGGCGTCGAAGGCCACGAGGCCGCGATAGTCGAGCACCGCTGCGCCGGACGCGTCCACGAAGTGCACGTCACGGCCATCCGCAGTGAGGCTGGGATGCAGCCCACCGCGTACGTTCACCGACAACTGCAGCGGCCCACGCGCGTCGGCGGAGCGCTCGTGCACGGTGAACCCGTGCTCGAGGCCGCGGGTGTCGTTGAGGTACCACTCGGTCAGGACGCCGTCCCAGTGATAGGCGACCCGGCCGCCTGCCGCCGTGGAGTCCTCGGGACGGACAGCGATCGAATGCGCCGCGCCCCAGCCGTAACCCTCGAGCTCGAGGCCCCAGGTCCAGGCGCCGTGGGTCGGCTGCAGCGTGAATCCTCGACCGTCGAACGCAGCTTGAAACGCTTGTCCGGGGTTCTCTGCGACGAAGCCATCGCCGCTGGCGCGCACCGTGTGGCGCGCGGCCTCGTAGGCGCTTCGAATGTCGGCCCAGTCCGAATCGGCGAGGCCAGCAGGCGTGCCGGCGGGCATGGACTCGAGCTCGCGGTCGCGTCCCCACGCGTCCACCGGCTCGGCGGAATGCCGCTGGTTCTGGGCGAGACCGTCGCTCATCGCGACGGCGCCTGTCACACACAGGAGAAGAGCCGACGTTCGAGTCGACACCGTGTGATTCGAGCGATTGGAAAACGCGTTGCGAGGACGCTTCATCATGGTGACCATCGGGTCGTGAGAAAAGAGGCGGGCGAGCGGTCCCTCCGGCTGGCTGCCGGCGGGCTCCGCGAGAGATCCACCCCGTTGGGGGCTCCTGCGAGGCTAACAGCCAGAGGACAATCGGCCAGCGCCCGGATCGATCAGCGCTCGGATGCGTCTCAGCCAGAGGCGCGGGAGTGCCCAGACATGACCGCCGTGTGTCCAGGATCGGGCCGCGCCCCCCATCGCGTGGTCGCGGGTGGGAGGGCTGCGCGTGGATCGCGACGAGCAACGAACGACGGAGTTCCTGGCGCCCAAGGGACGCGCCCGGGATCATGGCGCCCATGGACTCGATCGCTGCCCTGACTCTCGCGTGTGTTGCTTCCGTACCGCATTGCAACACTGCCCCGTCCTACGCGCGCCCCTCGACGCAGACTCTCGAGGCCGCGTCACAAGTTCGAACGAGCGACGAGGTCTCACTCGAGGCGGCGCTCGCGGCCGCCCACCGCGCCATCGCGACAGCCATCGCAGCGAAGCAGATCCCCGGCGCAGTCTTGCTCGTCGGACGCGGCGACGAGGTCCTCCACCGCTCGGCCCATGGCATGCGCGCAACGACGCCGACGCCGGAGCCGATGACGCTCGACACGGTCTTCGACCTCGCCTCTATGACCAAGGTGCTCGCGACGGCGACGAGCGTCATGAAGCTCGTCGACCAAGGCCGCGTGCGCCTCGACGCGCCCGTCGCCACGTACCTGCCGGCATTCGGCGCCGAGGGCAAAGACACGATCACGGTCGAGCACCTGTTGCTGCACCAGGGCGGGCTCATCCCAGACAACGCGCTCAGCGATTACGAGAGCGGCCCCGAGGAGGCTTGGCGTCGGATCTGTGCGCTGTCGCCACGCACCGCGCCCGGCGTCGCGTTCACCTACACCGACGTCGGTTACATCGTGCTCGGCGAGCTCGTGCGCGCCGTCGACGGACGCAGCCTCGCTGTGTTCAGCGCCGAGGAGATCTTCGCGCCGCTCGGTATGACGGAGACTCGGTTTCGTCCGGAGGCGGCGCTCGCGGCCCGCGCAGCGCCGACCGAGCAGCGCGACGGACATTGGATGCGCGGCGAGGTGCACGATCCGCGCGCGCACCTTCTCGGTGGCGTCGCCGGGCACGCGGGCCTCTTCTCGACCGCGGACGACGTCGCGAAGTATTGCGCCGCGATCTTGGGCGGCGGCGAGGTCGACGGGCAACGGGCGCTCAGCGTGGAAACGGTGCGGGAGATGACGCGACCGCGCTGGCTCGCGAATCGCACGAATGGCCGCGCGCTCGGGTTCGACGTCGACACCCGCTATTCGGGCCCGCGCGGGGCCTCCTTTCCGCGCGGCGTCTCGCTGGGCCATACCGGGTTCACGGGCACGTGCTTTTGGTTGGATCCTGCGACTGGCGGGTACTACGTGCTGCTCACGAATCGTGTGCATTCGGATGGCGGCGGTGACGCGCGCAGCGTGCGACGCGCCGTCGGCGACGCCCTCGGCGCGTACTTCCACCCGACGTTCGCGCCCGGACGCGCACCCGGAGGCGCACCCGGAGGCGCACCCGGAGGCGCGCTCGACGGTGTGCTCGCAGGGATCGACGTGCTCGCCGCCGAGGACTGCCAGCGCCTCGCGGGCAAGCGCGTGGGCCTCATCACCAACGTCACCGGGCGCGCGCGCGATGGACGCCGCACGATCGACGTGCTGCACACATCACCGAACGTCGAGCTCGTGCGCATCTTCTCGCCCGAACACGGCCTCTTCGGCGTGCTCGAGGGCAGCGTCGGCGACGCCAAGGACGAGGCCACAGGCCTGCCCGTCATGAGCCTCTACGGCGCGACACGCAAGCCGACGGCAGAGATGCTCGCGGGGCTCGATGCGGTGGTCTTCGACATCCAGGACGTCGGTGTGCGGTATTACACCTACCCGTCGACGCTCGGCCTCGCCATGGAGGCGTGCGCTGAACACGGTCTCGAGGTGATCGTGCTCGATCGACCGAATCCGATCACGGGCGTGGCCATCGCGGGTCCGCGCACGGACGCGACGCGCCTCTCGTTCATCGGCTGGCGGCCGATGCCCGTCGCGCACGGCATGACCGTCGGTGAGCTCGCGCGGATGTTCCGGAGTGAATGGGGCGGGATCGACTGCGCGCTCAGCGTCGTGCCGCTCGAGGGTTGGCGGCGCGACATGTGGTGGGAGGCGACGGGCCTCATGTGGATCAACCCCTCCCCCAACATGCGCAACCCCACCCAAGCGGTGCTGTATCCGTGTGTCGGGCTCCTCGAGGGCGCGAACCTCTCGGTCGGGCGCGGTACGGACGAGCCGTTCGAGCTCTTCGGCGCCCCGTGGCTGGATGGTCGACGCTTCGTCGCGGCGCTGAATCGCGCGCGCGCCGAAGCAGGCTCGCCGTTCGAAGGGCTCGCGTTCACGCCGATCGAGTTCACGCCGAGCACCTCGAAATTCGAGGGTGAGCTGTGCGGCGGAGTCCACGTGACCGTCACCGATCGCGACGCGTTGCGCGCCGTCGAGGCCGGGCTCGCGCTCGTCTGGTATTTGAACCGGATGCACAGCGCCGACTTCGACCTCGCCGCTGCGGACACACGGCTCTTGTCGCGGGCTACCTGGGAGTCCGTGGTACGCGCCGCGAGCCCGCGCGACCTCGGACGACTCTGGGCTGGCGACGAGGCCGATTTCAGGCGCCAGCGTGCGCCGTACTTGCTTTACGAGTAAGGGGACGGAAGACGGCTGCCTAGCGCTGCTCCGCAGCGCTACCCGTTTCTGGTTCGACGGCTAACGCCGTCGAGACCGATTTCGCGCGCGCACCGCGGCGCGTGCACCGCGGCGCGCGCACCTGACGTGGACACCTGATGCGTTGCGTCAGGGCCACGCAAAATCCGTTTCGGACTTCTGGTCAAGGGCCTTGCGGTCGATCAACTACCCTGGTAGTACTACCAGGGGAGTTGAACGCGTCGGCGCGGGCTCCCCTCGCCCAGCGCCGGCCACTCCGCGAACTCCCGCACGATCACCATGCCCACCGACCCGAAGAGCGGCGACCCGAAGCTCGGCGACCTCCAACACGCGATCATGCGTGTGCTCTGGGAGGCCGGCGAGTGCAGCGTCTCCGATGTGCATCAAGCGCTTCTGGAAGAGCGCGGCCTCGCGCCGACGACCATCGCGACGATGCTCGCGAAAATGGAGAAGAAGGGCGTCGTGCAGCGACGCACCGAGGGGCGGCAGTTCCGGTACAGCCCGGCGGTCACGCAGTCGGAGGTGCAGCGCTCGATGGTCTCCGAGCTGACCGAGCGCCTCTTTGACGGCAACGCGGCGGCGCTCGTCAGCCACTTGCTCGCGGAACAGACAATCGACAAGGGTGAGTTGCGAGAGATCCAACGCCTGATCAGCGAACACGCGGCGCGCCGCGGCGGCAAGCGCAAGGGGGCGGCGCGATGAGCCTCTTTTCCAACGGCGCGATCGCGGTCCTCGGCCAAGTCGGATTCGGCCAGGTCGGTCAGGTCGGTAATGGGCAAGCATTGACGGCGTGGCTCGCGACTTACCTGGTGCACAGCACGGTGTTGCTCGCCCTGGCGTGGATCCTGTGCCGTGTCATCCCGGGGCCGCGCCGTCACGAGGTGCTCTGGCGTGCGGCGCTCCTCGGCGGCCTCGCGACCGCGAGTCTCCAGGTCGCGCTCGGTGTGCAGCCGGTCCTCGGGCGCTATTCGCTGCAGCCCGAGGTCCAAGCGCTCGGCTCGCACGACGTCATGTCGTCCCGCGCGCTCAGCGCGGGCCCAGTCGCGTTGCCTGCAGCCAGCGCACTCGAGTGGAAGGCCAGCCTCACCGAGGTTCCGACCCCGAACGACGATGCGGCAGCTTCGGGTGCCGCTCGCGCGACGCAGCCCGCGGTCGCCGCAATCAGGGAACTGAGCCACGTGGGCCCGATCGCGCTCGCCCTAGGTTCCATCTTCGCGTGCGGCTCGATCCTGTGCGGGCTCGCGACGCTCGCGCGCCGGCAGCGCTCGCAGGTCCGCTTGGCGTGCGGGCCGCTGGCCGAGCTGCACGCCGAGCTGACGGCGCGCTCGGCGCGCCTCGCCTCGGTCGAGCTCTGGTGTTGCCGCAAAGCGGACACGCCGTACGCCACGGGGTTCCTGCGGTCGCGCATCATCCTGCCCGCGCGCGCGCTCGTCGAGCTGACGCCGGCGGAACAGCGCGCGATGCTCGCCCACGAGCTCGCGCACATCGAGCGGCGCGATCCGCTGTGGCTCGGACTCACACGGGCGTTGCAGCTGTGCTTGCCGTTGCAGCCGTTGAATGCGCTCGCGCGCCAGCGCCTCGGGGCTTGCGCCGAGCTCCTGTGCGATGAGCGCGCGATCGAGCGGACGCAGGATCGCTTGGCGTTGGCCCAGAGCCTCGCGAAGGTCGCGTCCTGGCTCGTTCGGGACGACGGGCTGCCGGACGCGGCTTGCGCGATGGCGAATCGCCGCTCGCTCTTGGGCCAGCGTGTCGAGCGCATCCTCGACGAGGACGCGGCGCGCTCCGGCGGCACCACGGGCCTCACGTGCGCGGCGGCGCTCGCGCTCGTGGGCACCGCGATCGCTGCGCCATCCGTGCATTTCGAGCGTGCTGCAGACAGCGCTGCTGGGGCGACCGTTCCGGTCAACTCTATGGCCAACTCTCCGTTCAACTCTCCGGCCGCCTTCTTGGCCGCGCTCCCTGAGCTGGCCTCGGAGGCGAGCGGTGCATCGAGCGAGCTCGCGACGCTGGCGGAGCTGCTCGAGGCGACGCTGACCGGGTTGCAAACAGAGCTCGACGCTTTGCGTGCGGCCTCGGTCGGACGCGCGCTCGACCCCGAGCTCGTCACCGAGCTCACGAACATGGAGCAACGCGCGGGCGCTGTGCGCGCGCGCGCGACGAAGGTCCGGAATCTGCTCGCTGGAGCGGTTCCGGGGGGTGCCCCGGCGCTTCGGCGCCGCGGTACGGAGTCAGTACCGGTCGGGGGTCGCCGCGCTGCGGCGACACCCTCGCCCGCACGCGCGCGGTAGAGGAAATCCGCGCCATCCCGAAGACACGAGGAACCGAGACGATGAAAACACTTTGCACTCTCTTGGCGACGACCGCGGTCGCCGCCGCGACATCCTGGGGCGGTCGCTCCGTTCAGGAGACGAGCTCGGGCGAGCCCGTCATTCAGGCGACCGTCGCGCCGCCCGTGTACACGGTGGCGCCGGTCTCCAGCCAGGTGCCGATGCTGTACCACCTTTTCGACGAGCAGCCGGTCGCTATCGAAAGCGCGGCGCCCACGGACGAACCGATCGCTGCGCAGGAGCCCGATAGGCGCGCTGCCGAGGCTCGGCGCGCTGCGGAGCTCGCTCGTCTCAAGGCTCGGCTCGCCGAGCTCGAGGCCGAGCTCGCGCGGCGCACGGCGGCCGATGCTCAGGAGGTCGAACAGCGTGTGAAGCGGGGGCGATCGATCCGAGGCCCCCAACTGCCCAAGGATCTGCAAGTGCGGGGAAGGGTCCAGGTCGAGGGCGCACCCACACCGCCGCCGGCCCGCACCAACCGGCCCATCGAGCTCGACGTGCGCGTGAAGGCCGAGGCGCTCAGGGCCGTCGAGTCGGAGCGCGCGCGCCAGTCCGAGCTCTTCGCGCGGGCCAGGGCCGAGCAGGAAACCCATGGGGTCTCTTCCCGAATTAGGACCGAGGCCGCTATGGAAGCGCTTCAAGCCCAGCAGAAGCGCGTGACGATGGCCTCGCAGCGCGACGAGCTCGAGAAGTCCTTGCAGGAGGCGGGAATCGGAGCCGCGAGCACTCGCAGTCGGTTGGTCGAGCAGAGACTCGACGCCGCGCGGGCGCAGCTGGATTCGGAGCGCCAGCAGCTCGAGACGGAACGTGTGCGCCTCAGGACCGAGCGCGCGCAGCTCGAGCAGCAGCAGCTCGCCACGGACCGCGCCTCACTGCTGCGTGATCGCGCGGCCCAGGCCATGGAGGAGCTCGGCCAAGCGAACGCACAGGTGCGCAGAGCCGAGCGGCAGGTCCAGGTGGCGCCCGCGCGACCCTCCGCGCCGGCCCGCGGGGCAGCGCCAGCCACGCCCGGGACACCCTTCCCAAGAAGTGGCTCCATGGCACCGGTCGCGCCCGTAGCACCGGTCGCGCCCGTAGCACCGGTCGCGCCAGTTGCACCGGTCGCGCCAGTTGCCCCGACTCGGCGTGCTCGGGCAGCTGCGCCGACGGCACCGACACCTGGCCTGCTGCGCTCCGGCTTCGACGTTCAAGCGCCGCAGTCCGGCGACGGTTCGATCAACATCCACGTCGAAAACGGCGACGTGCACATCCACCAGGGCGGCGCCTCGGGCATCAGCGTGCAACGCCGCGCGAGCCTCGAGCTGCCCGCCGGACAGTCCATCGAGGTCGCTCCGGCACCCGCGCCGCCCAAGGCGCCGAACGTGTTTGGAAGTGCTGGCTCCAAAGACCGCGTCAGCGGCATCTTCGAGCCCCAACAGCAGGGCCAGGGGAGGTATCTGAGGGGCGCGAGATTCTCCGGCGACAGTGAGCCCATCGTGGTCTCGAGTCCGAGTCCAGGGATGACGTACTGGAGGACTCTCGAGACTGCCGAGAATGCGAATCCCTTCGGGGTCGGGGTATCGATCAACCCCCAGAAACTGGATCGCTCTGTGTTCGGCCAGCTCCAATCGCAAGCCGAATTGGCGCGGACAGTCGTTGTCTTCGGCGATGAGGGTGCAGACGACGAAGAAGTCGAGGTCGACGAAGTCGACAGCTTCGGCCAAGTTGAGTGGAGCGCTGTGCATCGCATCCGCTCGGACGACAACGTCATCGATCGGCTGTTCGCACCGCAGACAGCAGACCATGACGAGCTGTTGAGGCTCGTGCGCGAGATCCACGCTGAAGTGCATGCGCTGCGCGAAGAGATGGGCGCGCTGCGTGCGAGGGTCGATGGCGCCCCCATGGCGGGCTCCAGAGTCGAGCGCGATCTAGAGGCAGAAGAGCGAAGGATGGCCTCGAGACATGGGTGGTTGTCCAGGAGAATCAACCAGGCGATCAGCCAGCAATGAATTGACCGAACAGAATCGTTGGGTCGTCGAATCGGCGTACGGTACCAGGTACGCGGCGCCGATTCGGCAGCCGTCAACTGCGCCCCACCGTCAGCGCGACCGCGCTCGCAACGCGAGCAGCTCGTTGCCGATCAGCGCGACGAGCACCAGCGCGCCGCCTCGCATCACGTGCAGCGACGGCGCCTCCCCCGCGCCGATCCACGCCCACAGCACACCGAAAATCACCTCGAGCAGCGCGAGCAGCGCCGCCTCGGGCGCGCTCAGCGAGCGCGCCACGACCGTCACCAGCGCGCACGGGATCGCGAGCTGCACGACGCCGAGCAGCGCGAGCAACCCGAGGTCGTGAGGCGTCGCCTGGAACGGCAACGACCACGGCAAAGTCGCGAGCGCCGAGATCACCGCGCCGAGCAACACGGCGGGCAAGAGGTCGCGCCGCGCTGCGCGCTGGTTGTGCTGGATCAGCGTCCAGTTGATCGCGCCCGCGATCGGGACCGCGAGGGCGATCAACATGCCTTGCACGCTGCGCGCGTCGTTCGTGCCGACCTCGCGAAAATACATCCAGCCGATGCCGAGCCCAGCGGTGAGGATGGCCGCGAGAGTGCGTGGCGCGATGCGGTGCCCGAGCGCGACACGCGCGACGACGGTCGTGAGCAAGGGCCCGGTCGCGAGGGTCACGAGCACGTTCGCGACCGAGGTCCTCGTGATCGCCACGACGAACGCCGTGTACATGACGCTCCACAGGATGGTCGCGAGGCCGAGCTCCCAGCTCCAGTCGCGCACGCTCCGGAGGAAGCGCCTTGGACCGCACACGAGCGGGAGCGCGATCCCGAGCGCGAGCGCGTTGAACGCGCTGCGCCAGAAGTTGACTTCGAAGCCCCGCGCGCTGTCCAAGTGCCGCGTCACGACCCCGGCGATGCTCCACATGAGCGTGATCGCGACCATCGAAGCGACCGCGGCGCGGTGGCTCAGCGCAGGCCGCGGGCCCTCGCCGCGGGGCCCGCTCGGAGGCCCATCGCCGATGGCCTCGCCGACCGGCTCGACGGCGCGGTGAAAGGGCCCGAGGACCGTCGCATCCGCGACGGCGGGCGCACCGCCGAGACCGTCGACGGAGGTCGAGGTCGTCTCGGGCGGCGTAACCGGGGTGCTCATGGCGCGGTGCGTCGAGGCGGTGACCTCGGGGCGTCGGAAGGGCGAAGAGCTTGCCAGAAGCCGGGTCGCGCCGGTCCCCCCTGGTTAGAATCTGCGCGCGACGAGGGCGCCGACCCGCGTCGTTTCGCTCACCGCTTCCACTGGGCTACCTCTGGCCCACTTCTGGCCCAGTTCGGCCCACCACGGCCCAGACGTGACCCACCGGCCTGCGCGCCCCCGCGCCCGGCCGCCACCTGAGCGCGTTTCCCCCATGACCATCGCTTCGACCCACGCCGCCACGCATCGCGCCCAATTCACGCAACCGAAGCTCGCCGAGCTGCGCCCCCATTTTGGCCACTGGGAGGTCGTCGGCGACCTCATCGACCAGTGCATCGACCTGACGCTGAACATCCGCCAGAGCGGACACCCGGGCGGGTCACGCTCGAAGGTGCCGTTCATGGTCGCGACGACCCTGGGCGGGTTCATGCGCTTCGACGTGCGGCGGCCCGAGCACCCGTTCGGTGACCGCTATGTGCTCGTGGCGGGCCACTGCAACCCCGGTACGTACGCGATGCTCGCGGTCTACAACGAGGCCCTGCGGATCATGCACGAGCGGACCGGCGACGCGCGCTACCTCGTGCCCAACGCGGCGCACAGACAGCTCGTGTGGGAGGACCTCCTGTGGCTGCGCCACAACAAACACCTGCCGGGCCACGCGGAGATGGAGGGCAAGACCCTCTTCTTCAAGTTCAACACCGGCCCGAGCGGTCACGGCGCGCCCGCGGCCCTCGGTGAGGCGATGGCGCTCAAACACGCCGGCGCGCCGACCCGTGTCTTCGCGTGTGAGGGTGAGGGCGGACACACCGCTGGTGCGCACCACGAGGTCAAGAACTCGGCCTACGGCCTCGGCCTCGACAACCTCATCTATTTGTTCGATTGGAACGACCACGGGATCGACTCGTTCGCCAATTCGACCGTGCAATACGGCACGCCGAAAGAGTGGTTCGAGTCCCACGGCTGGCGCGTCGCGGGCGCCGAGGACGGACACGACTACGAGCAGATCACACGCGCCCTCGAGACCGTTGTCTCGGCCGAGGAGACCGACAAACGCCCGGGTTGTGTGTGGTTCAAGACGCGCAAGGGTCGCGGGTACCACGTCTACGACGCGCCCTCCCACGGCAAAGCGCACGCGCGCAACTCGGAGTTGTTCTGGCGCTGCCGCCAGGATTTTGCCGACAAGTACAACGTCAAGTTCGTAGGTCACGGCGACACGACCGACACGGGCGAGGACAAGTGCCGCGAGCAGTCGAAGCCCTGGTTCGACACGGTCTTCAGCGTCCTGCGCGACACGCCGGGCCTCGCGGAGTACGTCGCGAACACGCTGTGCGACCTCGGCGACTCGATCCCGCGCGAGCCCGAGACGCTGCAGCTCGACGCTGCGCGCAACATGCACGAGGATCGCTCGTGGCTCGAGGCCTCGAAGCTACCCGAGTCGCTCTTCGTGAAGCCGGGCGTAAAAGCCGCCAACAAGGACGGTTTCCTGAAGTTCAGCGCGTGGGTCAACGCGCTCGCGCGCGAACGGATGGGGCGCCCGCTCGTGCTCGCGTGCTCGGCGGACCTCGCCGATTCGACCGCGATCTCTGGTTTCGCCAAGGCGTACGGCGACACGCCGGGTTTTGGCTGGTACGAGCGCACGACGAACCCCGGCGGCGCGCTGTTGCCGCAGCAGATCACCGAGTTCACGAACTCAGGTCTCGTCTGCGGCGCGGCGTCGGTGAACATGCACCCGGATCCCGAGCAGGCGTTCCTGGGGTATTGGGGCGCGTGCTCGACCTATGGCAGCTTCAGCTACCTGAAGTACGGGATGATGCGGCTCTTCAGCCAGTTGGCGCAGGACTGCGAGTTGAAGGTCGGCAAGGTGATCTGGATCGCGGGTCACTCGGGCCCGGAGACCGCTGAGGACAGCCGCACGCACTTCGGCATCTTCTCGCCGGTCGTGACGCAGCTGTTCCCGGACGGGCACATCATCAATCTGCGTCCTTGGGAGCACAACGAGGTCGCGCCCTGCCTCGCCGCGGCCCTCGCGACCGACGTGCCCATCATCGCGTTGCATTTGACGCGTCCGGCTGTCGTGACTCCGGATCGCGAGCGCCTCGGCATGGCGAGCCACATGGACGCCGCCAAGGGCGCGTACATCGTGCGCGAGCACGACCCGAAGCGCCCGAAAGAGGGCACAGTGATCGTCGAGGGCACCTCGACGATGGAGTCGATCATGGAGCTCTTGCCGAAGCTCCATTCGGGTGAAGCGCCGAACATCAAGGTCGTCGCGGCGATCAGCTACGAGCTGTTCATGCGCCAGCCCAAGGAGTACCGCGACCGCGTCCTGCACAAGACGGATTGGCTCGACTCGACCGTGATCTCGAACGGCGCGCGCATCGGCATGCACCCGTGGCTCTCGAGCAAGATCGCCGAACAGTACGCGATGACCTCGGACCACGACGACCGCTGGCGCACGGGCGGCACGGTCGGCGAAGTGAAGCTCGAAGCGCACCTGGACGCGGACCACTTGCTGGAGGGCCTGCGCAAGTTCGCCCGCGACCGCAACGACCGCCTAGGCCGACTGAGCTTCCCCTGAAACCAGAGGTACCGAACCCGACCCAAAAAGTAGGCGAGAGTCGCGCGCGCTCCGCGCGCGACCCTCGCCTACTTTTTGGGTCGGGTTCGGTACCTCTGGTTTCAGTCGCAACCGGGCACTGCTTGCACCGGTCTCTCCTTGTGCTGGAGATGCTCGATCTGCAGCAGTCAGGAACAGGACCAGGTGCCACCATGCCTCGAAGAACCCGTGTAGACATTCCCGGTGCGTGGCACCACATCATGAATCGCGCCATCGCGCGGCGGACCCTCTTCGAGACTCGAGCAGACATACGCTACTTCCTTTCTCGTCTCGCGCACGTCGTACGCCGAGGCGAGATCGAGGTCCATGCTTGGTCGATCATGACCACGCACTTCCACTTGCTGGCTCGGAGCGTCGATGGGGATTTGTCCAAGGCAATGCAATGGACCCAGGACCTCTACGCGCGTTGGTTCAATCGCACTCGACGCCGGGACGGCCCGCTTTTTCGAGGCCGGTATCGCTCGAGGCGCATCGACACTCATGCGCATTGGCGTGCCGTCCTGCGCTATATCGACGACAACCCAGTGCAAGCTCGCATGACGACACGCTCCGTTGAGTACCCGCACGGTAGCGCGCGCTACTTCGCACAAGGCGCGGGCCCTCGTTGGCATACGCGGGAATCGGTCGAGCGCGCCGTGTGTGAGAGCGCCGATGTTGAACGATACGACCCACTCCTCTACCAGCGTGTGTTCGGTGGTCGGATCACACCAAGCGAACGCTACGTGGCGATACACGGCATCGAGGGTAATGCGCGCGTGTCGACGGCTCTGGACGATCTCGTCGGCGCTGCACCGGAGCGGGTTCTCAGCTGGATGCTCTACAAGTCCCGGCTTGCGGACGGAGGTGGAGGGAGCGCGATCGGAACGGTGATTATCAGTCCGGAGACGTTGCAGGCAGTTGTCGCTGTGCATCGGGAGGCCGACCCAGGTCGTCGGCTACTGCTCAATGCGCGCCGAGGGTTCTGGGAGACCGTAGAGGCTGGACTCCTGCGGTGTGCGTGCGGAATGCGGTTCAACGGGATCGGGGTTGCGACTGGTGTCTCGACTCCGTCTGCGAGGGAACGAGTGCTGCATCATGACCTCGCACTCGAGCTGGATCCGGACTATCGGATGGCGGCCGCAGCAATCCTGGTTGCCGCCTTGGCGCGAGACTTCTAGCGGCCCCCCCCTGAAACCAGAGGTACCGAACCCGACCCAAAAAGTAGGCGAGAGTCGCGCGCGCTCCGCGCGCGACTCTCGCCTACTTTTTGGGTCGGGTTCGGTACCTCTGGTTTCAGTCGCAACGACCGCCGCGGTCCACGGAGTCGCGCCGAGATCGATCGAGGGCGGTTCCGGGACTACGAATCGTCGCACGGTACGCGACGTCGCATGCCCCTTGTGAGATGGCATCCAACACAAAGCGGCGCGCGAAGCCCCTCGTATGTTCGGATTCAAATCACCCGACCCTCTCGCGAAGGCGCGGGCAGAGTACGAGGCCTGCATGCGAGCAGCCATCGAGCTGCAGCGCAAGGGCGACATCCGGGGCTTCGCCGCGAAATCGGAAGAGGCCGCGAAACTCGAGGCCAGAATCGCGGAGCTCGAGCGACAGTCGGACGCGTGAGGCCGTACGGTCCGCCCGATTCAGCGCGCTGCGGCCGTCCTCGACCTAGCCCGCTTCATCCCCCACGCTTGGCGGCGTCATCCGCCCGTCACGGGTTTGACGGGCTCCGCGCTTTGCGCCTTGCGCGCCGTGCCGAGGCAACGCACGAGGAATTCCTCGTACTTGCGATAACGATTCAGCGACTTCACGTGGCCGCCCAAACCGTGACCTCCGGTGGGATCGAGGAAGAGCTCGACGAGGGTCTCCTTGCCGGCCTTCAACAGCGCGGCGTACACGCGTACCGTGTCCTGGTAGAGCACATTGCTGTCCTCCATGCCGTGCACGAGCAGCAACTTGCCCTCGAGCTTCGCGGCCAGCGGCAAGAGGGAGTATTGCGCCAAGTCGACCTTACCCTCGCGGCTCCCGCCGATCGTGCCCGTCGAATACCACGAGTTGTAGTTCTCCCACTCCGTCGGCCCCGCGCCGGCGATTCCGCAGCAGAAGACCTTGGGCTCCGTGTAGAGGCACATCTGCGTCTGGAAGCCGCCAAAACTCCAGCCGTGCAGACCGACGCGCTCCGCGTCGACGCCGTGATTCGCGATCAAGTACTTCACGCCGTCCACGAGGTCGTCGACCTGCGGCTTCCCTACTTGCTCGAAATTGGCCTTCTCGAACAACGCGCCATACCCCGACATGCCGCGTGGGTCGATGGTGCAGGTGACATACCCGTGTTCGCGCGCCATGTACTGCGCGAAGAGGTACGCGTCCGAACCAAAATTGCCCTCGGTGACCTGCTTGCGAGTCCCGAGCGGTCCGCCGTAGACGTAGACGAGTAGCGGGCGTTTCTCGCCTTCGGCGACACCCTCGGGCTGCCAGAGAAGGCCGTGAATCGCCTGCCCATGGCGGTTCTCGAACTGGAAGAGCTCGGGCGACGCGCCCGTCAGCTGGCGAGTTTTCGCCGGGTGCGAGTCCGTCCAAGCGGTCTGCTTCTTGGCCTCGACGTCGACCATCACGAGCTCGCGCAACGCGCCATACGCGCTGTAGTTGGCCAGGAGCCGCTTGCCATCCGGACTCACTGCCGCGTCCGCGTATTGACCCGCTTCGGACGTGAGCCGACGCAGCGAGCCGTCTTCGAAACGCAGCTCGTAGACATCGAGGCACGCCGGGCTCGCGAGCGTCGCGCTGACGAAGATCGACTCGCGGTGACGCGGCATCGAGAGTGGATACACCTCGCCGCGCCCGTGAGTCAACGGCTCGAGGCTCTCGTACAACGGATCGAGCAAGTGCAGGTGGCGGAAACCTGTCTGTTCGGTCAACAGCACCATGCGGCGACTGTCGGCGAGATACTGCGGTTGAATCATGTTCGGCGTATTCGGTCCGCCATCGTGCAGGAAGCGCAGGACGATCTTCGCAATGTGTTCAACCGCCTTGCTCTTGGAACGCTGCTCGGTCGCCTCGGCCGGCGCTTCTTTCTCAGCCTTGTCCGCGCGCTCGGGCTGACCCTTGCCCTCGTCCTTGGCGTCGCCCTTGGCACCTGGGGGCGGAAACGTCGCCTCGAGCACATGCACTTGGCTCGAGGACTGCTCGAAAACAGCAAAGGCCACGCGCGAGGAATCCGGCGCCCAGTCAGGCAAGGGCAACGCGTCCCGCGGCCCAGTTCGCTCACGCTTGAACACCTTGACGAGCTCGCCATCGTCCTTGGTATCGAGCGGCAGTCGATAGAGGTAGATCGCGGTGTCGACGTCACCGATCGGATCGTCCGACACCGTACGCGGCACCTCGCGCACCTGCATGAAGCGATCGCTGTACGTCGCGATATTGACCTTGCGTGTGCCGCCCCCACGCTCGCTGTTCGACGACACGAAGACGACCTTCGTGCCATCCGGACTCAGCACATAGCGGCGCATCGTCTGGCCGTCGGGCAGCGCCGGATCGAGCTGGTCGACAAAATGCACGCCAAAGCGCGCGCGTACGAGCGCGTCGTTGACGAGGGTCGTGTAACCCGATCCGTCGGGGAGGTACTGAACGCTGCGCTCAGGAGTGCGTGTGCGAGTGAGCCGCTCGAAGCCCTCTTGTCCAACTCTCCAACGATAGACGTCACCGCGTGTCGTGAAGAGAACCTCGTCCCCCACCGGCGACCATGCGAAGTCGCTGACACCCGCATAACGCGGCGCTTTTTCGTCCTCGGCGTCACCCTCGCCGACCTGGTCAGCGAGTTTTAGATCTGCGCGTGCTGCGGCGCGCGCCGTCTCGTCCGCGGCGCTCGCGGTCCGATCCGACGCGGTGTCCGTGCCCCGGGCGAGGCTCATGAGCTCCTGCCACGTGCGTGTGTCGCCCGTCGACCCTGCGCCAACTGCGGCGCCCTCGGACTGGCTGTTGCCGCCCTTCTCCCTGGCGCTCTCCTGCGTGGAGCGCGCGCCGCCTTCACCTGCGCTCGCCGCCTTCTCCGCGTCCTTCGCGCGCGCCTTCTTCGCTTTCGCGATGCGGTCCTCGGCGACCTCGCGTGTCTCCGCCTGAAAAGGCGCGAGCACGGACACTGACGTCAATCGCAGGGTCTCGCCCGTCGCGAACGAGTGCACCCAGAGGTCGCCGCCGTGACGACGCTCGGTGTAGGGCCGATACAACCACGCCGCGTGAGCGCCGTCGTGCGAGAACGCCATGCCCGACGCGCTGGGACCGAAGAGGCCCTTCTCGGGGAAGAGCGACTCGAGGTCGAAGGTGACCTTCGTCTCCGCGGCATCCGGTGGCGCCACGGCCTCCTGCGGCGCAGCGAAGCCGGCGCCCACGAGGCATGGACCGAGGAACAAGAGCAGGGCCAGGGAGCGAAGCGAGGCGTACATAGAGAGTCGAGTGGGGTCCGATTGCCGACAGATTCGTATCGACCGATCACGCCGATCCTATGTGGGCACAGCGCCTGGGAGTGGCAGCAGACCCGCTCCACTGCCCGGCACACACACGGAATTGCTCAGCCCTTACCCGAGGCCCCTCACGCGCCCGGTGGGCGCGAGCGCTGTGGGCGCGGCGAGGAGGCGACCCGGGCCAGCCCGCCATCCACGCCGATCGTCTGCCCCGTCACCCAGGTCGCGTCAGGTCCGAGCAGCCACGCGAGCGCTCGCGCGACCTCGTCGGGCTCGCCGATCCGTCCGAGCGGGTGCATCGCCTCCGACGCCGACAGCGCGGCGGGATTCTCGGTGATACGGGCCGCGAGCGGCGTGCGCACCAGGCCCGGCGCCACGGTGTTGACTCGCACGCCGCGCGGCGCATAGGTGGCCGCGGCGGCGCGCGCGAGGCCCTCGACGGCGGCCTTCGCGGCGCCGATCGCCTCATGGTTCGGCAGGCCGATCTGGGCCGCTGCGCTCGACATGAGGACGATCGCGCCGCCTCCGAGCCGCCCGAGGGCAGGCGCCGCCGCGCGCACCAAGTTGAACGCGGGCACCAGGTTCTGCTGCATGACCTCGTGCAGCTCCTCGGGGCTCGTCGAGTGGGCCGGCTTCAGCACGATCGAGCCAACGAGGCACGCTGCGCCGCGCCAGACGAGGCCGCGCTCGGTGGCGATGGCCCCTGCACGCTCCACGGCGGCGGCCACGCTCTCGGGTACGCGCGCATCCGCAGGCAGGACCTCGCAGCCGGTCGCAGCACGGAGGCCCGCGAGGCGCTCGGGATCGCGTCCGACCGCGAGCACATGGTCGCCACGCTCCGTGAGCATGCGTGTGAGCGCTGCGCCGATCCCACCTGAGGCGCCGAGGACGAGTTGGAGACTGCCGGTCATCAGAGGAGCCTTCGTACGCCGCCTCGACTTGGATCCAGCGGAACCGAGCGACGTCCCCCACGGGCTGTCTTGCCCCTACGATGGTCGTCGCATGCTCCTTCGAGTGCACACTCCGCTCGCGCTCAGCGCCATCCTCTTTGCGCTCGCGCTGGCCCCGGCCGTCGCGCACACGAACATCGCTCTGGAGAGGTCGCAGGAGGTCGCGCCCGAGGTCGCCGAGGGCCGTGTCCCCCCCGCCGACCCCGACCGCGGACTCGCGCTGCTCTACGGCCGGGCGTACCAGGGCTTCGGGCTCAGCGCCGACGAGCTCGATCGGCTCTGGACGGTGTGGCCGCGGGCGCTGCGCGAAGCCGCCGAGGCGCTCGAACTCGACGCGCGGCGTGCGCTCGCCCGCGAGCGTTACGGGTTGCCGCTGGATCCAGCACGAGAGAGTGGAGTGCCCGTCGCGTTCGCGGAGACCGCGCCGGGCCAATGGACGCTGAATTGCCTCGCGTGCCATGGCGGCGATGTCGGGGGCGTGTATGTGCCGGGCCTCGGCAATTCGCGTTTCGCGTTCCAGACCCTGGTGCGCGATGTCTTGTGGCTGCGTCGGAGCGAGCGCGTCGGCTTCACCGAACAAGAACGAGGCATGGCGACGACGACGCTCAACCGCAGCGACGGCACGACCGATGCGCAGGTGTTCAGCGCGGTCCTCTTGGCGTTCCGCACGCCCGATCTCGAGCGCCGCGAGGCGCCCGACGAGGAGCTGCTCGGGGCGCTCGTCGCCCACGACCTCGACGCGCCGCCGCTCTGGAATACACGCTTCAAAGAGCGCCTCTATTGCGACGGTTATGTCGCCAAGGACCCGCGCGTGATCATGCAGTTCACGCTCGCGCTCGAGAACGACGGCGCGCGGATCCGCGGTGCTGAGGACGATTTCCGTCACGTACTCGCCTGGATCGAGTCGCTCAGTCCACCGGCGTGGCCCCACGGGGTCGACGGCGCACTCGCAGCGCGCGGTCAGCGAGTCTTCGAGGAGTCGTGCGCGCAGTGCCACGGCACGTACGGCGAGGAGGGTCGTTACCCCGAGCGCTTCGTCCCGCTCGCGGACGTGGGCACCGATCCCATTCGCGCGACCGGTCTGCCCGTGGCGTTCAAGACGCGCCTGCGCGCGAGCTGGCTCGGGCGCTTCGGCGCGGTCGACGTCGCGCTCGACCGGCAGGGTTACGTCGCGCCGCCGCTACACGGGATCTGGGCCTCGGCGCCGTATTTCCACAACGGCGCCGTGCCGACGCTGTGGCACGTCCTGCATCCCGAGGCGAGGCCGACCCTGTGGCGCCGCGAGCCGTTTGCGTACGACACCGCGCATGTGGGCCTCGTCTTCGAGACCCGCGAAACGCTCCCGCCGAAGCTGCGCGCGGACGAACGTCGGCAGTGGTTCGACTCGTCACTTGCGGGCAAGGACCCCGGCGGACACGAGTATCCGTCGGCGCTGGATGAAGACGAGCGTGCGGCGCTCCTCGAGTACCTCAAGACCCTCTGAGGCGCGACCGCAGCGCGGCGCACGGCGAGGTCACGAGCGCGGGACTGGCACGAGAGGCGCCGACCACGACCGGGTCCGCAGCTCGGCCAGACTCGGCGGCTCGGGGTGCGGCGCGGTCACGAACGGCAGGGGCGGCAACGGCGACAACACGTGCGCCCATGCGGCGTCTCGCTCGGTCGAATGATCGTCGATGTCGTTCGCGGCGTCCACGCGCAGCTCGAACAGCGCCCTGTCCCAGTCGAGCGCGGGCATGTCCAGCTCGGGCGCAGGCAACGCCGTCGCGACCACCGGCAATGGAGGAATCACGCTCGCCGCCGCCCCGGGCGAAGCGCCGTGGGCCGCGAGCTCTTCCCTCGCCCGAGCCAACTCGAGCAACGTCTTGAGGTGTCGCCCCTCGAGGAGCCGCAAATGCATGCCCTCGGCGCGTTCTTCGAGCGCCAAGCGATCGTCGCGGCGACGTCGGGTCCAAGACCAAACGAGGACTGCGCCAACGAGGATCCCTCCGAGCACGAGCATGAGTTTCATGCCGACGGAATAGGAGACGAGGGCGATGATGGGGGCGGTCATCGGCACGGGAGCGCGCGCCTGGTCAGCGCTCCCGCTTCGATGCTAGCGAACGCACCCCCTGCGATTCGAGCTTCGTCCTCGTGATCGACGACGAACGGGAACGGGCGTACGTCCGGGCCCTCAGCGATGAGCGCCGAACTGGTACGTCAAGCCGAGCAACAGGATCAGCCCCTCGCCGACATCTTCGCCGCTCGTGTCGACGTTGACCTCGGCGCCGAGCGCGAGACCCAGGTCAAACCGGCCCGCGCCCGCGCGCCAGGAGTGGCCGCCTTCGACCGCAGGCTGCAGCACGATGATGTCCGACTGGCCGCTGCGCGCGGGATTGTCGTCGTCCCAGTCGATTGCGAGCGCCCAGAGATCGACCCGCCCACCGTAGTACCACCCGGCGCCACGCTCGTCGAGCCAGCTCCGGACGCCGACGCCGACGCCGAAGCCGCCGCCGCTCTCGTCGTCGTGCTCGCCGAAGTCCTGGCGATCGGTGAGGTTGGCCGCGAGGCGCGCGTAGGCGACCGATTGTTCTCCGAGCGGACGCTCGTACCGGACGCCGACGATCACGCCTGCGGGGTAGAGCTGGAGCTCGGCTCCGAGAGTGCCCTCGGCGCTGGCCTGTGTGGCCGCCGGGAAGGCCGCCGAGACCGACGGCTCCAACACTGAACTCGCGCTGTGGCGCGCTCCGACAGCTGTGCAGCCGCCGAGGACGAGGGCGGAGACCAGGACGGTGAGCTGGACGTGGTTCAGGATGGTGCGCATTCGAGGGGTCGACCGCGGGGAAGGCCTCGGATCGTACGGTCTCCGACGCGGATTGGGCTCCCCCTCGGGCCCGCCGGCGCGTCCCCACACGTTTTTTGGCTGCTCGTACGATTCATGCCAGCGGAAGCGGAGTGTCGCGGCCTCCTGGCGCTCATTCTGTTCACGCACGCGCGCAGCGCTGCGCGTGTCGACGAGGCCGGCAACGCCGTGTTGTTGCGCGACCAGAAGCGGACGCTCTGGAATGCCGCGGCGCTCGAGGAAGGACGCAAACATCTCGGCGAAGCGATGCGCCTCGGCGGCGCGGGCCCCTTCGTCCTGCGCGCGGCGCTTTCTAGAGAGCACGCCCTCGCGGCGAGCGCCAGCGCCACGCGCTGGGACCGCATCGTCGAGCTGTACGACGGACTCCTCGAGCTCGAACCATCACCGCTGATCGCGCTGAATCGCGCGGTCGCTGTCGGCGAAGTCCAGGGCGCGGCAGCGATGCTGGCCGACCTCGAGCAGCTCGTGGGTCTCGACGGGTTGCACTACTTCCACGTCGCGCGCGGCGACGCGCTCTCGCGCCTCGATCGACACGACGAGGCCGAGGCGAGTTTCGTGCGCGCGCTGTCGTTGTGCCGGAACGACGTGGAGTCGAATTCGATCCGCGCGCGACTACGCCCCTCGTCCGCGGGGCACAGAGGCGCGTAACCAGGTTCTCGTCTACGTGCTGAGCAATGCAGCGAGCCCAGCGGGGGCCACGGGTCCCGCCGCGGAGACGGCGCACGCGTCGGGGAAGAGGTGCCGCTGGGCGACACGCTGGACGTCCGCGACGCTGACCTCGGCGTAGAGGCGTGGCAATTGCGCGAGGTAGTCCGGCGCGAAGCCGAAACGCTCCGCCGTGACGAGGTAACCCACGCGACGCGCAGCGCGCTCGAAGCCGAGCGGGAACGAGCCCACGAGGTAGCTCTTGGCCGTATCGAGCTCGGTCTGCAGGACCGGCTCGTCCTGGATGCGCCTCATCTCGGCCTGGAACCCGCCGATCGCCACGCCGAGGTTGCCCGGCGAGGTCCCAATGTACGCCGTGAACGTGCCGGGGTACATCCCCGCGCTCGAGTGGATGTCGGCGTGCACGGAGTACGCGAGGCCGAGCTCGTCGCGCAGCCGGCGTGTGATGCGGTTCGTAAAGCCCGGCCCGGTGCCGAGGATGTGATCCATCACGACGAGCGCCGGCCAGTCCGGGTCGAGGCGTGTCACGCCGAGGTGGCCGAGATAGACGTGGACCTGATTGCGCGCGCGCTCGAACGTATCGACACGCTGGGCGCGGGCCGGGAACACCGCCTCCCCGCGCTCGAACGGCGTGCCAGGCGCAAAGCCGCGCAGCGCGTCGTCGAGGTGCCGATGCACCGCGCGCGGGTCGACGTCGCCCGCGACCGCGACCAGAAGGCGCTTGCCGCACCAATGCGCGGCGCGATGGCGACGGAGGTCGTCGGCCTGGATGCGCGCGACGGACTCGACGTCACCGTACAGCGGTCGGCCGAGGAAGCTCTCGCCGTAGACGAGCTGCTTGAAGCGCCGCCCGCCCTGCGAGCGCGGATCCTCCGCCTCGACGGCGAGCCGCGTGGCGAGGCGCCTCTTCTGCATCTCGATCCGCGCGTCGGGGTAGTTTGACTCCGTCAGTAGCTCGGCCAACGTATCGAGCAACATCGGCCACGCCCCGCCTGCGATCGCGCCGGAGAGCCCGAGCGCGTCGCCGCGAACGTCGCCGCCTTCGGGTTCGAGGATCGCGGCGAGCTCTTCGTCCGTGTGACGCGTCGTCCCCTGGTCGATCCAACTGCCGGTCAACTGTGAGAGACCGACGAGCTCCTGAGGATCGAGCTCCGGGCCGCCCCATACTTGCGCACGCACTGCGGTTACCGGCGCGCCGACGCGTCGCGCGACGAGCAGCACACCGCCGCATGCGAGCGCGAAGCGCTCGGCTTTGATGTGCACTTCGGGCAGCGCGCCCTTGGGATCGAACGTGATGGTCATGCGCCGCGTCCCCCTTCGCCGCCGAGGTCCCCGCCGAGGGTCCCATCGAGATCGAAGTCCTCGGGTTCGAGCTCGTCCGGATCGTCGTCGTCGCCTACGGAGGTCTCGTTCTGCGCGGCAGCTCGAGCGGTCTGGCCCTGAGCCCCATCGGGCCGAGGCACGCTCCAACCGATGACTCGGCGACCGGCGATCAAGACCCGGTGCGCCACGTCGCGGAGCGCCTCGGCGCTCACGGCGTTGCGGCGCGGCGTGACGTCGAGGGCCGCGCGCCACTCGAGGTCGATCGCGAATTCGCCGAGATTCTCGGCGACCTCCGTCACGGTCTCGAGCTCGAAGGCCTCACCCGCGGCGAGGGTGCGCTTGGCGCGCTCGAGCTCGAGAGGCGGAACGAGCTCGGTCGCGATGCGCCGCAGCTCGATGTCGAGCGCGGCCTCGAGCGCCTCCGTCGTGACGCCGCCGACCGCTTCGGCGTACAGCCAGAAGGAGCCCGACTCGACCCGCGCGTCGTTGTTGGTCGAGACGCTCGTCGCGAGCCCTTGGTCGACGACGAGCTTGCGGTAGAGGCGCCCGAGCTTGCCGCCCGTGAGCACCGCCCACACAAGATCGAGCGCGTAGTCATCGTCGGTGCCGGCGGTGGCCCCAGGCCACGCCATCACGAGGCGTGAGGCGCCATCGTCCCAGTGAGTCCGGAGTCGCACGTCGGCCTCGAGGGCAGCGGACTTGGGCCGCGGCACGGAGGGCGCGGACGGACGATCGGCGATCGGTCCGAACCAGTGCGTCGCCGCAGCGAGCACCTCTGCCGGACGCACGTCACCGGCGACGACGAGGATCGCGTTGCCGGGCCGATAGTGAGCAGCGTGGAAGGCGCGCATCGCCTCGGGAGTCATCGGCTCGAGGGTCTCGCGATACCCGATAACCGGGCGCGAGTAGGGGTGCCAACCGAAGAGCACGGACTGCACCTGACGCATCAAGTGTCGCCACGGGTCGTCCTCGCCCATCGACAGCTCTTCGAGCACGACCTGCTTCTCGGCGGCGAACTCAGTTGGATTGAGAAGCAGCCCTTTCATGCGATCGGATTCGAGCTCGAAGGCGCGCTCCCAGCGATCGCTCGCGAGCTCGAACCAGTACGCGGTGTGATCCGGCGTCGTGAACGCGTTGTTGGAGCCGCCGAGCACGGTCGTGATGCGGTCGAGCTCGCCCTTGCCGTGATTCTGTGTGCCCTTGAACATCATGTGCTCGAGGAAGTGCGAGACACCCGCGAGCTCGCCGGGTTCATGGCGCGCGCCGACGCCGTACCAGGTCATCACAGCGACGACGGGGTCGGAGTGACGCTCGGCGACGACGACTCGCAGGCCGTTCGGGAGAGCGCTCTCGTGGATGGTCGCGCCTGCGAGGGTCGCGGCGGCAGATCGATCAGAATTCATATTCGTCCTCTCGTGTCAACGCGCCCCGCCGCGGCGCGGGCCACCACGGCGCGGGCCCGCGCCGCGGGCGCCGCCGCGGCGCGTGGCGCCACCGCGCGTGCCGCCAGCACTGCCGCGTGTCGAACCGTAGCCACCACGCGTTCCGCTGGATCCGCCGCGGGTCGAACCGCCGCGCGTAGAGCCACCGCGCGTAGAGCCGCCGCGTGTAGAGCCACCGCTGGTCGAACCGTAGTTGCCGCGTGTCGCGCCGGAGCTATCGCGGGTTGAACCTCCACGGCTCGCACCGCCGCGGGTTGAAGCGCCGCTGGTCGAATCGAAGCCGCCGCGGGTCGCGCCGAGGCTGCCCCGACTCGAACCACCGCGCGTGGAACCGCCGCGCGTGAAACCGCCGCGCGTGGAACCGCCGCTGGTCGAACCGTAGCCGCCGCGGCTCGCGCCGCCTCGCGCACCGGCTCCGCGTCGGGCCCCGCCACGCGCGGCGCCGCCGCGAGTCGAGCCGCGCCGCGCGCTTCCGCGGCGCGCTCCTGCTGCCACGCCTCCGGTCCGCGCGCCATTGCTGACATCGGCGTCCCGCTCTTCGACGTCGAACGTATCCGGATCGCGCCGCGCGCTCTCGGCGTCGCGCCGCTCGGGCGGCTCGGGGCCAGGCGCCGACGGGTCGCTCGCGCCGAGCAGGGCCTCGACCTCTTCCCGCGAAAGTTGCCGCCAACGACCCTCGCGCAGACCTCGGATCGTGAGCGGACCGATACGCACGCGCTGTAGGCTCTTCAGCTTCGCGCCGACAGTCGCGAACATGCGGCGCACTTCGCGGTTCTTGCCTTCGCGGATCGTGACCTCGAGCGAAGACAGCTGCGGCGAGCGCTTCAGGACGACGATGCGCGCGCCCGCGGTGCGCCCTTCAGCGAGGTAGACGCCGTCGCGAATCTTCTGCACGTCGTCGTCCTCGATGCGCCCCGCGAGCTTGATGAGGTAGGTCTTCGGCAGGCCAAAACGCGGGTGCGCGAGGCGCTCGGCGAACTCGCCATCGCTCGTGAGGATGATCAGTCCGGTGCTGTCCTCGTCGAGTCGCCCGACCGTGTAAATGCGACCTTTGTCGGGATCCGTGATGAGGTCGACGGCGCGCGGCCGTGTCTCGCGGCGCTCGTTCGTGCAGACGACACCCGAGGGTTTGTGCAAAACGTAGTACTTGCGTTCGGCGCGCTCGGGGCGCAGGTGCACACCCGCGACCTCGACGAGCTGCTTATACGGCTGCACCTTCGAGCCGAGCTCGGTGACCATCTCACCGTCCACCGTGACTTTGCCAGCGACGATCAAGTCGTCGCACGCGCGGCGCGAGGCGACCCCTTGGTCCGCCAAGTATTTATTGAGACGCACGAACTCTTCGTCGCGCTTCGCCTCGCGCGCAGAGGAACTGCGGGCCGGGAAGCGCTTGGCGCCGACCTTGCGCGGCGCGCCTGCGCCGCCGCGCCCTGGTCCACTGGATCGTCTTCTTCGGGCCGCCATAACACTCGTGCTCTCTGGCCCGCGCCGGAGCGGCGCGGACGGATCTTTCGCTGAATCCGCGCCTAAATGGCGCGCTGGATGTTTTCCGTTCTACCTGCGTGCTGGAATCGCACGGAGGAGGGTCAAGTCCCCGGATGCCGCGCCGACGCGCGCGTCCTGGGCGTCTGCAGGCAAGAGCCAACACTGGCCCGCTTGGATATGGAGCGGCGAGCCCGACGCAGCCGTCGAGAGCTCGCCAGAACCGGTCAGGATTACGAGGATCGTCGGCAAGCCTTTGGAGCCGAGCGGTCCGCCGCGATTGAGCTCCAGCAGGTCCACACGAAAGGGCGCGACGTCGCATAAGCGCGCCACTCGATCGACTCCGTCGCCGCCCGGCAGCGACTGGAACTCCGCGCGCACAGGGCCAGCCGGGTGCACGTCGTAGTCGATGGACGCGAGCGCATCGTCGAGGTGGATCGCGCGCGGCTTCCCGTCGAGACCGACGCGGCCCCAGTCGTAGAGCCGGTACGTCGTGTCCGAGCTCTCCTGGACCTCGACCAACGTGATGCCCGCGCCGATGCCGTGCACCGTGCCCGCGGGGACGTGTACGAAGTCGCCGGCGTGAACGGTGTGGCGCGCGAGCAGGTCGACGACGCTCGCGCTGTCGGCCTCGGCCGCGAACGTGCGCGCGTCGACTCCCTGGGCGAGGCCGAGGTAGATCGCGGCGCCGGGCTCGGCGTGCAGCACATACCAGCACTCCTCTTTGGACTCGGAGTGCAAACGCTCCGCCGCCGCGCGGTCGGGATGCACCTGGATCGAGAGATCCTGGGCGGCCTCGAGGAGCTTGACGAGCAGCGGAAAGTCGCCAGCGGCGTTGGTGGCAGCCTCGCCTAGGAGCGCGTCGCGCTCGCTCAACATGAGCCCGCGCAGGGACCGTCCGTCGTACGGTCCACCGACCACGTTCGAGCCGCGCTCCTCGCGGTCGCCGCAGACCCAGACTTCGCCGATCGGCCCCGTAATCGTGAGCGGATCGGCCACGAGGTCGACCAAGCGGCGGCCACCCCACACCTTCTGTGCGGCAGAAGGGAGGAGTCGGAGGGGGACGGCGAGGGACATGCGGGCGCACAAGAGTAACCGCGCGAGGCACGCTTCGGTGACAATAGGTCCATGCTGATCCACGCCACGAGGTCCTTGACGGGCCCCACCGCGATGCCTCTTGGGAACCCTCACGGAGCGCCGCCCCGGGCGCGAGGGCGGGCGTTCTGGTCCGCGCTCGCCGTGTGGGCCGCGCTCGCCCTCAGCCTCCCCGAGGCCCGCGCGCAAGAGCCGCGGGCGACGCCGCGCCGCATCGCGTTCGTCGGCGCCAGGATCCACACGGTCTCTGGCCCAGTGCTCGAGGACGGGGTGCTCCTCGTCGAGGGCCAGACGATCCGCGCCGTCGGGCGCGCGGGCGACGTCGCGCTGCCCGCCGACGCAGAGGTGCGCGACGTCCGCGGCTGGACGATCGTCCCCGGGCTCGTGGACACCCACAGCCACATCGGCGGCATCGGTGGCGCGGACCGTTCGGCGCCCATTCAGCCGGACGTGCGAATCTACGACTCGCTCAACGTGCGCGATTCGGGCTTCAAACGCGCGCTGGCGGGTGGCCTCACGACGCTGAACATCATGCCGGGGTCAGGGCACCTCCTGAGCGGCCAGACGATCTACGTCAAGCTGCGCGAGGGTGACACCGTCGAGGACCTCTTCTTGCGCGACGCCGCGGGCGAGCCGCTCGGCGGCATCAAAATGGCGAACGGCACGAACCCGCTCGGGGACAGCCCGTTCCCGGGCACACGCGGCAAATCCGCGGCGCTCGTGCGCAAGCAGTTCCTCGCGGCGCAGGAGTACCGCGACAAGATCGCGCGCGCGGCGGGCGACCCCGAAAAACTGCCGGGGCGCAATTTGCCTTTGGAGGCCCTCGCCGAGGTGCTGGAGGGCAAACGTGTCGTGCACCACCACACCCACCGCCACGACGACATCATCACGGTGCTGCGCCTCGCCGACGAGTTCGGCTTCCGCGTCGTGTTGCACCACGTGAGCGAGGGCTGGAAGGTCGCCGAGGAGATCGCCGCGGCCGGTGTGCCGTGCTCGATCATCCTCGTCGATTCACCGGGCGGCAAGCTCGAGGCAGTCGACCTCGACATGGGCACCGCGGCGCGACTCGAAGCTGCCGGGGTCAAGGTCGCGTTCCATACGGATGATTGGATCACCGACTCGCGCCTCTTCCTGCGCATGGCGGCCTTCGGCGTACGCGCGGGCCTCTCGCGCGGCAGCGCGCTGCGCGCGTTGACGTTGTCGGGCGCGGAGATCCTCGAGGTCGGTGAACGCACGGGATCCTTGGCAGCGGGCAAGGACGCCGACTTCGTGCTGCTCGATGGCGACCCGTTCAGCGTCTACACCAAGGTGCGCGAGACATGGGTCGAGGGTGTCAAACGCTTCGATCGAGAGGACCCGCAAGACCGCCTCTACGCCGAGGGCGGATTTGGCGCAGGGCACGATCAAGAGCCGTATTTCTGCTGCTTTGGCGCACGTTGAGGGTCACGATGAAATCGACTGAGATCAAAACACCGATGGCGACACGTGCTCGTTCGATTGCGCTCGCGCGCCTGGCCGTGGCCTCGGCGTTCTTGACGCTCGCCGTAGCGACACCGGCGACGGCTCAAATCGCTGTGCACGGCAAGATCGTCTACACGATGACTGGACCCGCGATCACCGACGGCGTCGTGCTCGTCGAGGGCGGCAAGATCACGGCCGTCGGCAAGCGCGGCGAGGTCAAGGTGCCCGCGAATTTCGACGTCCTCGAAGCCGCCGTCGTCACGCCCGGCCTCATCGACGCGCACAGCGTCGTGGGCCTCGCCGGGCAATACAACCAGGCGCACGCGGACCAGGACCAGCGCGAGGCCTCGGAGGCCATGCAGCCAGAGCTGCGCGCGCTCGACGCCTACAACCCGCGCGAACGCCTCGTCGCGTGGGTGCGTGGCTTCGGTGTCACGACCCTGCAGACCGGTCACGCGCCCGAGGAGCTCGTCCCGGGCCAGCTGTTCATCGTCAAGACCGCCGGCGCGACGGCGGACGTCGCGGCGCTCGTGCCCTTCTCGGCGGTGGCCGCGACCTTGGCCGAGTCAGCGAAACGCAGCACGTCGCCGGGCACACGCGGCAAGATGATGGCGATGCTGCGCGGGCGCCTCATCGAGGCCCAGGAGTACGCCGCGAAGCGCGCGAAGGCGGATGCTCCCGGCCAGGCTGGCGACGGGGGCAAGGAAGGCGCCAAGCAAGGTGAAGCCGAGAAGGACGGCGAAGCCTCGTCAGCTGGTGAGCCGCCCGCGCGCGACCTCGCGCTCGAAGCGCTCGCCGCGGTCCTCGCGCGCGAAGTCCCGCTCGTCGTGACGGCGCACCGCGCGCAGGACATCGCGTCGGCCTTGCGACTCGCGCGCGAGTTCAACCTGCGGCTCGTGCTCGACGGCGCCTCCGAGGCGTATCTGATGCTGGACGAGCTCATCGCGGCCAAGGTGCCCGTCATCGTGCACCCGGCGATGCAGCGCGCGGTCGGCGAGACCGACAACCTGAGCTTCGAGAACGCCGCGCTGCTCGCGAAGGCCGGCATCCTGATCGCGTTGCAGAGCGGTTATGAGTCGTACGTGCCGAAAACACGCGTCGTCCTGTTCGAGGCCGGTGTCGCCGCAGCCCACGGCCTCGGCTTCGAAGCCGCCCTCGCCGCGATCACCCGCGACGCCGCGCGCATCCTCAACATCGACGCCCGCGTGGGCACCCTCGCCGTCGGCAAGGACGGCGACCTCGCCCTCTACGACGGCGACCCCTTCGAATACACCACCCACTGCGTCGCGACGATCATCGAGGGCCAAATCGTGAGCCGCGGCGAACGCAAGGACTAACGCTCCACCCAATTCGTGCCGCACACCGCTCCTCGTTTCCAACAACGAGGAGTGCCGGAGCAATCGCGACACCCCGCAGTGAGTCCGGCTACGCAGGCCGCGGGCCGCACACCGTCCCTCAGGACTGCGCTCTACGCAGCACCTCAAAGTCCGGTGGAAACGATCGTCGCCCCCGCGCAGCCTCTACCCCCGCGGTCACCCGGCTTGCTGCGCTCTTGGTCGGCGGCCGCGCCGATGGTGCGGCCCCTGTAGGTCGCGGAGAGCCAACGCCCGCGCCATCAGTACTCGAGGTCGGCGAGCACCGCAGCGCGTCCCTCGGGTGTCAAGGGCACGCGGACGAAGCGCGCCGCGGCAGCGCGAGCAGCGACCGAACAAGCGCGAACGGAGTCGCGGATCCTTTCCTGAAGCGTCTTCGAGCCGAGGCGGGCTCCAGCGCGTCCACCCGTCGCAAGGGCCGCGGTGGCGACGATGAAATCAAGGACACCGACCTCGAAGAAAAGTAGGCGGTGCGCGGTTTGCCGCGTGGAACGGAGTTTCGCTGCCGAGCTTGGCAACCCTCTGCTACCCCGCGGGCGCATCGTCGGCGACACAACGGACGGCGGCAGATCGCTCGTGAGCGCGCGGCCTCTCGCAAGCTGGAGGAGAAGTCGGAGCGCGTCGAGCGGCTCGAGGGCCTCGCCGCGTTCGTACCAACCCTTCACGAGCGCGTGCAGGTCGCCGCCCGCGACGAACTCGAACTCGATGCAGGGCACGTCGTCGTCCAGGTGCAAGCGCATGAGGCGCGCAATGTTCGGGAACTTCAGCGCCACATGTTCGGCGTCCGGGACGCCCCTCGGGGTCGCCAGCCACACTTCGCCACATCCGCCGCTGCCGACGAGGCGCACGAGCCCGAGGCCGTGCACGATCGTCCCCGGCCCCGGTCTCAGGCGCGACACGCGCCGCAGCAGGAGGACCGCGCGGAACACACAGAGGGCGGAGCTCGGACTCGGCATGGGCAGGCGGCGAACGGGGCGGCGGCTAACTCGACTCGAGCCGGCGATTCGTCTCATCACGAGTCACGGCCACCGCTCCTCACCTCACCTCTGCGGCGAAGCTGGTCACCTAGGTAGTCACCTTGGTCGATCTAGGCTAGATTGATCTAGCCAGGAAGGATAGACCGAATGAACTGGAACCTCGCCGACGCCAAGAACCGCTTCAGCGAAGTCGTCCGCAGGGCGCTCAGCGGAGAACCGCAACGGATCCAGCGACGGCAGGACGCCGTTGTAGTAGTCGACGCCGAAGAGTTCGAGCGACTCCTGGGGCGTAAGCGCAGCTTCAAGGAGTTCTTGCTCCAGGGGCCCGACCTGAGCGAGCTCGATCTGGAGCGCGACCGGGCACCCTCGAGGGACCTCGATCTGTGAGGACCCTGCTCGATACTTGTGTGCTGTCCGAGCTCCTGCGGCCCCAGGGATCGGATGCTGTGAAAGCACGTGTCGCCGCCATCCGCGACGACGCGCTCTTCGTCTCCGCGATCACGGTCGGCGAAATCGCTCAGGGTGTCGCGCTGGCCGCGCCGGGAAAGAACCGTGAGAGCTACTCGAGATTCCTGCTCACGATGCAGCAGGACTTCGAGGACCGCATCCTCCCTGTCGACGCCGAGGTAGCCCAGATCTGGGGGACACTCGCCGCGGCTCAACGCCGTCTTGGTCGAGCGCTCTCGGTACCGGATGGCCTGATCGCGGCCAGCGCCATACGACACGGACTCCACGTCATGACGCGGAACGTCAAGGACTTCGAGGGCACTGGAGCGATGATCATCAATCCGTGGGACGACGCGTAGGCGGACTCCGACGGTTGGTCGATCTACGACCCGAACACGCCGAGAGACGATCGCGTTGAACGGCGCGCTGCGTCGAGATCCGTCGCCGATCGCATCAGCCCGTGAGCCGGCGCAATCAACACTCTCAACTCATCGCCTCGCGCGGGGTGATGAGTTTCTCGAGGCCCCCGAGCGACCGCAAGTGCAGGTCCCGTTGCGGGAAGGCGATCTCGATCTTCGCGGCGCGGAAGGCGGCGTCGATGCGCATGTGTAAGTCGTGCACGACCCGCGGTTGCACCTCGCGCCCTTGCACGAAGACGCGCAACTCGAAGTCTAAGGAGCTCGCGCCGAAGCTGCGGAAGATGACGCTCGCGACGGGCTCTTCGACCTGGAATGGGCTCGTGCGGCCGCACTCCAAGAGGGTCCGCGCTGCAGCCTCGGTGTCGGAGCCGTAGGCGATGCCGACCGGCACGACCACCCGCGTGACGGAGTCCGTGAGTGTCCAGTTGATGAACCGTCCCGTCACGAACTCGCGGTTCGGCACGATCAGCTCGCGCAGGTCGCGGTCGCGTATAATCGTCGCGCGAATCCGGATCTTCGACACGACACCCTCGATCTCGCCGAGCGTGACCCAGTCGCCGACACGGATCGGGCGCTCGAATAGGAGCAGGATGCCCGAGACGAAGTTGGCGAAGATCTCCTGCAAACCGAAACCGAGGCCGACCGAGACGCCCGCGACGAGCCACTGTGCTTTGGCCCACGCGACCCCGAGCTGGTCGAACGCGAGCAAGAACACCACGATCGTGATGCCGTATCGCACCAAGGTCATGATCGCGTACCGCTCGCCCGAGGCGAGCCCGAAGCGCCGCAGAACAGCGATCTCGAGCACGCTCGGGAGATTGCGCGCGGCCAACAGCCCGAGCAGCAAGACCGCGAGCGCGACGAGCAGGTTGCGCAGCGTCACCGCGCCGCCGCCCGATTCCGACCAGAGCGTCACCGAGTTGAGCGCGGCGAGCGCCGGCAACGCGTCGGACCAGACGGCGAACGCCGCGCCGATCATCGCGAGGCCCGAGGATACGCGCACCAGCTGCCGCGCGTCTTCGGTGAGGTCGCCGTAGTCCGGCTCGGACTCGTCGATGCTGAGGCCCTCGTCCTCGGGCTCGTCCTCGTCCTCCTCACCCGCTTTCCGGCGCGCCTCGCGCTCGCGCTCCCGCTTCAGCCGCGATTCCTCGCGCCGTCGACGTAGACGTTCCAGCGCCTCGCGGCGCCGCGCGAGCATCAGAGCCCGCAGAACCAGCTCGCGGACCACCAGGACGAGAAACGCGAAAGCGAGAGTCAGTTCGAGTCGCACGAAGAGCGCGCGAGTCGTAAACGAATACCCGAGCAGCGTGAGCGCCGCTAGCACGGCACCGACTCCGCCTACGAGGATGAACCACGACCGACGTGTGCGCGCGTACCTCGACGAGCTCCCGTATTGCAGGCGCACCGCGCGCCAGAAGAACCGCGTTGTCACCGCGAGCCCCACGAGGAACACCGCGCGCCCCGCGACGTCGCGGCCCGCGAGGCCGTCCTGCAGCGACACCAGCGCATCCAGCACCGTCGCGAGCGGCAGAGCGATCTGGAGCCAGAGGGCGCTACGACGCAGGGTCTTGATCAGATTCGGGTTCCAATCGAAGTGCGCCTCGGCGAGCCCGCCCTTCGCGAGGACGCGCCGCAAGAGCCCGATCGCGACGACCTCGACCGCCGCGCGTGTGATGCTGCGTGCCAGCGCGACGTTCGCTGCGCCATTTTGGGCCATCTCGTCAAAACGCCAGGCGAGGCCAATGGCCGTGACCGCGACGGGCACAACGAGCAGCGCCGTCCACGCGCACGCCCTCACAGTCGGGCGCAGATTGACCTGTGAGCGCTGCGCGGCGCGCTCACCCTCGAGGACGAGACGCCGAGCCGCCGCAGGCCGCAGCGTGAACAAGGCGATGAGGAGCGCGACGAAGGTGACGAACGTCGGTAATCGAACCGCCGCGACCTCGTTGACGTCGACGAGAAAGGCCTTGAAGCGCTCGAGGGACACGAGTCGCCGCACGTCGCCAGCGACCTCTGAGGGCGCGAGCGACCAGATCGGCGGGGCGCTGCGGACCCACAAGACCCGGGACTCGATCAGGTCCTGGTAGGAGCCCAGCTTCTCGACGAACTGGCGCTCCTGGGCCTCCACCTGGAACAGTGGCCGCGTGACCTCGACGAGCGCGTCGCGCAGCGCTTCGAGACTGTCGCGGCGCGCCTTGAATAGGTCGCTCGCGATGATCCGCGCGGCCTCGATGTCGGTCGCCCCGCTGTCGCCGAGCATGCTGGCGACCCAGGCCTCCTCGCGCGGCAGACGCCCGATGTCACCCTTGATTTCGATCAGCCGCAGGCTGAGGCGCGCCAGCTCTTCTGTGAGCTCGCGCAAGCGCGCGCGCGCAGGCCCGATGTCCCCCAGGTCGAGGCGCTCCTGCCTCAGATGTAGACCGACGGCGTCGGACAGCCCAACCGCGTCGAGACGCTCCTCGGTGTCTTGTTCTCGCGCTTCGAGGGACTCGAGCCGCGCCTCGACGTCCTGCTCGCGCGCCGTCAGCGCTACGCGCCGCTCCGCGAGCGCCGCGCGCTCGCTCGCGAGCCCGACGTTGACCGCCGCCTCGCTCGCCAGACGTTCGTTCTCGAGCACCATCGCTTTGCGCGCCTGCTCTAGCGCCTCGGCTTCCGCGAGCTGGCTGTCGAGCCGCAGCTGCTTCGCTCGCGCGCGATCGAGTTCGGCGACGCCTGCTTCGTAGCGCTCGAGCGCGCGCTCGGCAGCTTTCAACTCGGCCGCGGCCACACGCTCGAAGCCGCTCGCGCTTTGTTGCTCGACCTCCATGCGCCGCACCTCCGCGAGCAAAGCCGCGCGCTCCGCTTCGAGGCGTTCACGCGCCGCTTGGGACAGCTCGGCCAGCTGCGCCTGGGTCATGTCCTCACGATCGCTCGGCGGCGTGGGCACCGCTGGCAGCGCTTCGAGTCGCTGGCGTGTCGTCGCGATCCTGCCGGGCAACTCGGCGCGGCGCGCGGCCAAGGTGCTCACCGCCGTGCGCGCTGCGTCGCGGCGCGCACGCGCAGCTGTCTGCAACTCCTCGCGCGCCGCGAGCGCCGCCTCGAGCGTCGCCGAGTCCGCGTCGAGTTCGAGCCGAATTGGCTCCGGTAGAGCCTCCGCGGCGAGCTCCGCCAGCCGCTGCGGAACGTTCGCGATTCGTCGCTCTAGAGCCGCACGTTTCGAGTCTGCGCTCTCCGCGTCCGCACGCGCGGTGCCTGTCGCCTCGCGCTGGGATTCGAGCTCGACCACGACCGGGTCCCGCGGGGGCGCAGGGGCACGCTCCGGGTCCTGGGGGATGGACAGCGCCACTACGAGGGCGAACAGCAGATGCGAGGTCATCGTCGCAGGCTAACCGTCCTCCGCAACTTCACCGCATCTCGCTCTGCCATCACCAGCCACTCCCGGACAGATCGATTTGGACGACCCACGCTGCACCAGGCACCGAATCGCGCCAGGTCAGCCGGTGTTGCGCAAACCGCGCGCGATCCCGCGCACCGTCTGCACGAGTACACGTTCGAGCTCGGGGTCTTCGCGGCCCCCATCTCGCCAGCGCCGGAGGAGGTCGATCTGCACGAAGCTCATCGTGTCGACGTAGGGGTTCCGGAGCCGAATCGAGCGTTGGAGACCCGGATCCCGTTCGAGCAACTTAACGGTGCCGCGCACCTCCAAGAGCTGCTCGACTGCCGACGCGTGCTCCGCAGCCAGCGCAGGGAACAAACGCGCCCCGACGGGCCCAGCGAGGGCGGCATACCGCGCCGCGATATCGAGGTCGCTCTTGGCGAGGACCATCTCGACGTCGTCGAGCAGAGTCCCGAAGAAGGGCCAGTCGCGGGCGGCGCTACGCAGGCCTTCGAGGCCGACCTCTGCGCGCGCCGCTGCGAGGCCAGCCCCGACACCGAACCAGCCCGTCAAGAGCGCACGGCACTGCGTCCATGCGAACACCCACGGGATCGCGCGCAGGTCCTGCACGCCGCGCATCTCGCGGCGCCGCGCCGGGCGCGAGCCGATTTGGAGCCGCTCGATGATGTCGATCGGCGTCATCCCTTGGAACAACTCGGTGAAGTCCGGGTCGTCGTGCACGAGCGCTCGGTACTTGGCGCGGCTCGCCGTCGTGAGGAGCTCGCGCAGCGCGTGTTGTTCGGCGCTTGTCTCCGGCGCGCGATCGCCGCCCGCGGTGCGCTCGAGCAGCGCGCCGAGAGACACCTCGAGCGTGCGTATCGCGATCCCGCGCAGCCCGAATTTGTTCGCGATGATCTCCCCTTGCTCGGTGGTGCGCACACCGCCCGCGAGCGCGCCGCGCGGCGCCGCGAGGATGCCTGCGCGCGGCTTCGAGCCGCCGCGGCTGACCGAACCTCCACGACCGTGGAACAGCTGGAGCTTCAGGCCGAGCGCCTCGGCCACCGCGACGAGCTCGCTTTGCGCGCGGTCGAGGGCGACCCGCGACGCGACGATGCCGCCGTCCTTGTTGCTGTCCGAATAACCGAGCATGACGACCTGACGCTTCCCGCGCGCCGTGAGGTGCGCGGCGTAGGTCGAATCGGCGGCGAGGGCGCGCAAGACGCCCGGGCCCGCCTCGAGGTCATCGACCGTCTCGAAGAGCGGCGCGATGTCGAGCGGGACGACGCCGTCCGCGGTGATGCAGCCGCCGGCCCGCGCGAGGTAGAGCACCGCGAGCGCGTCGTCCGGCCCCTGGGCCATCGAGATGATCGCCGGGCCCAGCGCGCGGGGGCCATAGGCCGCGAGGGCCTCCGAGAGGGCGCGAAAGACCTCGACCGTGCGCAGCGTCTCGTCGCTCACGCCCCCGGTGCTCGCAGCGGTGCGCGGCGCGGTGCTCGGCGCCGTGCCGGCGGCGAGAGCGCGCGCGAGGCGCTCAGTGCGTTCAGCCGCGGGTTGTGCGCTGAAGTCCTCCACTCCCAGGAGCTCGCCGACGGCGCGCCGGTGCACCTCGGCGTCCTGCCGCGTGTCGAGCGCCGCGAGGTGGAACCCGAAGACCTCGACCCGCCGCAACGTCCGTCGCACGAGCGCCAGACCCGCGCGCGCTCCGCCGTTCCGCTCGAGGCTCGTCTCGATGACACGCAGATCCGCGAGCAGCTCTTCTGGTGGCCCGTACCCGCCGGGCCGACCGTCGCGTTTGTGCTCGAGGCGGGCCGTCATCAGCCACAACAACTGTCGATAGGGCATCCCGGCATAACGCTCAGGCACGGCCTCCGACTCCGCGACGAAGCGGGCCGCGTATTCGCGAACGAGCGCGAGCAACGCGTCGTCTACGGTGACGCGCGAGAGTGATTGCGAGAGGTGCTCGTGCAGGCCGCGCAGCTCTTCGAGGGTCCGCCGCACTGCCAGCTCCATGTGCCGTCTCAGCGTGGCCCGGATCGTGTCCGCTCCCACGTTGGGGTTGCCGTCCATGTCACCGCCGACCCACGACGCAAACCGCACGACGGGGCGCCGCACCGGGATCACCGTGTGGAACGCGCGCGCGAGCTCGCGCGCGAGCTCTTCGTGCAACGTGGGAACCACGCGGTACAACACGTCCGAGACGAAGAACAACGCGTGCTCGACCTCGTCGGCGACGGTGGGTCGACCGGGGAGCTGCTCCTCGGTTTGCCACGCCGAGGCGACCTCGAGCGCGACTTGCTCCTCGAGTCGCTCGCGGGTCGCGCGATCGAGGTGTTCGAGCTCGAAGCGCGCCACGAGAGCCCGCGCGAGGCGCTGGTCCTTCTTCAAGAGCGAGCGACGCACCGCTTCGGTCGGATGCGCGGTGAAGACGGGCTCCACGAGGAGGCCCTCGAGCGCGGCCTCGACTTCCTTCGCGGTCACACCCCGCGCGACGAGGGCCTCTGCAGCCGCGCGCAGGCTCCCCGGTTGCGCTTCATCGGCGCGCGCGTAGTCGAGGCGCCGCCGCAAACGATGGACTTGCTCGGCCATGTTCACGACACCGAAGTACGCGCTGAAAGCCCGCACGACCTCGAGGGCGCGGCCGGGCGCCAACGAGCCGAGGAGACCCTCGAGCTCCTGCCCCGCGCTGATGTCGCCCCGCCGGCGACGCCTGGCTGCGAGCCGCGCGGCCTCGACCGTCTCGTAGACACCTTCGGGCGCGACCTCACGGAGCACGCTGCCGAGGAGCCCACCGAGCCACCCGACGTCGCGCCGCAGGGGACGATCCTTCGGATCGAAGTGCACGGGTTGAGTGCGGGTCGGGTCAATCTGCATGGCGCGCGGTAATGGAGTCTTCGAGAGCGGTGCGCCCGGAGCATAGGGCCGACGGCACTCAGGCGCGCATCAACTCGTCCCTCGGCACGTCGTGTGCGCCGTCATCGGCGCCAGGGACCCACAACCACGCCAACGCGACGAGGCCGATGGCGGCGAGCACGCTCAGCGCACCCGACCACCCGAGGCGCGGGAGCAGGGTGCCGAGCGCGAGCGCTGCCCAACTCTCGCAGCCGTTCGTCGCGCCCATGAAGAGGCTGAAAGCGCTGCCCCCGGCGGGGCCTCTGCTCCGCGCCGCGAACCACGCGTAGCTCGCGGCTGTGAAACCGCCGACCGCGGTGTAGTAGCCAAAACCGGCCGCAGTGAGCACAGGCGACGACGGCGCCTCGAGCCACGCGAGGATCAACACCGAGGCCGCGACCGCGATCCCGCACACGAGGAGCGCCGCGCGCTGACCGCGCCGATCGCTCAGCCATCCGCCGAAGAGCCCCCCGGGGATGAGCCCGAGGGCGGCGCCGCTGAGCACGAAGCCGGCCGCCTGCTCCGAATGACCATGGTGCACGAGGAGCCGGCCGAGCCCGCCGCCCGCGGCCTCGAAACCCGCGCCCGCGGTCAATGCGAAGCCCACCGCGATCCAGGTCGAGCGGCGACGCAAGTGCCTCCCGAGCGAGCGGGCGACAGGGCCCGCGACTCGGTCGGCAGAAGCGCCGGTCGCGCGGCGCGGCTCGTGCAACACGAACCCTGCGGTCGCCGCGAGCGCGAGCGACACGATCAGCCCGTACACGATGGTCGCTTCGTCGGCGTCGTGGGCGAACGCGAGCAAGCCGTATCCAAAGAGCCACATCCCGCTGCGGTAGCCGCCCTGCATCCACGCGCTCGTGCGGCCGAGGTCCTCTTCCGGCGTGACGCGGATCATCCAGGCGTCGATCGCGACGTCCTGTGTCGAGGCGCAGAGGGAATGCAGGACGACACACGCCAGCAACGCATCGAGGTGCGACGACCACTCGAACGACGCCAGAGGCAGGAGGCTCAGGACCATCGCGAGCTGCGCGAGCAACACGGTGCCACGGAGCCCGAGGCGCGTGCGCCCGAGGGTGTCGACCGCTGGCGCCCAGACGAACTTGAAGGTCCACGGCAAGACCGCCGCCGCCGTGATCGCGCCGATCGCCTCGGCGCCCACGCCGCGGCTCGCGAGGCGCGTCCCGAGGAACCAGTGCACGAACCCGAGCGGCGCGCCCTCGGCGAGATACAGGACCGCGAGGCAGGCGCGGCGCGCGCCATCGCGCTGGGGCGGCTGCAGGCCCGCATGCGGCGCGCCTGCGGCTCCGCTGGGCTGGGCCGCTGCGCCGGGATTCAACGCGCCTTCGGCCCTCGGTCATCGACCGGGCGCACAAAACGCGGGTCGCGCTTGATGTCCGATTCGGGACCCTCTTGTTCAGGGTTGAGCCACTCGATCAAAGCCGCCCAGCCGAGGCTCTCCGGGTCGTTGCGCAGGTAGTTCTGCACGACGTCGAGGACCTCGAATCCTTGGCGCAACTGGAACGACAGCGTGGGGTCGCCGAGCTCGTCGCGAATGATCTTGGCGACGTACTCCGCGGCGCTCAGCGACGCCGCGTGTTGTTGGTAGCCCCGCAACCGCGCGCCGGCTCGAATGCGTAACAGGTTGAAGCGCTGGCACAGCTCGCGGCGCGCAGAGTAGAGCTTCTTGCCGATGCCCTTGCCCTGGCTCGCGGGGTCCACCATGACCTCTGCGCCATAGAGCGTGCGCCCGTGTTCGAGATCGTGATTTGTGAACAGGCCATTGTCCGTGAAATCGCGCCAGTTGTCCCAGTCCTCGTAGTCGTCCCAGTGCACCACCAGGCTCGCGGCGGTGCCATAGATCCGTCCAGTCGACGAGACGGCGACGAGCTGGCCATCCGGGAAGACCAGCTGGTGCGACGTGAGCTGCCCAAGTGTCCACGGCGCCGAATCGGGGTAGACCCTGTGACACAGATCGATAATGCCGGGGATGTCTTCCGGACCAGACCTGCGGACCTCGATGGTCTCTCGCGTTTCCATTGCAATCGAAGGCGAAGCGGGCAGAGCGCAGCGTGTCAGAAGAGCTCGATGTGCTCGAGGCGCGCCATGACCTCGGCGGTGCTCTGGCTGTCGTGCAAGGGCAACACGGTGCCGCGTTCACGTGCCTCGATGATCGTGTCCATGTTCAGTTCGCCGATGACGAGCATCTCAGTATTAATGTTGCCTTCCGCGAGGATGCCGTCGCGCGCGAACGGAAAGTCGCTCGGGGTCAGGATGCTCGCCTGGCCGTAGTTCAAGCTGACCGCCGGGATCTGCGGGAGGCTGCCGACCGTGCAGCTGTGCACGACGTACATCGTGTTCTCGATGCAGCGCGCCTGGGCGCAGTAGCGTACACGCAGGAAGCCTTGACGATCGTCCGTGCAGCTGGGGCAGATGAGCATGAAGCAGCCCTGGCGGGCGGCCTCGCGCGCGAGCTCTGGGAACTCGACGTCGTAGCAGATCGTGATCGCGAGCTTGCCGAAGGCCGTCTCGAAGATGCGCAAGCCACGGCCTGCGGAGACCTTCCATTCCTCGCGTTCCCAGCGCGTCATGTGCAGTTTCGGTTGCACGCCGTAATCGCCGCTGGGCGCGAAGATGTAGCTCTCGTTGAAGAGGCGCTCGTCGCCCTCGTCCATCGTGGGCAGGCTGCCGGCCACGACGTACATGCGGTGCTTGGCGGACAGTTTGCTGAAGAGCTCCACAAAACGCTCTTCCTGCTGGGCGAGCCGGCGCACCTGTTCCTCGATCGGCTTCGTCAGGTCGCCGAGAGTCAGGAGCTGGGTCGTGAAGTACTCGGGGAACACCAGCAGTTTGACCTTGTAGTCGGCCGCTGTGCTGACGAGCGCGCTGACCTGGTCCTCGAATTGCTGGAAGGTCGCGACCGGCCGAATGTAGTACTGCGCCGATGCAACCCGGACCCGATTGGCTGTGGACATCGGGGCATCCTAGCTCGCCCGGGAGTGCTCCACAACGAGGAGGCGCACCATCGAACTCGACGTAGACACCAGAGGCGCGCGAGATTGGAAACGGCGACCCAGGGCCGCTATCGTCGCGGTATGGCATCTCGAAGGAGCGCACCTTGGTGGTCGGGGCTCGATCACGAAGCGCTGCTGGACGTTCGGCTCTGCGATCTCGACGTCGAGATCGAGGGCAGCGCCCTCGAGCATCGAGTCGCGCGGCTGTGGCAAGACCTCGAGCGCGCGGACGTGCGCGTCAAACCCCATGTCTGGCTGTCGACGGGGTGGTTCAGCCCGGATGAAGTTCCAGGGTTCGCGATCCCGTTCTACCTCGCCCATCCGCGCCTCGCGCGGCTGGAGCATCGACTGATGTTCGAGGTCGAAGGTGGGACCCAGCATTGGTGCATGAAGCTGTTGCGGCACGAGGCAGGACACGCGATCGACAACGCCTACGGCATGCACCGCCGCCAGCTCTGGCGCAAGGCGTTCGGCAAGTACTCGGCGCCGTACCGTTGGCAGTATCGGCCAAACCCTGGGAGCCGGCGCTTTGTCCAGCATCTCGACTTTTGGTACGCGCAGAGCCATCCGGCGGAAGACTGGGCAGAGTCGTTCGCGGTTTGGCTGACCCCGCGATCCAACTGGCGCAAGGAATACGCTGGGTGGCCGGCGCTCGCGAAACTCGAGGCTGTCGACACGCTGATGTCGGAGCGGACATCGGCTGAGATCGTGACGCGCTCCAAGCGCAAGCCCGAGGCGATGCGAGGCCAGAAAATGACGTTGCGCGAGTATTACGCCACGCGCATGAAGTTGCTCGCCAACACAGAGCCCGCGGAGATCGACGCCGAGCTTTTGCGCCTCTTCTCGAACGCACCCGTCGACATGCGGAGGCCATCGGCCTCGGGTTTCCTGAAACGCCACGCGCAAGAGCTGCGCGCGCGGGTGTCCGATCTGACGGGTCAATACCGCTACGACGTGGACCAATCGCTGCGCCTCATGCAGAGTCGTTGCAAGGAGCTCGGGCTGCGACTGTCGCGGTCCGAGCAAGAGAGCCGCGTCGGCGCTGCGATCCTCTTGACAATGGTTACGACGTTGACGGCGCGCGGACGCCAAGAGTTCCACCGATGAAACGACTCAAAGTCCTGGCGTTGATGCACGACAATCTAGTGCCGCCGGAGAGCATCGAAGGGCTGTCGATGGCCGAGGTTCGTCCATTCAAGATGGAGTACGACCTGACGGTCACGCTCGAGACCCTCGGGCACACGGTGATCACTGTCCCCGTGGGCGACGACCTCTCGGTCGTCCGACGCGCCATCACGGAGCACGCGCCGGACCTGTCGTACAATATGCTCGTGAACTTTCACGGCGTGCGCGCGTACGACGCCTACGTCGCGAGCTATTTCGAGCTCTTGAAGACGCCTTACACCGGCTGCAATCCGCGTGGGCTGTTCCTCGCAGGGGACAAAGAGCTCTCGAAGAAGGTGCTCACGTACCACCGCGTGAAGGTGCCGCGCTTCCAAGCGTTCCTGCGCGGGCGCAAGGTGCCGAAGAAGATCGAACTGGGTTTCCCGGTCATCGTGAAATCGTTGTCCGAGGAGGCCTCGCTCGGGATCTCGCAGGCCTCGATCGTCCGCGACCTCGAAGGACTCCGTGACCGCGTGACGTACGTACACGAGCGCATCGGCACGAGCGCGATCGCCGAGGAGTTCATCGAGGGACGCGAGATGACGATCGGCATCCTCGGCAACGAACGTGTGCAGGTGTTCCAGCCCATCGAGACGATCTTCGAGAAGCTGCCGGCTGGCTCACAGCCGATCTTGACCGAGCGCATCAAGTGGAACATGGCCTACCAAGAGAAGATCGGCCTGACTGCCCGTCCTGCGGTCGACCTCGGCGAGGGTGTCGGAGAACGCATCCGGCGCACGGCCAAGCGTGTGTACTCCGCGCTGAATCTGTCGGGGTACGCGCGCCTGGACCTGCGGCTGACGCCCGAGGGTCAGGTCTACGTCTTGGAGGCCAACCCGAACCCCGATCTCGCCTATGGCGAGGACTTCTCGGCCGGGGCAGAGCTCGTCGGCATCAGCTACGAGCAGCTCGTTCAGCGCATATTGGGACTAGGCCTGAAGTACTCGGCGCCGTGGGTGGATTACGCGGAGTGACTGGGGCTCCGGATCCAGGTCATCCCTGGTACTTTGGCGGGTCTCGCGGGCAGTTGGTCGGAGCAGGTCTCCGCCCCTACCCGTCGCGCGCCCCCACATGCACCAAACACTCCGCAATGTCGTTGCGCTGACGATCTCGTTCAGCGCATCGCCTCTCTGGGCTCAACAGTCCTTCGTCAACTTCGAGACGCCGCACGTCACGCCGCTCGCGCTCAGCTCGGACGGCGGGACGCTGCTCGCCGTCAACACGCCCGATGGCGTGCTCGAGGTGTTCGACGTGACGGGGCCACAGACGATTCACCGCGCAGCGATCCCCGTCGGCCTGGACCCGGTGACGGTGCGCTTTCGGAGCGCGACGGAGGCGTGGGTGGTCAACCACGTGTCCGATTCGGTCAGCGTCGTCGACCTGACGCTCGGCGCAGTCGTGCGCACGCTCGCGACCCACGACGAGCCGTGCGACGTCGTCTTCGCCGGTGGTCGCGCGTTCGTGTCGTGTGCGCAGACGGACGAGGTGCTGGTGTACGACCTCGCGAACCTCTCGGCGTTGCCCACGGTCGTCGCGATCGAGGGCGAAGAGCCGCGCGCGCTCGCCGTCAGCGCCGACGGCAGCCGGGTGTTCGCCGCGGTGTTCGAGTCGGGCAACCGCTCGACGATCCTCGGCGGTGGCCTCGACGGGAACACGCTCGCGCTCAACAACGTCGTGTCGGATCCGCTGGGTCCGTACGCCGGCCAGAACCCGCCGCCGAATGCAGGCCTCGGGTTCTCCCCCGCGATCGCGCCGGGTCTGCCGCTTGCCCCGCGAGTCGGGCACATCGTCAAACACGACGACCAAGGTCGCTGGATGGACGACAACGGCGGTGACTGGACGAGCCTCGTCAGCGGCGCGAACTCGTCGCGTTCGAATCGCCCGTTCGGTTGGGACGTCGTCGACAACGACGTGGCGATCCTCGACACAGCGACCCTCGGCGTGACCTACGTCACGGGGCTGATGAACATCTGCATGGCCCTGGCCGTGCACCCGGTGACGGGCGAGGTCACGGTCGTCGGCACGGACGCGACGAACGAGGTGCGCTTCGAGCCCAACCTGACGGGGACGTTTCTGCGCGTGCGCCTGGCCCTCGCGAGCACGGTCACGCCGCCGACGTTGCGCGACCTGAATCCGCACCTCGATTACCTGTCGGGGAACATCGCGCCGGCGCTGCGCGAGCTCTCGGTCGGCGATCCGCGCGGGATCGTCTGGAACAGCGGCGGGACCCACGCGTTCATCAGCGGCATGGGCTCCAACAACGTCGTTCGCTTGACCCCTGCAGGGGCGAGGGTCGGGCAGCCCATCGAGGTCGGTGAGGGTCCGACAGGCCTCGCCCTCGACGAGGGTCAGGGCCGCCTGTATGTCCTCAACAAGTTCGACAGCTCGATCTCGGTGATCTCGCTCACGACCGATACGGAGCTCGAGCGCGTGCGATTCCACGACGCCAGCCCGGCGGCGATCCACGTCGGCCGCAAGCACCTGTACGACACGCACCTGACGTCAGGCACTGGGCACGTCGCGTGTGCGTCGTGTCACGTCGATGCGCGCATGGACCGACTCGCATGGGACCTCGGCAATCCGGCGGGCGCCGTCGCGAGCTCGGCGGGCCAGAATCGTGGAATGAACGTCCCGGGCCTCAACTCTGGGTTCGACAACTTCCATCCGATGAAGGGCCCGATGACGACCCAGACGTTGCAAGACATCATCGGCAAGGAGCCGCTGCACTGGCGCGGAGACCGAAACGGCATCGAGGACTTCAACGGCGCGTTCGTGGACCTGCAAGGCGACGACACGATGTTGTCGTCGACCGAGATGCAGGAGTTCGAGGACTTCCTCGCGACGCTGCACTTCCAGCCGAATCCGCTGCGCAACTTCGACAACACTCTGCCGACGAATCTCCCTCTGCCGGGGATGGCGAGCGCGGGGCGTTTCACTCCGGCAGGCACTCCCTTGCCGAACGGCAACGCAGAGACTGGCCTCACGCGTTACACGACCGCGACGTTGGACGGCGGGACTCTCCGCTGCGCGACGTGCCACACACTCCCGACCGGGCTCGGCCCGGACATGCGACTCGCGGGTGCTACGTACGTCCCGATCGCGACTGGGCCGAATGGCGAGCACCACCACGGCCTCGTCTCGCAGGACGGCTCGACGCAGAAGTCGATCAAGATCGCGCAGGTCCGCAACCAGATCGAGAAGGCCGGCTTCAGCATCAACGCACAGCGCAGCCGGGCGGGCTTCGGATCGCTGCATGACGGCAGCATCCCCGGGGTCGCGCACTTCTTGTCGTCGCCCGTGTTCAACTTCACGTCGGAGCAGGACCTCGCCAACATGGTCGCGTTCATGTTGGCGTTCACTGGTTCCGAGCTGCCGGCCGGGAGCCCGAACAACCTGTTCGTCCCGCCAGGGACTGCGTCACAAGACGCCCACGCGGCGGTCGGCGCGCAGTCGACCCTCGTCGACATCGCCACCGCGACGCCGGCCCAGACGGCGCGCTTGACCGAGATGCAAGGGCTCGGCGCGCTCGGACGTGTCGGGGTCACCTTCAAGGGCCGCATCGGCGGACAGCTGCGCGGTGGCGTGCAGCTGACCGCGAGCAATGACTTCCAAATGGACCGCGCAGGCGAGGTCCTGTCGGCGAACGCGCTCTACCAGCTCGCGGCGCCGGGCGCCGAGCTCACCTTCACCGTTGTGCCGTTCGGTGCTCGCAACCGCATCGGCATCGACCGCGACAGCGATGGAGCGCTCGACTACGACGAGGTCCTCGCGGGCAGCGACCCGGCCGACCCGGCGAGCCTCCCGAATATCGGCACGAGTTATTGCGGGCCGGCGGTGCCCAACTCGACCGGGCAGTCTGCCCGCGCCTCGGCGGCGGGCAACCTGAGCGCAGCCGCGAACGACGTGCGTTTGAACTTCAGCCAGTTGCCGGCCAACGTCTTCGGATTCGTCGTAAACGGCACGGCGGCAGCGCTCGTCCCGAACGCCGGCGGCGGCCAGGGCACCCTGTGCCTCGGCGGCGCGCTAGGTCGGTACAGCGCGCCGGGGTTGATCCTCAACTCGGGGGCCGCAGGCCAGATGCACCTCGTGCTGGATCTCGCGCGCACGCCGACACCCTCGGCGCTGGTCGCGATCCTGGCCGGACAGACCTGGCGCTTCCAGCTCTGGTACCGCGACAGCAACCCGGGTGTGGTCTCGAACTTCAGCGACGCGCTCGCGCTGACGTTCCAGTGACGGGACGGGACGGCGCAAACTCCGGGAATTGAGAGCTGCCGAATCGGCG
>Ga0163144_10000486_pt1 | contig 91956 bp, 94 predicted proteins | sample OliLak19BULKMAT1_FD_123175 | JGI IMG/M metagenome (GOLD analysis project Ga0163144, IMG submission 123175) | Freshwater microbial mat bacterial communities from Lake Vanda, McMurdo Dry Valleys, Antarctica - Oligotrophic Lake LV.19.BULKMAT1 | ecosystem: Environmental > Aquatic > Freshwater >...
AGCAAATTTGATTTACGAATTCGAAAATAGCCCCGCTGAAAGCGCCACAGACAAACGACCGAAGTGCGCTTTCCAATCAGAGAGTTACATGCTCTGCAAATTTACGGATTCCGAAACTGCTGCTGGGGCCGCTGGTAATGCCCAAACTGATAGCCCGTTTCCGTTCCATAGGTTGTTTATGCGAGTTGAAGGATCAAGAGCATACGTAGGCCGGTGACCGCGAGGATCGCATGCTTCAGACCTGGGGCCATGTGCGCGAAAAAGCCACTTGAGGCTTGGTGGGTGTCGCCGCCGAGTTGCAGGGTTGCTTCACCAGTCAGGATCATGATAAAGCCAGGAAATGCGGCAGCATGCGGCGGAAGACCCTGCCCAGGCAGGAATTCAAGTAGGACCACTTTGGATTTGTTGTCCTGATGTAGCACCTTGGTCGCGCGGCCGACAACGGGCGCGAAGTTGTTGAGATTGGGGAGCAATAGATAGGGGCTGGACATGTTGGTTCTATTGGGGAGGAAGAATGGCGACGCAGATCACGCAACTTTGACGTCAACTTGAAACGGTGATTTAAGGGGGAGAGCGGGATCTTTTGCGCAAGCGTTGGGAAATCGGGAATTGACTTCGATCAGCCTGGGAGAAGAATCGTCGAGCAGAAGTTCATGTTCCACGACCGACTTCAGATCCGTAGTTAGCTGTCGAATCTTCTGGATGGCTTTAGCGTTCGCAGAAGAGATTTCGTCGAGATTCAGGACGTCCGGTTCACTCACGAAGTCACCCCCTCGTCATTCTGAAGTACTCAGAAGTAAGATTGTTTCAAAACTAGATTGAGGAGCGCTTCTGCTCAAGAACGCTGCGTACGACAGCCCCCAGTTTTAGGAATTCCCTGTAGTCGATTGGTTTTTGAAAATAGCTACTGACACCAAGTTGCCTCGCTTGCTCGCGATCACGGTAGGCAGCGGAAGAACTGATCAAAATTACTGGAATACTAGCGCAGTTGGGCCTTTTGCGAAGTTCTGCCAGCACCTCAAGTCCGGTCAATTTGGGCAAATTGATATCCAGCAAGACTAGATCCGGGCATGGAACGCTATCCGGATTTTCTATTCGGCATACGTAATCGAGCGCCTCAGAGCCATCTTTTGCGACGTGGATTTCGCATGAAACCAGATGCTGTTTGAGAGCCTGGGTTATCAGCAAGACGTCACCCGGATTGTCTTCAGCTATAAGAATTTGACTAGGCTTCATTGAGCAGGCTCAGCAGGGAGAAGAAAACAGAATGTGGAGCCGGCTCCAGGTTCACTCTCTGCCCAAATGCGGCCTCCATATCTTTCTATGATTCGTTGGCATAAGGCCAAGCCAAGCCCTGTACCCGGGTATTCGTCAGAATATAAGCGTTGGAATAGCCCAAAAATCTTTTTAGCATAGCGAGGTTCAAAGCCTAGACCATTGTCACGGACAGAAATTTTCCAATTGTCTTCCTCGCGCTCGGCCCAAATGGTGATGTGAGGCGGCACGTCAGTCTTCCTGTATTTGATTGAGTTTGCAAAAAGATTCTGGAATACGTGGGCCAATTGCCCGGCATCACCGCGTACTGTCGGCAACTCGCTGAATTCGATCACTGCGTTATTCTCTACTATCAGAGAGCTGAGGAGCAGCAAAGTTTCATTCAAGCAATCTGTTAAATCGGCCGTAGCGTCGGGAAGTTCATTTCGCTGCGAGGTTCGAGAATACGTTAAGAGGTCCCGGATGAGTAACTCCATTCGGGCTACTCCGGTCTTGATAAAACCTGCGAATTGTTCGGACTTCGAATCCGAAACTCCCACATGTTCGAGCAGCAGGTGCGAGTAAATGTTCACCATGCGCAATGGCTCTTGAAGGTCGTGGCTGGCGACGTAGGCAAATTCTTCCAGTTCCCGATTGATCCTTCGAAGCTCCTGCTCAATACTTCGCTGCTCGGTAATGTCCGTATTCGTCCCGAACCACCGAACAACACTCCCTTGACTGTCTCGAACCGGCTCGACACGGGTTAGAAAGTCTCGAAAGTTTCCATCGGCCCCCTTGATCGGAAATACCATTTCGAAGGGAAGTCCGCTCGAAATGGATTCCTGCCAGCGCTCCATGACGGTGGGAAGTATCTGTGGATCGTGCACTGCCTGCCAGCCCCATCCTTCCATCGCTTGGGGAGTTGCGGCGGTGTATTCGTACCAACGGCGGTTGTACCAAGAGATATGCCCGTCCGACCGCGCCATCCAAGCCAAATTTGGAATGCTTTCGGCGAGAGTACGGAACTGTTGCTCGCGCTCTTCGACCTGTCGACGAGCCATCACCATTTCAGTTACATCGGTGGCATGAACGAAAATACCGTCGATCACACCTTGCTGGTCTCTGGTGGGGAGGTAGGCAAAGTTAACGTAGGAGTCTTTGAGAAATTTGGGCTCTTTCCCCAAACGGATGAGTACCTGGGCGACACGAAACGGAATGCCAGTCAAATAGACGCCGTTCAGGAGAACCGATAAGCCCTGATCCGCTGCTTCTGGGATGGCCGCTAGTACCGGCTTGCCGATTAAAGAATTTGCCGGGCGGCCCACCAGAACCTCAAAATCTGTATTTACCCAGGAGAGTGTGTGGTTGGGCCCTTTCAGGATTGCGATCGCGGCCGGGGTCTGAGCGAGAAGAGCCTGCCATCGCTGCCTGTCTTCTGAAATACTGTCCTCAGCGATTTTTTGCTGCGTGATATCGCGGGTCGAGCCGGCGACCGCCTCGACTGTGCCGTCTAGGTCAAGTACGGGGACAAAAATATACTCATAGTGACGTGTCTCACCGCTTGGGGAGGTGAAGTCGGTTCGGTCGCGCACCATTTCCTTCGTGTCGATGACCATCTGGATCTGACGCTGGAGACGGTTGGCGAGGTCTTCTGGATAACTCAAATCATAAAAATTCTTGCCAAGTGCTTCGTCGAGCGACTTCTGCCAGAGCTCAAGAAGAGCCCTGTTCACGTAGATGAATCGACCGTTCAGGTCGAACACATAGAGAAAATCCGGTGAATTAGAAAGCGCCGTCTCAAATGTGCGCCGCTCCTCCTCGAGAGTCTGTTGAGTTTCGGTATGGCACCGTCGCACCTCTGCTTTCTCTTCGGACATGAGCTTCAGCCGGAGAGCTCCGGAGGCGAAGTCGGCCAACCCGTTCATGATCCGAACATCTTCACTGGTGAATTGGCGCGATTCGTCATGCGCCACGATCCAAATCGTCCCCAAGATGCGGTCATCTGCCTGGAGCGGCAAGACGAGACCCTCAAAGATTTGAGCTGGAGCCTCTGCTAGATAGTTAAAGCAACGCGCCGGGAGGGAAAACAAGATCGGCCGATTCTGGTCGAGACAAGCTCCGCAGGGACTGAAGTCCCGGGGGGTCGACTTGCCCGCAAGCGGGGCACATTGACCGGCTACAGCAACCCAGCGGAAAAGTACAGATCCGTCGGGCTGGGGTTCCAGCAAACTGACTCCCGCGGAGCCCACCCGGCAAAGAATGAGGGCCTCTTCGACCACCGTTTGAGGCAGCTCTTGTGGGGCGTGTGCGAGCTGGCGGGCGAGCCGCCGAAAAGACTCGGCCTCCAGGGCCGGTGACGATTCGCTTGGCTTACGCGAAGCAAGAAGTGGCGTACAGAGAATGTCGTCTAGAGAAACGGGGTGGCCAAAGCCTTGTAAGCCAGGATTCATGAACATGAACTTCGCTCGGTGAACTGGTACCAGCAGTCTCGATATTATCCTGTCCTGCTAAATATTGTCGAATGGATTACAGCGTGAAAAAACCGATTGGCGGATAGATCCAGGAGCGCGGGTTGATCCAGGAGGCCATGTGGCCTGGGTTGGCCAATTCAGTGGACCTTTACGCGAGGCATTCCATGCGATTTCCCTTTGATTGGGTAATGGTGGTCGAGTTCAAATGAGCGCTTTTGAGGGGCTACCAGTTAGTTGGCTAACGGTACGAAACTGAGGGTGACAAGCCTGCTGGAAACTCGGATTAGTAAATGGAATCGACTTATGGTGCTTGTGGTCGAAGGATGGCAGCGATTTGGCGGCTTCCGCTCTCTCTCGCTTGACGCAGAGTACTTTGCTTTGTAAAGGAATAGATTCGGACCGACTGGAGGGAAGATGTCGAAGAACCGGATTGGGCCTTGGGTCATGTTGATCCTTGGGGGCTTCGGATTGTGGATGTTGGCGATTCCTGGGCTTTGGATTTACATGAGCGCCACTGCGACGAGCCTGCACCCGAATCCGCAGGAGGCTCCATCCGTTGTGCAATCGGGCCCTTTGCCTAGGTGGGAAGATGCTGTAGCGCGGGGGCGGCAGATGGTTCGTGCGGGTCTTACCGGACAAAACCTGCCGGGGCTGTCTGTGGCGGTTGGCATCGGCAGCGAGCTTGTCTGGGCGGAGGGCTTCGGGTTCGCGGATCTTGAGCGGCTCACGCCAGTCAAGCCCAAGCACCGGTTCCGGATCGGAACCGCTTCGACAGTGCTCACTTCGGCTGCCGCGGGCCTGTTGTTGGAGCGCGGCAAGATGAAGCTCGATGACTTGGTTCAGACGCATGTGCCGGCGTTCCCGGGGAAGCAGTGGCCGGTGACACTTCGCCATTTGATGGGGCATATGGCCGGCGTCATTAACGACGGGGGAGACGAGGGTCCATTGTTTGGTCAGCACTGCGACACGCCGGTCGAAGCGTTGCCGCACTTCACGGATAGTCCTCTGCTGTTCGAGCCTGGGACCAAGTATCGCTATTCGAACTATGGCTGGATTGTGGTGAGCGCTGCGGTGGAATCGGCTGGGGGTGAGCCGTTTCTCAAGTTCATGCGGGAGCAGGTTTTCGAGCCACTGGGGATGGGCGATACGATTGCGGACCCTGCGCCTGATGTTCAAGCTGACGCTTCGATGAAGAAAAATGGGGAGCAGGTGACGTTTTACTTTCCGCGGTTCATGGCGGACCCGAAGTACGGCCCGGGTCCGATGCGCGAGCTGAATTACTCCTGCTATTCGGGAGCGAGCGTATTTCAATCCACTGCGCCGGACCTGGTGCGCTTTGGAATGGGTATCCAGAACGGCAAGTTGCTGCAGCGCGCCACTGTTGAATTGCTGCAGAAGTCACAGCAGCTGCGCTCGGGGGAAGACACGGGATATGGACTGGGCTGGGACCTTGAGAACGTTACGCTGGCGGGGAAACAAACAGTCGCCGTCGGCCATGATGGCGATTCGCTCGGTGGGATGGTTGCGTCTCTCATTACCTTTCCCGAGCAGGGAATTGTTGTGTCTGTGATTTCGAACAGTTCCTATGCGGACACATCAACGCTGGCGGTTAGCATCGCGCAGGCTTTTGCGGAATCGGGGGCGAATCCGGCGCGCAAATGAAGTGCTGTTTTGGCTAGGCTCAAAAGTGCGTTCGCGTGATTTTCGAGTATTTTTTGTGGTTTATTTTTGTTGGACTTAGCTGCGTTGGACCGGTGAGTTGATGAAGGCCGGGTGGTATTGGTATGGGCATGATTATTCCTCTTACGAAGTACTGCCAGGCTGGGAGCGCCCCGGCTGAGCGGAATGTTGTTGTGGCCGGTGAAAGCCAGGGCCTGTATCAGTTGATTGCACAGTTGGTTGCAGTTGTTCTTCGCATTTGCGACGTGATGCCAGAGGCGCGAGCGTATTTTTCAGAATGGTTGCGAGACCCGTTCGGGCCATGCCGCCAGGATTGAACGCTGTCGATGGATTCCTGAACATGCTGCGGCAGATTGATCGCGGCCAGCGGGAATTCGATGCCGTTGCTTACACCCGCAGTGTGCTTGAATTCGATGCCGATGCATCGCAGGCAGCGGTGCTGGCAGCGGGTTCGCCGGGCGGTGCGCCGATGCGGCTGTTGTTGTGTTGTTCGAGGCAGTGGGGGAAGAGTACGACTGCGGCTGCGCTGATTACGCATCGGGCGGTGTCGCAGCAAGGGGCGCTGGTGTTGTGTGTGGCGCCTACCTTGCGGCAATCGGCTGAATTGGTGCGGAAGGTGATTGAGTTTCTAAAGCAGGCGAAGGTGGAGTTTCATGGCGGGAAGTTGGGTTGCGAGTTGCGCAACGGTTCGCGCATTGTGGCTGTGCCAGGGCAGGAGGCCAATGTGCGTGGGTTCTCCGCGCCGTCGCTGATTGTGATCGATGAGGCGGCGCGGGTTCCCGATTTGCTGTACAAGGCGATCAGGCCGATGCTGGTTGTGGGTCGCGGAGATCTGGCCCTGCTGTCAACGCCGTTCGGGGAGCGTGGCTTTTTCTGGAAGGAATGGGCGCATGGAGGGGAAAGGTGGATGCGTGTGGAGGGCAAGGCTACGGATTGCTCGCGATTCTCGCTGGAGGAGTTGGACGATGAAAGGCGCGCCCAATCGGCGGAATGGTTTTCGCAGGAGTATCTATGTTCGTTTGTGGGGTTTGAGAATCAGGCTTTTCGCAAGGAATGGCTTGAGGCAGCGGTGGCCGACGGCATCGATGTGCAGGCGCTCAATTTCAAGCTCAAGGGCGGCACGTTTGGCTGATCGAACTAGCGGGCTTTGCGGGCCTGATGGGTGGCGCCGGATTCGCGGCCTACAGGCTTGCGGGTGGGAGGCAGAGTGGCCTGGATGCGGCGGACCTGGTCGCTGACGCAGACGAGGAACATGGGCAGGCGGGCATTTTTCAGGATGTCGATGATGATGTGGGTGTTGTCTTCGAGGTAGATGTTCTTGCCGTCGGTAACGAGGTGTAGGTCGGATCGGACGTCCAGGACTTCGCTGAGGCGTTTGCCAATGTTCTTTTGCAGGAAGCGCAGGACGCGGCGGATTTTCTGGAGGGAGAAGCCTTTGCGGCGGAGTTCGGCTATTACAGAGATCTCAAGGACTTCTTCGGTGAGGTAGAGGCGGCGGTGGCCTTCCTGACGGGGGGAGACTACCTTCTTTTCATCCCACCATTGAAGCTGGCGGAGGCTGACGCCGGTGAGTTCCGAGACGTCGGTTGAAGTAAATGAAGGGGATGGAACCAATAAATCAATTGTCGCTTTTTTTGTTTTAACCATTCCTGCCCCTTTCTGTTCTGGCCGCATTGGACCTTACAAATATGCGCCATAACAGGGGTGGGGTCAAGCTACTAGATATAGCGGTGGGCCCTCGCCAACATACATTGGAGAGGGCCCTGGTGGATTCAATTTTAAGGTTGCTTTTGCTACTTCTTGGCGGTCATGCGGTCGTAGATGAAGCCGGCGGTTCCGCCCGAGGCGGCGCCAATTGCGGCTCCCTTGCCACCGCCGGCCAAGGCGCCGATAGCAGCTCCGGCTCCGGCGCTACCTGCGACGATAGCTACTGATTTACCGGTTGAGCGGATGTTTCTGGTATTTCTGACGGCGATTCCAGAGGGGTTTGAACTCGTTGTAGGTGCGTAGGCGCTTTGGCGCGAGGACGTCTGCTTGCGTTCCGTCGAGACGGCGACTACGTGGCCCTGCGCATTGTAGAGCGCGCCGGTATATCCTGGAACGTTCACTTCGGGGGCTGCGACGACAAGAACCTGTTGCTGCCCGGTATTGGGAAGGACCGGAGTATTATCAGCTTTTGCGGAATTCCAATTCATAGCTAGGGCTCCAACGCCGACTACGAGCACTCCACCCAATATTGCTGACAAGGCCCCGAGACGAATTTCATGGATTTGCATCTGATTTGTTCTCCTGTGTCTTTTACAAGTGCACGTGAGATTCCAGATGCGTAGGTGATTGAAACGATTATTCTTCTGCTGAGGTCCTGACGTTTAGCGCCATGTAGACTTTGCCCGGTGTGTGTTTTTTGGTGAAGTTATTACCCACTTGAGCGTATTTGCGGCGAGCGCCGTAGTAGATCACCCTACGCTGGAAGCGATCAGGCATTTGGGGCAGCCGGTGGAGTTGTTCAGGCGCGTCGGATGGTGGGGTAAGAGGTGAGGATTTGGCGGCGGAGGGGGCCACTGCGGGGAGGGTGATTTCGGGCTTTCTCAATTCGTAGCCGAAGAGGGTGATGGTTCCGAGCAGGACAACGCCGGCTAGGGAGTTCAGCACTGAGCTGATTCTGATTTGTTGAATGTTCACTGCCCGTCTCCTTAATGCATCTCAGTGTTTTAACTGATATCGGCAAGGCGGGAGTAAAAGATTAGATTTTCCTGTTAGCGGATCGTCATGGGCGGCACGGGAACACTTTTGACGGGCTCAAAGAGGCCGAAGGCAACGATGGAGGTGGCGTTTGCGATGGCGACATACTGTTTGCCGTCAACCATATAGGTGATGGGCGAAGCGTAGATGTTGTCGCCGGTCTGGTAGTGCCAAAGGTGTTTGCCGGTGCGGCCGTCGAGTGCGATCAGGTGCCCGTCGTCATCGCCGGCAAACAGGACGCCAGTGACTGTGCCGGTGAGTCCGGCCCACATTTCGGCTTTGCCGGTCATGGGGTATTGCCACTTGCGTTCGCCGGTTAGAGGGTTGAAGGCGCGCACGAAGAATTGGCCGGCGTCTTTGGGTCGAGGGCCAGCGCCACCGCCGGCGAAGTTTTTGCCGGGCTCGGGCGTCTTGGAGGAACTGGTGAAGATATCGCATTGCTCGAGGACGACTACCGAGAGCAGGCCGGTGGCCGGGTTCCAGGATTGGCTCATCCAGTTGGTTGCGCCGCGCACGCCGGGGCAGATGCGATTGCCTTCCGGTGTGGGGTCTTTGCCTGGGACGATGATGGGACGGCCTTGGGGGTCGATGCCTGAGGACCAGTCGAGATTCTCGATCAATTTAGAAGAGCGCAGGTACTTGCCGGTAACGCGATCGAGGAGGTAGAGGAAGCCGTTGCGATTGGCGTGGAAGATAACTTTGCGGGGTTTGCCTTCGTAGGTGACATCGGCGAGCACGGGCCAGCTCTGGGCGTCCCAATCGTGCCAGTCGCCGGGGGTGAACTGGAAATACCATTTCATCTTGCCGGTTGTGGCGTCGAGGGCGAGCAGGGAGCAGCTGTAGAGGTTGTCGCCCTTGCGGTCGCCACCGTAGAAGTCTGGCCAGGGGTTGCCGGTGGTCCAGTAGAGGGTGTTGGTTTCGGCTTCGTAGGTGCCGGAGAGCCAGGTTGCACCGCCGCCATATTCGATGAAATTGCCCCAGGTTTCGCTGCCGGGTTCGCCACGTGAGGGGATGGTGTAGGTGCGCCAGAGTTCCTGGCCGGTGTTTGCATCGAGGGCCGCGAGGTAGCCGCGCATGCCTTCGTCGCCTCCGGCTGTGCCGACGATGATTTTGCCATCGATGGCGAGGGGGGCGGAAGAGCAGAAGACGCCGTCTTTGATGTTGCCGTATTGCTTACGCCAGGCGACGCCGCCGGTGCGGCGGTCGAGGGAGAGCAGGTAGCAATCGGAGGTAACAAAGTAGACCTGGTTGCCGAGGATGGCGGCGCCCCGGTTGACTGATTCCTTTTTCGCTTGCGTGTCCACGTATTGCCAGATGAGGCGGCCGCTGCGGGCATCCAAGGCATAGATGGAGTTGGTGTTGGTGTAGTACATCACGCCATCGGCGACGATGGGACGGGCCCGGAGGCCCTTGGCTTTAGGGACGTTGTAGGTCCATTTGGGCGCCATGTTCTGGGCGTTTTCAGGGGTGATCTGGGTGAGGGGGGAGAGGCCGCGGCCTTTGTAGTCGCCGGCGTAGGTGAGCCAGTTTTGATTAGGGCTCTTGGTGATGTCTTCGAAGGTGACTTGGGCCGACAGGCTCGCGGCGGCGAGGGCAATTAGAAGTTTGATCATCGGGGTGGGGGTCCTATTCCGCGCCCTGCTGGCGTAGGAAGCTTACGAGGTTGGTGATGTCAACGGGGGTCAGCTTTGTCTTGTAACTTGTCGGCATGGTGGTTGTTTTGTGCAGTTCGAGCGATTCGATTTTGCCGACTTCGAGGGAGCGGAGGGTTCCGTTGTTTAGCTGAAGTTGGAGGACGTAGTTGGTGCGGTCTTTGACGAGGCCGGTGAGTTTTTCTCCGTCTCGGAGGGTTAGGGAGGCGGCTTGATAGCCGGGGGTGATTTCGAAGTCCGAATCGACGATGGAGCGGCGGAGTTTGGGGAGGGTTGAGGTACGGCCGATGCGGGTTAGGTCTGGACCAGCGAAACCGCCTTTGCCTCCGATGCGGTGGCAGTTGGAGCAGCCGGGTGTGGACCAGAAGAGTTTTTCGCCGGCGGCGGGATCGCCGGGGGCTTGGACTTCGATGGCGGGGGCGGTGAGGGAGCGGACGAAAGCGGCGAGTTCCCAGCCACGATCTTCGGGGAGGTTGGCGGCGGGCATGATGCCGACGCCTTTTTGTATGGTGGCGTAAAGGTTGTCGTCGGTCATGGGGTGCCAGGAGGCGCGTTCGATGATGCTGGGACCACGACCTCCGCCTCCTTCGGGGCCGTGACAGCCGGCGCAGCCGCCGAGGTAGGCTTTACGGCCGGCTTCGATGCGGGCGGCGTCGGTCATGAAGGGGTGCTTAGCCTTTTCGTTCTCTTTTTCGTGTTGGGCGAGGAGGGTTGCGGCTGCGAGGCCGGTGAGCAGGATTCTTTGGAGGGACCGCACAGTATCTGGCATTCTATACCCTGGCGGGGATTGCGTTGCTTGGAGATAATTTGGGGGATGGGACCGACTGTTGATCGCCGCATGACTCAGGATGAGTACTTCGAGTTGCTTGAGACGTCAGGAGAGCGATTGGAGTATTGAGATGGCGTGGTGGAAGGAATGGCGGGTGGGACAGAGGAGCATTCGCTGATTGAAGCGAATCTATTTGGGCAGATCTTCAAACGGCTGGAGGCGACTTCGTGCTTGCCGCTGACTTCGAATCAGGCGATTTACATTGGCTCAAGAAGCGCATTTGTATTCGCCGATCTGAGCGTTATCTGCGGTGGAGAGCAGCGTGTGCAGCATCGAGGGATTAGCTGTGTAACGAACCCCTCGGTTGTTGTAGAGGTGTTGTCACCGAGCACTTCGATGAAAGATGAAGGTGACAAGTTCCACGCATATACTTCGTTGAAAAGCATCCGCGAATACTTATTAGTGTCCGCCAGTGAGTATTCGATCAAGCTACACGCGCAGTCCAGCGCGGACGAGAGTTGGAAGACTACGATCTACCGAGAACTCGATGATGAGTTTGAGTTGAAGAGTTGTGGCGTACGGATGAGGGTGCGCGATGTCTATGGGCCCCGAGTGAGCTTTTGAGGCCGGGAGATAACGCTTTGTTTAGCTGCCGTGCTTGAAGAAGATTCCAAAACACATATGCAACCCGTTTCTCTATCGTGAAACCGAGCGGCAGCTTGTGAGCGGGAATATTAATAGGCTGGAACGAAATCATCTGAGCGCGGTTGGAGAGCGATTCGGGAAATAATGCAACTAAGGCTCAATACGTAATCCAAATGCTTCGCAGAGATCGCTCGGATATTGATTATTTTGCGCCGTTTGATCGATGCCGATTTTCCTCGTGCTTGCTTGCCGCCTGAGGGAGAACCGGTAAAGACCGAGGGCTGGATTTTTGGGCCTTGCTTACTCCAGAACCACTAGCAGGTCTTTAGGCTCGACGGTTTCGCCGGGCTTGACCGAGACTTCTTTCACTTTACCGTCTTGCGGAGAATTGACCGTTGTCTGCATCTTCATGGCTTCTAGGACTAACAAGCGTTCGCCCTTCTTGACGGATTGACCGGTTTGGACGTGCACGCTGGTGACCGCGCCCGGGATGGGGGCGGCGATGTGGCCGGCGATTGCGGGATCTGCCTTGGCGCGCTCGCGAGTGGTGGCCTTGACTGCCTTGTCTTTGACCTGAACTTCGCGCGGCTGGCCGTTCAGCTCGAAGAAGACGGTGCGGCTGCCGTCCGGGTGCGGTTCGCTGGTGGTCATGAACTTGACGATCAGGGTCTTGCCGGGTTCGAGGTCGAAGCTGATTTCTTCGCCCTTGTTCATGCCGTAGAAGAACTGCGGCGAAGGGAGGACATCGACATTGTCATAGGTGTCGCGGATCTTGGCGAATTTCTTGAACACGTCCGGGTACATGAGGTGGCTCATGAGATCGGTGCGATTCAGCTTGGTGTCGGTAAGGTTGGCTGGCGGGAGCTTGGGTTTCTTCGCCTTGCGGCCTTGCAAGATGATCTTCGAGATCTTGGCCGGCCAGCCGCCTTCGGGGATGCCGAGCGAGCCTTCGAACATGTCGATGACCGAGTTGGGCAGGGTGTGGGTGTGGTCGGACTTGAGGTTTGAAAACTCTTCTATGCTCATGCCACGGCTGATCAGGTAGAGGGCGAGATCGCCGACGACTTTGCTGGACGGAGTGACCTTGACGATGTCACCGAAGGCGGTATTGACATCGCCGTACATGCGGGCAACTTCTGGCCAGCGGGCGCCGAGGCCCATCGATTCAGCCTGCTCGCGGAGGTTGGTGTATTGGCCGCCCGGCATCTCGTGGATGTAGAGATCGGCGAGGCCATGGCGGGGGCTCGAATCAAAGCCGCTGTAGTTGTGGCGGACGGCTTCCCAGTATTCGGAATATTCGAGAAGAGCTTGTGGATCGATGCCTGTGTCGCGTTTGGTGTTGGCGAGTGAGGCCACGATGCTGTTGAGGTTGGGCTGGCTGGTAGAGCCAGACATTGAGGCTACGGCGGCATCGGCGACATCGACTTTGGCGTCAGAAGCCTTGAGGATGGATGCACCATTCAGACCGCTGGAATCGTGGGTGTGGAAGTGGATCGGGATCTGGATCTCTTCGCGCAGAGCCTTGACGAGGAGTTCGATGGCGTAGGGTTTGGCCAGGCCGGCCATGTCCTTGATGGCGAGCATGTGTGCGCCCATCTTTTCGAGTTCTTTCGCCATGCGGACGTAGTAGTCGAGGGAATACTTGGTGCGCTTGGGGTCGAGGATGTCGCCGGTGTAGCAGATGGCGGCCTCGCAGATGCGGTTGGTCTTGCGGACTGCCTGCATCGCTACCTTCATGTTGGGCAGGTAGTTGAGTGAATCGAAGACACGGAAGATGTCGATGCCCTGGGTGGCGGATTCGTAGATGAACTCGCGCACGACGTTGTCGGGGTATGCGGTGTAGCCGACGGCATTGGAGGCGCGAAGCAGCATCTGGAACGCGATGTTGGGAATGGCCTGGCGGAGACGCTGTAGACGGTGCCAGGGGTCTTCGAGCAGGAAGCGCATGGAGACGTCAAAGGTTGCGCCACCCCACATTTCGAGTGAGTAAAGATTGCTCAGTCGGTGGGCTACGAAGTTGGCGACGCCCATCATGTCATAGGTGCGCATGCGCGTGGCCATCAAGGACTGATGTGCGTCGCGAAAAGTGGTGTCGGTGATGAGGAGGCGCTTTTGGTCGCGAGTCCATTGCGCGAATTTTTCGGGGCCCAGTTCGTCGAGGAGCTGTTTGGTGCCTTTGGGCGGAGCGGATTCGATGTGGGTTTGAACACGCGGCGTGCGGAAGGTGGCGGGTCTGGGTTTGCCTGCTACTTCAGGATTACCGTTGACGATCACTTCGGCGAGGTAAGTGAGCAGTTTGGTGGCGCGATCGCGGCGGGCGGTGAAGTGGAAGAGTTGTGGTGTTTCTTCGAGGAAGCGGGTGGTGACGTTGCCCTTCTGGAAGGTCTGGTTGTTGATGACGTTCTCGAGAAAGGGGATGTTGGTTTTGACGCCACGGATACGGAACTCGCGGAGAGCGCGATCCATGCGCTGGCAGGCCTGGTTGAAGTCGCGGCCCCAGGCGGTGGTTTTGACGAGGAGCGAGTCGTAGAAGGGGGTGATCACAGCTCCGCCGTATGCAGACGCACCGTCGAGGCGGATGCCGAAGCCGGCGGGCGAGCGGTAGGTGTGGATGCGGCCGTAGTCGGGTGTGAAGTTTTGGGTGGGGTCTTCGGTGGTGACGCGGCATTGCAGCGCGAAGCCGTTTACCTTGATCTCATCCTGTTGCGGCAGACCGATTTCGGGGCCGTGCAGGGAGTAGCCCATTGCAACTTGAATCTGGGTGCGGACGATGTCGATACCGGTGACCATTTCAGTGACGGTGTGTTCCACCTGCACGCGAGGATTTACTTCGATGAAATACCACTCTTCACGATCGACGTCGACGAGGAATTCGACCGTGCCAGCGTTTTCGTATTTCGCGGCTTTGGCGAGGGCGACGGCGGCATCGGCAAGTTCTTTGCGGATCTTTGCGGAAAGGTTTACGGCGGGGGCGACCTCGACGACTTTTTGATGACGGCGCTGCACGCTGCAGTCGCGTTCGTGGAGGTGGAGGACATTGCCGTGTTTGTCTGCGATGATCTGGATCTCGATGTGTTTGGCGCGGCGGATGAAGCGCTCGAGGAAAACCGCGTCGTTGCCGAAGGCGGCACCGGCTTCGCGACGGGCTTCTTCGAGTTTGCCCTTGAATTGAGATGCCTCGTTGACGACGCGCATGCCGCGACCGCCGCCGCCAAAGGCAGCTTTGATGATTAGAGGAAAACCGATGTTTTTGGCGGCGCGTTCGACATCCTGGGTCTTGGTCAGCGCTTCGGCCGTGCCGGGGACAACCGGGATCCTGGTCTTTTCAGCCAGAGTGCGGGCTGCGGTTTTGTCGCCGAGGCTTTCGAGCATCTCAGCCGAGGGGCCAACGAAGAGGAGGCCAGCTTTTTTGCAGGCTCGCGGCAGGGCGGGGTTTTCCGAAAGGAATCCGTAGCCGGGATGGATAGCGTCTACGCCGACGGAGACGGCCAGCGCGACGATGCCCTCGGTATCGAGATAGGCTTCCACCGGACCTTTGTTTTCGCCGATCTGGTAGGCCTCATCCGCTTTGAATCGATGCAGGCTGAGCCGGTCTTCCTTGGAGTAAACGGCAACTGTGCGGAGACCGAGTTCATTGGCTGCTCGAAATATGCGGATGGCGATTTCGCCGCGGTTGAGGGCTAAGAGTTTTTTCACGCTGATTTTCAATCAGGATAGCGTGGCCAGCAGGCGAGGTCAGGATTGGGAAAGCCAAATCATCAAGGCGGCAAAGGAGAGGAAGCCGGCAAAGGCGGCAACAAGAATCCAGTTGTTTGATTTGGCGCCGGGAGCGCCGCGGAGCGATTGGAGTGGGCGCTCAGGTAACCCAGTCGCGGAGGAGAGCTGGATTGCGATTGTGGTTGCCTCGGCGCGCGTGCGCAAGCCATCGATGGCCCGATTGATCTTCTTGTTGTTGCGGAGGATGGCGACTGAATAGGTGGGGCTGCCACTGGATTTGCCGGATGAAGGAGTAACGCCATGAACCCATGAGTCAATTTCGCTGAGTTTGAATTGTTTCTGACGTCGCATCGGAAAGGGGCGGTCTTTCCAACTGACACGCTTTTCGTCAAACTCAACCTCCACCCGATTGAACGAGACAGCGGCCGCCAGGTAGGCGATGAACGGGCTGACCAGCAAGCCGATTTCCCAACCCGCAAAGAATGTGAGCACCCCCGTGAGCACGATCAAAATTCCGGCAAAGAATGGCCACCTTTGTTTGGGTGGCATGAAGGGGAAGCTGAGGGATTTACTCATAACGCAATGCTTCGATTGGGTTGAGCTGGCTGGCGCGATTGGCGGGTAGCATTCCGAAGACGAGTCCTACGGCAAATGATACGAAGAAAGCGACGACGATGCTGATTGGAGATATGGCGACGCCGAATTCCGGGAACATCCATTGGGCGATGAGCGGCCCACTGACGCCGACGAGGATCCCGAGCAGCCCGCCGCCGGTTGAGATCAGGATGGCCTCGGTCAGGAACTGGGCAAGGATCAAGCGCCGGGATGCGCCGACAGCCATGCGAGTGCCGATTTCCCTGGTGCGCTCTGTGACGGTGACGAGCATGATGTTCATGATTCCAATGCCGCTGATGAGGAGAGCGATTGCAGCAACCAGGATCAGCACGAAAGTAAGAATGAGGCTGATGTTCTTTGCGGTTTCGAGGATCGCACCGAGGTTGTCGACGAAGTAGCGTGCGCCTTTGCGGTGGCGGCTTTCGAGGATTTGTTTGACTTCGCCTGTGAGCGCCTCGACGTCTTCCGCGCGTTTTGCCTGGACGTACATGGGGTCGATGCGCTCGACGCGGTTGTAGTAGCGGATGATTGTGATGGGTACGACCATGGCGCGGTCTGCGAGTTCGCTCAAGCCGAAGCTTTGTACTCGCTCGCGAAACACTCCGATCACTACGAACTGGTGGTCTTTGATTTTGACCATTTGACCTACGGCGGCCTGGCTACCGCCATACATGAGTTGAGCGAGCGGTTCGGTCAATAGTGTGACTTTCGATCGCTGCTTGACTTCGCCGCCATCGAAGTAGCGCCCGGCGAGCAGGATCAGATTGCGAACTTTCGGATAGTATTCATCGACGCCGAGGACACTGGTGTCTTGAGGCTTGCCGTCGATCACGAGGCTGCTGTTGCTGGACATCGTGGCGGTGACGGCAACGATGCGTTCGGCGAGTTGGGTTCGAACTGCTTCGACATCCGCTAGCTTGACGAAATCCGCTTCGCTTTGCTCACTTTCGCGGCTGCCGGATTCGTAATAGGCCCAAACGACATTGGAGCCGATGCCTCGGATCTGGTCGAGGATGAACTCAGTGCTGGTGAGAGAGATTGTGACTACGAGGATGACGCTGGCGTTGCCGATGACGAGGCCCAAAGCAGTAAGCATCGTTCGAATTCGATTCGCCTTCAGCGCTTCGTAACTGGATTTGAGCACTTCGCCAATGCGCAAGGGTCAGGCTCCCTGGATCTTGGCTAGCAGCTTGCGCGCTTCTTCTTTGTGGTCTTCGTCCGGATTCACTTTTGTGCCCATGTACTGTTGGAGGAGCTGGCGCGCTTCAGGGAGGTTTCGCTTCTGCTCGATCAACAGGTTGGCGCGCTCCCAGAGGTAGGTAGGGTGGTTGGGCTGAAGATTTCTCGCACGCTCGAAGATGGCGTCGCTTTCCTGGGTTCTTCCGCGCCTACTTAGGAACTTCGCGAGGTCAACTACCCGGCCAATCTGTTTGGGGGCAAGCTCCATGCTGCGGCGGAGCTGGGCTTCTGCGGTGCTGAAATCTTTCTTTTCTTCAGCCAGCCTTGCCATCGCCCAATGGCGTTCGACCGGATCGACAGCGGCGATTTTTTCGATCAGGGCCTGGGCCTTGTCGAGACCTCCGCCGAGAAAACCAGGCGCCTGGAGGTAGTATTCAAACAGGTCGTTCAGGGCTTCGATGTTGCGGGCATCGAGTTCGACAGCGCGTTGAAAATTCTGTCGGGCCTTTGAGGCGTAACCGGGGGCGGTGATGAAGGGGGCGAGTTCTGCCCTACGTCCGTAGGTCCTACCGAGCCAGTGCCAATGTTGACTGCTGCGCGGCTCGATGGCGGTTGCCTTTTCGAAACTTTCGGTGGCGCGCTTGTAGTCGCCGAGCATGAAATAGTTGCGGCCCGCGAGGTTCCATTCTCTTCCGCCCTTGTTGGGGATGGACTCAAGCAGGCGTGCGCTTGCCGGATAATCGGTTTTTTCGAACAACACATTGGCTCTCTCGAAATTTTCGCTTTGCCCCAACAGAGTGCTGGAGAGCGACAAAGTCAAGAAAACAATTAACTTACGAATCGGCAACTGGGTAGCCCTTCACTGGTTAGTATACGCTAACTTATTATCAAATCTCACCCATAGGACGTTCTGACAGGGGGTATTGGATTCAAAATCATCGCTGCCGCTTGGTACACTTTACATTCAAGTCTCATCATGCGCCGAACGTTTCTCGCCAACTTCGCTGTTGCGCTCCTGTCCACAGCACAGGAGAAGAAGGGTAAGGTTCCAGAGGTCGAGTTTTCGCAGGTTTCGATACACCGCATCGACGATCAGCTTCTTGCCGTGGATGGGAGCCTGCGCAATACGGGTACCAAGCAACAGAACAAGCTTCAGATCGTTTTTGAATTCTTTGCACCGGGCAAACAATCGATCACGATTCAGCGGGGAGCGCCGGAACCGGACACCATCGCGGCCGGGGACCTGGTGGAATTTCATCTACAGTTGCGCGCGCCGGCCCGAGCCGTTCACGTTGTGCTGGGAGTCGAGGACGGCACTGGGCGTGAATTGCGGGTTGGTAAGCCCGGACCTTATCCGGTCGAATAACAAGCATGATTGAAATCATTCAACCCGCCCAGAATTTATCTGGCGCAATCCGCCTTCCGGGTGACAAGTCGATCTCCCATCGCTGGGCGATGATCTCGGCGCTGGCCGAAGGCAAGACCACGATCCATGGCTATGCTACTGGCGAAGACTGCCACTCCACACTTGGGATTCTCACTCGTTTGGGCATTGAAGTGGATGATCAGGGCAGCGAAGTCACGATCAGCGGTAAGGGCCTCGATGGCTTGAGTGCTCCGTCTGAGGCGCTGGACGCCGGCAATTCAGGATCGACCATTCGCATGATTAGCGGCATTCTTGCCGCGCAGCCGTTTACGAGCCACATCCACGGCGATGAGTCGTTGTCTAAGCGGCCGATGCAGCGTGTGATGACGCCGCTTGCCGAGATGGGTGCGACGATTCTCGCGACGAACTGGAAGTATCCGCCGCTTGAGATTCGCGGTAACAAGCTGAAGGCGATTGACTACGCGACGCCCGTCGCGAGCGCTCAGGTGAAGACTTGCGTGCTGTTTGCAGGGTTGTTCTGCGAGGGCGAGACGATTGTTCGAGAGCCGGTAAGAACGCGTGACCATACGGAACTGGCACTGCGCATGTTTGGCGCGGACATACGTAGCGCCGGCAATGTGATTACGCTCAAAGGGCGGCCTCAGTTGATTGCGAAAGAGCTGAATGTGCCTGGGGATTTGAGTTCATCTGCATTTTTTCTTTCGGCGGCATTGATGATGCCTGATTCGAATCTGGTGATCGGCGGCGTTGGGTTGAACCCTACTCGCACCGCGCTGCTGGATTATCTGGCAGGCTTGGGCGCTGAGATCAAGATTCTGAAGGTAGGCGAGCAGCATGGCGAGCTGGTCGGCGAGATTATGGTGCGAGGCAAGGTGAAGACTCCTGGCTTCATTGCGGGTGCGATGACGGCGTCATTGATCGATGAGATCCCAACGCTGGCGGTGCTTGGGGCTGCTACCGAGGGTCTGGACGTTCGCGATGCATCGGAATTGCGAGTGAAAGAAACCGACCGCATTGCTACGGTTGCGGAGAATTTCAAGCGGGCGGGGATTCAGATTGAAGTCCGCGAAGACGGGTTTACGGTGCCGGGTCATCAGAAGTTCAAGGCATCGCAGTTTGATAGTTTTGGGGATCACCGCATTGCGATGGCATTTGCTGTCGCAAGCCTTGTAGCTGACGGGCCGAGCGAGATCCATCGCTCAGAAGCTGCTAGCGTTAGTTTTCCCGAGTTTTACGCGACACTTCGCCGCATCACCGAATGAAACGAACCCAATGCCGGAACAAATCGGTAATCTCACACTCGCCGGAGTAGTACATGACTTGAACAATGTCTTTGAGACTTTGTTTGAAGCGAACGATATCCTCAAAGATGATCCGAAGTACCTGAAGTTGAGCGCGACGATCAAGCGTTCGTTGAAGCATGGGGCGCGGATTGTGAAGAGCCTTGAGGCGCAAGGCGGTCTGACTGATGCCGGGCGGTTGATCGAGCAGGTGGAGGCATTGTTGATGGATTACCTGATCTCCTCGCGTGGGCCGTCGATTGAGGTGATCCGCAATATCGAAGTCGACCTGCAGATTGCAGGCAACCGCGGTGCCTGGGAGAGAGTGCTGTTGAATCTGTTCCTGAATGCGGCAAGGATGATGCCACAGGGTGGTTCGATTTGGGTGAGTATGCAGACCGTCGCTGATGGCGTTGAGATCCTTGTGCTGGATTCAGGCCCCGGAATTCCATTGAAAGTATTGCCGAGCCTGTTTGAACCCGGCTTTACGACTACGCCCAGGCATAAGGGATTGGGGCTGCATATCGTGCGGACGATTGTGGAAAGTCAGGGAGGGGCCGTTTCAGCCTCGAATCGTGAGGATGTACCGGGCGCGGCGTTTCGAATCCTACTACCCCGGTAAGTTTTGGTAGTCGCTGAGGATTACACCGCACTCTGCGAGGGTTTGTTTGAGGCGAGGGTCGATTAAGGCGCGCAGTTCGCGCTGGCGGCTTTCTTTGAGCCTGGTGGTGGCGGCCATCAGTTCATAGCCCAACTGGGCTGGATGGCACATGAACTCCGTTGTTCCATCTGGCAGATTGCGGATGAGGCCGATCAGGTCTTCGGCGGTATAGTCGCCCGTCCAAGCGAATCCGGCGAAATGGTCTGTCGATTTGGCGTGGCTTCTGGCGAGGACGCTATTGAAGTGGCTGCGCAGGCCGCGCATGGCGATTGCCGCGGCGCGGGTTTTCCATCCAGCTCGCCTCGGGTCGAGGGGAAGATCGAAGGGTTTTCTGATCCAGCGGATACCGTACTTGTCGCTGACCTGAGCGACTGCCTCAAGGATGGAGGGGATCAGGTGAGTGTGTTTATGGGTATCGAGGTGGGTAGGCCGAATGCCTGTTGCGAGAATGCGTTCGACCTGGGCCGAGAACTCGGCCAGCACGTCCCATCGTCCGGCTACATGTTGCTGGATCAATTTGGCGAGAGTGGGAGGCAGTTCCCGTTTGGGCCGGCTGATGCTGGGGCCTTGGACCATCTGGAGGTGGACGCCGATATCGAGGGTGGGGTGCTGGCGCGCCAGTTGGACGGCATCTTCAAATGCGGTGCCGGTGGCCATCAAAGTGGTTGATGTGAGGATGCCTTCAGTGTGGGCTTGAACGATGCCAGCATTCACATCGCGAGTGAAACCGAAGTCATCCGCATTGACGACAAGATATCGCAAGGGCGCTCGCTTAAAAAAGCGCCAGCTTGATGCGGAGGAACTTCTTGGGGTTGGCGCGGAAGTCCTTCATCAGGCCCTTCATTTCGGCAGAAGTGCCATCGAGATTTTCGTAAAGCGAGGGATTGACGAGGAGCTGACCGATGGTGCCTTCTCCGCGATTGACCTTGTCGAGCATCGTATCGACGCGGCCGATGGTAGCGGAAACTTGCTTGGCGAGTGCATCGCTCTTGAGCAATTGTCCGGCGGTGCCCTTGCCTTCGTTCAGGTCGGCGAGCAGCTTGCGCATTTCCGCGATGCTGGAGCGGGTTTCGGTGTATATGGCATCGTCTTTGAGGAGTTTGCCGGCGGTGCCTTGCCCGGCCTGCAAGTCAGCGACGATCTGATCCATGCGGCCCAAGGTTTTGCGCACATCGTTGTAGAGGGTCTCGTCGCTGAGGAGTTTGCCGAGAGTACCTTTGCCCTGATTGAGCGCGGCGGAGAGTCTCTCCACTTCTTTCATGATGTTGATGAACTTGTTGTAGAGCTCTTCGTCGACGAGCAACTTGCCAATTGTGCCTTTGCCGGCTTCAACCTGGCCGACGATGCCTTCGGCTTTAGTGAGGATGTTCTGGAGCACGGCGATAGTTTGCGAAGCCTGTTGCTGGATATCGTCCAGTTCAGGGGTGGAGCCGCTGGGAAGTTCGCCGCCTTTGGCAACCGGCGTTGTGGAAGCACCCTTCTTGATAGCGATCAGCTTGGCTCCCAGGAGATTTTCAGCGCCGATGCTGACTTTGGAATCCATCGGAATGGAAAGGAACATGTTGTCTTGGACATCCAGGGTGACGCGGATGATGCGGTTCGGCTTGTTTTCGCCGGACAACTGGATATCTTCCACCTTGCCAACCAGAACTCCGTTGAGACGGACAGGAGCGTTCTTCAGCAGTCCGCCGCTTGTATCGAGATAGGCATAAATCTTCGAGCGGGATTCGAAGAAGTTACTGGAACTGGTGATGTAAAAGACGAGGGCGGTGAGCAAGGCAAGAGCTGCCATTGCAAGTAAACCTACTCTTAGCTGTGCCCATCCGGTTTTCTTGGAAGTCATGCTGGAAGATGCCCTCGTTCTCCGCCGAGCCCAATTTTGGGCGGAGGCTGATGCAATACAAATTGTGACACATAGGGATCACGGGAGGCTTCAAGCTGCTGCTGCGTGCCCGCGAAGGCGAAGTGTCCCTCGGCCATAACGATGAAGGTGGTGTTGAGATTGGCGTATTGGCCGTAGGGAGCGGCGCGAACCACGTCGTTGCTCGCCTCGTCCCATCGATAGTTGGCGGCCATTGTGCCGTCCTGATAGCGGTGCGTGGCAAGAACCGTGGTGGTCTTGCGCAACTCACGCTGCTTGATGACCAACGACATGATTGTGTAGGCAGTGATCGGGTCCAGGCCTGCGGTGGGGGAATCGTAGAGCGAAAGTTTTGGATTGGTTACGTTGGCGCGGGCGATACCAACGCGGCGGCGCATTCCACCGGAGAGCTCGCTGGGGAATTTATCGAGGGTGTGGCCGAGTTCTACAAACTCAAGAGATTCTTTGACGCGCCCGGCGATTTCGGCTTCGCCAGTGATGAGGCGTTTTTGATTGAGTAAGGGGTAAGCAACATTGTCTTCGACGGAAAGCGAATCGAACAGTCCGCCTTCCTGGAACAGGATGCCTACTTCGCTTCGGATTTCGAAAAGTTCGGTTTCCTTGAGATTGGTGATGTCGTGGCCGAGCAGGCGGATGCGCCCGGAGTTGGGTTGAACCAGTGACATTGCCAATTTGAGCAGGACTGTCTTGCCGCTGCCGGCGGCGCCAAGCAGGATGAAAGTGTCGCCCGGGTAGACTGCCAAGTTGACGTGATCCAGCACAAGTTTGTCGTCATAGCTGAGGCAGACGTCTTCGAAGAGCAGAATCGGCTCGGGCATCAGGTGAGGCTCACGAAAATTTGGGTGACCAACGCGTCAATCACAAAGACCCATACGCTTGAGACTACGACTGCCTTGGTGGTGGACAAGCCTACGCCTTGGGTTCCGCCGGTGGTGCGCATGCCGTAGAAGCAGCCTACAAGCGCGATGACGATCGCAAAAAGGAAGGGCTTGACGAGACCTTGCACCATGTCGTTCAGAGCGAGAATGTCGATCGCGGAACTCCAATACTGGTTGGCCGTGTTTCCGATAATAGTGATCGCGATGAATAGTCCGCCGAGGAGGCCTACGAAATCGGCGATGGCGGTGAGCAGAGGTTGCATGAAGGCGGTGGCTATCAAGCGGGGGACTACAAGCTTTTGAATTGGATCGGTGCCGAGGGCGCGCATGGCATCGATCTGTTCGGTGACTTTCATCGAGCCAAGTTCCGAGGCGATGCCTGAAGCATTGCGGCCTGCAATGAGAAGCGCGGTGAGGACGGGGCCGAGTTCACGGACGATGCTGATGGAGACTACTTGTCCAGTTTGTGAGGTGGCACCATAGGTGGCGAGAGCGCGTGACAATTGAAGAGTCATAACGATGCCGCTGAACGCACCAACCAGCGCAACGATCGGAAGGCTGCCCACGCCGATCGAATCCATTTGCATCAAGATGTCGTTCCAATAGATTGGCCGCTTCGTGACATTCCTGAAGCTGCGTCCGGAGAGGATCAGGAAGTCTTGAAAGGTCTGTACTGGGCTTTTAAGATAGTCGAGCAACCGGCTTGGCCCCTTGAGGTTTGCTTAGCGCTTTGATGCTAGCATACCGTTCGTGAATGGTTTGACAGCGATTGATGGCATCCGGGTGGGACACGCGACTGACCTTGAAGGGATTACAGGATGCACGGTGATCCTATGTGAAGCGGGGGCGACCGCCGGGGTGGACATTCGCGGCGGAGCTAGCGGGACGGCCGAGATCGGCGTGCTCGATCCGATGCACATTACTCCTGTCATTCATGCGCTTGTTCTTAGCGGTGGTAGTGCCTTTGGGCTTGAAGCTTCCAGCGGGGTGAGGAGGTTTCTCGAGCAGCATGATGTGGGGTTTGAGATGAGGTCGGCGCGGGTGCCGATTGTTCCGTCGGCGATCCTGTATGACCTGGGTATTGGCAGTGCGCATGCGAGGCCATCCCGGGAGATGGGTGAGGCGGCTGCGGCGGTTGCGTTTGCGAGCAAGCCTTTCGCGGTGGTGGCGGAGGGCAATGTTGGTGCTGGGACTGGCGCTACGGTGGGAAAGATCAATGGGATGAGTTGTGCGATGAAAGGGGGATTGGGGACGGCGGTTTGGAACTTATCGGGTAAGTTTGCGGGGATTCAGGTGGCGGCGATGGCGGCTGTGAATGCGTTTGGGGATGTGCTCGATGAGAAGGGGAAAATCCTGGCGGGGGCCCGGAAAAGCGCCGGTTCTCGTGAGTTTGCCAACACGGCTAAGTTGATGCTGGATGGGTCTGAGGCGAAGTTCGACGGGGGCAACACCACGCTTGCCGTGGTAGTGACCAATGCGAAGCTGTCGAAGGTGGAGGCGACCAAGTTGGCGCAATTGGCGCAGGCGGGGGTGATTCGAGCAATTTCGCCTGTGCATACGACGCGGGATGGAGATACGATTTTCGCGATGTCGACGGGGGCAAAACCGGCGGTGGATATCAATGCGTTAGGGGTGGCGGCGGCGGAGGTGTTGGCAGAGGCTGTGCGGCGGGCGGTGAGAAAGGCCAAGACGCTGGGGGGCGTGGTGGGGCTTTAGGCCAGTGCGTATCGACTGCGCACCAAAACTAGAGGCAATGAATGCAATACATATCGCTTATCTGCACCAAGTGGACAAATCCGATTATGGTGTGAGCTTTCCAGACTTTCCGGGCTGCATCACCGCAGGGAAGTCGCGGGATGAAGCGCGGCGATTGGCAGTCGAAGCTCTCTCGCTGCATGTTCGAGGGATGGTCGAGGATGGCGAGGCAATGCCTGAGCCCTCATTGTTGAGCGAGCTCGCTGCTGATCTGGCAATGCAGGGGGCCGTCGCTTTGCATGTTCAATTGGAAACACCGGAGCGGACTGTGAGGATTACAGGTCGCAAGAGGGCTTGCTGAATAGCCGCACAGCAGTCAGACGGATTTAATGACTTTCGCAGTGGTTGTGAGTTGGCCCAGGTGGCGCTGGGTGTGTTCGGCGATATGGGCGAGCAATGTTCCGAGGGGTACGGGGATTTTGTTTCGGCCAATTTCCCGGGTTTGCATGAAGTCGTCTGCATTGAGGGCGGCGAGGCGGAGACGAGCTTGTTTGTAGCGCTGCTCGAGGATCACGATCAGGGAAAGCAGAGGGAGCTTTTCGGTTAGTTCCTGCTTGAGGATGGCAAGTTGGAGTTCGGTGAGTTGCCCGCCTTCGGCATAGGAAAGGAGGCGATCGACTGATTCGGCAATGTGGCGGATATGGAAGCCGATGGGAGTAAGGCCGTGGGGCCGCTGCCAGATCTGTTCGTCGGTCAGGCCCTTGGCGATCGCGACGACGTCTTCCTCGACTTGGTCAAGACAGCAGAGAATGAGGTGGCGGAGTGGGTCGGTGGTTACCGGGAGATTTCTAAGCCAAACTTCAGCCATTGGTGTTTCGTTCGATTACTTCAGGATCGAAGGCGGGAATTGCGATGCCTTTGACGCATCGCCGTTTCGCAAGTTGGACTGATTCAGTGTACGGTCGACGTTGAGCGGAATGTACATGCCGCCGGTTGCATCGAGAATCGAGAAGAGTTTCTTGTTCAAGTCGAGGGCGATCTGTTTGTGCTGTGGCGAGTCGATCAGATTCTGCATCTCGAGCGGGTCGCTCTGGAGATCGTACAGCTCATCGAGATCCCAGAGGCCTTGGTAGCGAATGTACTTGTATCGGTCGCTGCGAAGGGCGTGGACCGTTGGCGTTTGCGGGAAGGCGCGTTCCCAGTAGTATTCGTAGAGTAGGCCGTCACGCCACTCGGTTTTCTTGCCTTGGGCCAGGCCGAGGAAGCTCTTTCCCTGCATCTGAGCCGCGGCATTGAGCCCTGCGGCTTCGAGACAGGTTGGAGCGATGTCGATATTGGCAACGACTTCGTTTAGCTTCTTGCCGCGCCCGAACAGCTCCGGACATTGGAGCAGCATCGGAACGCGCATGGATTCTTCATATGCGGTTCGCTTGTCGATCAAGCCGTGTTCGCCGAAAGCGAAGCCGTTATCGCCCATGTAGATCACGAGTGTCGAATCGAGCTGGTTGCGGCTTCTCAGGGCGTCCATGACACGACCCACGCTGTCGTCTACGGAACACAGTGTTTCGGCATAGCGCTTGTAATAATCGGCGATGTCGAGTTTGGAATGGTAGGGATATTCGACGCCGTGCCAGGAGTTGCGCTGGTTCTGCACCCACATGGGAAGGCGCTGGTCCGATTTGGCTGGCGCGTAGGATTTGGGGTACTCGAATTTGGCATTGGCGAACTTGCCCTTGTGGCGAGCGGCGGGTTCGAACTCCGAGTGAGTTGCCTTGTGAGAGAGGTACATAAAGTACGGGCGATTGGGATCTGTTTTGCCCAGCCAGTCGAGCGCGTAATCTGTCAGTTCGTCTGTGATGTAGCCCTTTTGCGGTACCTTCTTGCCGTCGATATTCAAGCCGTTTCGCGTGGGTGAATAAGTACCCTGGCCTCGAAAGCTGACCCAGCGGTCGAAACCTGGTTGAGGATCGTCGCCTTCGCCTCCCATGTGCCACTTGCCGAAGAAACCAGTCTGATAATTGGCCTGCTTCTGGAGGAGTTGGGGGAAGTAGGTGGTCCCGGCAGGGATCGGATTACTGTTATCGACTACACGGTGCTTGTGGGCGTACTGGCCGGTGAGGATCGATGCCCGCGACGGGGAGCAGAGCGCGGTAGTGACGAATGCGTTCGGCGCATGGATGCCATTGCGGGCCATGGCATCCATGTGCGGTGTCTCAAGAAAGCTCTGGCCCTTGAGGAAGCCCATCGCGTCGTAGCGATGGTCATCGGTGAGCATGAAGATGATGTTGCGCGGACGCTGCTGTTGGGCTGCGACCGCCATGGCTGAACCGGCAATGAATCCGCGGCGTGTCATTAGAGCGGCAGAATCTCTTCGCGAACCGGATCGAAGCGCAGACGGCGCTTCTGGAGGTAGGCGATATTGCCGAGGTGGCTGGCTTGTGCGGAACGGTGGCCGATCTGGACGTCGCCATTGGGCAACTTGCGGGAGCGGCAGCAGTCGAGGAAGTCTGCTACGTGCTCGATGGTCTGATCGCGTTCGGACTTGACGACGATGGGTTGGGCGTTCCGTTCATTCGGCCAGAATTCGTACTTGCTGCGATCAATCCAGAGCCGGCCTTCGGTGCCACACATTTCGACGGCTGCGCCCCTGACGCCGGGGGCAAGGGTGGCCTCGAAGGTAGCTGTCCATTCCTTGGGATATTCGAGCAGGACATGGATCGTGTCGGGAGCGGTGCGGCCGTCCTTGTAGTGGTAAACGCCACCGGCGGCGACGGCAGAAATCGGGTCGTCCTGATTCATAAACATGTGAACGACATCGATCCAGTGGGTGAAGAGGTCGGTGACCTGACCGCCACCGAAATCGAGGTAGGCGCGGAAGTTGAAGTACTGCTGGGGATCGTAGTCGCGCCACTTGAGCGGGCCGAGGAAACGGGCCCAATCGAGGTTGCTGGGCTTCTGCTGTAGAACCGGTGGGGCCTTACGCAAGTGGTAGGTGTTGCCATGCCACCAGGTCCGGGCGAGGGTGATTTTTCCGAGCTTGCCGGTGTCGAAGTACTCCTTCTTGGCCTGCAGGTAGTGACTGCCGGAGCGTTGCTGCATGCCGACCTGGCAGATACGGTTGTTCACGCGGGCGGCCTTGACGATGCGCGGGCCTTCCTCGATGGTGAGAGTGAGTGGCTTTTCGACATAGACGTCTTTGCCTGCGTTCAGGGCGTCGATGGTGCAGCCGGCATGCCAGTGGTCGGGCGTCGAGATCAGGACGGCGTCGACGTTCTTCTGCTCAAGCAACTTGCGATGGTCGGCGTAGCCTTTGGAACTTGGATAAGTGCTCACAGCCTTGTCGAGCTTGTCGCCCCAGATTTCGGCGATGGCGGTAACGTCAACCTGCCTGGTGTCGTTGAAGGTTTTGCAGACGTAGGTGCCGCGGTCGCCGGCCCCGATCCATCCCAGATTGATTCTTTCGTTTGCGCCCATGATCCTGGAATAGGAAGCGGCGGTAAAGGCGGCAGCAGCATGGCCACCAAGACGGAGCAAGTCTCTTCGAGAAGAATGCATGCGGGGATTCTATCATTTGACGGGATGGGCACTTGCTAGGATGAGTCTAAGCGCGTGGAATTCAACAAAGACAATAGTTTTCAAGTGATTGGGGCTGGGCTGGCGGGAAGCGAAGCGGCCTGGCAGCTTGCCCGGCAGGGCCATCAGGTGACGCTGTACGAGATGCGTCCGGCCACTACAACTCCCGCACACAAGACTGCGGAAATGGCCGAGCTGGTTTGCAGCAATTCACTCAAGAGTGAGAGCGCGAACACGGCTCCGTGGCTTTTGAAAGAAGAGTTGCGCCGTGGTGGAAGTTTGCTGCTTGAGATTGCGAGCCAAACGCGCGTTCCCGCTGGCCATGCACTGACTGTGGATCGGGTGGAATTTGCGAAGGAAGTCTCGCGGCGGATTGAAGCAGAGCCAAATATCACGGTTGTGCGTGAGGAACTGAAGGCGATTCCATCGCAGGGGAAGGTGATCGTTGCGAGCGGACCCTTGACCAGCGATGCGCTGGCGGCGGATATTGCGCAACTGACCGGATCTACGAGGCTCTATTTCTACGACAGCATCAGCCCGATTGTGGAAGCGGATTCCATCGACACGACCATCGCTTTTGCTGGTTCACGGTGGGGCAAGAGCATCGACGGCACTGATGACTACCTCAACTGCCCTATGAACAAGGAAGAGTACGAGCGGTTCCTGGATGCGCTGCTGGGTGGGGAAAGTGTGCCCGTGCATATCGCCGAGGACAATCCGAACACCCCGTTTTTTGAAGCTTGTCTGCCGGTGGAGGAATTGGCGAGGCGGGGGCGCGAGACATTGCGTTTTGGGCCGATGAAGCCCACGGGGCTCGATGATCCGCGAACCGGACGCTGGGCATATGCGATTGTGCAATTGCGCAAGGAGAACTGCCGCAGCGATAGCTACAACCTGGTTGGCTTCCAGAATCATTTGCGCTTTGGGGAACAGCAACGAATCTTCAGAATGATTCCGGGGCTTGAGAAGGCGGAATTTCTGCGTTATGGCCAGATACACCGCAATACCTACATCAACGGGCCGGAGCTGTTGAATCCCACTTTGAACCTGAAGGCCGATCCGCGCATCTATTTTGCGGGGCAGATCTCAGGGGTAGAAGGTTACGTGGAAAGCATCGCGACAGGCTATGCGGCGGCCCAGTTTGCGGGCGTTCCTAATGCGAAGGCGTTTCCGCGCGAGACGGCAATCGGGAGCCTTTGCGCGTACATTTCAGGAGCGGACCCAAAGCATTATCAACCCGCGAACATCACTTTCGATTTGTTACCCAAATTGGACGAAGAGACCGCAAGGAAACTTCGCAAGGACAAGAAAGCCAGGCATGCCGAGGTGTGTCGCCGGGCGCTGGAAAAACTCGATGAGCATTTCAGCGTCGCCGTCTGAACGGTTTCAACGATTCGGCGACGGTCCTTTGAAGGAGGCGATCACTGGCTTTCTCGAAGACCGGGCGCGACTCTCAGCCAGCACTCACACGCTGCGAAATTATGCCATCGATCTGGAACAGTTTCTGGACTTCTTTACTCCGGCAACGGCCGTGAGTCAGTTGGGCGTGAACGAGATGCGGGAATGGATGGCTGGACTCTACGACCGCAAACTGACAGCAGTTTCAATTCGCCGCAAGGTCAGTTCGGTGCGGAGTTTTTTCCACTACTGCCGCCAGAGGAACTTGTGCGAGAAGAATTCGGCGAAGTACCTGAGGCTGCCGAAGACTCCCAAGAAGGTCCCCGCGGTGCTGGATGCCGAAGCCGTGAATTTCCTAGTCGACAACATAGGGAAGGCAGAGTTGAAGCGGCCATTTCCCAAGCGGGATCGGGCGATTTTCGAAGTGCTGTACGGGTGCGGCTTGCGTGTGAGCGAGTTGGTTGGTTTGAGCCTCAAGGATCTGGATCTCGAGGAGCGCTGGTTGCGGGTGATGGGGAAGGGGAGCAAGGAGCGGATGGCGCCGATCGGGCATTCAGCGCTTGATGCCCTGAAGACCTATCTGGCAGAACGCAAGGCAGAAGCGGGAGAGCAAGCGGTATTCCTGAACTACAAGGGCACACGCATTTCGTCGAGGGCCGTGCATCAGATCACCAAGTTCTACGCGCTGATGCTGCTTGGGGACCCGAGCGTGCATCCCCATGAGTTCCGGCACAGTTTCGCGACCCATCTGCTCAACGCCGGGGCTGATCTGAGGGCGATTCAGGAACTGTTGGGGCACTCTAGTCTATCGACGACGCAGATCTACACCAAGGTGGCCATCGAAGACCTGGAACGCGTCTATCAGCAATCTCATCCGAAGGCTTGAGGCGGAATCGCGATCTTTACCTTGCGCTTACAAAATTCCTGATCCTGCAAACATTCGGGAAACACGCATCATCCAGACTGAACCACATAGAGGTTTATGATGCGAATCCTGAAATTGAATTTGATGGTTCTCGGCGCGTTGACGCTGGTAAACGGACAACCGCCCGGCGGCGGGCAAGGAGATGGAATCTGGCGGCGGAATGCCCATTTTGGAGAGATTCAGACGCTGGATGCATGTGCCGGCCATCAGCCTGGTTCCGGCGATTATCACTATCACGCCAATCCAATCTGCTTGCGCTACGAAGCTGGCGACAATGTGGAGCTGGTGCGCAACAAACGAACGGGATCTGTCTATCGGGAGAAATCCGCACCCTGGAAGCATTCCCCGATCCTTGGTTGGGCGTGGGATGGCTATCCAATTTATGGGCCTTACGGGTATGCGGATGCCAGGAGCGCCGCCAGCGCGATCCGGCGAGTGAAGTCGGGCTTTCGCCTGCGAAATATCACTGCCCGCACATCCATTCCAGACTGGACTCTGCCGAACCACGCAGGCGTGAATGCGCAATTGACGACAACACAGTACGGGCCGGCGATCAACGACCTTTTCCCACTGGGACGTTATGTTGAAGACTATGAGTTTGTGACCGGGCCAGGCGATCTGGATGTGTACAACGGCCGCTTCGCGGTGACGCCTGAGTATCCTCAGGGGACCTATGCCTACTACGTGACGATTGATGACAGTGGGCATCCGGCCTTCCCCTATCTCATATCCGGTCAACTCTACGGGACGGCCAGCGGCGGGCGGGCGCAAACGGTTCCGACCACCGCAGAGCCGTTTTTTGAGAATGGACGCATTGTCGCCACGAGCCAAACCTCACCCTCGCTGACCGCGTGGCTGACGAAATATTCCACTCAGAATGCTCAGGTGGTGAGCAGCTTCAACCCGGCTGGTGGCCCGAAGACGACCTGGCCGAGTGACAACCAGTGGAATACGCGCACCTCTGGCGGTACGGCAGCACCTCTGCTGACGGGGCCGCAAAGGATACGGTTTACGGAAACAGCTGTCTATGTGAACAGTCCAGGTACCGCGACTCACACGATGGGCCCGTGGTTTGACCCGCTGATGACGGGTGGGGATTTCGTGAATTATCCAAGCAATCAGAACTTCCAGATGATGCTGCCGCGGAGCCCTGTGGAGGCAGCTACCAAGTCCGCGGCAGGAATGGGGCCGCAGGGCTTGTGGATCAACGGCACTTCGCTGTTCAGTTTTCTGGATGGCGCCAGCTACAGCAATACCCGCGGCACGGATGGGGGCGGCGGCGCGGTAGCAGGGACGATGCAACCTGTTTCGATGTTCTCGTGGGAGCGCGGGCCGGTGGCGCCTGGGGCTTTGCTGATCGGATATTCGCTTTTCGGCGCCAAACTGGCCGACCGGACGGAAACCGCATCTGGTAGTTGGCCCACTTCTCTGGGTGGCGCAACGGTGACGGTAAGGGATTCGGCTGGCGCCACATTTCAGTGCGAGTTGCTCTATGCGTCGAGCACGCAGTTGTACTTCCGAATCCCAGACACGGTGAGTCCCGGGAATGCGACATTAACCGTCGCAGCCGGCACCAATACTTACACCTCCAACGTCAACATTCAGAGTGCGTATCCGCATTTGGCTATCGCCAATGCTGACGATGTCGCAAATGCGAACGTCATTCACGTCCGTGGTACACAGCAAACGTTCGAATCCTCAGTGGATCCTTTCTCGCTGGATGGTGACGCTGAAACGTATCTGGTGCTCTACGGCAGCGGACGAGGCAAGGAGTCATCGGCTAGCGCCACGATTGGTGGGGTTGCAGCGGATGTGACTTATGCAGGCGCATATTCAGCGGCGCCGGGAGTAGATCAATACAATGTGCGCATTCCAAAATCACTTGCTGGAAAGGGTGAGTTGGATGTTGTGATTACTCTGGCAGGGCGTGCGTCGAATGCCGTGCGCATCACGATTCGATAGGCAGGTCTGACATGACGCACAATCCCGGTTTTTGGACGCTATGCATTCTCGCTTCAAAGGCGCTTGGTGAGGAGAATCCGATTGTTCGCGCCTGGATGGTGAACCCGGCAGCTCAAGCAGCACACCGGGCAGTACTGCCGGGAGTCCACAGTGTCGCGAGCGATGGATCACATGTCACGGTGCGTTCGGCCGGGTTGACACTGAATCCGCTGGGGATGCTGGAGGCGAATGAGTATGATCCGCCAGCGGGTTTGAGGCGGCTTGAGTTCAGGATGCCGTTGCAGCCGGCGCCCGCTGAGAAGCGGACTCCGATTCCGCAGGGAATCGTTGGCGCGCTGGTGAACGGGATGCCACTCTACAACGCCGCCTCGCCCGGTTCTTGCCGCGATCAAAACTTGTGGCATTACGATGCGGTGGCAAGAGATGGACGCAATTCCAGTTTATTAAGCGCACTCTTGCAGAATGGCCAAACTCATTCGCCGATCCTCGGCTATGCGCTGGATGGATTTCCGATTTATGGGCCTTACGGCAGGGCGGACGACGGGCGGATTCGAGCAATGCGTTCGAGTTATCGATTGCGGGTTGGCGCTCAACGCCTGAGTTGGCCTGACGGTACGGTGTTAGCGGCTGGGCAGGCTGGACCGATCGTCGATTCGAAGGCACCGGCCGGAATGTTCATCGAGGACTATGAATATGTTTCCGGCAGCGGGGACCTGGATGAATCGAATGCCCGGTTTGCGGCGACTCCTGAGTATCCGCAAGGCACTTGGGCTTACTTCTTGTCTACGGATGAGGCAGCGCTGATGGTCTACCCATATGCGGTTGGACCCACGTTTCGTGGGGTTGTCCAGACGGCGTCCGCGTCAACAGGCAGACCTGAAGCAGGAAGGCCCTTCCGGCTGTATCTGGACCCCCGATCGAAGCAGGGAGCTCAACCGCGCTATCTGGAGAAGCTGCATGAGCAACCGTTGCACCTGCTGATCGCCTCAGAAGATCTAAGCGAGTACGCACATGTACACCCCAGGCCAGCACTTGGCGGCGGATTCGAGATTACGCACACTTTTCCTTTTGGCGGCAGGTATCACGTCTATGCTGACTACTCCCTCCCCGGAGAGGGCGGGCGCGTGGGCTACCAAGTGATCGACGTTGCGGGAATTCGAAAGCCGCCAGTGCCTTTGAAGGCGGATACGACCTCTGCGAGCCGGGTGGTTGGAGGCATTCGCTTCACGCTGGTTGCGGAGACCTCGTTGACCACGGGGGCGGATATGGGGTTCACGGTAAAGCTTGAAAACGCAAACACAGGACAGCCCATCGCGGACCTGGAACCGTACCTGGGAGCATGGGCGCATTTCGTTTTGATGAGCGCGGACGGTTTGGATTTCATTCACGCTCATCCTGTTGACCATGCGGCAGCTCACGACCACAACGAGGTAAGCGGACCGAACCCGGAGCTATTGCGAACCGTTACCGGGTTCAAAAGGCCGGGGCTATACAAACTCTGGGTGCAAGTGCAGAGGCAGGGCGAGGTATTGACGGCGCCGTTTGTGCTCCGGATCGATGAGAAGACCAGGGAGCTGTCGGGTGCAACGATCCCCGATGGCGCCACGAAGATCCTGGTCACAAGCAAAGGATATGAACCGTCGGATATCGAGATGACAGAGGGTCAGACGGTGAGGCTCGCATTCCTCAGAACGGATGCTCAAAACTGTGGGGGCACAATCGTGATTCCAGACTTGAAGATCTCGCGAAAACTGGAGGTGGGCAAGGTGGAACTGATCGAATTTGTAGCCAAAGAGGAGGGGAGGCTGGCGCTGACTTGCGGGATGGGGATGTATCGGGGCAGCCTGGTGATAAAACGGCGCTGATGTCCGCTTTGTCCCTGCTACAAAAAATAATATTCAAAAGGAACTTAACACTCGACGTTCTCGTTCGTCATATCAACAGAGAGAGACGGAGAGCGCTTCTGGATTCGAAATTCCCCTTGTTTAACTAGGATTCAGAAGCGCTCTCCCGATATTCACCAAACACGTTTCTTAGAGTGTCCGAAATTTCTCCTACCGTTGCATAGGCGCGTGCGCAATCCAGGATGCGCGGCATTAAATTCGTTCCATCCACCGCGGCTTGCCGCAATCCCTCAAGACTCTTTTTCCAGGCTGCTGCATCGCGCGTAGACCGCAGCGTCATCAGCCGATCTACCTGCGCCGCTTCCACTTCGGGGCGGATCTGAAAGACTGGCGTCGCATCCAACCCATCGGTTTGGAATTTGTTCATCCCAACTACAACAGCTCTGCCGTTTTCAATCGCCTTCTGGTATTGATAAGCGGCATTATGGATCTCTCCCTGGATGTAACCGCTCTCGATCGCTGCGATGGTTCCGCCCATAGCATCGATGCGGGCGATTATTTCTGAGGCTTCTTCTTCGAGTCTGTCTGTGAGCGCTTCGACATGGTAGGAGCCGCCCATGGGGTCAGGTTCGCTGGTCACCCCCGTTTCGTATGCGATCACCTGTTGTGTCCGAAGGGCGATGCGCGCTGCATCCGCCGTCGGGAGCCCGAGCGCTTCATCCATCCCATTGGTATGTAGGCTCTGCGTGCCGCCCATGACTGCGGCCAGCGCCTGCAGGGCGACGCGAACGACGTTGACGTCGGGCTGTTGAGCAGTAAGCGTTGAGCCGGCGGTTTGCGTATGGAAACGCAGCATCATCGAGCGAGGGTCTTTGGCATGAAAGCGGTCTTTCATCAGGCGGGCATAGAGGCGGCGGGCAGCACGAAATTTTGCAATTTCTTCAAAGAAGTCGTTGTGGGCATTGAAGAAGAAACTGAGCCGGGGCGCGAAGGTGTCAACCGCGAGTCCAGCTTTGATAGCCGCCTCAATGTAGGCGATCGCGTCGGCCAGAGTAAAAGCGATTTCCTGCGCCGCTGTCGAGCCGGCTTCGCGGATGTGATAGCCGCTGATGGAAATCGTGTTCCACTCGGGAAGTTCCTGATTTGCCCAGGCGAAGATGTCGGTTATGATTCGCATGGCTGGGCGGACCGGATAGATGTAGGTGCCGCGGGCTGTGTATTCCTTGAGGATGTCGTTCTGGATCGTGCCGCCGAGCTTCTTCAGATCCGCTCCCTGCTTCTCCGCTACAAGGACGTAGAAAGCCAGCAAGGTCGCTGCGGTCGAATTGATGGTCATCGACGTGGTGATCTTTTCGAGCGAGATGCCCTCAAAGAGGCGTTCCATGTCAGGGAGCGAACAGACGGAAACTCCGACGCGGCCGACTTCGCCGGCGGCAAGCGGATGGTCTGGATCCATGCCCATTTGGGTGGGCAGATCGAACGCTACGGAAAGGCCGGTAGTGCCCTGACCGAGGAGGTAGCGGTAGCGCTGATTGGATTCCTCTGCTGACCCAAAACCGGCGTACTGCCGCATGGTCCAAAGGCGAGTGCGATACATCTCGGGGTAGATACCCCTGGTAAATGGGTATTCCCCAGCCTTCATGGCTAAGACTTTCCGATCTTTCGCGCCTTGAAGAAACTTTGAAAACCGTAGTAGGCCATGACCAGAAAAGCGAAGCCCATGAGCACCAGACGACCGAGGCTGTCGCTATCGCCGTTGAAGGTGTAGATTCCGCGGACCAAGCTGCCCAGGATGACGATGGCGAAGACAGCAAAGAAAAAACCGATCAGCTCGTTCCACAAAATGTGGAGTGGCCTGATCACACCTGGCATAAAGGCCTGTAAAAACCGTTTCATAAACCCGCAGTTTCATGCTAACAAAGCCAGGCACGGTCGATGAGTTGTGAATGGTATTCTGTGGGTGGGAAGACGCATGGACGAGAACCTGAAAGATTTAATGCAAGAGCTCGGCAATGCAATTAATGAGTCCCTGTCGGACTCGGAACGTATTGCGGCAGCCATCGGCGATATCAAACGCGCCGGCTACGACGTCTTCCTTGTACTGGAAGCAACGATTGGCTTCAACAAGCGTGAAGAAGAAACTGACAGTCACCCCGAGATTCCAAACGATTTCGAGGCGACCGGCAAGATCAGTTGGAATAACCAGGACACGAAGTTCCTGAAGGCCTTGAAGATTTCGCTTGAAGAAGATCCGCGCTAGCTGCGATCTTTCTCCCCGGCGGATGCAATCAAACACAGAAGAAGACGATCGAGCCTGCAATGGGCAGCAGTTTGGCTGGGCTAGAGGAGTTCGCCATAGACTTCGGCTGTAAGTTGAGCGCTGCGTTGCCAGGTGAACTGACTTGCCCTCGAGAGACCTCGCTCGATCCATTGCAGGCGGCGGGTGGGATCGGTCAGTCGGTTTAGCGCAGCGCCGATGGCTTGAGTGTCCAAGGGATCAATCAACAGCGCTGCATCGCCAGCTACCTCAGGAAGCGCCGAAGTATTGGAAGTAACCACAGGCACGCCGTGTGCCATGGCTTCCAGCACCGGTATCCCAAAACCCTCATCCAGACTTGGAAATGCAAAGATGGCCGCTCGCTGGTAAAGACGATTGAGTTCCTGGTCGCTCACATATCCGAGCACTTTTACATTCGCAGGGAGATCCGAGAGCATCTCCTCAGATTCGAAGCCCGCGCTGCCGGCAATCCAAAGCTGCCATTCGGATGGCATGGTCCGGAAGGCATCGATGAGGCGCTTCGTGTTTTTGCGCTTCTGCACCGCGCCAACGGTAAGCACGATCTTCTCGCGATCTTCGACGGGATTCACGCATTCCGGAAGCACCACTCCGTGCGGAATCACGCGGATTCGATCTTGCGGGTAGTTTAGGTATTCCACCACCTGGCTGGCGGTGAAACTGGACACGGCGATGATTCTGTCGCTGCGGTTGGCCGCTTCGCGGGCCTGTGCGGCGAACCGGTCGCGGAAGCCCGAAGTGGAGTACTCACCACTAAGGACAAACAAGTCGTGGAATGTGCTGACCATTTTCGCCGTGCCTGCCCGAGGCAGCCGTTGATTCAATCCATGAAAGGCATCGACTCGACTTGGCGCGCTGTCCCACAACAGATGCTTCGGCCAGGGAGCGCGCACCCAGCGATGCGGGCGGTAGTAGCGACGCAGCCGGGGCCCGGGAAACAGTTGCGCAAGGCCATCCAGCAAGTGCAGCGAGTACTTGCCCACTCCGCTCAACTGTTTGCCAACAGAGTAGGTGGCATCCACTCCGATTACTGAATCAACGTTTGGGCCTCTGTCTCGCACGGGTGCTCGAAGGGCCTATTCTCCCACAGCCCTTCTTCCACCTGATCCAGCAGAACGTCAAGTTGCCAGGAGCTTTCCTCGCCAAGTTCCACTGCGGCGATCTGTACCTGGATTTCGACTGGAGTTCCGCGCGAGCCTGCCTTTGCGGCTATGTCTTTCGCGAGAGTGCGCAAGGCTGCATTCAGGTTGATGGCACACCGGTCAGGGCTGAGCATGGCGAAGCGGCCCCCTCCGAAGTAGGCTACGAGGTCGACATCACTGGCGAACTCCCGCAGCATTTCGCCCAGCTCCACCAGCAGCCATTCTTCTTCGTGTCTCCCCCCGAGTTCAGCCACCGCCGGAAGATTGGTGACCTGAAAGAAGGCGCAAGAGGCGGCTGGCATCGAAACGCCACGGCGCCGCAAGAGTCGGCAGTAGGGTTCACCCAGTTGCAGGAAGCCTGTGAAATTCAGCAGGCCAGTCAGCTCATCGCGAATGCTCATCCGGCGCAGGCCGCTCGAGATGCGGTTGCGTTCGATGGCGCAGCGGATGGATCTGCCGAGGGGAGTGCAATCCACTTCGTGCTTGACCAGCACATCCTGAGCGCCCGCCTGCATGAGACGCACCGTCAATCCAGGATCATCGCTGCCAAGCATGACGATGATTGGGGTCTGAGGCGCGGCTGCTTTCAGCCTTTGAAAGGTTGCGATGCCCGAGCTATCTGGAATCCAAAGGTCGGCGAGTATGGCATCGAAGCTGATGTCCGCAAGCAGCAGCAGGCTTTCTTCGATGGATTCGGCATCGCAGAGTTCAAAGGGGCTCAACCAGGTGTTGCCGTTTTGCAACTCTTCGAGCTCACCGAGCGCTTCACGCAGAAAACCAGCGTCCGCGAGATTATCTTCGAGCAATAGAATTCGGGTAAACTTCTTGCGCATTCTCGAGGAGAAAGTGCGGCGAAGCCCCCTTTATTCTCAAGCTTCTTCGCCGAGCTCGTATTCCTTGAGCTTGCGGTAAAGCGTGGTGCGGCCGATGCCCAGCAAAGAGGCTGCAGTGAGGCGATCGCCCTTGGTGTATTCGAGCGCACGCATGATTGCCTGACGCTCGAGCTCCGCCAAGGGAACCACGGGAACGGGGGCCAGCGCAGGCGCTGTGCCTGCACCGTTCGAGTAGCCAAAGGTCTGCGGGAAGTTAGAGGGAGGCGCCTCGACAAAGGCTGCGGGCGGCATGTAAGTAGAAACACTAGACGGTGCTGGCGGACGGCGGTATATCGCGTTCAATACGCTGGAGGGAAGATCTTGCCGATGGAAGGCTGGTCCTGAATTGACGGCGAGCATGTGCTGGATGCAGTTCTCAAGTTCTCTTACGTTACCGGGCCACTCATAGTTCAGCATTGCTTCGAGCACCTCGGGTTCCATGCTCTGCAGCCGACCGTAGCGCCGGAGGAAATGAGCGATCAGATGAGGTACGTCTTCTCGCCGGTCTTTGAGCGGAGTCAATCTTAAAGTCACTACATTGAGGCGGTAGTAAAGGTCGCGGCGAAAGTTGCCTTTTTCGACTTCCTTGGCGAGGTCGCGATTGGTGGCAGCGATTACCCGAAAATCAGCGCGCTTCTGAGACAGGCCGCCTACGGGCCTGAACTCCTTCTCCTGGAGCACTCTCAGCAGTTTGGCCTGCAGTTCAAGTGGAAGCTCTCCGATCTCATCGAGGAACGCGGTGCCGCCATTGGCCATCTCGATCAGCCCGACCTTCGAATTGTTAGCCCCCGTGAAAGCACCTTTTACATAGCCGAAGAGCTCGCTCTCCATCAATGGGCCCACCATGGAGGAGCAATCGATCGTGACGAAAGGCCCATCGTTGAGGACGTGATGAATCGATCGAGCCACGACCTCTTTACCTGTACCGGTTTCACCCAACACCAATACCGGCCAGCGACAGCGGCCCAACTTGTCAATCAAACGCTGCAATTGCAGCATCCGCGGCGACTGGCCGATTAGAACTTTGAGATTTTCCTCGATGGATGGACGCATGTGGACTACACCTTTGGGGTAGTGGATTGAAGCTGTCAAAATTCTTCAGAATTCTTGCTCGAGGACTTCATAATTGTCGGGCAGTCCTTCTAGGGTACATGACGAGTCACAAATCCGGAATGACCTTGTAGTCGCAGTTTGCGAGCTAGCTCATCCGCTTGCTCGCGCGTGCCTTCGCCAACGATCACGCGGTACAACACAGGCTTCCCTTCGCGTTCGGCAATCTTCGCCTTGCCGAATTGAGTCTCCATAGAATCCCGGAACTTCTCCGCGCGGACTCTATCTTCCCAGGCCGCTACCTGGACACCGTACTGCTCTGCTACTTCACCCTCTGGCGGCTTGATCACCGTGAGCTTCACTTTGGCAATCCCTGGGCCAATCAAGGCAATCTCTTCAGCAGCCTTGCGAGACAGATCAATGATCCTGTCGCCGACGAAGGGTCCGCGATCGGTGATCCTCACCTTGGTGCTCTTGCTGTTGGTTTCGTTCTCTACTCTTAACCATGTGCCGAAGGGCATCGTTCTATGAGCAGCGGTCATTTGGTTCATGTCATAGACTTCGCCATTGGCGGCTCGGCGGCCATGATAAGGCTCACCATACCAACTTGCAATGCCACGCTCTACCTCACCAATGCTTACCGGCTTGACGCTTTGTCGAGGCGACTGTGGTGTCTTCGATGCCTGTTGTTTGCGTCCGCATGATGCAGTCATCAAGAGCGCTGCGGCAACAACAACAAGGCTTCGAAGCGTGAGGTGAGGTGTCATTGAGCTCAAAAACAATTTTACTGCTAAATGTTTTTATGCAACATGATGCCGCAAGCAATTGGTCAGAAGCATTTTTCTCTTGACATTAATAGCGAAAGACTTTATATCTGAAGCACTGAGTCCTCCACGGGGGACTCAAATTGATGTTAGGGAGAATGATCCGAATGAAGAATGCAACGAAGGCAGCAAAGGCTCCGGCCAAGAAGGCTGCTCCGGCTAAGAAGGCCGCTCCGGCAAAGAAGGCCGCTCCGGCCAAGAAGGCTGCTCCGGCCAAGAAAGCTGCTCCTGCAAAGAAGGCAGCCCCGGCCAAGAAGGCCGCTCCGGCAAAGAAGAAGTAGTCTTTTGGCAGCGCTCTTTAGAGCGTCAGCATTTACTTATCAACCAAACGGCCCCGAGCAATCGGGGCCTTATTTTTTGTCCAGCACCAACACTTCGAAGCTTTCACCCATCCCAAATAAAAGCGCCTTCAATTGCATATCGCCCAATAAATTCAAGCCTTCCAGCACATCGGGGCCAAGGCCCATCACAGAGGATCGCAAGCTCTCCATGCTTCGCACCGTCCATCCAACAGCTTGTGCTTCGTCGATCAACGAGTCCCAGTTGACGTGCGCCGTGATGTCGCGCGAACCGGGCGAGGCAAGCACGTCTTCGCTGGCCACATGCCGGCGATAGCTCATCAGTGAGCCATTTGGAAAACGCGGTCGATCTCCGCTTCGATACCCATAGTCGATGAGAATGTAGCTGCCCTCCTGAATCGAAGCGTAGGCTTCCTCGAGATGACGCATCACGCCGTGCCGCACCTCAAGTGTTCCTTCGCGAGGTGGATGAGGATGCCACACAAACCTGTCGCCATCGAAGGCCACGCGCAAAAGTTTGTCGTGTTCGTCGATTAGATCAACAGGCATCGCATCGATCAATTCGTTCGAAAACAAAATGCTGCGATTTGTTTGGGGCAGTGGCGAGCCCTGCTCGATTGCCCGGTAGACATCACTGGTAAAACTCTCACTCAGCTCTCCACGGCCGGCGCCGATGTCGATGAAATGATCGAAGCCCGGCAAGAGAACTGAGGCCAGTGTTGCCACGTAAGCGCCAAAGACCGGCTGCAGTTGCGAAGCCGTATAGAAGTCGCCCTGCCTGCCGAAGGGGTCGCCGCGGTAGTAGCCTTGAGCTTCATCGTAGAGAGCCATCTCCATAAATGCCGAGAAGGGAATCGGCCCATCAGTCGCGATGCGATTTGCGATTTTGCGTTCGAGCTCATTCACAAGCTATAGTTTCGACCATGAGATACATGCTTGGCTTCGTGTTTGCGATGACAATGATGGCGGCGAATGAAGAAGCCGCCATCAAGAGGGTGCTGAACGATCAGGTGCAAGCCTGGAACCGGGGAGACATCGTTGAGTTTGTGAGTTCGTACGAGAAGTCACCGCTGATCACGTTCGTCGGCCAGACAGTGTCACGAGGATACGATGGCGTGCTCGCCCGCTATCGCAGAAACTATCCTGACAAGTCGTATATGGGCACACTGCACTTTGAAGAGATCGAAGTACGCATACTGGGCAAGGAATACGCATTGATCATTGGGAAGTTCATCCTGGAACGCACGCCTGCCGGCGGTGGACCCGCTTCGGGCCGCTATAGCCTGGTGGCCCAAAAATTAAAAGAGGGTTGGAAGATCATCCACGACCATACGAGCAACTAGTAAGGAATGCGGGCGGCAAATTCCTTGCCCGTCTGAATCGCATCTTCCTCACTCAGGCCCACGATGCCTCCGATGTAGCTGCCTTTTGCAAATACAAATAGTGCTCCGGCGGGGGTCTTCTCCGCAAAGTACCCACCATAGCTGGCTACAAACTTCGGGGCCTCCATGCTGTTCTTGATGTCGAAGATGTAGTTGCCTGCTTGAGTCGCGTTGCGGCAGCGAATGAGAAGCAGCTTGTACTTCTTCTTGCCTGTGTCGTAGCCGGCAAGATTCCCGCCGCCCAGGTAGTCCAGCCCCAGCAATTGCTTGTCGACCACCCGGATGTCCTTTCTGTTCGGAGAAGGAAACCGCACATCCTCGGCGATGGGACGAGGCAGATCAGGCAGAGCTGGCTTCTTTGCTACTTCTGCCGGAGGCGCGCTTCCGCACGAGGCGAGGAGCATCATTACCGCAAACACTGTTGTTGCTTTCATACGCGCAAATCGTCCGGCCGCCAATGCCGGATCGCCTCCTTGATCTGATCCTGTTCCAACTTCTCATTGGCCGCCCGCCGCGCCAACTCTACCAGCTCGGCATCGGAAGCAAAGCGCAAACCGATCCACTGATCCGCGGTTAGAGATTCGCTCCAGGCGAGGTCCAACCCAGGGGCCAACTCCCTCAGCCTCAATCTCTCTTCAAGGCGGATCACCCGGTCTTGAACCTTGAGCGCGTTCAACCTCAACTTGAACACCGCGGCCACAATCGCGAGACTGACAATGAAGCTCCATGCAGAGTCGATCCCGGGCTCGCGAACGAGTTTCATACCCCAGAACAAGACGTTCATTAAAGCAATCGGTGAGAGGAAGAAGTGATACCAGGGGTCCCACCTCGTATGATTTTCAAAATTCTGCATCCCCGCACATCCTCTCGTGGAGGGATCATAGCAAAAGGCAATGAATCCCGGCTTGTGCGGAAATTGCGTCTGGGTCAGACGCATCGAGAACGATCGAGGCAGCGTGTTCTATCACTGCGGCCGCGCCAAGGAAGACGCACGATTTCCCAAGTATCCAAGATTGCCCGTCTATCACTGCCCGGGTCACGAGCCAATCAGAAATACTGACCCGCCTCAATCAACTGCTTCAACTCCGTAGGATCGCTCGTCGCTCCCAGGGCCAGCATCAGCAGGATGCGAGCCTTGGGGCCGGTAAGGTTGCCGGCAAAGATCACGCCTCGCTTGCGCAAGTCGCGGCCAGAGCCTTCATAGGCGTAGGTGTCAAGTACCCGGCCTTGTGCGCAGCGGGTGGAAATCAATACGGGGATACCGGCATCGATCGCCCGCTGGATGGCCGGCAGGGTCATTGGCGGCACATTGCCGCGTCCGGTTCCTTCAATCACGATGCCGTGCGCACCCTGCTCGCGGGCAGCGTCGATGAATCTGCCATCGGAGCCTGCATACATCTGAAACAGGTCCACGCGCTCCTCCAGTCTTGCTGTGTCAATCGTCTGTCGGAACTTGAGCACTCGAGCGAAGAACACTCGGTCCTTGTCGACGATGCCCAGCGGTCCGAAGACAGGCGACTGGAATGTTTCGATCGCCTGGGTGTCCATCTTGGTCGCGTAGGCCGCCGCGTGAATCGTTTCATTCAGCAACACGAACACACCCTGGCCGCGAGCGCCTTCGTCAATGGCAACGCGCATTGCGGCGCGCACATTGGCAGGGCCATCAAAGGAAAGCTCGGAGGCGTTTCGCATCGCTCCGATCACGATCACGGGTTTCGGGGAATGGTGCCGCAAGTCGAGAAAGAAAGCCGTCTCCTCGAGTGTGTCGGTGCCATGGGTCACCACGACGCCGCTCACTTCCGGCCGGTCGAGCTGTCGGCGAATCTGTTCGGACAATTCCCACATGTGAGCCGGAGTGACCTGAGGCCCGGCCAACCTCGAGAAGTTGACGACCTCGACATTGACGAGCCGAGAGAGTTCCGGATCGTGAGCCAAAATCTCTTCACCCGACAATGCAGGCACAGCGCCACCTCGCGCCTCGTCGTGCTTCATCGAGATGGTTCCGCCGGTGAAGAAAAAGACAACCGTGTTCATATAAAGTGGACTTCATGATCGTAACCCGGGCTCTTCTGACAATGCTCCTGTTCGGCCAGCAACTGTATGAGGAAAAGCTGCGCGACACCATGCCGTTGCGAGAGAAGCTCTATGTGCAGATGAACTCGCACGCCGACCGGTTGGTGCTGCGCCAGCGCATCGGTTATCCGCCCCCGGAGATGAAGGCCAACGGGCCATTGCGGCTGGAGAAGACCGGCGAAGATTCGATCGCTACGTATTACCGGACTTATCTGCCGGTCTCAGAGAACCTGGACGCTTACGGGCTCTACATCGTGCCCAAGAAGCTTGCCGCAAAGCGCGCGCCACTCGTCATCTCAAAGCATGGAGGCGGCGGGTTTCCCGAGATGGCTACGTTCAACGGGGGAACGAATTATAAGGACCAGGTTCGCGGCGCAGTCAACGAAGGGTATGTAGTTTATGCACCGCACTCGGTGATGTATCCATTCGGCGATCGCGACGCCGGAACTGCGATCCCTTCGGACGTCCGCAAGCTACTTGACGAGAAACTCCGTTTTGCCGGGACGAGCCTGGCGGCGGTTGAGGTCTACAAGATCTCTCTCATACTGGATGAATTGGTGAAGCGACCGGAGATCGATCCCAAGCGCATTGCGATGATTGGGCTTTCCTATGGCGGCTACTATTCGGTTTACGCTGCGGCATTAGAGCCCCGGATTAGAGTTGTCGTCGCCTCGTGCAGCTTTCCGGATACTGTTGCCATCCCGGACCGCAAGACCGATGGCCGGTTGCTCGATCTGTCGCCAGCCGAGGTGGCGGCGTTGATTGCACCGCGCCCGCTCCAGGTTCAAAGCGGCATCAACGACAATTCCATCCCGATCGACCAGAGTAGATCGGCGGCAAAGCGAGTGGCTTTGGCCTATGAAAAGGTTGGCGCCGGGGACAAGTTTGCATTTGAGGAGTTTGAGGGCGGACACGAGTTTCGGGGGGCTTTGGTGTGGCCATTCCTGAAGAAGTGGCTCTAGCCTGTCTCATGGTAATCTGATGAGGAAATGGCATACGTGATTGCAGAGCCCTGCATTGGGACAAAAGATTCGGCTTGCGTGGACGCCTGCCCGGTGGACTGCATCCACCCGAAGAAGGACTCCGAGAAGTTCGAAGGCGAAAAGATGCTCTACATTGATCCGGTAGAGTGCATTGATTGTGGCGCCTGTGTGCCTGTTTGCCCCGTATCCGCGATCTTCGCCCTCGATGATCTGCCGGAAAAATGGTCTGAGTTTGCGCAGGAAAACGCGACCTACTTCGGCCGGTAGGCTGCCGAACACTTCTCAGTTTCAAACACCCTTACATTCGAAACGCGAGCTGTTGATTGTGCGATCGCCTCAGTAACCTCGTCGTAAAAAAACTTCGCAAGGTTTTCCGCGCTGGGGTTGATGCGATCAAAGGGCGGGATCTCGTTTAAAAATCCGTGGTCGAATTTGTCGATCCACTTCTTTACGGCCTGCTTGATGACTTCAAACTCGATCAGCATCCCGAGTTTGTCCAGTTCTTCGCCCTCAACCGTAATTTGGACACGGTAGTTGTGCCCGTGCACGTTGGCGCACTTGCCGGGGTAGTCCGTAAGATAATGGGCAGCCGAAAAGGGCTGCTCGACAATTACTTCGTACATCCGAAAAATCTTTCCACTTCCAGAATATCCGTCGTGAACCCATAATCGGGCAACGAATCGAAGAAGATTTGCCCGTATCGCTGCGCAGTGATGCGGGTATCGAGCAGCACCAACACGCCGCGATCGGACTTGGAGCGGATCAGACGGCCGAAGCCCTGCTTGAGCGCGATTGCCGCCTGGGGAATCTGATAATCGTAAAACGGCTTTCCTCCGGACTCTTCCACCTGGTTGGAGCGAGCCTGCACGACCGGGTCGGTTGGGACTGCGAAGGGAAGTTTGTCGATGATCACCATGGATAGCTGCTCGCCCTGAACATCGACGCCCTGCCAGAAGGAACTCGTGGCGAACAATACCGCGTTCGGCGTCGAGCGGAATTCGTCGAGGAGCACGTTACGTGGCTTGGTGCCTTGCAGCAAGAGCGGGTAATCGACCTCCATCCCGACACTTTCGTAGACAACTCTCATTTGCCGGTTGCTGGTGAACAGACAAAATGCGCGGCCTTCGCTAAGCCGCAGCAGTTTCACAATCTCACGGGATGCATGTTGAGAGAAGCCGGCATTGCGAGGGTCTGGGAGGTGCTGGGGTATGTAGAGCAGCGCCTGTTTCTGAAAGTCGAAGGGAGAATCCACAACCAGCGTCCGGGCGAAATTCAGCCCGAGCCGCTTCTTCAGAAACTCAAACTCTCCAGCCACTGCGAGCGTTGCCGAGGTGAGGATCGTCGTGGGCACTTCGTCGAACAGCTTCTCGGTGAGAATGGTGGAGACATCGATTGGGGTGGCCTGCAGGTGAGTGCCGCGGCCGCGTTTTTCGACCCAGAACACATAGCGTGGATCCTTGGATTCGAGAAAGAACTTGATGCCGTCCTGGAGGCTCTTGGCTCGCCGGTGCAACGGGATGGTTTCGTCCACCGCGCCTTGTACCAGTTGCAGTTGCGTTGCCAGCATCTCAAGCGCTGCAAGAGCACCGCCATACTGCTCGCTAAAGTTGGCGAGAAACGTCGAATGCTCACGAAAGCTGGACCGGCCCTCGATCTCTCCGAAGAGGCTAAAGAAGCGTTCGCCGGCGGCAACCACGCTTCGCACGATGTCTTCAAGTGAGTTGGTGTGGAATTCCTTGCGCCGCGCCAGGTCGAGGATGTCTCGGGCAAGATCATGAATCTGCAGGTTCGACACAGAGGCCCCGAAGTATTGGCCGACGACGTCTTCGATCTCGTGCGCCTCATCGAAGATCACGGCATCGTAGCGCGGGATGATGCCGCCGAAGTCTTCCTGTTTTACGGCCAAGTCGGCAAAGAACAAATGATGGTTAACGATGATGATGTCTGAATCAGCGGCACGCCGCATCATGGCTGTGATGAAGCAGTTCTCAAAGTGACCACACTTCTGCCCCGTACAACGCTCACGCCGGGCATCGACCTTCATCCAGACCGGCGAAGCTTCCGGCAGATTGCGCAACTCGCTGCGGTCGCCCATCTCCGTGCCCGGCATCCAGTCGCGAATGATCCGGAAGTCGGTCACTTCGCCCATGCCTTCGAGCCAGGCTGTCTCTTGCCTACCCGCATCCTCTACCTTCTGACGGCACAGGTAATTCGCCCGGCCCTTCATGTAGGTCACTTTGAGAGGGCGTCCAAAAACAGTTTCGAGCATCGGGATGTCCTTGAAGAACAACTGCTCCTGCAAGTTCTTGGTACCGGTGGAGACGATCACGCGTTTGTTGCTGAGGATGGCCGGGATCAGGTAAGCCATGGTCTTTCCGGTTCCGGTTCCCGCTTCCACAATCAAATGGCGGCGTTCTTCGAGTGCGGACGCGACTGCGCGCGCCATATCCAGTTGACCTTCGCGAAATTCGAATTTCGGATGGACCTGAGAAAGGATGCCACGAGGAGAGAAAAAATCACGGACCGAAGACGCCAAACCTTATTGTCTCTCTCGGAGACGCCCTAGGTAGTACTAGAAAACAACTTAGACCGAGCAACTTCTGGCAACATCCGGGTTAAAGTCATCACGGGGACATAATATGTATCAGCTAAAGCTTTTCGCCTCAATAGTTACGGTTGGATTGGCAGCGATTTTTCTGGGGGCTCAAGACCGAAATCCAGTGGATCTTGAGAATCATTCCGACTGTAGTTTTTTTGGGGGGGAGCGGGAGAAATACGCCTCCGAAGCTCGAAATCGATTCTGGCGAAGCAAGCTGACAGATGAAGTTTCGCGTTTCAGCCCGCTGGCGTTGGTTCCGACCGGTACGAGAACAAAATTATTGCAAGACCAGGCGAGCGATTCCCCGATTGACAGCGCCATCTTTGAAGATCTCCAGAAGCGAGGAATCGCGCCGACTGAGAAGACTACGGATTCTGAATTTGCCCGCCGCGTGACGTTGGACCTGACCGGCCGCGTCCCCACTTACGAAGCTTTAACGCAATTCTTGACCAATCCGTCAGAGACCAAACGGGTGGATCTCATCAACCAGCTCTTGAATAGCCCGGAATGGGTCGACAAATGGGCGATGTACTTCGGTGACATGTACCGCAACTCACGCAATTCGGATGTGACTCCTCGTTTTGACGCCGGCAGGAACGCGTTCTATCGATGGATCAAGTCCTCGCTTGAGGCGAACAAGCCCTACAACCAGATGGCCAGCGAGTTGATTGCATCGAAATCGCGAAATACGTTTGAGGACGGCACTGGCAATTTCCTGATTGGAAGCGATACGAATGGCGGGCCAACCCAGGACGACTACGACCAGATGGCTGCCGATGTGGCAACGACATTTCTCGGGATGAGCCACGTCAACTGCGTGCTTTGCCACAACGGGCGCGGCCACCTGGATTCACTGAGCCTGTGGGGTCGAAATGCCAAACGAAGCGAAGCTTGGGGATTTGCTTCGTTTTTCTCGAGGGTCGTTTTTGCTCCGGTCCGTCCAGATCCTGCGACCAACCCGAATCTCAGATATTACGCCGTCAACGACAACGGGCGAACCGACTATGCCCTGAACACCACCACCGGAAATCGTCCGCTGCGCAGCCCGGTGGATGGGCTCGGCACAACCGCGCCGCCGAAGTACATGTTCACGGGCGAGACGCCTCGCAATGGCGAGAATTATCGCGACGCAGCCGCCCGCATGATCACCAGCGACTTTCAATTTGCCCGGGCCACAGTGAACTACATCTGGGCAAACATGATGGGCCGTGGGTTGGTGGAGCCGCTCGACCAATTCGACCCTTCCCGCCTCGACCCGGATAATCCGCCGGGCGGAATCTGGACGCTGCAGCCTTCGAATGCTGGGCTTCTGAACACACTGGCCGATCAGTTTCGCAAGAACAACTACGACTTGAAGTGGCTGATGAGTACGATTGCAAGTTCTGAGACCTACCAGCTCAGCTCCCGCTACGCGGGCGAATGGAACCCCACCTACGAAACCACGTTCGCCCGCCACCTGGTTCGCCGTCTGATGGCTGAAGAGATTCATGACGCGATTGCCAGCACCAGTAACATTCTGCCTACTTACAATGTTCCTAATCCGACTGCACCCCTTTATACCGATCGGACCAGCCTGAGGCAGGTGCGGTATGCGATGCAACTGCCCGAAACTGGAAACACTCCCGACGGCAACGCCACTGCCGCTGCCTTCCTGAACAGCTTTGCCCGCGGCAATCGTCTCGATGACGATCGAAAGGGCGACGGGTCGGCGATCCAGGCATTGAGCTTGATGAATGACACTTTCGTCAGCACGCGGATCAGATCTACCAATACGGGCGGACAACAGAGCTTGCTGAACAAGCACATTGCCCTCCCGGACGCTGCACTGGTAAACCAGCTTTACCTGACTGTGCTTTCACGCTACCCAACCGCCGCCGAGAATGAAACGGCTCAGTTTACTCTGCGTGGAACGAGCGGAACTACGCGCACACAACGGGGGGAGAACCTGCTCTGGTCTCTCTACAACAAGGTCGATTTCATTTACAACTACTAACGGGGCGCATCATGTCACAGAACGAACAATTCCTCAAATTCATTGCCAAGTATCCGCACCGGCACAAGAACTTCTTCGACCGCCCTCATGCCTCACGGCGCAACTTCCTCAAGCTGGCGGGCGGCGGAGTTACGCTCTCCTGGCTGGCGCAGCGCGCTCAGGCGGAAGTCCGGATCGACCGGTTGAATGTCCCGCTCCTGAACAAGGCAAAGAATTGCATTTTCATCCTGCTCACTGGCGCTCCCAGCCATACCGATACCTTCGATTTGAAGATTGTCAATGGGGTGACGCCGACCGCGATCTTCAAACCGGAGACCGTCAATGGGCTGCTCATGCCGACTGGAATCATGCCCAAGCTCTCGACGATGACCCAGGACTTTGCTGTGATTCGCAGCATGCGCAGTTGGGCGCTGGTGCATAACCTCGCGCAGATGTGGACGCAGATCGGTCGCAACCCGGTGGCGGCACTGGGGGATATTGCTCCGAATATCGGCTCGATCGTCGCGATTGAGAAAGAAAGCGAGCGTCGGCCGACCGATGTCCTGCCAACCTTCGTCGCTCTAAACAGCAATCAGGCGGTGGGCAGCGGTTACCTGGCGTCCAGTTATGCGCCATTCAAGACCAATGCCAGTCAGCGTGGGCTTGCCAACGTGACGAATCCCGATGGCCAGACGCGCTTCAACGAGAAGTACGAGTTAATGAACAAGCTCGATGACGTCAACCGCACCACTAGCCCATACGGACGGCCCATGGAAGACATGGACGCTTTCTACAAGCGTGCCCGGGGGATGATGTACAACCCGGTGGTGGACACGGCATTTCAGTTCTCAGTGGCCGAGCGCGCTCCTTATGGCAATACGGCGCTGGGCGACACCTGCCTGACTGCAATGAAGGTGCTGAAGGCCAATGCCGGCACGCGCTTTATTCAAATCACCTCGGGCGGCTGGGACGACCATCAGAACATCTATACCGAGGGTGTTCTACCCAATCGTGTACGCAACCTTGATGCAGCAGTGAGCCAACTGATTGTTGACCTCAAGGCCAACGGTCTGCTGGACGACACGTTGATCGTAATGGCCGGTGAATTCGGCCGAACGGTGGGGCAGCTTTCCGCTGCACAGGGCCGCGACCACTATGTGCAGCAATTCGCATTTCTGGCAGGCGCAGGGATCAGAGGAGGCCGCACGATCGGCTCCACCAACGCGACTGGCTCGAACTCGAGTGATTTTGGCTGGAGCCGCCAGCGCGATGTGCGCCCGGAAGACATCGAAGCCACGATCTATTCAGCTCTTGGCATCGACTATACAAGCATTCGCTACGACGACCCCTTCGGCCGCGGCTACGAGTATGTGCCCTATGGGCAGGAGGACCTGTATGGACCCGTTAAGGAGTTATGGGCTTAAGATCGCCCATCCACTTGTGCAGTAGCAGCAGTCCGATAAGGTGGAAGCCACCCATGATGCCGAACATGGGCCCGTATCCGAAATAGGTAATGATGTAGCCGGGCAGCAGGGTTGAAAAGATGACCCCGCCCAGCCCGCCTACGCTTGCGCCAATGCCAGTGGCCGAGGCTACGGCAGACGTTGGGAAGACGTCGGAAACAGTCGTATAGAGGTTGGCCGACCATCCCTGGTGCGCAGCCGTAGCCAATGAGATTAGAGCAATCGCAATGATTGGATTTTCGAAAAGTACACTGGTTGCGGCAACCGGCATGCACGCGGCAAAGATACCAAGGGCGACCTTTCGCGCTTTGCCAACTGGCCAACCCAGCCGCATGAAATAGCCGGAGAGCCAGCCGCCTGCGACGCTGCCAAAATCCGCCATCAAATAGATGGCTGGAAAGGCCCAGGAGACTTGTTTCATGTCGAAGTGCCGTACGTCGTAGAAATAGGGCGGCAGCCAGAAGAGATAGAACCACCAGACAGGATCTGAGAAAAACTTGGCTGCGGCAAAACCCCATGTCTCTCGATAGCGCGCTACCTGTCCCCAGGTGAGCTTCGGTGCGTTGGGCTCATCGTCGTCCTGGGGTGGAGGTGTCTGCTTGGTAAAGTACCAGAGCACGAGTACCACCAACCCGCTCGAAGCCGTGATCAGAAAGCAGGTCCGCCAGCCGTACTGGGCAGTCATGTAGAGGAAGATCGCCGGACCGATCATCGTCGCGACGTTCGAGCCGGCGTTGAAAATTCCAGTTGCGAAAGCGCGGTCTTTCTTGGGGAACCATTCTGAGACGCTCTTGATCGCCGCTGGAAAATTGCCTGCCTCGCCCAATCCCAGAACCGCACGGCATACGCCAAAGGTAATGGGATTACGGATGAGCGCATGGGATGCCGCGGCCAGGCTCCACCACAGAATCGAAGCAGAATAGCCAAGCCGCGTGCCCACCTTGTCGATGAACTTGCCCGCGATTAAGAAGCCGATCGTATAGGAGAGCTGGAACGCGCTCGAAATCTTGCCGTAGAGAATGTCGTCAATTGGGATATCCTTGCGGATCTCCGGCAGCAGGATTCCAAGGATGATCCTGTCCAGGTAATTGACGGTGGTGCCAAGAAACAGCAGCGTCAGAATCCACCAGCGAAGGCGCGAAGGCATCCCGCAATTATATTGTTGCCCTTACGGCATAGGCTGGACAGATTTGCTTTTCGCCCAAGATAATTGGGCCAGTCATGATGCTAATTGTCTGGACCGCGATGGAAGTATTGAACCTGATTGCCGGGGCTGAGGAACGCCAGCAAGAGCTCCGCGTCAAGTATGTTTACAGGGAACTTCAGGAGAATTGGCGGCTTGACCCCTACGGGCGCAAGATCGAATCCACCCGCCGGACCAAGACTTTTGACGTGGTGCTAGTGAATGGCGCGCGCTATCGCAAGTTAATCGAACGCAACGGAACGCCGCTCACAGATGCCGAGAAGTGGGAGGTGGAACAAGACATGCTTCGCGTCGCAACTTCAACATCCCCAAGAACATCGTTAAGAGACCTCGCCCAATCGCACCAGCTCTCCAGCACAGGCAATGCGCTCGAAGCAATGCATCAAGACAAGGCGATCACACTCACCTTCGACCCCGTTACATTCGCACTTCTCAGACAGGCGACGCTAAGCGAAACCTCACGCATGCTCTTGGAATACGTCAAGCTGACCGGCGAGGTCCACTTGCCCAGCCGCATGGAAGTTGTCTTTACCGTAAGCGATGTCCATGGCCTCCAGATCAGCACCTTCTCGGAACACCGCAAAATAGATCTAGATGAATAAAGCTGTCATTCTGGCTGCCGGTCGCGGCACGCGCATGGGCGAGATCACTCTCGCTACCCCCAAGCCGCTGATCGAGCTCAACGGCAGACCGATGCTGCACCATATTCTCGACCGGCTCGCCGCTTCGGGCATTGCCGAGGTTCTGATTGTCACCGGTTATCTTGGTGAGCAGCTAGAAGCCGCAGCCAGCAGCCACGGTATCCCGGTTACCTTCCGACGTCAGCAGCAGGTCAATGGCACCGCCACCGCAGCACTGCTGGCGCGCGATTGGGTCGGCGACGAACCATTCCTGCTCACCTTCGGAGACATCCTTGCCGAGACCTCTCACTACACCGGCATGTATGACGCCTTCACAGGTACGGATGGCGTTCTTGCGGCCCGCTACGTGGACGACCCCTATCAAGGAGCGGCCATCTATGTGGATGCCGGGAACAGAGTATTAAGGATCATCGAAAAGCCGCCGCAGGGTACATCCAGCACGCACTGGAACAGCGCCGGCATTTATGTTTTCTCGCCAGTGATATTCGATGAACTCGCAAGAGTGACAATCAGCTCACGTGGTGAGTATGAAGTCACAACCTCAATCACTCAGATGATCGAAGCCGGAAGGCGCCTTCGCATGTTTCTACTCGTCGGCGAGTGGCTTGACGTTGGGCGGCCCGAAGATCTGGCCAAGGCGCGGGAACTTACCGGATCGTAATCTTCTCGACCCTCTGATTGTCGAATTCATCCGTCACACGCACCGCAATCGTCAGCTCGCCTGAAGCAGGCCGGTCAATCGAGAACTGGAAATCGAGGTCTTTGGAATCGGCAAGTCTCACAGTAGGATCCACTAGCTTCCAGCCGCTGCCATTCAGGGATATTTCAGCTTTCGTAATCACTGTGAGCGCATCGACTGCTTTGAAGCGCAGATCGACCTTTGCTCCAGCCGGCGATGCCGCTAGCCCACTGATCACGGGCGCAGTGTTGTCGATTAGAAATGGTGCACTTACAGCTTGAGCGGTCAAGCCCTGGTTGAGTGGGTTTGAGGGAGCATCCGAGGCAGTTACACGAACCACGTAGCGCCCATCGCCGAAGGCCGTAGCGTCGTAGCTGTAATAACGATCCTTGAGCTTGTCCTTGAGCGGCTTCCAATTCAACTCGTTCTCGCCCTTGATCTCAATGACAAATTCGAGCGAATCACCGTTTTCGTCAGACGCAAGCCATCTCGCACCGATCATTCCTCTCGCGTAGGTGAGCGATGGGGAACTGGCGCCATCATTGCGCGTAACGGAGACAGCGCTCAATGGAGGCTTACCGATCGCGGGCAGCGTCAAGGTCTGCGCAGCGGGAATGATCGTTGAAGATGGAGCGGGGAATCGGTAATTACCCGGCGTCGACTCAACGACGTCAATCCTCGGAGCAACATTCTTGGGCAGATAGGCGACATCGATCTGAGAGAGCGAAGGCCCGTCCTGCTGCCCACCAGCCAGCACAGCCCGCCACTGCAGAAATCGCGCCGGAGGAGAAACAATGCGGCCATCGCGCAGAGCCGCCCAAGGGCTCCACATTTGCGTCGGACGATCAAGGTTGCCGCTGCGGGTTTCATAGCGGATCGTGCCGCCACTTAACACTTCCTTGGAATGCAATCGACCCCATTGCGTAAATCCAGCTCCATCGAATACTTCGCTTTCAAAGCTGCCTTGCGCCTCAAGTGCTCCACCGACTTCGTAAAACTTTCCAATGTTACCGGTGACCGCAATCAACCGATTGCCGTCTTTGGCGAAGGCAGTGATCTGGGTTGAGGACAGGCTGGTCAACAAGGTGAATTGGGAAGGACTATCGATGCGATAGAGATTGCCCTTGTTCCCGGTTCCCGCCAGCAGGCGTTCGCTGGAATCGAAACCCAGCGCATACACGAGGTCGTTTGAGTGCGTCCAAACACGGCTCGGCGCTCCATCGGCATCGATTCGAATAATCTCGCTGCCGCCTGGCACCATGTTCGGCACGGGAGGAGGCGCGCCAGGGGTTACGGGCCGCGGCTGCTGCCCTTGACCGGCGGCAGGCGGCGGAGCGACGACAACCACCGGCTGTATGTTCTGAATCAGCATGGACGAACCAGTCGACTTCTGGCCAATCACCGCGGCATAAATCGACCCGTCCTTGGCGGCAGCCAGTGTTGTAATTTCGCGCTTCGACGATTGATAGACAACAAACGGATTCCCTTGAACATCCGCTTTGATAATCAGCCCGCCCGGCTCAGTACCCACATAAACATTACCCTTCGGATCCACGGCAAGCGAACGGACATGATCCTCATCGAGCTTCATCCACACCTTGCCAGTTCCATTTGGCGCAATCCGGTGCAGTTCGCCCTTGTCACCCGTTGCCGCAAGTAAATCGCCATCGGGCAGAAACGCGAGCGCCCAAATGTACTTGGACTTTGGATCGTAAAAGGTCTCGACCGAGCCATTGGCGGCAATGCGATAAATTTTGCCATCCGGCGAGGACGCCGCGTACACTCGACCGCCCTTGTCGGCAGCCAGCGCAAACACGTTCATCCCGTTCACTTCGGCCACTTTGCGACTCTGTCCCGCACGGGTCAACTCAAAGATTGGGCTCTTGTCCGAAGAAGGGCCACCAGCCGCATATACGTTGCCGTTTGCTGTCGAAACAGCCGTCCAGAGATAGGGTAGCGACGGGTCGGCCAACTCTTTCACTGCAGGAGCCAGCGAAATGCGGCCATCGCTGCGTAAGGCAACCTTTTTCAAGTTGCCCTTCTCAAAATCGGATTGCGCATCCGACGACCAGTAACGGGTATCCACGGCCATCGCGCAAAGCGCAAGGCTCAACAGGGCAGAAACAGATTTAAGCATGTGAGAAAGAGAACACCTTTAGCGCACGATAAAGCGCAGTGAATAGTTGCCGGTCACGACGTAGTCGAATGGAATCACGGCGGCTTCCGTGTAGGATTCCATCAGCGTCAGCATGGGGCGTGTCGACGCACGTCCTGCCTGCAGCACGTTCATCACGGAGCCAGGCAAGCTGGTAAGACTCTTGTCATCCAAAAAGACAGTCGGCTTGGTGCTCGTGATTACGGCATAGAGCTGTGTATTGGCGCGCTCCTGATTAATCAGGTTAACGGCTTGCGAAAGTTCAAGAAAGCGGTTTGCGCCACCGGCCACCATCGGGGCGCGGTTTAGAGTGTCAGCGTCAGCCAACACAAGCCGGTGCTCGCCTTTGGAAAGCCCGGTCGGGATCTTGACCTTCAGCGTCCGGCTCAGCCGTTCACCGCGGTAGGGTTGCACAAACACACGCAACGCCACTTCCTCACCCGGATCCACTTCAGTCTTATCAATCCAGGCGCTCTCAATCGTGGCCGCACGCCGCTCGGGAATCAGATCGATGGTCGCGCTTACACCCTTCAACTTCGGGTTCATCAGCGTGTTGCCATACAGTCGGTTGAACTTGTCGCCCCACCAGGTAGCCATGGCGATCGCCGGTGGCAGAGGGCTGTCACTGACGGTCGACATCGAGCTCAGATTCAGGGCGGGCAATCCGTCCAGCTCTACTTTTCCGCTCAATTTGTAAGTCGTCTCGTCGGAAAATTCGTTCGACCCAGAGATGGCGTTAAACAAAGTCATCGTCATCAGGAAGGGCGTCCACTTCTGGTTTACAAAGACATTGAAGCGATAGTCGCGTTCGCCTGAGGATGTCCCAGATGCCGCAAGATTGCGAACCTTCACCGTCACTGGAATCGTGTCGGCCTGTTCGCCGAGCAAGCCCTGGATGCCCGAATGCCGGTCCTGTCGAAGAGCGCCAACGATCTCGGTCGCATTGCCAACCTTGTTGGGTTGGAATGTTGAACTCAGCACAGTAAGGATGTCGCCTTTTGCCATGGGCATATCCACCGGACCCATGTTGAAGAACGGATGTCCGAAGCCCAGCACCTTCGAGCCATCGTTATAAGTAACGGTGCCCAGCCCGGAGATATTCATATCGCCGGACACCAGCACGCCCACGATTGGTTGCCCGGGCTGCAATGATGTCTTCCAGTCTTTCGCCGGCTTGGTTTCGTAATTCGCGCCCGCAGCCCCGCCCATCACTGGCCTCAAACCCATCTGCTGCATCGCGCCACCAAACTGCCGCAAAACGTTTTCGTTAAAGCCTGAAAACGTAAGCGGTGTTTCAATCTGCTGCATGAGGGCGCCCGACATCACATTCTCTGGAACCGCAAGCTGGCGGTTTCCTGCTACGGACTGCGGTGTTTTTGCATCGGACGGTTTAGAGCTATCGAACTGGTTGATCTCAAGCATCAAGTCGATCGGCGTGATGCCGCAGATCGCATCCGGCGAAAACACGCTGATGCGCAAGCTGACTGCGCCGACGAGCTTACCGTCGATGTAGACAGGCGATCCAGACATGCCGCCAGCAACACCGGTGCGCAGCGCCTTGCCAAACATCTTGGCAAGGATAATGTCCTGCTTCGGCCCCCAGGCATTTTTCCAGACGCCAATCACTTCAATGGGAACGGCTTCTACTTCTGAGCCTTCAAACACAGTCCAGGCAGTGGCTTTCATGCCAGGTAGAACCTTGTCGAGAGGGAACGTCTCAACTTTGCCCGCTTTTGGGGCTTGCGCAACGGCAAGTGAGGCGAGCGTGGCAGTTGCCATGGCCAAACACAGTAATTTCTTCATGTACTTCCTAAGAACCTGGATATTAGACGGTCTAAAAGCGGTGACGGGTGCCCTAATGTTGACATTATATGAAACGGCGCGGGACCGCCCGTGATCCAACTACATTGCCGGCACGCCCAAGCCAGAGTTCGAAGCCGCTAATTTTTATGCGCGTGCATCCGGTGTAGCCGTGCAATCTGATCTTTCAATTCGTCCTTGTCGGGGTCGGAGGGACGCAATTGGAGGAAGCGATTGAGATCTTGCGCCGCTGCCTGGAAGCGGTTCGTAGCAGCCAGCGTCGCTGCCCGCTGACGCAGTGCGTCAGCGTCTACCGGGTCGGCTTCTAATAACAAATTCAACACTTCAGAAGCCTTGCCCCACGCCTGCCTCTGCAAGTAAATCAATCGCAGATTATTCAGCATCCGGACCAGGATCATGCGCTTTGAAGCTGCCACCAGGTAGTGGGCCTCTACCTCTTCTTCCACATCTTCGCGAATGCGGCCGCGATTGAATACATCCAGATAGTAGGTATCGTCCTCTTCTTCGAGCCGCACCAGAAAGTGCCCTGGCGCCCCGATCCCATCCACGTTGACACCCAACCTTCGGCCAAGCTCCATATAGAGAATGCACATGGTGATCGGTATCCCACGCCGGGATTCCAGCAGATAGTTGAGGCAGGAATTGTGGGCGTTGTAATAGTCCTCGTCGTTGCCCTCAAACCCGACTTCGTCAAACAGATATTGATGCGCGCCCAGGCGAAAACTTCTACCGCTACGACGGCGGATCTCCTCCGCATGGAAATCCAGCTCAGCCAAGCAAGGCGCAAGCGCTAGATCGGGGTATTCAATCCGCGCGATCAGCAGAGCGGCCTCGTCCAAGTTGGTAGTTTCGTCCTCATGACGAAGAATGCGGCGAAGAGGATCCATTTAGCCTTACGAGTAGAATACCGTTTGATGCGCCTGCTTCTCACTTTTGCGGCAATTTTGATGCAACTGATCGCCGTCGAGAACTGCGACATTCGAGTGGATGTCGATCACGATGGGACCCTCGACCGCGTTTGGGTGGAAGGCGGCGGAATGGAAGGCCCACTGGTTGCCATCAGCGCCAAACTCAGCCGGCGCTGGGTTCTCGACCACCACGTCGTCACCCGCGAGTGCTATCCGCTCGAAATCTTCGGCCACAAAGGCATCGTAATTCTGCCGCACGGGATGGGCCTTCGCTTCTACGAACCCACCGGAATGTGGGGCGCCAAGTGGAAATACCAGGAGATTTACTCGTTCTATACAGCAAGCTGGCAGGGTGGCCTGTTAAAAGCAGACATCGACAAAGATGGTCTGCCAGACCTCTTCTGCGGCAACTACTGGATCAAAAGCCCATCCAGCATCGACCTCCCCTGGCGGCTCTATGCCATCAATGCCTTTCACGAGCATCCGGTCAGCGCCACCGCCCAGCTTCATTGGGCCGGACAAAGACTCCTCTGGGTGGAAAGCCGTCGCCCGAAAGGCCGAGTCGTCTGGTTTACCCCTCCGGCAGACGTCACACAGCTCTGGATTGCCGAACCGCATCCCTCAAGCGAAAAACTCGATTGCCCACAGCTAGCGGTTTCTGCCGGCCAACCGATTATTTCCGCAAGTAAGCGTCGTTGCCGCTGATCCAGTCTTCGCGCCGCGGCGTAAACAAATCCGACACGATCGAATCCTCAACGACATCCACTGAATGCGGCATATTGGGAGGGATCTCAAGTGATTCACCGGGCCCGAGCGTGATCTCCCGCCCCTCAATGTGAAACACAAGCTTGCCCGTGTGCACCATCGAAACCTGCTCATTGATGTGATGGTGCAACTGCACATGCCCGCCCGCTTTCAACTCCAATCGTGCAATCGTCATGCCGGCGGTATGGACAACTCGTCTCGCGAAAAACGGGGTCACTTCCTCAAGTGGGATCTGATTCCAGTCGTGAACAGTCATAGGCTATAGAGAGTATGCTACGACGACACCTCTTATTGTTGGCCGCACAAATGACCGGCCCTGGCTGGAAGCCCCTGTTCGATGGCAAATCACTGGCCGGTTGGACTCCGCAGGATTCAAAGCCCCAGGGCTGGACGGCAGCAAACGGAATTCTGTCCAATGGTCCCGAAGGCAAGGTCAATAACATCGTCTCGACAGCCACCTTTGGGGACATCGAACTGTTCGCCGAGTTCCAGATTCCGAAAGGCTCCAACTCCGGCATTTACCTGAACGGCCTCTATGAAGTGCAGATCTTCGATAGCCACGGCAAGTCAACGATCTCATCGGCCGATGGAGGTTCTATCTACCATCGCTGGATCGACGGAAAACCTGTTGGCGGCAGCACCGCCAAAGTGAACGCCTCAAAGCCGCCGGGCGAATGGCAGAGCTACCTGATCCAATTTCGCACTCCCCGCTTTAAGAGCGGCAAGAAGATCGCCAACGCCCGATTCGACAAGGTGCTCTACAACGACCAACTGGTGCAGCAAAACGTCGAATGCGAAGGTCCGACTCGCTCAGCGATGAACATCGAAGAGGCCACAAAAGGCCCAATCATGATCCAGGGCGATCATGGCCCGGTACAATTCCGCAAACTCGCCTGGCGGCCGCTAAAATCTTAACCCCAGGTCGAACAGCGAATACCCAATCGCCTGGCGCAAGTAAAGCCACCCGGCCTGAATGCTCGAGACTTCTTTGGCCGGGCGCGGCGAGCCTACGCAATCGATTCCATGAGAGGCCATCATCCGCTTGGCCCGATACAAATGGTATCCATCGCTCACCAGAATGCAGGTTTTCCAGCCCATGCGCTTCAGAATCTCAGCGCTTGCAGCAGTCGATTGGGCGGTAGTCGAACCTTCACGCTCAATATAGATTTGCTCGACTGGAATTCCCCTCCCCGCCAGATACTTACGCCCTACTTCGGCCTCGGTGTGCACCCGCTCCCCTCCAGATCCCCCGGTGGTGACCACCCGTGGGGCAAGCTTGCGCTCGTACAAGTCGTAAGCGTGGTCCAACCGGCTCTTGAACACCGGCGAGGGCCGCCCGCTATACTCAGCAGCCCCCAAAACAACGATGGCGTCAGCCGGACGCGCCTCGTCCTTTTGGGCCTGTTCCCGCACTGCTAGCGTCAACTGCGCTAACTGTACAAACCAGGCTGCCAATAAAATCGCAACGAAGATGGGCAGAATTTTCTTCAATGGGATCGAACTTTAGTCTACTGAAGCTATGGACGTTTCGCGCATCGAACGCATTGCAAGTCTTCAGAACCCCCTGCTCAAGACGGTCCGAAGGGCCATTCAAAAAGGCTCGATGACCGAGGAAGGCTGTCTGGTCGCCGAAGGCTTCCATCTGTTCGAAGAGGCCGTGAACACTGGAATGAAGATTGAGGCGATCATCGGCACAGCTCAAGGCCTGGCCGGGGTCGGCGACTTCTCAACCCGCGTGATCGAGCTCCTCGATTCGACCTTTCGAGATCTATCCAGTATGGAGACCCCGCAGGGCATCATGGCGTTGGTGAAGGCCCCCGTTTGGGACCGCAAAGTCCTGAATGAAGGCAATCCCCTGATCGTCGCCCTCGACAGTGTGCAAGACCCCGGCAATGCAGGAACGATCCTTCGCTCTGCCGAAGCATTCGGCGCAACCGCAGTCTTTGGCTTGCGTGGAACTGTTGATTTCGCCAACCCCAAATTGCTACGCGCCTCAGCGGGAAGCATTTTCCGCCTGCCGACCTTTCGAGGTGCGCTCAATGAATTGAAAATGACGCTCTATGGCGCCAGCGGCGAAACCGGTCAAGCCGCCAGCTCGGTCGATTGGCGCGGGCCGACGGCTATCGTGATCGGTAGCGAAGGCCAGGGCTTGAGTGAGGCGGTAAAGAAAGCAACCAAAGGGGTCCACATCCCTACACAAGGGGTGGAGAGCTTGAATGCCGCAATCGCGGCAGCGGTGTTTCTCTATGAAGCCTCCAGACAGCGAGGCGCGGCGGGATGAGTAGCCTTTTTGATCAAAGTGAACCGGCTGCTGACCTGGGTCGCGCCTCACGCCCTTTAGCAGAACGGCTGCGCCCGGAACGTCTGGACGATGTAGTTGGACAACGGCACCTGCTCGCGCCAGGCCGGCCGATTCGCACAATGGTTGAAAAGGACAGGCTCAAAAGCATGATCCTTTGGGGTCCTCCGGGAGTTGGCAAGACCACCATCGCCCGGCTTCTGGCAAAAGAATCCAAAGCGGACTTCATCCCTTTCAGCGCAGTGCTGAGCGGCATCAAAGAGATCAAGACCGTCATGGCGGAAGCCGAGAAAAACCTCCGCTACGGGCGCAGCACGGTCGTTTTCGTCGACGAAATCCACCGCTTCAACAAAGCGCAGCAGGACGCATTCCTGCCTTACGTAGAGCGCGGCGACATTGTCCTGATCGGGGCCACAACAGAAAACCCCAGCTTCGAGGTCAATGGGGCGCTGCTCAGCCGCGCAAAGGTCTTCACGCTGCGCGCGCTCAGCATCGAAGAGCTCACTGAGTTGGTTAACCGGGGCCTGGTCGAAATGAAAGCGACCGCAGACGCCGAAGCGCCGGCCATGATCGCCGCCTTCGTCAATGGAGACGCCCGCAATGCCCTCAATCTGGTCGAGATGGCTGCATCTCTGGCGGAAAACGGGCACATCACTCAAGCCAATCTCGAAAACATCCTCGAGCGCAAGATGCTGCTCTATGACAAAGGCGGCGAAGAGCACTTCAATCTCGTCAGCGCCCTTCACAAAAGCGTGCGGTCAAGCGACCCCGATGCGGCGCTCTATTGGCTCGCTCGCATGCTCGAGAGCGGTGAGGACAGGATGTATCTGGCCAGGAGGCTGGTGCGCATGGCGGTCGAAGATATCGGGTTAGCGGATCCCAGAGCGGTAGAGCAAGCCATCGCCTGCCAGCAAACTGTGCATTTCCTCGGCGAACCGGAAGGCGATCAGGCCCTCGCACAAATTGCCATCTATCTGGCCGTGGCACCCAAGAGCGATGCCGCCTATCAAGCCCTTAAGGCGGCCCAGACAGCCGCCAAAGAGCGGCTGGCTGAACCCGTGCCCATGCAGCTACGCAACGCACCCACGCGCCTGATGAAAGAGTTGGGTTACAGCGAGGGCTACCAGCACGCCCATCAACAGGCCGATGCAGTAGTGCAAATGAAATGCTTGCCGCCGGAATTGGAAGGCGTGGAGTTTTACCACCCTACAAATCGAGGGGTGGAGGCCAAAATCCGCGAGCGGCTCGAAGACTGGAAGAAGAAGCGCGAAGTTACTTCTTAGCTTTACTCGCGTCAGCGGTTACAGTGATCTCGATTCGCGACTTGCCAACCAGCTTGGCAACGCCAACCGTGGTTCGCGCCGGACGCGGCTCGGGGAAATAGGTCATGTAGACCTTATTCATCCGGTCGAAAAGCTCCATATCGGTCAGGTAAACCTGAGCGGCGACCGCATCGGCGGGGGTCACGCCGGCTTCCTTCAGAATGCGGTCAATGTTGGCCAAACAAGCCTTAACCTCTTCTTCGAAGTTGTCGGGAATGTTGCCGCTGGCGTCCCGCCCGATCTGCCCTGCCACGTACAGCGTCCCGTTGGACAGCACGCCCGGCGAGTAGGGCCCTGCGGTAGGAGCACCCTTGGGGAAGATCGCCTTCTTCTCGGCCTGGAGCGCTCCAGAGGCAAAAAACATTGAGGCGGCCATGACAGCCTGCATGGGTTTCTGGGAAAATAACATTAACTGAGAGTGTAGAACATCCCCAAAATTAGTACCTTCGTACTCAGTAAAATTAGGACCTTAAGGTGATTGTCGTATTTCGCCTTATGGCGCATCCTAACAGTGTCAGGAGAAAAACATAGTGTTTGGAATGCAAAGCAGCGGTAGGGGCGTCAAGGACGCCAGCGATAGGCGCGGATCGGACAGATTCCCTATCGAGCGGGAAGTCCGCTACAAAGTCCTGTCCAAACGCAGCGCCGATGAAATCGGCGGCGGCAGAACGGTGAATATGAGCAGTTCAGGTGTTTTATTCACGTCCGAACATTTTCTTCTGCCCGGCAAACGCGTTGAAGTGTCAATCAGTTGGCCGGCCCAGTTGAACAATAAGACCAATCTGAAGTTGGTCGCCCGTGGCCGGGTGGTTCGCTGTGAAGACGGCAAGGCTGCTCTCGAAATCCAGCAGTACGAGTTCCGTACGCAGGGCAGTAGCACCACCGTCCAATAAGTTTAAGTTCCCTTGTGTTGTTGTTCTTGTTTGGTTCTGTAGTTCGGTAGTATCTCCAATTCTTCTCCACGGGCCTCCCGCAAGGGCGGCCCGTATTTTCGTTTTGGAGAGGAATTCAACCGATATGGTGGCCGCTGCGGGATGGGTCGAACACGAGTTCTCCCGCCGGATTTACCTTACCCCACCGAGCCCCCAGCCGAACATCCGCCCACCCGTCAATGAAGCTGCGTGCTTCCTGATATCGCGGGGGAATCGCAAATGCTCCCATCGAATCAATAAAGCCCCAACGCCCATACCAGCGGACCGCCGCTAAACCCTCCGCGAAATCTGAGCAATCTTCATAGAGGGGATTGATTCGCCAATGGCCGTTCTTGTCGATATAACCCCACTTCTCGACGCTCTGAACCGCCGCCATACCCCGAATAAAAGCCCTCGCCTGCGAAAATTCCGGGTGGATCGCGGTCTTGCCGTTCTGGTCGATATAGCCCCAAAATTCTCCGAAATCCATTGCGATCAATTGGACATCTTCGGCAAATTCCCCATGCTTCTGAATCGTCTCGTAGGCATCTACAATCTCTTTCAACTTTTCTTCGGCCTTCTTGCGGAGCCGCTCGGGTTCGCTTTGGTGCCGGTCCGGGTGCCAGATCTTCACCAGATCGTGGTAGGCGGCCTTCACTTCTTCGATCGTGCACATCGGCCTCACTTCGAGAACTGTGTAGGCGCGAGTCAGATGTTCCGGGATGGGGGGGCTAATGCTGCTCAAATCGGAATATCGGCTTAAAAGACTCTTTGCTTGAGTCTGGCGATATTGAATTTTGCGGTATCGGCAACGGCCATCACGGTCATCACGCCTGCCTGCACGGGATCGGAAACCACCAGGTCAGCCGCTTCCGGAACGCTGCCCGCCATATTCAAGCTCACCACCAGCAAGCCCTGAGCACGCACCTCGCGCACAGCGATCTCGATTTCGCCTCCCATCAAAGACCCGGCCAAGACCAGGGCCCGCGCACGAGGTAGCCGAGCCACTGCTCGCACCGCATCGGCCAACTGCTGCTCTCCCACCAAAGGAATCGTGTCCACGGAGATATGTTCGCCGCGTAGATTGTGCCTGTCTGCCTCGGAAATCGCGCCAATTGCGACCTGCGCCACCTGCGCTCCGCCGCCCATGATAATGATCCGCTTGCCGTAGATCTTCTCCATGCTGCGCACTTCTTCGACTTCGATCACGACCGGCAAAGCAGCGAGTTCGGCCAATACCTCGGCTGAATCCGGTTGTGGCAACTCAACCTCAAAAAAAGTCCGATCTTCGTTGTCGAGGCGGCTTCCAAGGATTGCCACAGACGTGATATTCCCTTTGTGCGCCGCAATTACGCCGGTAATTTGGTGGAGCACCCCCGGGCCGGGATGGACGCGCACGAGAAGCGCCAGCTTGGTATCAGACATGGATTTCGTATTTCTTCAGGATTTCAGGCCAGAGGCCCTTTGCCTTCAACAGAATCTCGCAAACCTCGCGCACCGCACCTTCGCCGCCTTTGGCTGCCGTCGTGTATTGAGCTGACCGCTTCACTTCCTCGCGCGCATTGGCCGTCGCGAAGCTCAAACCCACACGGTTAAAAATCACAACATCGGTGAAATCGTCGCCGATGAACGCCACATTCTCAGGCGAAGCCTTCGCATCGGCCAGGATTGCTTCGAGAATCGGGATTTTCTCAATATGCCCCTGATAGACGTACTTCATCTTTGCCTGGCGAGCTCGTTCCTCAGTCGCTGGAGAGATACGACCGGATATGACCCCAGTGAGAATGCCGTGCCAGCTCAACCACTGCAGTGCAATTCCATCCTGGGAATCAAACGCTTTCGTCTCAAGGATTTTTCCATCCGGGAACGGGATGTTGTACAGACGGCCATCCGTCAGCACACCATCCACATCCATCAACAACACCTGGATCTTGCCGGCGCGCTCCAGCAGCTCCGGACTCAGTTCATTCGCCATTTCAGTTATTCTCGCAGACCGCCGATATTAGGGCGTCTCAAACAAGCGCCGGTAAAGAGTTTTCTGCTCTTCGAGCAATTCGGAATAAGCATCCGCGAACTCGGGCCGTGGAAGGTAAGTATCCCCCGTTGCGGATGGGATCTCACTCAGGTGCCTGACGGCCCCAATCCGCTCAAGCGCCAGCATGGCCGCACCGCGAGCCGAGGTTTCCTTCTCCATACTCGCCACCACCGGCCGTCCCAGTGCATCGGCCATCATTTGCGTCCAGACTGTCGACTTGCGAAGCGCCTCTCCCGTCGCAATCACTCGTTCAGGCGCACCCAGGCGGTCGAACAAAATGTCGTAGAGCAGCCGAAACCGCAACGCAACGCTTTCCAGCGATGCAGCAAGAATCTCAACCGGCGTCGTGTTCAGGTTTAAGCCTGTAATTGCCCCGCGGGCATCCGCCCGCCACTTCGTACTGCGCTCTCCGGCGAAGAGCGGCAAAACGGTCAAACCGTGCGTGCCGGGCCTAATCTTTGCCACCTGGTGCTCCCAATCGGCGGGCATCTGAAATCGCTCCATCACCCACTCAAACACCTTGCCTCCATTCGACAAAGCGCCACCCAGTACGAAGCGCCGCGGATCCAGCCGGTAACACCACAAGCCGGGCGGAATCTCGACATGCGGCTTCTCAAATACGGCTCGCATCGCACCTGTCGTACCAACCATCAACGCAAACTCATTGGGCGTATCGCAGCCGCAGCCGATGTTGTTGGCCGCTCCATCCCCAATCGAAGGGAACCAGGGGATGGATGCAAACAACGGCCATCGCTCCGCATATTTCGACTTCAAACCGGAAGCAGGCTGATCTAGCCGCTCCATACTGGCCAACTGCTCAGGCTTCAATCCAAGATGGGCAATCAGCTCCTGTTCGTATTGTTGGGTGTTCGAATTCCACAAACCGGTAGCAGACAGCATCGAAGTCGCCGCATGGGCCGCTCCGAAGAATTCCAGAAACAGGTATTCCCCAAAGCTCATCCACTGCTCCGAAGCCTCAAACCATTCCCGCCGGTGCTCTCGCAGCCACATCAATTTCGCCGGCCAGTAGCTGGGGTGAAATACCGTGCCCACTCTTGAATGAAATGTCGCTTCATCGAGATCGCGCTTCAGCTTCTCCGCCGCCGGTTGGCTTCGTGTGTCCAGCAAGTGCAGGATCGGGCTCGACGGCCGCCCATCATGGTCCACACCCAAAAAAGAATGCCAGAAAGTGCACATCGCCACCGCGTCCGGCTTGCGGCCCAACTGTTCAATCGATTTGTGAGCCTGATCCAGGCTATTCAAAGCCGCGGCAAACAAGTCCGCCACCTGAATTTCCACACCGCCATCGGAGGTAGTGGTGAGTTCGTATCCAACCGAGGTGGTTGTAATCACCGGCCGGGCGGTCTGATCGAATACCAGAGTCTTCACCGATGTCGTACCGGCGTCAAAACTCACGACAAGAGAGGGGTTCATCAAAGCCTTACTTTACCTTGAGTATTGGCAGCAATTCGATGATCAGAATTACAACGATGGTCAACTCAAGCAGAAAGCTCCGCGCCTCGCGGAATTCATTGACCATGAAGTGGTAGAGTTCCCCCGCCGTTTTTAACTTTTGATCGACCAGATTGCGGTAATCGTTCGCTCCAACTTTGGCCGCCGCAAGGCGGTAGGCCCTGGCGTAGAACATGTCGCTCAGAAATTTGATTGCGTTGTCGGCCCTCTCGGTAAGCTCAATCACCTCCAGCCGCATACGATTCATCTGCTTGGCCTCACGCGCCAGTCGCCAACTGGACAACAGTCCTCCGCGGCGGTCCAGTTCTGAGTAGGTGTGCTTCAACACGCCCGAAAGTATCTCGTCATAACGGCGATATTCGAGCAACTGAGTGTTCGCGTACTCCAGTAATTCGAGGATTGGGGCCGCCGCTTGTGGCGTATCGTAAATAATCGCAGCCAGCCAGCCCACTAGCAGCAAGTCCGCGGGAAAGTACGAAAGGCTCGAAGCGAGAATGTCTTTCTGCTCACCCTCCGACAAAGCCTGCGTCTCACCTCGCAGTATTTGCGCCAACTCCGCCCCATGTTGAGCCATTAGGCCCGGACCAGACAACACAGCATCGTTGAAGCCCAGCACTTCATGCAAATGCACCACATAGTAGGCCTCATCGAGCCACTCCCCGTAAGGCTTCAGCAGCGCGGTCTTCACCGGGTTTACATGGCGCCGGGCAATCTCCAAGCCCCTCTGTTCCACTTCGCCTGCTTCGATCCATCGATGCGAAAGCGCAATCAGTTCATCCCAATCGCAGTGAAAGTGCAGTTCGATCTCAAGGCTCACCACGCCATAGTCGAAATAGCGCAACCGGGCGTCAACGCTTTCACCGGTAGCCAGGTGAAATGCATCGCAAGGCTCCGCAACAGGAGCTTGCTCAAACTTCACGTAAAGGGGAGCGGGGTTGCGGAACTCAGGAGACCTCAACGGAATCTCGGCCCCGATTAGCCCGCGCAACTTCTTGAGATCAATCTCCTCGGCAACGTCATACAGCAGGAGAGCGCTGATGGATCCACGACAGGCGGGCATAGCTGATTTCAGTCTATTCGCTCTCCGCCTAGATACACGCGTTGGACGTTGAGAATCTCATCCAGAACAATCACATCCGCGCGTTTGCCAACCTCCAGGCTGCCCACTTCATCAGACACGCCCGCCCGCTCGGCTGGGGTCAGACTTGCCATGCGAATCACGTCCTCAAGCGAAGCGGAAGTATCCCGCTTCATCACTCGCACCATCGTGTCCATACCCACTACCGAACTCGCCAGACCTTGCCCAGCCACGAACCCAACCTGCCCATCGCTTTCAAACCACGATCCCGTATCAAGGTGTCCAAACCTGTACTTGCCGGGTGGCATGCCAAGCGCCCGATTCGCATCCGTCACCAGACAAAGCCGCGCCGCCCCTTTCATGCGGTAAGCAAACTCGAGTAGCTCGGGCGACAAATGACATCCATCGGCGATCACCTCCGTACTCATCTCCGGGTTGGCCAGTACAAACTGCTCCATACTTGCCTGCATCGGCGTTCCGTACTTCGCGCGCAGCGAAGCTACAGAGCTCATCGCGCACCAGAAGTGGTCAACATGACGCATCCCGGCCTCATAGGCCCGCTGCATTTCCGTCCAGGTGGAATTGGAGTGCCCGCAAGTCACCAGACAGCCGGCCTCGGCAGCCGCCCGGTAGAACTCTTCAGCTCCTTCCAGCTCCGCCGCGCAAGTGGCAATTTTGATCATGCCCGTGGCCAGGAAGCGTTCGTACTCTTCCCGCTTTGGATCCCTGCGTCCCGCCGAGGGATGACAACCTACCTTGTCTTCCGCAAAGTAAGGGCCATAGTAATGAACACCCGCGATCCTGCCCCCATCCTGAGCCGTCCAACTTTCTTGCGCGTCACGGCAAGCCGCAATCATGGCCCCCAGCTCTGCTGTTGTCCCAGTCGTCGTTGTAGGAAAAATTGTAGTCGTCCCACGGCGTGAATGAGCTCGATTGGCGATGCGAACCGCCTCGACGTTGCCATCCATGTAATCAGCCCCGTCTCCACCATGAACGTGCAGATCGACATAGCCCGGCGCAATGTACCGGCCCTCGATCACATTGAGTCCCTCCGGCGCTGCATCGGTTACCGAAACGATGCGCCCCAGCTCGCAAATTAGAAAGCCTCCCGGCGCCTTTCGATCCGGCAAAACCAACTCCCCGTGGAAGCATTGCTTCATGTCGTACCCCATGTTATTCTGCGAATCGAACTTGCCATGACACTCCTGTTACTCGCCGCTTCAAGCGCACTTGCCGCCGATCCGACATTCTACAAGAATGTCCTGCCAATCGTTCAGAACCACTGCCAGGAGTGCCATCGCGCCGGCGAAGCAGCCCCCATGGCCTTCACCTCGTACAAGGATACCCGCCCTTTCGCCAAAGCCATCGAAAAGGCTGTGCTCTCAAAGAAGATGCCGCCGTGGCCCGCTGACCCACACTACGGCAAGTTCGCTAATGAGCGGTCTTTGAGTGAATCACAACTCGAAACGCTTTCCAACTGGGCAAAGACCGGAGCCAAAGAAGGCAACCCCAAGGATGCTCCCGCACCACGCGAGTACGCACAGGGTTGGACCATCGGCAAGCCCGACGTTGTCCTCGAGATGCCGCTCGATTTTAAAGTGGCCGCCTCCGGAACGATTAACTACACTTACTTCCTCGTGCCGACCGGCTTCACCGAAGACAAATGGGTGGAGAAGATAGAGGTGCGCCCCGGCGCATCCAGCGTGGTGCATCACATCGTTCTGCTGAGCCGGCGCCCTGGCTCCAAGTACTTGCCAGATCTCAAGCCAGGCGTCCCCTACACGGCCAAGGGCAATGGATCTGCCGCCTCAGAGCGTAAACCCGACACGGGCCGCGGCAACATCATCGGCCTGGCGGCCAACGAGTACGAAATGGTTTCCGTTTATGTCCCTGGCGGCTCGGCCTACCAGACCAAGCCCGGGCAAGCGCGATTGATCACAGCCGGCAGCGACCTGATCTTCCAGATGCACTACACCGCAAACGGAAAAGAGGCGATGGACCGCAGCAAAGTCGGAATCGTCTTTGCCAAGCAGCCTCCAAAGGAACGGGTCATCAATACTTTTATTGCGAATTTGAATCTCGCAATTCCCCCCGGCGCCGAAAATCATCGCGTGGACGCCAATGTGAAGGTCCACGAAGATGTTGTGCTTCAGTCTTTATTTCCGCACATGCACTTACGCGGCAAGGCCTTCGAGTATGTCGCCACCTACCCGAGCGGCGAAACGGAGACCCTGCTCAAAGTGCCGGCCTACGACTTCAATTGGCAGCTTACTTATCAGCTGGCTAAGCCCCTCATGCTGCCCAAAGGCACCGAGATCCGCGCCACAGCCTGGTTCGACAACTCACCCAACAATAAACACAACCCCGACCCTACAGCCCTGGTCCATTGGGGCGATCAAAGCTGGGAAGAGATGTTGGCCGGATTTGTCGATTTCGTAATTCCGATCGACTCCAACCCCAGGGATATCTCAACTCCCAAAAAGACGGCAGTGCCTGTCGGACCTGATCGCTAACTCAATTCGAGCGATCTTGGCGCCGGGTCCTTTCTCGGCCTCGCAGCAACCTCAGCCAGGTAGTCAACCGCGATCTTCAAGTACATTTCTGCCAGCTCTTCATCAACCGCGAATACTGCCTGATACTGCCGGCGCAACTCATCGCGGTCCGAGCTTGCAATCGGTCCCGTCCATCCTCTCCTTCCCGCTCGCAAATAAGCTCGCAACGCTCCAATCACCGCCGCCTCCACTGCATTCTCCGCAGCCTTTACATGCATCCCCGCCGCTTGCATCGTATCGACGGCCGCGGAGATCATCGGAAACGTCATGCCTGCGGCAAAAGTAAGTCCTGCCTCATACACAGGCCGCATGCGTTTATTCATCTCAACAATTCGTGCGCTGTTGCCTGCTTCCACCATCCGCTTGATCCGGCGCAACACCGCAAGGTCGCCCTCAAACAGGAAGCGCTTCTCCTCAAATCCTTCCATTTCGCTCAAAGAGCCAATCGCTGCGCCCCTGAGACCCAACTCTGCGAGAGCACCGCTGTCCAGGCGGCTCGAACAACACACGAACCCCACACCCTGATAACCGTCGATGCGCTTCGAGAGACGTTCCACCCACTTGCCAAGGTGCTCGTCCGGAACCGCCAAGAATACCAATTCCACCTTCTTCAGGTCGGCCAGAGAACTGGTTGGCGTGCCGACCCTCAGCACGTTTACAATCCGGCTCGCAGTCCGCAAAGACGTCGCCATCACAGGTCCCACACTCTTCCTCAGTCCCGGCAATTTCGCAACCCAGGACGAGGTCAATTGACCTTCAGTGATTAGTGCTGTCCGCAGCTCCTTCGCCATGAATGAATTTGCTCCTCAACGCTTTCAATCGATCTCTCAACTGCGCTGCCTTCTCGAACTCGAAATTCTTTGCCGCGAGTTTCATCTTTTGCTCCAGTTCGGCAAGATACTCGACACGCTGCTCCGATGTAAGCGAGCCTACTTCATCAGACCTCTCCTCTTCAAGCGGAATCGTGACATAGTCAGCCTCCGCCAGATGTACCAGATGCATGTCGATTGGCTTGATAATCGACTGTGGCGTGATGCCATTCCGCTCATTGTAATCCTTCTGTATCTCGCGGCGGCGATTCGTTTCGTCAATCGCCCGTTTCATGGAATCGGTCATAACATCAGCATAAAGAATCGCTCGGCCGTTGAGATGCCTCGCTGCCCTGCCGATGGTTTGTATCAACGATCCGGCCGATCTGAGAAAGCCTTCCTTGTCCGCATCCAGAATCGCCACCAGCGAGACCTCGGGTAAGTCCAACCCCTCCCGCAACAGATTGACGCCGATGAGGCAATCAAACTCGCCCTTTCGCAAGTCCCTCAAGATCTTGACGCGGTCAAGCGTCGTCACCTCAGAGTGTAGGTATTCGCACTTGACCCCGGCTTCCTTGTAATACTCCGCCAGGTCCTCAGACATCCGCTTGGTCAGGGTTGTAATCAATACCCGCTCATTGCGCTCCACCCTCAGCCGGATCTCCTTCAACAGGTCATCCACCTGACCCTTGATCGGCCGTATATCCAGCTCCGGGTCCACCAGCCCTGTCGGCCGAATGATCTGCTCAACAATCACGCCACCGCTCTTCGTCAATTCATACGGGCCTGGAGTTGCCGAAACAAAGATCGCCTGGTGGATGCGATTCTCAAACTCCTCGAAAGTAAGCGGTCGATTGTCCAGCGCACTCGGCATGCGGAACCCGTACTTCACGAGATTCTCTTTGCGCGACCTGTCCCCGCCCCACATCCCGGATACCTGCGGCATCGTTACATGCGATTCATCCACAAACAGCAACGCGTCCGCCGGCAGATAGTCGAGCAATGTCGGAGGCGCTTCCCCAGGCAACCTACCCGTAAAGTGCCGCGAATAATTCTCGATGCCATGGCAGTAGCCAATCGTCTTGATCATCTCGAGATCAAACTGCGTTCGCTGCCAGATCCGTTGCGCCTCGATCAGCTTGCCTTGCCGCTCCATCTCGGAATGCCAACTTACAAGCTCCTGCTCAATCGTAACCACCGCTTGTTCCTTGTTGACCGGCGTCAACACGTAGTGGCTCTTGGGATAAATCGGAAGCCGCTGGTAGGTCTGTAGAACGGTCCCCAGCAGCGGGTCAATCTGCGAAAGCCCTTCGATCTCGTCACCCCACATCTCGATGCGAAACGCATTGTCGTCATAAGTGGGAAACACTTCAATCACATCGCCGCGAACCCGAAAAGTCCCGCGGGCAAAGTCATGATCGTTCCGCTGATACAGAATCTCAACCAGCTTGGCGATGATGTCCGCCCGCTTGATCGTCTTTCCTTTCTCGAGCATCAACAACATGCCGTAGTAAGCTTCGGGAGACCCAAGCCCGTAAATGCAACTGACACTGGAAATGATGATCACGTCGCGCCGCTCAAACAATGAGCGGGTGGCCGACAACCTCAGCTTGTCGAGCTCGTCATTGATCGTGGCCTCCTTCTCGATGTAGGTGTCACTGTTCGGTATGTAAGCTTCAGGCTGATAATAATCGTAGTAACTAACAAAGTACTCAACCGCGTTCTGCGGGAAAAACTGCTTGAATTCCTGGTATAGCTGCGCCGCCAGCGTCTTGTTGTGCGCCATGATCAGGCTCGGCCGGTTCACTGCCTCAATGACTTTCGCCATCGTGAACGTTTTTCCCGATCCTGTTACCCCCAGCAATGTCTGATGCGATTCGCCTTCGCCCAGACCCCTCACCAACTCCGCAATGGCGGTTTCCTGATCGCCGCGCGGGCGGTAATCTCCCGCGAGTTTGAATGCCATGTGTTTGCTACGCCACTCCCTGATCTTTAAGCGCCGCGCGGTCCTTGGCCTTGCGTGTGCCTTGCCTGCGCGGTCCGTCCTCAATGGTTTGCGACTTTTGGTTCACTACATTCGCCGCCAGATTCCGCTTCTTCGGAGCCTTGGCGATGATGGTGATCGTTGGCTTCTTGCGCTTCATTGAATCACGCCCTCTTTCTTCAGTCTCTCCGCCTCAGCGTTGTAGGCGCAACCAAAAAGCGCAATCAGACTCAGCAAGTACATCCAGATCAGCAGTGCTATCGCCGCCCCGATACTGCCATACATGATGTTGTAAGTCGCCATATTTTTGACATACCAGCCGAAGCCGAGCGTAGCCACGCTCCACAATGCCGTTGCAACCAGCGCGCCAGGCCAGACAACTCTCCAGCGTCTGGGTACGCAGGGTGCATACCTGTAAAGCCAGGTATTCACCACGACCAGCGTAGTGACGGCGATCACATTGGACGCTACCCGGCTCGAGAATCCCACGAAAGTCGCCCAAAAGTCCTGTGTCCCCAGGATGCCCAGCCAGAACAGCACCAAGCCTTCGATTCTTTCGCTGAACACCAACAGCAGACAAGCAGCCACCGTAGGCACAATGGTAGAAAAGACAAGCAGCACGGCCACCCACCGCTGTCGCCAGAACCCGCGCGTCTCTGGCGTGCGGTATGCAGCTTGAAATCCCCCCATCAAGCTGACAACCACATCGCTGGCCGACCAGATCGATAGCAGCGCCGCACCTGCGATCAGCCAGTTCGGCCTTGCGCCGCGTAGCGTAAACGCATATTGCACCAGGTCTTCCGTACCCGGAGGGACAACCTCAAACAGAAACTTCGCAATAGACTGCGAAACTTGCTCCGCATTCGCCTGCACCAGCACGGTGGCCAGCGTAGTCAGCACCGGAAAAAAGCTCAACAGCGAAGAAAATGCCGCCCCTTTCGCAGTATCCAGAAACGAGTTGCTGTACGTGGATATTGCCGCATGACGCAGAATGGTCCAACTGCGGTTTAGGCTTCGCATACCCCATGGCGCTCCAGAAATTCTTCCGCACCGCCTCCAAATTCAGCCGCAATCGGCGTCAGGTCTTCGAGCGTCCATCGCTTTTGCCAGGCCCAATTCGTCGAACACGTCATGAATGCCTCCAGGCTCGTACAACCCTCTTCCTTCTTCGCCCACTCAATTCGAGCCTTTAGGTCCATCGGACGTTTCGTCGCAACAGTAAATCCCATCTCCCGGGTCGGGTGCACCGCTGCTAATCCATCGTCTGGAGCCACCTTCGCGCAAACCAGGTCCCCTGCTTCTTCCGCCATGGCGCGATACGTCGTGTACTTCCCGCCTTGAATCGCGAGCACTCCATCATCCCGGAAGCTAATTTCATGCTCACGACTCGTAGAGCTGGCGCTCTTGCCAGCCGCAGCCAGCAGGGGCCGCAGCGAACTGAAGGTCCCAAGGATCGGCATCTTTGCACTAGCCGGATAAAGTTGCTCGGCGATCGCTCTCAAATACTCTGTCTCGCTCCAGGAAATCTCCACCTGATCGGCGGACTCGGAGTGGTCTGCATCGGTCGTTCCCACCAAGGTAACCTTCTCCAGATCTCCCCACGGAATGAAGAAAATAATGCGCCCATCCTGATGAAAGTGAGCGATCGCATGATCTCCCTCATAGAGCCTTGGCAGGACAATATGCGAACCCCTCACCAGCCGCATTCCAGCGCCCCCCATCCAGGGACCGCGCGCATCCACCACACAACCCGCCTTCACCCTGATCCCGTTATCCAGCTCCACTCCATCCGCCCTCAAGCGCTTCACCGCGCGCCCCGCAATACAAACCGCACCATAGTGACGGGCATCGCGAACATTATCAATTACCAGCGCTGCTGAATCGCTGGCCGCATCCCAATATGCCAGCCGCCCGCCAAAATATGTGCTCCTGCCAATCCGGTTCTTGCCTGCCAATAAGTCGTAGAGAGCAATGCCAACGCCATAAAACAGGCGATCGAACAGACTATCTGCCGTCAATTCAAAACGAAGGGGCCGAACTGCATCAGGCGCCAGTTTCAGCAGCAGCGCCCGCTCCCTCAATGCCTCGTGAACCAGTCTGAAATCGAAATACTTCAGATAACGAAGACCGCCGTGAATCAGATGGGAGTTCTTTCCGCTGGTGCCCGCGCCCCAAAAAGACTTCTCTAGCAGCAGAATTCGCAGAGGCTGTCCCGAAACATGAGCTCGCAACGCAAGGTCGCGAGCAAGTCCAGCCCCATTGATGCCGCCCCCTACAATGACGGCATCGAAGTGCTGCCCTGCCAGCTCCTCGATCGAATGCATAGGCCTATGCTAACAATCCAAACCAGAGCGCTGATCACTCCAAACACTTTTTGTTGCGTTGTCCCCTGATATTCGAGGTCGATCACGCTGTTCAAGGCCGCGCGCGGCGTAAGTTCAATCAAGCCGATCTTGTTACGGAGAACCTCTATCGCCGTTCCGTCCTGCCTCGCCACCCAGCCCGGATCCCAGTTCATTGAAAAACTGACATGCCTGCCCTCGGGAATTGATCCACGGATGCGCCAAAGGTTCGGCTCAATCTCCTGAGTGCTCAATTGCGGCCTCGATAAGTCGCTAATCGCTCCGTAGAATCCAGCCAGATCCTCTTTCCATTGGGACTTCGGCATCTCCTCCGGCACGACAACATGAGCCAGCGAGCGAAAAGGCAGCTTGTGAATCCGGTCATGAGGAGTCGGTGCAAATACCACCGGCCCAAGTGCCAAAAATTTGCCTGGCGTCTTGATGTCCCGATAGTATTCCTCTGATTCCGAGTCGTGCACCACCGCGTATTCCGCCCCAATTACAGCAAGCTCCCGTTGCGCCTCCACAGCTTCCTCGCCAGGCTTGGAATCCGCATCGGTCCGAACCTGATAGAAGTAATCCGCCGCAATCCGGTTCCGCAATCCGCTCTCGAAAGTCCCGCTCACCTGCTGCAATGGGAACCAGGCATTCAACCGAAACCTCAACCCCCCGCTGACAAACACTCGCCCACTCGGATTTTGATCATCGAGCCATTTCGCCAGCTTGTACTCAAGCGTCTGCTCCCGATCCACGATTCCCCAGTCATTCCATCCGCGAGCCAGACTTTGTCGAACCTGCCCTGAACCGGCAGCCAGCACAGAGACGATCACAACGGCCGCGCCGAACTTGTCAATTCCTTCTTGCGAACGCAAGGCGTGCCAAAGCCATGAGAAAGTTGACAGCAGCAGGAACACCTCAAACTCCAGAACATAACGGCGCGATTCGGGTATCGTGTCCAGCCCGTAAAGGTAGAATCCGCCTGCAATCCACAAGAAGGTGATAGCCGCCAAGGTATGAAAACGCACCACCCAGGGCGTTTCATATCGGCGCAACACCCACGCCAACAGCGCCAGCATCACAACCAGTCCCGCATAGAGCGGCCAGTGTCTCTGCTCAACCTTATAGCCATATGCATCCTTGGGCCAGTTGAATAAGGTCGTCTGCACATACTCCGGGGTCAACCAAAAACAGGACAGTCCAAATCCGAGCAGGCCAGCAAACACAAGCCGCCGGCTCGAACTCCAGTCGCTCAGCATCATCAGCAGCACCGAGATAGCCAGCCCAAACGCGAGCAGCCAGTTGGTAAGAGGAGCCACAGCCAATGCAATCGCCATTGCAAATAGCGACCCCCACCCGCTCCGTGCCGCACCCCATCGAAGCACAACCAGGATCAGTGGCAAAAACGTCATACCCGTAACATGCGGCCCTTCGCCGTATTTCATCAATACCAGCACCCGCCAAGGCAAGTAGTACAGCCCGCGATCCTCGTCGATTTTTTCAAAGAGTCCATAAAGAGGCGAACACACCGAATAGACCAACCCAAGCAACAACGCCAGCCACAAACTGCCGGTGAAGTAATAGAAGGCAAACGCCAGCGCGACCGGCCCCAGACAGGCAAACGTGCTGATTACCGAGCGATACGCATGAAACGGCTCCAGACCTGTCACCCAGTGCAAAGCAGCCCCGGCATAAGGCAAGAGTGGCGGGTACGTGAACTGTGTCGGCTGACCCGCATATTGCTGGGGATTCCATCCCCATGGGTTGGGATGCTCGGCAATGAATCGGGTGATTCCCGCATACCCCGCCGCAATTGACCCCCTGTAAGGCCGTTGCTGCGCGCTGAACAGCGGTCCGTATTGATAGAGGTTCAGCCCCAGCAGGCCAATTAGGCCAAGTGCGAAGATTTTGTGTTTGCCCGGTATCGCCAAAGCGTCCATCCCATTCCTGCCAGAGTCAGCAGAAAGAATATCTCACCTACTGTTTTTTCCAGGGGCTTCTTGAATTTCAGACGAATCTCCGTTACACCAGCCGGAGCATCGATTCGCATGAACCTCAGCGGTTCGTATAGCCGCACTGGCAGTGCCCCCGCATTCGAAACTGCTTCCCAGTTTTTGTCGTAAGTAGCCTGCACGATCAGCGTTTGCCCTTGAAGCGGCGCTGCTTTGACGATTAGCTCGTCCGTGCCTGCCCAGTGCGTCTCAGTAGATACATCGGGTCCCGCTTCAAATACCTTGGCGTATTTCTCCAAATTCACAAGATCAGACTGATCGGCAATCTTCGGCAAACTTTCCAGCGCCGCAACGTCAACAACGCGCGCAATTGACCTGTAATTGCGTGGAATCTCAAATATCCGGTTGTCCGCACCATCATCCATCAGGACCTTGAGCTGACCATCGAACTTCTTCGGATACTGAAAATCCTTGTACCATTCCACCGACTTTGGCCCATGCACCGCCACCAGATCCACGCCGAGAATCTGCATCCAGGCGATCGCTCTCCGCGGATCTTCCCCCAGCACAATCTCCCACTGCGAAGGCATGACAATCTGGTTCTGCAAGCCCTGCTCAGAGCTGCCACCCAATTGCTGTAAGTCGTGCCATGTGTTGTACCAGAACCGGACGGCCCCAGTGACGTAGCTGCGCGAATTCGGATAGTTCGCTGAAATCCATTCGGGAACCTTGTAATAGATGGAAGGTTTATAGTCTGTGGGAAGCGGAAAGATCGCTCGATGATGCCGAAGATAGTTGTAATGAACACCTAAAATTACAACCGCAACCAATACAACGCCGCCCCTTGCCATCAGCCCCCGTTTCCATAGCCAGAGCCCCGCCATTACGATCAGAAAGTTGAGCAGAATGTCGAATTCAGGCACCATCCGCAACGGTTCGCCGATGATCCGAAAATTGAACCATCGATTTCCCACCGTGTTTAGCGTCAACAGCAAGCTGGCGCCAACAACAAACAGCTCCCAGGCGCGGTGAGTCTGATTCCGATAACGCCGGTCCGTAATGCTCAAGAATGCGACCACCGCCAGCAGAGCGATTGCGCCAGACCACAGATTACCCTTCGAAGAAACATACTGCATGTTCCGCAAAGTGATTCTCAGATAACTTGGAGTCAACCAGAACGCACTAAGTCCATACGCCACCAAAGGAATTACGATCGCGTACCGGAATAACTTCCAGTCCCGCTCAGTAACCCAAATCGACCAGAGCACCAGAGGAAAGAACATCGCCAAGGCGGTGGCGCCGTAAAAGTTGTTCGCAACTACCATCGCGCACGCCACACCTGACGCCATCGACCACAAATAAGATCTTCGCTGCAAAGCCAGCCAGGCGAATCCAAGCGCAAACGGAATCCACGCCAGCGCCGTCATATGGGGCCCTTCGCCATATCGAACGAGCGCATTCAACTTCGAAGTGCCCAGCCGGAATCCATCCACCGCAACTTCCGGAACAAACAAGTAGCCGGGTGAAACGACAGCAGCCAGCAGAGCCGATATCCATGCAGCCAGACGGTGTCGAAACCCGACCCGCGCAAAAAAGTACACCGCTGCAATTCCAAAGCAGTAAAAGAAGGAGACATACAAGTGGTACGCCCGCGCTGCATCCATTGGATAATACTTCGCCAATGCTGCCGTCCCATAGCGCAACGCCGGCGGATATACGTAGTCAAATCGCGTTCCGAGATACCAGTAGGGCTGCCACAGTGGCCTCGGCCAGTGGTCTTTCAACATCCGCGCATCGGCAATGAAAGTGGATTCGATCGAACCCCAGTTTTCGACGTACTTGGCTTTCCAGAAGGGCCGGATCAATACTGCGGCCAACAGGAATACCAGGAGTAAGTCTACGATCCAGTTCCAGCGCCCACGTAACATAGCCTAGAGAGCAGCCGCTGCGCGAGAATACCGTCGCTGAAGAGAAATGAATTGCTTCTGCTTGAAGATCCCGCTACGGTGCATCAGCAACCGGAATAGCAGCCAGAGTATCGAAAGCCCATAGATGGAACTCTGCACAAAACTCGCACTGGACGCTTGCGGAAAGTAACGCGTCGGCACCGGAACTTCCGAAACTCGCGAACCCACTTCCACAAACTGCGCCATGATCTCCTGGTCAAAAATGAAATTGTCCGAGTTCATCTCGACATTGACAGATTCCAGCGCTTCCCGTGTATATGCTCGATACCCAGTGTGATATTCCGCCAACGTCAATCCAAAAACTGTATTCTCGGCCCCAGTCAGAAATCGATTTGAAATATATTTCCACCAGGGCATCCCGCCGCTCATCGGGTCCCCATTGAGCAACCGCGATCCCAGCACTACATCCGCCTTGCCTTGCTGGATCGGTGCAATCACTTGAGGCAGCAAAGTCGGGTCATATTGGTAATCCGGATGCACCATCACAATGATGTCCGCGCCAGCTCGCAACGCCTCCCGGTAACATGTCTTCTGATTAGCGCCGTACCCATAATTCCGGTTGTGCACAAACAACTCAAGGCCCAATTCGCGAGCGATCCGGATCGTCTCATCTTTGGATCCGTCATCCACCACAATCACCAGGTCCACTACATCGTGCGGCAGTTCGGCATAAGTCATGTGGAGGGTCTTTGCCGCGTTATACGCGGGCATCACCACTACGACTTTGGCTTTGCTACCGTCAGGAACTGGTAGGCGAACAGGGTTTTCCATCCTCGTGCCAAATGATAACAAACGCTTTCCATCCATCCAAGTGCTGGAATCACGAGCCCAACCGGGATGCCCGTCACATCAGATACCCCAAAGTCGTACCCGGCTCTTTCAAACAGACCGCGCCAGTTCGCCAACATCCAGAAGTGCAAATGCGTCCGGTCGAATAACCCTTTGTCGTCCTCCGGGAAATTCCCGGCCAAAATTTGTAATCGAAAGTACAAATTCCCGCTATTTGGGAGCGATGCGACAATCTTTCCACCCGCTGCAAGATGGGGCCGCAATTGCGCCAATAGCTCCTGTGGCCGGCGCAGATGTTCCAGCACATCGCCGATCACGATGACGTCAAACGGCCCCGGCAAAGCCGGCAGCGGCAGTTCCAGGTCATGCACCACCGCCGGAGTAGGCACGTCAAACCCCAACGGATGCTCTACCCCGGTTACAACAAACCCTTTCTCCTCCAGCAGTTGCGATAGAAACCCATTGCCGCAACCCACATCCAGCAGTCGCTTGCCATCTAGCCGCGGGTCCAACAGGTCAAGAATCCGCATGTGGCTCGAATACTGGGATTGTTTCAGTGTGTAGACGCTCGACATAGGCGAAACTAGAAGCATGGCATACCCAGAGCAATTTCTCACTCCGATGCGTCAAGACCTGACCAAGTATGGCGTCCAAGAGACAAGGACGCCCGCCGAAGTCGACGAGGCCCTCAAGGCTGAAACCGTGCTGATGGTCGTCAATTCCATCTGTGGCTGCGCCGCTGGCAAAGCCCGCCCCGCAATTGGTGCCGCCCTCCAGAACGCAAAGAAGCCCGCCAAATCCGCCACAGTGTTTGCCGGTGGCGATGACGCCGCAACGGCCCATCTTCGAGGAATCCTGAGCGAATTCCCACCTTCAAGCCCTTCGATGTTCCTGTTCAAGAACGGCAAGCCCGTGTTCGCCCTCCACCGCCGCGACATCGAAATCAGCGATCCATTCTCCCTTTCGATGAAACTGAAGGAAGCCTTCGAAGCGCACTGCTAACTTGGCTGGACAACTCTCGCCAACAGAAGCACGCGAGATCCTTCTGATTTTCCAGCGCTATCCGCGACAATAGTAGAGCATGTTCGACCCAATCGCTCTCACCCGCCGCCTGGTGGACATTGAATCCATCACCGGCAATGAACTCCCGGTCTCCCTCGAACTCGAATCAATCCTCAAGGATCTCGCCACCCGCTTCGACGGACGAGTCGAACGCATCCCCGTCGAACCCAAGCGCGACAACCTCTTCTGCACCTTCGGGGATCCCTGCGTCACGCTCTCCACTCATATGGACACCGTCCCCCCGTTCTTCGCTTCCAGCGAAGACGACGAGTTTATCCACGGCCGCGGAGCCTGCGACGTCAAAGGCATCATCGCCGCCATGCTCACCGCAGCCGAACATCTCTTAACTGAAGACCAACGCAACTTCGCACTCCTGTTCGTCGTCGGCGAAGAACGCAACAGCGTTGGAGCCTACCATGCCGGCAAGCACCCAATGGGCAACCACCACTTCATCATCAACGGCGAACCCACAGAAAACCGCCTCGCACTCGGCTCCAAAGGCGCACTCCGCATCGAACTCACGGCCAAGGGCAGGATGGCTCACTCCGCCTACCCGGATCTGGGCGAATCCGCAATTGAAAAACTCCTCGACGCCCTCCAGAAGCTGCGGCAACTTCAGCTACCCAACAACGAAATCCTTGGCCCCTCGACGCTCAACATTGGCCTCCTCCATGGCGGCCGTGCCCCCAACGTCATTCCAGACTCAGCCAAGGCAGAGCTGCTGATCCGCCTGGTCGACGACGGCGATTCCACAGTCGCCTCAATCCGCCAAGCCTGCGAACCCCTGGTCGACGTTTCCGAAATCCTCAGGATTCCAGCTGTCCTGCTGGGCGCAATCGACGGTTTTGATACGATGGTAGCTTCCTATACCACTGACATCCCGGCATTTCAGGGCGCCTGGGGTCAACCTTACCTCTTGGGTCCCGGCACGATTCACGTCGCACATACCAGCGATGAACGGATACCGAAAAAGCAATTGCTGGATGCAGTGGGTATTTATCAAAACATGGTAAGGACGCTGCTTTTAAGATGTCATCCCGTATAGATGTAGGTGTTTTAGGCGCCACCGGCATGGTGGGCCAGAATTTTGCCGCGCTGCTCGCGAATCATCCCTGGTTCCAGCTCACTTGGGTCGGCGCATCCGGACGTTCCGCAGGCAAGAAATACGGTGAGGCCACCAGTTGGCGCCTCGACGGGTCGATGCCCGAAAGCGTCGCCAATCTAACGGTCAACGAGTGCAAACCCGGCAATGTCCCCAAGCTCGTGTTCTCCTCGATGGACGCCGATGTCGCCACCGGGATTGAGCAGCAATTCGCCGAAGCCGGCCACATCGTCGTCTCCAACTCGAAGAATTTCCGCATGTATGACGACGTGCCGTTGCTCGTGCCTGAAGTCAATGCCGATCACCTGGCTCTCATCAAGCTCCAGCAGGCCAACCGTGGCTGGAAGGGCGCAATCGTTACCAATCCCAATTGCGTCGCTGTTCCTCTCGCGATGGCGCTTGCGCCATTCAAGAAGTACGGCATCACCAAGTTCATTACCACCAGCATGCAGGCCGTCAGCGGCGCTGGCTATCCCGGTGTCGCTTCAATGGACATCATCGGCAATGTCATCCCGTTCATCGGCGGTGAAGAACCCAAGGTCGAAGAAGAGCCCCTCAAGATCCTGGGTGACCTGGTCGACGGCAAAGTAACTTACCTCAACGCCAAAGTCAGCGCCCACTGCAATCGCGTCGCGGTGGTCGATGGCCATACGCTCACGGTCAGCGTCGAGCTCAGCCAGAAACCCACCAAAGAACAGCTCCTCGAAGACATCCGCAATTTCCGAGGCCTCCCGCAAGAACGGAATCTCCCAAGCGCTCCTCCCGTTCCACTCCTCTACATGACCGAAGACAACCGGCCTCAACCCCGCCGCGACATCTCCCGCGACGGCGGCATGACTGTCACCATGGGCCGTCTCCGGCCCTGCTCCATCTTCGATTGGAAGTTTGTAACTCTCGGGCACAACACCATCCGCGGAGCGGCCGGCGCAGCCATCCTCAATGCCGAACTCATGCACAGTGAAGGATTGCTCTAGCCGATGATCGTGATGAAGTTCGGCGGCACTAGCGTCGAGTCCGCTGCAGCGATCGAACGTCTAGCCGGAATCGTCAATGATCGCCGCGCCGAGCAACCCATCGTGGTTGTATCGGCGATGGGAAAGACCACCAATCGCCTCCTCGAAGCTGCCAACCTGGCCGTGTCCGGCCAGCGGCCCGAAGCTCTCGATAAAGTAGAGTCGCTCCGCGCCTACCATCACGCCGAAGCCGATGCCTACGGCGCAGCCAGGCTCATCGATGAACACTTCAACGAGCTCGCGGAATTGGTCCGCGGTCTTGCCATCATTGGCGAGCTAACCCCGCGCAGCATCGACGCCGTCTCCAGCTTCGGCGAGCGCATCAGCAGCCGCATCGTCGCTCTGGCTCTCGGTGGATCCCACATCGACAGCCGCACTGTCATCATCACCGACGAACGCCACACGATGGCCGCTCCTCTTTATGAGGAATCCTACCAGCGCCTTCGAGAAACAACCTGGGGCGACATCACCGTGATGGGCGGCTTCATTGCGTCCACGCTCAAGGGCGTCGCCAGCACGCTCGGCCGCGGCGGCAGCGACTTTACCGCCAGCATTGTTGGCGCGGGCGTCGATGCCAAAGAAATCCAGATCTGGACCGATGTCGACGGTATGCTCACCTGCGACCCCACTGTCCTTCCGGGCGGCCGGAGAGTCAAAAGCCTCAGCTTCGCCGAGGCCGCTGAGCTCGCCTACTTCGGCGCGAAAGTTCTGCACCCATCCACCGTCGCCCCCGCCATCGAAAAGAACATTCCCGTGTTGATTCTGAACTCGAGAAGGCCCCAGGTATCCGGTACCCGCATCACCGCCGATGGTCCCGCCACTAAGGACGTGGCGAAATCCATCGCCTGCAAGAAGAGCATCACGCTGGTCAACATCCAGTCAACACGCATGCTCATGGCGCACGGCTTCCTGCGCCGCATCTTCGAAATCTTTGACCGCCACGAGACCCCGGTCGACATGATCGCCACCAGCGAAGTCAGCGTTTCGCTCACCATCGACAATGCCGCCCACCTCGAATCGATCGCTGCCGAACTGCGCGAATTCGCCGGAGTGGACATCGAGCAGGACAAGGCCGTAGTCTGCATCGTCGGTGACAACCTCCGCTGGCAACCCGGCGTCGCCCACCGCGTTTTCCGTGCCCTCGACCCTATCAATGTGCGTATGATCAGCCAGGGCGCAAGCCTTCGCAATCTGGGCCTCGTGGTCGCTCAGGCAGACCTCAAGCAGGCCGTCGAGCTGCTCCACAAGGAATTCTTCACCAACGTAGACCCGGAGGTCTTTGAATGAAAATCGCGATGGTCGGCTACGGCAAGATGGGCAAGATGATCGAGAGCCTCTCCTCGGATTACGGCGGAGAGGTCGTCCTGCGCCTGGACGAATTCAACAATGTCGATCAGGCGATGATGACGCGAGAAGCCTTCGCCGGCATCGACGTAGCGATCGAATTCACGACACCACACACTGCCGTCGCCAATATCCTCAAGCTCGCTGACCTCGGAATCCCCACCGTGGTCGGGACAACCGGCTGGCTCGAAGAATTGCCCAAAGTAAAGGCTTACGTAGAAGCCAGGAATGGAACCCTCGTCTGGAGCCCCAACTTCTCCATTGGCGTCAACCTTTTTTTTGCCGCTGTCAAACAGCTCTCCGCGCGCATGCAGGACTTCCCCGAATACGGCGCCTGGGCTTGGGAGATCCATCACTCGGCCAAGAAGGACGCCCCCAGCGGCACCCTCAAGATGGTGGTCGAGCAGATGCGTCGTGGCGGCTTCACCCACGATGTCAGCGAAAGCTCAAATCGCGCCGGCGCCGTCCCCGGAACACACGAAATCGGTTTTGATTCCCCTGCCGACACCATCACGTTGCGCCACACCGCCCGCAGCCGCGAAGGTTTTGCCCGTGGCGCGCTAAAGGCCGCACAATGGATTAAAGGCAAATCAGGCGTTTACGAATTCGGCGACATACTCTTTGGATAAGGAAATGACGATGTTTCAAGGCTGCGGCACGGCGCTAATTACGCCCTTTCAGAAGAACGGATCCCTCGACGAGATCACGCTCAAAAAACTCGTGCGCCGCCAGATCGAGGCAGGTATTCACTTCCTCGTCCCCTGCGGAACCACCGGCGAAAGCCCCACCATCTCGCTCGAGGAACATTTGCGAGTTGTAGAGATCACCGTCAAAGAGGCGAAAGGCGAAGTGCCTGTGCTCGCCGGAGCTGGCGGCTATTGGACAGAAGATGTGATTGACCTCGTGAAGCGCGTTGAAGCGCTCGGAGTCGATGGCGTCCTCAGCGTCACGCCCTACTACAACCGCCCTACGCAAGAGGGCCTCTACCAGCATTACAAGGCCATCGCCAAGTCGACCAGGCTGCCCATCATTGTGTACAGCGTGCAGGGTCGCACCGGCGTTAATGTCGAGCCCGCCACCCTCAAGCGCCTCGCCCAGATCAAGAACATCATCGGCGTCAAAGAAGCATCGGGCAACATGGCCCAGATCGCCCGCGTCATCCACGAGGTGCCAGAAGACTTCCTCGTCCTCAGCGGCGATGACAGCGTCACCATCGCACTAATGGCTCTCGGCGGCAAAGGGATCATCTCCGTAGCCGGCAACCAGATTCCGGGTGAGATGGCAAACCTCGCCGAGGCCTGCCTAAACCAGGATTTCGGCACCGCGCGCGCCATCCAGCGTCAGTTCCTCCCGCTCATGGAAATGAATTTCATCGAATCGAACCCAATTCCAGTAAAGGCCTCCATGGCAGCGATGGGTCTCTGCAAGCCCGTCTGGCGCTTGCCCCTCGTGCCGCCTTCAGCCGCGACAGTCGAGAAGATTCAAGCCATCCACAAGCAGGTGGGCCTCTAATGCAAGCTGCAGTTGAAGCCGCTTTCCAGATTCCCGCCGCAAACCTGGGTGACAGCGAGCAGCGCCTGTTCCAGCAATTCAAGGCCGCCCTCAACGCTGGCCAGTTCCGCGCCGCCGAACCCGATCCCACCGCGCCCACCGGATGGCGCGTCAACTCCTGGGTCAAGAAGGGAATCCTCCTCGGCTTCCGTCTCGGCCAGATAGTCAACATGAGCATCGACGCCCAGCGTCAGCCCTTCTTCGATAAGGCCACCTACCCGGTCAAAGCCTTCGACGATAAGAGCGGAGTCCGCATCGTACCCGGCGGCTCCAGCATCCGCGACGGCTGCTACGTTGGTCGCGGAGTGACTTGTATGCCCCCGATGTACATCAACGCCGGCGCCTATGTAGGCGACGGAACCATGGTCGATAGCCATGCGCTGGTCGGCAGTTGTGCCCAAATCGGAAAGAACTGTCATCTTTCGGCCGCCGCACAAATTGGCGGTGTGTTGGAACCTGTTGGCGCGATGCCCGTCATTATTGAAGATGATGTGATGGTCGGTGGCAACTGCGGTGTCTACGAAGGCACCATCGTCAAGCGCCGTGCCGTTCTTGGCAGTGGTGTGATCCTCAACCGGTCCACTCCTGTTTACGACTTGGTGAATGAAAAGGTCTTGACGGCCACCGACGAAATGCCTCTGATCATTCCAGAAGAAGCCGTCGTGGTCTCTGGATCGCGTCAGATTTCAAAAGGCATTGGCCGTGAGTGGGGCATCTCACTTTACACGCCGGTGATCGTGAAGTATCGGGACCAAAAGACCGATGGAAAATTGCAGCTTGAAGATTTGTTGAGGTAAGGAATGCGTTTCTCGTTGTTCACAGCATCGCTAGTCGGCGTGAGTCTCTGGGCCCAAAGTCCACAGCAGAATTCCGCCCGCTTCGGCGCGCAGATTCCCGTCCAGACCGAATTCATCGCCAAGCCCGTTCAACTCACAACCGACGGTGCCAGCCGCAAACCCCATTGGGCCAGTGACAATCGCAACCTGCTCATCATCTCCGCCGAATCCGGTAAGTGTCCTCAGGCTTATTGGGTCGATTTCGCGACCAAAGAACGCAAACTTGCCAGCTCCGGCAAGGGCAGCGTTCGCTCGGTAGCTCCTCTGGTCAAAACTAAATCCTGGATCTACGATTCCACCCAGGACGGTGGCGAAGCCTGTGCCCCCACGATGCTTGGTAGTGTTCCTGCCGAATTCAACATCTTCCTCAACACCGACAAAGGCAAGATGCAGCGGCTATCCAGTTCCACCGGCTACGATGCCGAACTCGACGTCTCAACCAGCGAAAAACTGATCATCTACACCAGTCAGGCAAGCGGCGATCTTGAGATTTGGAGCATGGAATGGGATGGCATGAACAAGCGCCAACTCACCAAGAGCCCCGGTTACGATGGCGACCCCAATGTTTCGAGCGATGGCCGCCGTATCGTGTTCCGCAGCACGCGCGCGCGCACTCTCGATTCGCAAAAAGTCGTCAAGGATGAGCTCGCCTTTGGCAGGGCGCAAATGTCTCCTAGCGAAATCTATGTCATGAACTTGAAGGGTCTCGACGAAAAGCAGATCACCAGCTTCGGTTGCAGCGTGCTCCACCCGGCGTGGACCCCGGACAACCGCCGCGTCGTCTTCTCTTCCAACATGCCCGGCTGCCAGGGCGACAAGTACGAGATGTTCATGGTGAACCTCGATGGCACGGGCCTGGTGCAACTCACAACCGGAAGCAAGTTCGTCGGCGAAGCCAGCTTCTCACCCGATGGACACTACATCGCCTTCACTCGCGACGGCAACGTATTTACCGCTGACTGGGCGGCGCCCGCTCCACCACCAGAGACCATCTCCCCTCTTTCTAAGCCTTAACCCTCAAACTGGCCAAGCGTCGTTCGAGAAATCTGCGTTCGCTACAATTACTCACCAACTCCAAAGCCCGGCCCAAGCTTGCCTCCGCAGCCTTGGAATCACCTGCCCGCCGCAACAATTCAGCCCGCGACGAATGGTAGAGATGGTATTCATCCAGGTCCCCCGCCTCGCCGATCTCATCCAGGATCCGCAGCGCTGATTCCGGCCCTTCCACCATGGCCACGGCAACCGCCCGATTCAATGCAACTACAGCCGTAGGCTGTAGCGACTCAAGCAACCCATACAATTCAAGAATCCGTTTCCAATTAGTATCCTCTGGCTTGCTTGCGCGACAGTGCTCGTAAGCAATCGCAGCTTGCAAACCAAAAGTTCCAACTCCGCCCAACAGCGGCCTGGCCTCCTCAATCTGCTCATGCCGCCAGAGAGTTCGGTCCTGATTCTCCATCAACACCAGATCGCCTTGCTCATCGAAACGGCCCTCCCGCCTCGCATCGTGCAATAGCATGAGCCCCAACAGCCCGCTGATCTCACCAAGATCCATCAGTTCCTTCAATAACTTTGCCAGCCGAATCGCTTCCGAGCAAAGATCCCTGCGCACCAATTCCGCACCGCGAGTTGCCGCATAGCCCTCATTGAAGATCAGATAGATCACAGTCAGAACGGACGCCAGGCGCTCGCCCATTTCAGGTAGCCCCGGCACTTCATAGGCGATCCCGGCATCGCGAATCTTGCGCTTTGCCCGAACCAACCGCTGAGCCATCGTCGCCTCGGGAACCAGAAATGCTCGGGCGATCTCTCCCGTTTCGAGTCCGCCCAGCGTCCTCAGCGTCAGGGCAATTCGCGCTTCAGGCGCCAGCGCGGGATGGCAGCAGGTAAAGATCAGTCGGAGCCGGTCGTCCGGAATTTCACCGGGATCCACCTCGACGGCCGCGACACTCGCCTCCAGTCCCGCAGCATAGGTCTCGATCTTTTCGCGAGTTCTCACCCTGCGGCGAATCAGATCAATCGCCTTGTGGTGCGCGGTCTGGATCACCCAAGCCCTTGGAAAATCAGGCACTCCCCCCTCGCGCCATTGAATGACCGCCGCCGCGAATGCCTCCTGCGCACACTCTTCGGCAATCTCAAAATCCCCGGTCAGCCGAATCAGAGTCGAAACCACTCGCCCCCACTCAGTCCGATGAAGGGCAGCAACCGCCTCATCGGCATTCGTGTGCATAATTAATGGTAAAAAAATTCTCTTGGCACTGTCGATTCTCAGAGTTTGGATTCGACTCAATCAAGAGCAACCACTATGCAATACATGCTACTCATTTATCACGAAGAATCCGCCCTGAGCGAAACCGAGTACCATGCCTGCTATGAGGAGAGCACTCGGCTCACTCACGAGCTGCATTCCCAGGGCAAGTTTGTCTCCGCATCTCCACTTCAGCCGGCTTCTACGGCTACGACTGTGAGGATACGAGACAATCGCCGCCTGATCACGGACGGTCCTTTTGCCGAAACTCGTGAGCAGTTGGGCGGCTTTTTCATGATTGAAGCGCAGAATCTGGACGAGGCGCTCGAAATCGCTGGCCTGATCCCTGCGGCAAAATTCGGAGTCGTCGAAGTCCGTCCCGTCGTTCACCTGTCCGGCCTACCCCAGCTGCCGTAAAAGGAAATTATCATGCGAACTGTTCGAGTCCTCGTTGGAACCCGCAAAGGCGCGTTCATTCTGACATCTGACCTCAAGCGCGAACAATGGAAGGTCGAAGGCCCCCACTTCGCCGGTTGGGAGATCTTCCACATCAAAGGCTCGCCTGTTGATCCAAACCGGATTTACGTCTCCCAGTCCAGCAGTTGGTCCGGACAGGTGATTCAAGTCTCGACGGATGGCGGCAAGACCTTTGAGCCAGCCGGAAATGAGTTCATCTACGAAGGTGAGACCGGCACGCACCAGTGGTACGACGGCAAGCCCCATCCTTGGGAATTCAAGCGCGTTTGGCACCTTGAGCCCTCCCTGACAGATCCCGACACGGTTTACGCGGGCGTTGAGGATGCTGCCCTGTTCAAATCAACAGACGCAGGCAGAACCTGGAAGGAACTCGCAGGCCTGCGCCAGCACGGCACTGGCTCCGCCTGGCAGCCAGGCGCCGGCGGATTGGGCCTCCACACCATGCTGCTCGATCCGAAGAACCCGGGACGCATGTATATCGCGATTTCCGCGGCGGGTGCCTTCCGCAGCGATGACGACGGCGCTTCGTGGCGTCCGATCAACAAGGGGCTCCAATCCAAATACATCCCTGACCCGAATGCGGAAGTCGGGCATTGTGTCCACCGAATCGCGCTGCACCCGTCCAATCCCGAAGTTCTCTTCATGCAAAAGCATTGGGACGTGTTGCGTTCCGACAACGGTGGTGAACTTTGGCAGCGCGTCAGCGGCAACCTTCCTACTGACTTTGGTTTCGTCATCGACGTCCACGCCCATGAGCCCGAAACGATCTATGTCGTACCCATCAAGAGCGATGCTGAACACTTCCCCCTCGACGGCCAACTCAAGGTCTATCGCAGTAAGACTGGCGGCAATGAATGGGAAGCGCTCACCAATGGTCTTCCGCAGGAGAATTGCTTTGTCAATGTCCTGAGAGAGGCTATGGACGTTGATGACTGCGAATCCTGCGGTGTCTATTTCGGCACCACAGGAGGTCAGGTCTACGCTTCAAACAATAGCGGCGACTCCTGGAACGCCATCGTCCGCGACCTTCCTGCAGTGCTTTCCGTTGAGGTCCAGACATGCTAATGGTGCGCGTCGAACTCCCTACCCACCTTCGCATCCTCGCGAAGATTCCAGGCGAAGTCCAACTCGAAATGGAGGGCGAACCGACGCAACTCAGCCTGCTCAACGCCCTCGAAGCACGCTACCCCTCACTGAAGGGTACGATCCGCGATCACGTCACAAAGCAGAGGCGGCCCTTTATGCGTTTCTTCGCCTGCGAAGAGGACCTCTCCAATAACTGGCCCGAAGACCCTCTGCCGCCAGAAGTCGTCTCCGGCAAGGAAGTCTTCTTGATCGTTGGCGCGATCGCAGGAGGACTCTAGACATGTCAAAACCCCAGCTTTGGGCAGGCCGGATCCTAACCGGCCTCCCCGCACTTTTCTTGCTGATGGATGCCGTGATGAAGTTCGTCCAGCCAAAAGAAGTCGTGGATGC
>Ga0163144_10000487_pt1 | contig 91954 bp, 64 predicted proteins | sample OliLak19BULKMAT1_FD_123175 | JGI IMG/M metagenome (GOLD analysis project Ga0163144, IMG submission 123175) | Freshwater microbial mat bacterial communities from Lake Vanda, McMurdo Dry Valleys, Antarctica - Oligotrophic Lake LV.19.BULKMAT1 | ecosystem: Environmental > Aquatic > Freshwater >...
AGGAGGCATCCCCGACCCGCCCGCCGGCTGCCACCAAACGAACGCTTCGTTGACGCCACGGGGAAACTCTGTTCTGCCGGGGTGATGCGGCGGAAGTTGCAGAAAATCGTGAAGAAAAAGGTCCGAACGAAGCGACCGCCGCCCCGCGCCGCACGACCGTCCGCGCCGCGTGCCGACGAGAGTCGACGGCGCGTCGCCGCGCGCGAGCGCACGACCATCGTCGGTGTCGGCGCGTCGGCGGGCGGTCTCGAGGCCTTCTCACAGCTGCTCCACGCGCTGCCGCCCAACCCCGGCCTCGCGCTCGTCTTGGTGCAGCACCTCGCGCCGCAACACGAAAGCGCGCTGCCGTCGCTCCTGGCGGCGAAGACCAAGCTCCCGGTCGTGCAGGCCGAGCAAGGGATGCGGGTCGAGCCGAATCACGTCTACGTCATTCCGCCGAACGTGCAGATGGGCATCGACGGCGACGTCCTCCGCCTGCTGCCGCGGCCGCACGATCGCTCGCAGTACATGCCGATCGATTTCTTCCTGCGGGCGCTCGCCGAGTCGGCCGAGGGGCGAGCGATCGGCGTGATCCTCTCCGGGACCGCGTCGGACGGCGCCGTCGGTGTGCGGGAGATCAAGGCTGTGGGCGGCATCACGCTCGCCCAGGAGCCCGAGACCGCGAAGTACGACGGCATGCCGCGCGCCGCGATCGCAACCGGCATGGTGGATCTCGTCCTGCCGCTCGAGCGTCTGGCGCACGAGCTCGCGGCCATTGCCCGTCATCCCTACGTGCAGCGCGCGCGTCCGGCGGCCGACGAGACGGCCCTCGCCGACGATGTCGCGCTCCGTGACGAGCAGCTGCAGCGCGTCTTCGCGTTGCTCCGCGCGGCGAGCGGCGTCGATTTCAAGCACTACAAGCTGCCGACGATCGAGCGCCGGCTGCAGCGTCGCATGGTGCTGCACAAGCTGACCCGCTTCGATCAGTACCTGACGCATCTCCAACAGAACCCCGGCGAGGTGCAGGCCCTCTATCAAGACCTGCTGATCCACGTGACGCGCTTCTTCCGCGAGCCCGAGTCGTTCGCGGTGCTGGCCGCGGAGATCTATCCCCAGCTGATCGCGGCCCAACGCGACGACCATCCCATTCGCGTGTGGATCGCGGGCTGCTCGACCGGCGAGGAAGCCTATTCGGTCGCGATCACGCTGCTCGAGAGCCTCGGCGACCGGGCCGGCAGCGTGCCGATCCAGATCTTCGCCACCGACGTGAGCGAAAACGCGATCGATCATGCCCGGACCGGCATCTATCCGGGCAGCATCGCGGCGGACGTCTCGCCCGAGCGCCTGCGGCGCTTCTTCACCAAGATCGATGGGAGCTATCGCGTCTCGAAGTCGGTGCGGGATCTTTGCATCTTCGCGCGCCAGGACCTCTCGCGTGATCCGCCGTTCTCGAAGCTCGACCTCGTCGTCTGCCGGAACGTGCTGATCTACATGACGGCGGCGCTGCAGCGGAAGCTGCTCACCGTGTTCCACTATGCTCTCAAGCCGCACGGCTGCGTGATGCTCGGCCACGCGGAGACGGTCGGCACGCTCTCCGACTCGTTCACCGTCGAAGACAAGCGCCATCGCATCTACAAGAAGAAGCTCCTCGACGAAGGGCCGCGCTCGGCCGGCTACCCGATGGAATACTCGGCCGCGCCGGCGGCGCATCGCAAGCCACCGGAGGATCGCCTGACGGGTGTCGCGTCGATCCAGAACGAGGCCAATCGGCTCGTGCTGGATCGCTACGCGCCGCCCGGCGTGGTCGTGGACGAGAGTCTGCAGATCGTCCAGTTCCGCGGCCAGACCGGCCTCTTCCTCGAGCCGGCGCCGGGCGACCCCAGCATCAACCTGCTGAAGATGGCGCGCGAGGGATTGCTGTACGGCCTCCGTACCGCGATCAACACCGCGCGGAAGAGCGGGGCGGTCGTCGCGAAGGACGGCATGAAGGTGCGCCGCGACGGCGGGTGGGTGGACGTCGCGGTCGAGGTCTTTCCGCTCGGCGCCGGCGGTCGCGGCCACTTCCTCGTGCTGTTCCACTCCGGCGCCCCGTCGACCGCGACGCCGAGCTCGGCGTCCAAACGGCTCACCAAGCGCGGCGCGCAGCTACGACGCGACGACGACCGCATCCGTCGGCTCCAAGAGGAGCTCGCCGCCAGCCGCGAGTATCTGCAATCGATCATTCAAGAGGTCGAGGCGGCCAACGAGGAGCTGCAGTCGGCGAACGAGGAGATCCTGTCGAGCAACGAGGAGCTGCAGTCGACCAACGAAGAGCTCGATACGGCCAAAGAAGAGCTGCAGTCGACGAACGAAGAGCTCAACACGGTCAATGAGGAGCTGCACGGTCGCAACGAGGAGCTGAGCAGCGTCAACAGCGATCTCGTGAATCTCCTCGGGAGCGTGCAGATCGCGATCGTCATCGTGGCGGGCGATCTTCGCATCCGGCGCTTCACGCCGATGGCGGAGCGCGTGCTGAATCTCATCGGCACCGACGTCGGCCGTCCGATCAGTCATCTGAAGCCCAACATCGACTGTCCGGATCTCGAGAAGATGATCGGCGCGGCCATGGACACCGTGTTGCCGCAGGAGCGCGACGTTCAGGATCGGCAGGGCAACTGGTACTCGCTCCGGATTCGACCCTACAAGAACGTCGAGAACCGCATCGACGGCGCCGTGCTCGCGCTCTTCGACATCCAGACCATCAAGCAGCAGGACGCCGAGCTGCGGAAGGCCCGTGCGTATGCCGATCTGCTCTTCGAGAGCGTGCCGCTGCCGCTGGTCGCCCTCGACGAGTCGCTGCGCGTGACGCAGGCCAACGCGGCGTTCTGCGGGTCATTCCGCTACCAGCACGCGGCCATCGAAGGGCGGAGCTTCTTCGGCATCGACAAAGGAGCGTGGAAGGTGCCGGCGCTGCAGACCAAGCTCGCAACGGTGCTGAAGGACGGCGAACGCCTCGAGGAGATCGGCGTCACGCGGCGTTTTCCGCGCGTTGGCACCAAGAGCCTCCTCCTGTCGGCGCGCGGCTTCCGCGGCAACGGCGGCAGCCATCCGAGTCTGCTGCTGGCCTTGCGGGAGGTCGGGCGAGGGACCAAGGGCTCGTAGGCTCCCGTCATGGCGCCGGGGAAAAAGTCCCAGCCACCGTCGCGCGCCACGCTGCTCGCGCGGCTGCAGACGCTGGAGCGCGAGCGCCGGTCGCACCTGCGTGCCCTCCACGAGCTGAAGGTGCACCAGGAGGAGCTCGCCGCGCAGCGCGACGAGCTGACGGAGTCGCAACGCGCGCTCGAAGCGTCGCGGGACCATTTCGAGGAGCTCTTCGACTTCTGCCCGGTGCCGTATCTGGTGCTCGACCGGAACGGCGTCGTCGAGCGGATCAATCTCGCCGGCGCCACCGTGCTCGTCGGCGAGCGCTTGCGCCTCGAAAAGGTGCCGTTGGTGGTGCACGTCGCGCGCCGCGACCGGCGCGTGTTTCTCGATCACATGCGGCGCTGCCGGCTCTCCGACGGGCTGATCGTGACCGAGCTGCACCTCCGCACGCGCAGCGGCGAGGAGATTCCCGTCGAGCTGGCGAGCCGCGCGGCCCGGAGCGCCAGTGACAGTCCGTGGTGGTACCACACGACGGCGACCGATCTGCGCGAGCAGCGTCGGCTCGAGCTCGAGCGCCACGACGCGAATACCGAGCGGGAGCGGATCCTGAACGAGCAGCGGCTCGCCCACGCCGCCAACGAGGCCAAGGACCGGTTTCTCGCGGTGCTGAGCCACGAGCTGCGTACGCCGCTGACGCCGGTCATGCTGACGACGTCGGCCTGGAAAGACGATCCGAAGGTGCCGGCCGCGCTTCGCGAGACGATGGAGATGATCAGCCGCAACATCGGCACGCAGGCGCGGCTGATCGACGATCTCCTGGACATGACGCGAATCACCCAAGGGAAGCTCGTCCTCCAACCCGAGGTGCTCGACCTCCACGCGATGCTCGAGGAGATCGCCGACCAGTCGCGGAAGGAAACGACCGCCGCGCATCTCACGACGACCCTGGCGCTCCGCGCGCGTCGTCACCTCGTCTCCGGCGACGCGCTGCGGCTGCGTCAGATCCTCTGGAATCTGGTGCGGAACGCGATCCGGTTCACGCCCGCGGGTGGGACGATCACGCTCGCGACCGAGGACGCGGCGAAGGGCACGCTGCGGCTGACCGTGGCCGACACCGGTGGTGGCTTCGATGGCCAGATGGGCGCGCACATGTTCGAGCCGTTTCACCAGGGGCCGCGCAGCGCCAGTCAGGGCGGACTCGGGCTCGGGCTCGCGATTGCCAGGGGCCTCGCCGAGGCGCACGGGGGCACCATCGCGGCCACGAGCGACGGCCCGGATCGCGGCGCGCGTTTCGTCGTCGAGCTGCCGACGACGAGTGCCCTCCTCGCGCCACGGTCGGCGGCGGCCGTCGCTGGGCGAGTGGCGACGATCGCGCCGCTCACGATCCTGCTCGTCGAGGACCACAAAGACACGGCGCAGGCGCTCGCCATGGTGCTGCGGCACGCGGGGTACACGGTCCACGTCGCGCATACGGTGCGACAGGCGATCGCCGCGTCGGAGGCGCATGACGTGGACGTCGTCGTCAGCGATCTCGGGCTTCCCGATGGCAGTGGCCTCGATCTCGTTCGCCAGCTGCAAGCGCGGAAGCCGCTGCGCGCCATTGCGCTCACCGGATACGGCCGGCGGGCCGACCTCGACGAGACGACGCGGGCCGGTTTTCACCGCCACCTGACCAAGCCCGTCGACGTGTCGACCCTGATCGCGGCCGTCGAGAGCCTGCGCGCCGACGGCGCGCCGCAGCCGCCGTCCGCTGGGACGCGGGGGCGCCCGCGGCGCGATCAGCCGCGGGCGACGGCCGGCACCAAGACGCGGCCGCCGGCAGCCCGCCGACCATAGGCCGCCGCGATCCGCGCGCCCACCGCGGCGGCGCGGCCCGGTCGCGTCAGCACCACGACCGCGCCGCCGAAGCCGCCGCCGGTCAGGCGGACGCCCAGCACGTCGTCGTCCGCGTCGGCCAGTGCCACCAGAGCATCGACCGCGGGGATCGAGACCTCGAAGTCGTCGCGGAGCGACGCGTGGCCGGCCGTCAGCACGCGGCCGAGCAGGGCGGTGTCGTCGGCACGGAGCGCGGCGACGGCCTGCCGCACGCGCGCATTCTCGGTGACGACGTGGCGGACACGCCGATCGAGCGGTGCCGGCAACGCGGCGACGCGCACCAGGTCGTCGACCCCGAGGGCGCGCAGGCTCGCGACACCGAGGAGCGTGGCCGCGCGCTCGCATTCTGCGCGGCGGGTGTTGTACCCGCCGCCGGCGTGGCGATGCGTGATTCCCGAGTCGATGACCGCCATGGCGAAGCTGGGTGGCAGCGGCACGCGTTCCCACGCCAGCGAGCGGGCGTCCAGAAAGAGCGCCGACGCCGCGTCGCCGAGGCTCGCCGCCATGTGATCCATCAGGCCGACGCGCGCGCCGACGAAGTCGCATTCTGCCCGGTGGGCGAGCCGCGCGAGCGCGACGTCGTCGAGCGCGAGGCCGAACAGCCGGCGGAACCCGCGGAGCACCGCCACCGCGAGCGCGGCGCTCGACGCCACGCCCGCGCCGGCGGGTACCGTCGAGGTGATCGCGAGGTCGCAGCCGTCGATCCCGTGTCCGTCGGCCCGGAGCACCGCGGTGCAGCCTTGGACGTAGTCGATCCACTCACTCGTTCGGTTCTCGGCGCCGAGACGGTACTCCGCCTCCGACCCTGCGAGCGCGGTAGCATCCGTGACGACGCGGATGACGTCGTCGGTGCGCGGTGCCAGCGCGACGTGCGTGCGCTGCGGAATCACCGTCGGGAGCACGAAGCCGCCGTTGTAGTCGGTGTGCTCGCCGATCAGATTCACTCGGCCGGGCGCGGCGGCGACGACCGTCGGTGGGCGTCCGAAGCGGCGGCGGAAATCGCTGTCGAGGCTCACGAGGGATGGCTGCTCCGCACGGGAGCCGACGCTGTCACAGGCCGTCGCCGCGCGACAGACGACGGGTCGATGGCCGACCCCGTCGACGGTCCGTAAACCGTCCTAATTCCTAGTATTAGCCGGCGCGCACGCTTGCGGGTCCGGGACCGCTTCTTTATAGTCCGCGCCCCATGGCCCCCCACACGCGCGCGGTCGGCGGACACGCCGAAGGCTTCGGTGCGACGGAACGAACCGACTCGTGGATGCTGCTGCCGGTCGTGACCGCCGTCGTCTTCCTCACCTTCATCGTCTACACGACGTGGGCCGCGCTGCAGGGCGAGCATTACGCCTGGGGCCCGTACCTCTCACCGTTCTACTCGCCGCTGCTCTGGACGACCGACCCCGCGGCAATGCACCACTCGTGGTTCGGGGCGTGGCCGAGCTGGTGGCCGTCGTTCATCCCGGCCTCACCGGCGGTGCTCATCCTGATCTTCCCCGGCAGCTTTCGCTTCACCTGCTACTACTACCGGAAGGCCTACTACCGATCGGTCGCGGGCTCGCCGCCCGGCTGTTCGGTCGGACCGCTCGCCAGCAGCCGTGCGTACAAAGGTGAGACGTTTCTTTTGATCTTCCAGAACCTGCACCGCTACGCGATGTATTTCGCGCTGCTGTTCGTCGTGTTCCTGTCCTATGACGCCCTCGTTTCGTTCTTCCACGAGGGCCACGTCGGCGTCGGCGTCGGGTCGATCATTCTGACGATCAACGCCGTCCTGCTCGCCGCCTACTGCTTCGGCTGCCATTCCTTCCGTCACATGATCGGCGGCCGCACCGACTGCATGTCGTGCGGCAAGATGACGCTCAAATACGGCGCGTGGAAGAAAGCGACCTGGTTCAATGAGCTCCACCAGGAGTTCGCCTGGCTGAGCCTCGTGTGGGTCATGATCACCGACGTCTACATCCGACTGTTGTCGATGGGCGTGATCCACGATCCCAACACCTGGGGCCTTTGATCCATGCTCGACGTCTCTGAGATCCAGACCATCGATCACGACGTGTTGGTGGTGGGCGCCGGCGGCGCCGGCCTCCGCGCCGCCATCGAATGCAGCGCGCAGCAGCTCTCGACGGGCGTCATCTCGAAGAGCCTCCTCGGCAAGGCCCACACCGTCATGGCCGAAGGCGGCATGGCCGCGGCGATGGGCAACGTCGACGGGCGCGACAACTGGAAGGTCCACTTCCGCGACACGATGCGCGGCGGCAAGTTCCTGAACGACTGGCGCATGGCCGAGCTGCACGCCAGGAATGCGCCCGATCGCGTCAACGAGCTGGAAGAGTGGGGCGCGGTCTTCGATCGCACCAAGGAAGGCCTCATCTCGCAGCGGAACTTCGGCGGCCACCGCTATCCGCGCCTCGCCCACGTCGGCGATCGCACCGGCCTCGAGCTCATCCGGACCTTGCAAGACCACGGTGTGCACTCCGGCATCGACTTCCACATGGAGTGCACCGCCCTCGAGATCCTGAAGGACGGCGATCGCGTCGCGGGCCTGCTCGGCTACTGGCGCGAGACCGGCCGCTTCGTGATCTTCCGCTGCAAGGCCGTGATCCTCTGCACGGGCGGCGGCGGCAAGGCATGGCCGGTCACGTCGAACTCGTGGGAGTACACCGGCGACGGCACCGCGATGGCCTACGACGCGGGTGCCGAGCTGATGGACCTCGAGTTCACGCAGTTCCATCCGACCGGCATGGTGTGGCCGCTCTCGGTGCGCGGCATCCTCGTCACCGAAGGCGTGCGCGGCGACGGCGGCATCCTGAAGAACAACAAGGGCGAGCGCTTCATGTTCAACTACATCTCCGAGCGCTTCGCGCCGGAGACCGCCGACACGGTCGAGGAAGCCGACCGCTGGCTGAAGGGCGACAAGACCGCACGTCGTCCACCCGAGCTGCTCACGCGCGACGAAGTTGCGCGCGCGATCACCGCGGAGGTGAAGGCGGGTCGCGGGTCGCCGCACGGCGGCGTGTTCCTCGACATCGCCTCGCGCGTCCCCGCCGACGTCATCAAGCGGAAGCTCCCGTCGATGTACCACCAGTTCATGGAGCTCGCCGAGGTCGACATCACCAAAGAGGCGATGGAGGTCGGGCCCACGCTCCATTACTTCATGGGCGGCATCAAGGTCGATTCCGACTCGCAGATGACCGTCGTCCCCGGCCTCTTCGGCGCGGGGGAGTGCACGGCGGGGATGCACGGCGCCAACCGGCTCGGCGGCAACTCGCTCTCCGACCTCGTGGTGTTCGGCAAGCTCGCGGGCGAGGGGGCGGCGGCCTACGTCAAGACGGTTGGCACCAAGCCGGCGGTGCAGGCGACCCAGGTGACGGCGGCCATCCGTAAGGCGACCGACATCCTGAATCGCGAGACCGGCGCCAACCCGTACCTTCTGCACGACAAGCTGTGCGAGACCATGGCGAAGGGTGTCGGCATCGTGCGCGTGAAGGACGAGCTCGAGACGGCGATTGCCGAAATCGAGGCGCACAAGCAGGAAGCCGACACGCTGAAGGCGCCGGGTGCGAGCCAGTACAACCCCGGCTGGCACGAGGCGCTCGCGATGCGCTCGCTGCTCGTCACCTCCGAGGCCGTCGCGCGCTGCGCGCTCATGCGCGAGGAGAGCCGCGGCGCCCACACCCGTCTCGATCATCCGGGCGAGAGCAAGGAATGGGTGCAGTTTAACTGTGTCGTGCAGCGCGGCCAGGACGGTACGATGCAGATCGAGAAGCGGCCGAAGCCCCCGGGCCCGCCCGCGCTCGTCGAGATGGCCAACGCCACGATCGAGGACCTCGAGACCGGCAAGGTGGGGGCGCAAGTAAAGTGATGGCAAAGTAATGGCGACCACACGCACCTTCAAGGTCTGGCGCGGCGACGCCAAGGGCGGCGACTTCAAGCAGTACGACATCCAGGTCGACGACGGCATGGTCGTCCTCGACGTGCTCCATCGCATCCAGGCGCAGCAGGCGCAGGACCTGGCGCTGCGCTGGAACTGCAAGGCCGGCAAGTGCGGCTCGTGCAGCATGGAGATCAACGGTAAGCCGAAGCTCGCCTGCATGACCCGCATGAACTCGCTCCCCGAGGGCGAGACCGTCACCGTCCAGCCGCTGAAGACGTTCCCGGTCATGAAGGACCTGGTGACCGACGTCTCCTGGAACTACGCGCAGAACAAGCGCATCCCGAAGTTCAAGCCGCGTCCCCGCGACCCCGACGGCAAGTATCGGATGTACCAGGAAGACGTCGACCGGGTGCAGGAGTTCCGGAAGTGCATCGAGTGCTACCTGTGTCAGGACGTCTGCCACGTCCTGCGTGATCGCGACGGCCGCGAGCAGAACACCTTCGTCGGCCCGCGCCTCATGATCCGCGTGGCGTCGCTGGAAATGCACCCGCTGGACACCGCGGATCGCATTCCCGCCGTCAAAGACGAGTTCGGCTCGGGCATGTGCAACATCACGAAGTGTTGCTCCGAAGTCTGCCCCGAGCACATCCACATCACCGACAACGGCATCATTCCGTTGAAGGAGCGTGTGGTCGATCGGTTCTACGATCCGGTCGCGATGCTGTGGCGGAAGATCTTCGGCGACAAGCGCGCCTGAGGCGCCGGCGATCGCGGCGCGTGACGACGGGCCGGCTTGGCGCGGCCCTCGCAACCTCATGTGCGGCGCGTATGGCGACGTGAAGCTGACGGACTTCATCGCCTGACTGGATCGGAGAAAAGACATGGCCGACGACGCTAAGTGCCCGGTGCCGCATTCGCGCGGACGGATGAACCGCGACTGGTGGCCCAACCAGGTCAACGTCCAGGTGTTGCACCAGCACGGGCCCGACAGCGATCCGATGGGCAAGGATTTCAACTACGCCAAGGCATTCGACAGCCTCGACCTCGATGCCGTGGTCGAGGATCTGAAGGCCCTGATGACCGACAGCCAGTCGTGGTGGCCTGCCGACTATGGCCATTACGGCCCCTTCTTCATCCGCATGGCCTGGCACGCGGCCGGCACCTATCGCACGGGCGATGGCCGTGGCGGCGGCGGGCGCGGACAGCAGCGCTTCGCCCCGCTCAACTCCTGGCCCGACAATGGCAACCTCGACAAGGCGCGCCGCCTGCTCTGGCCGATCAAGCAGAAATACGGCGCCAAGCTTTCCTGGGCGGACCTGATGATCCTCACCGGCAACGTCGCCATCCAGTCGATGGGCGGCCCGGTGTTCGGCTTCGGCGGCGGCCGCGCCGACGTGTGGGAGCCGGAGGAGCACGTGAACTGGGGCGCGGAGGAAGCCTGGCTCGCCGACTCGAAGGCGCCCAACAGCCGGTACTCTGGTGATCGCGAGTTGGGCGGCAATCTCGGCGCCGTGCAGATGGGTCTCATCTACGTCAACCCGCAGGGCCCGGACGCCAATCCCGATCCGCTCGCCTCGGCGCGCGACATCCGTGAAACCTTCGGCCGCATGGCGATGAACGACGAAGAGACCGTCGCGCTGGTCGCCGGCGGCCACACCTTCGGCAAGGCGCACGGCGCTGGCCCGGAGAGCCATGTCGGCACGGAGCCGGAAGGCGCGGACATCGAGGCCCAGGGCCTCGGCTGGCGCTCGACGTTTGAAAGCGGCATGGCCGGCCACACCATCACCTCCGGCATCGAAGGCGCGTGGAAGCCGCACCCGACGACCTGGGACAACGGCTATCTCGAGACGCTGTACAAGTATGACTGGGAGCTGACGAAGTCCCCGGCAGGCGCGCACCAGTGGAAGCCGAAGGGCAACACGGGCGACAACACGGTCGAAGACGCATTCGACAAGACCAAGAAGCACCCGCCGATGATGACCACGGCCGACATGGCCATGCGCATGGACCCGGCCTACGACAAGATTTCGAAGCGCTTCCTGGAGAACCCGAAGGAGCTCGCCGACGCGTTCGCACGCGCCTGGTTCAAGCTCACCCACCGCGACATGGGCCCGAAGCAGCTCTATCGCGGCAAGCTCGTGCCGAAGGAAACACTGATTTGGCAGGACCCGATCTCGGGCGCGCCGAGCACCATTGACGCGAAGGACGCCGACGCGCTGAAGGCGAAGATCCTCGCCACCGGCCTTTCGGTGCAGCAGCTTGCTTCGGCGGCCTGGGCTTCGGCCTCGACCTTCCGCGGCTCCGACAAGCGCGGCGGCGCCAATGGCGCGCGGGTGCGTCTCGCTCCGCAGAAGAACTGGGCGGTCAACGACCCGGCTGACCTCGCCAAGGTGATCTCGGCGCTCGAAGGCATCCAGAAGGAGTTCAACGTCAGTGCAAAGAAAGTCTCGCTCGCCGACCTGATCGTTCTCGCCGGCAACGCCGCCGTCGAGAAAGCGGCGAAGGCCGGCGGTTGTAACGTGCAGGTTCCCTTCCTGCCTGGCCGTGGCGACGCCACGCAGGAAGAAACCGAAGTGCACTCCTTCGATTTCCTCGAGCCGAAGACCGATGGTTTCCGCAACTACGTGCGCACGCCGATCATGCCGATCGAGGACCACCTGGTCGATCGTGCCCAGCTGCTCAGGCTCACGGCGCCGGAAATGACCGTGCTGATCGGCGGCCTGCGTGCGCTGCAGGTCGGCGATCCCAAGCTCGGCGTGCTCACCACGCGCCCGGGCACGCTGTCGAACGACTTCTTCATCAACCTGCTCGACATGGGCACGCAGTGGACGGCGCTCAACGACACCACCAACAACCTCTTCGAAGGCAAGGACCGCAAGTCCGGCGCGACGAAGTGGACGGCCACGCGCGCCGACCTGATCTTCGGCGCACACTCGCAGCTGCGTGCACTTGCCGAGGTCTATGGGGCCAGCGATGCGAAGGAGAAGTTCGTGAAGGACTTCGTCGCCGCCTGGGCCAAGGTCATGAACCTCGACCGCTTCGACCTGAAGAAGTGATCTTGGTGACGCCGACGTCCGATTGCCGAGCCATGCTGGTGACGGGTGGGGGTGGGTCGGTTCTGGCTCGCGACTGGGACCGGCGCGCTAGCTGGGCAACACGACCTTGAACACGTTGTCGGCGCCGCCGTAGACCGCGTGGTCGGGAGTGACGAGGATGGCGTGGGGCCCGTTGAAAAAGTGGAACCTCTTCCCGCTCGACCCTGCGCGGAAGCGTCCAAAACGTTCGAGTGAGCTGGATGAGATCTCGTGGGCTGGACATGCGAGATCCCTACGATGTGGAGGCGTTCACGCTGCCTTCAGCCAGGCGAGGATCGCCTCACGCAACGCCGCGTGAAGCGTCATGCCCCTGGTCTTGGCGCGCGCTTCGATGCGCTTCCACACGGCAGCAGGAAAGCGCACGGAGCGCGGGATCGTGCCGCCCACCTCCAACAGCTTCTTGGGTCGGCCTCGTCCAACCTGGATCGTGATGCCGGTCTTCATGATCGCGGCCGCATATGGATTCCGCCGGAGGCGAGCGGTGGAGAAATCGATCTCGGGGATGTCGCGCAGGGACGCCCGTGACGGCTCACGCGGCGGCTTACGTTCCTTGCTCTTCTTCATAGCGTTTCCTTTCCTGCCGTGTGGCGCGGCGAGCGCTGATGATGCGTATGACGTTGGCCCCTGGATCTGTGAACACGGCGACTAGAACGCGTCCAAGCAGTGACTGCCCAGTAAGGAGAGATCGTTCTGGATGGTCCGAATCTTCCACGAGCAAGGCGAAAGGGTCGGCAAACGCGGTCGCTGCCTCGTCGAAGGTGATTCCGTGCTTGCGGAGGTTCGTTCGAGCCTTCGTCGGGTCCCACGAGAAGCGCACTGGTTTGGAGTATTACACTAATCCGCCGTCCCGATCGAGATGTTTGGGTGGGCTTTGGTGGCTCCGGGTAGGTAGCGTTCTGCCACCCGAAAGTAGCGCCCCATTCCGTACCCAGTGCGCGCTGACCTCGCGAATCCGCGGATTGAGGTCGCCACGTCGGACCCCCTCAGGGGAGGAGCAGCGCCGGGAGACACAGCTCGGTCTCGCGGACCGTATCGACACGCGCCGCTCCGAGCTCGTTGTCGACGTAGAGGCCGAGACGCCGCACGTGCTTCGGCTCGCCGCGGACGAGCTTCACGGGATAGCAGAGCAGGTTGGCCGACGGGTTTCGCAGGTTGGCGAGGTTCGCGTCGGTCGCGACGCAGAGACGGGTCGGCGACTTCACCTTGAAGCGCCGCGCCGGGCTCGAGAACCCGTCGGTGGCGGTCACTTGCAAGTCGAAGGGCACCTTCGGCGTCTTCTTCGTGACGCGGACGCGGTAGCACTTGTAGCGATCGACATCGTGCTCCGTCATGTCGGGAGCGGCCGGAGCGCCGACGGCGCTCTGCGCGGTCGGGATCAGCAGCTGATCGGGGCGGACGGTATCGAGGGAGAGTGTGCCGAGCGCGGTGGCGACACGGCGCGTGCTTCGAATGAAGCGCGGCACGCGGCGGTCGCGTTGCAGTCGGTAGCGTTCGAGGCTGATCGTCGGGTCCGCGATGCCGTTCCCGTCCTTGTCGGCCGGTGCGCAGAGCGCGATCGGCTTCCGGATGTTGAACGAGAAATTCTCGAGCGTGTCCTTCAGGGTGACGCCGAGCGCTGGGACGAAGGGAGGACCGCCGCGCGACGGTTTCGTCCCGTAGCAGAGGAAGTCGTCGAGCACGGCCTCGAGGCTCTGCACCGAGGGCGTGCCCTGCGGCGTCGGCGTTCCGGGACCGGTCGGGGCGGTGGACGGCGTCGCGCCGCTTCCCGTCGTCGACGTCGCGCTGCCATCGGGCGTGGCGGTTCCACCTGCCGTGCCTCCGGGGGTCGGCGTGCCTGCGCCGCCGGAGCTGCCGGGCGTCGGGGTGGCGTCACCGCCGCCGAGCGTGAACGTTGCGGTCGGCATCGGTGTCGCGGTGGGCGTCGGGGTCGGCGTCGCGGGGCATGCCGGCTCGCGCTCCGCGGAGACCGTGTAGCTCCCCGCACCGTCGTAAGTGAGGTCGAAGACGCGCACCACGTAGGTTCCAGGCGTAGCGAGCACGCGCTCGGATGCGCCGCAAGCGATAGTGCCGGTCGACGCGCCGGCCGCGTCGTACAGCTGCCAGCACGCGTTCATGCTGCCCGCCGTCGTGTGCGTCGTGACGGTGACCACTTCGTTCGGCGCCGTGGTCGCGAACCAGTACACGTCGTTGTCGCCGAGCGCGACGATGGTGCCAGGCTGCGGTACGCCGCAGAGCAGCGTCGCGTCGTGGCAGCTGCCCGCCGTCGTGGAGACGACGTTCACGTCGAGCCGATAGGTTCCGGTTTCGTCGTTCGCCAGGTCGAAGACACGAAGCGTGTACGGACCCGCCGCCGGAAGCGTGCGCGTGTCTTGCGCGCACTGCAGTGTGCCAATCGCATTCCCGTCGGCGGCGTAGAGCTGCCAGCACGCCTCGAACGGACTCGTGGTGTCGGACACGGCGATGCTCACGACCTCGCCCGCTTCCGCAGCGACGAAGCGGTACACGTCGCTGTCGACGATCGAGGTCAGCGAGCCTGCCTCGTTCGCACTGCACGCCAAAGTCGCCCCTGGGCAACTCGACGTCGTCGCCGACAGCACCTGCATCTGCACGGCGTAGCTACCGGTCTCGTCGTTCGATTGGTCGAACACGCGGATCGAGTACGTGCCGCTCGTTGGCAACGTGCGGGTTGCTGCCTGGCCGCAAGCGTCGGCGCCGACGATGTTGCCGGAGGGATCGCGGAGCTGCGCGCAGGCTTTCATGCTCGCGGTCGTCGCCTTTGCCAGCAGCTGCACGACCTCGCCCGCCTGGCCGGTGAACGAAAAGCAGTCGGTTTCGGCGACGACGCCGATCGTCGTGCTCTTCACCTCACCGCATGCGATGGCGCTCGTCGAGGAGCAGGTGGCTTGTGCCTGCACGGACGATGCACCGGCAAGGGCGAAGACGGCGGCCACGAGGGACGCGAAACGGTGTGGCGAGGGCAAGAGGTGCCTCCAGGAGATGTTGCGGTTTGATTCGTGTCGTTATCCCTAAGGCGCCAAGGCGCCGCGGTCAATTCGCCAAAAGTGCGCACCTACGGCAGCGAGTCTTTCGTGGTCGTGTCTGATGGGGGGTGATCCGTGCAGTCTGCGCTACGGACGACCCGAGACGACCGAGATGGAGCGCCTGCGCGCGGGCAGATCATTCGTAAACGAAGCTGATCGGCGCGTCGACGTCGGGATGCAGACTCTTGTGCACCGGGCAGGTGTGCGCGGCGCGCTCCAGGAGGGTACGGTTCTCCCCCGAGATCGTGGCGGACATGCGGATCGTGACGGGCAGGCGGCCGATGCGGCGCACGGGGTCCACGGCCATGTGCTTCTCGACGGTGAACGTGGCGCTCGAGAAGTCGATGCCGCGGCGTGTGGCGAGAATCGCCATGGTCGTGACGATGCACGTGCCGAGCGCGGTCGCGACGAGGTCGGTCGGTGAGAACGACTCGCCGCGTCCCATGTTGTCGGCTGGCGCGTCGGTGACGAGCGTCGTTCCCGACGGTCCGTGGATCGCCTCGCACCGCAGGTTTTGCGCGTAGCTGCCGTTGATCACGACCACGTCGAGCTCCTTTCGCGCTTCGACACCTGGCACGAAAGCGAGCCCGGCGCAAAATCATTCGCTGCCGAGTGTCAGGCGGAGGAGGCGTCCCGTCGCCCGTTCGACGAACAGCACTCGGCCCTCGGCGTCGAGCGTGAAAGCCCCGACGCAGTCAGGACCGGTGCCATTGACGCACGACGCGTCGGACGGCCCGAGGACTGTCGTAATGACTCCCGTCGCGGCGTCGATCCGCCGGATCGCGCCGGCCGTCGCCACGAACAGGTTGTCGGCGGCGTCGGCCTCGACCTGTATCGGACTCAGGCAGGCGTCGATGGCCGGACCACCGCCCTCACCGCAGGCACCCCCAGCGCCGTTGCCGGCAACGATCGTAACGGCTCCGGTGCGGGCATCGACTCGCAGAATCCGTGAGCCACTTATGATGAGGACGTTGCCGCGCCGATCGATCGTGGTTCGGAAGATACGAACGCATTCCGGGCGCGGATCGATGAAGCGGCGGCAATCGGACGGAACGGCGAAGACCGGCACGAGAAACCCGCTTGCCCGATCGAGACGTGCAACCCGCGAATCCTCGGCAATGTAAAGATCTCCGTCGCCCCCCACGGCAATGTCCTTGATTCGCAGACAGGCGTCGCGGGCAGGCACTTGGTCGATGTCGCCCTGCCGGCGGCAACCTCCGATCACCGTGACGAGATGTCCGTCGGCATCGATGGTCCGAACTCGGTTGTGGAACTCTGGCTCGTAGAGCTCGCCTTCGAGAAGGTATACCTGCTCGTCGCGATCGGCGGCGAGCGCGACGGGATGGTCGAGGCAAGTCTCGGTGGCCGGGGCGGCGTAAGGGCACTCGATCGGGTCGTCGGTGAGATCATGGCCGTTTCCGGCAACGGTCGTGATGGTGCCGGCGGCATCGATCCGTCGCACTCTCCTGGGGAAGGCATCCACGATGAAAATCGCGCGTGATCCGATGGCCAGGTCCGCTACGCTGCCGATGCACGCGTCGTACGCCGGTCCACCATCGCCGCAGAACGCGAATGTGCCGTTGCCGGCGACGAGCGTGCCCGGCCCCAGCTCACGGCGATACTGAAAGGCACGCGTCCCGGTGCTGCCTTCCGGCTCCTTGAGGGCAACGAGTCGCTGATCTGGTCCGACGGCGAGTGCGATTACGGAGGAGAACGGGTGGTCGCGATCATCGAAGATGGAGATCCGCCGGGTCGTGGCATCGACGCGCCAGATGCGGCCCTCCCATTCGTCGCCGACGTAAATGTGGCCGTCGGCATCGACGGCCACGCTGCCCAGCGTGAGACACGCGTCGAGGGCCGGACTATCGTCTTCGGGTGGGCCGTCCTCGCATGGCGCCGCGCGCCCGGCGACGGCCGCGATGATCCCCGATGCGGGATCGACGCGTCGCACCGGAAACCCTGCTGTGGCGATGTAGAGTCCCCCGCCCGCATCGATCGTGATGGCCGACGGTGATCCGATACAGGTGGCGGTCGCTGCGACACCGTCGGGGCAGGGACTGGCGCTATCATCGCCCGCGGCAAGGACGACCTCGCCGCGCGCGCGGTCGAGTCGGACCACTGCGTTCCGAATGCCGTCGGCGATGAGGAGGTTTCCGACATCGTCGATGGCCATGGCGGTGACGTTGGGAAAGCACACGTCGAACGCCGGTCCCACGATGGACGATCGATCCACGCACTCGGTGAGCGGTCTCCCGGCGACGGGCGTCGCGGTTCCGCTCGCGCCATCGACCCGCAGGATCCGGCCGTCGCTGCCGGCGATGTAGATGTCGCCGACGCGGTCGACGGCGAGGGCGTAGACCGCGCAGAAGAAGCCTGGACGCGCCCCCTCGCACGTGAGGTGGGTGCCGGGAACGGTGCCCATCTGGCCGGTGCGCGCATCGACCCGGCGGACTCGGTCACCGGCGGAAAAGAACAGATCGCCACCGGGGCCCACTGCGACCCTGCGCGCTACGAGCGGAGCATCGACGGCGAGTCGTCCGTCACCGTTGTTGGCATCGACGAGGACGTCGACGCGTCGCTCACTCGGCTCGTCAGAGTGTGAGCCCCCGGAACAGGAGGCCAGCAGGCAGCAGAGCAGGGTGACCAGGATCAGGGATCGGCGCGAGTGTGTCGGCATGAGATCTCGGTGACGGTCCGTACCACGAAGGACGAGCGGGACGACACGATTCTTTCAGCGTGGCGTCGCTCCCCGTGCGTGAGCGCCGCCGACCGTTTCAGCGTGATGCCGTTCGCGAGCGGCTCGGCGTGGCGATGCGTTGCGCGCCGAAACCTACACGGACGAGGGCCGTACACCTGACTACCACGCCGTCTGCGAGGGCACCTCGGCCACCAATGGTCTCTATTGTGAGGCATCGTGAGTGCGACCCGCCGCCGTAGCGATTTGCCGCGATGCAAACGACGACGGTGACGGGTGTCCAATGCCGGAGGCACCGGTGCTACACCGGAGTAGAGGGAGCACGCATGACCGACTTCAAGCTCAAGACGATCTCGCCTGACGGCATTCCGCACGCGCTCGAGAAGGCCGAGGGTTATCGCCTGCGGAACGAGCCGGCCCAGGCCGAGAGCATCTATCGCGACGTGCTCGCGGTCGACCGGGTGAATCACGCGGCCATTCTCGGTCTGATCCTGGCGCTCACCGATCAATTCGGCGCCGACGGTGCGGCGAGCGCGCCGCGCGAGGCGCAACGCCTCGTCGATCAGCTGCAGACCGACTACGAGCGCGCGTACTACACCGGGATCGTCTTCGAGCGGACGGCGCGGGCGGCCCTCAAGCGGCGGAACGTCGTCCGCTCGTCGGTCTACGACGGCTTCCGGCACGCGATGCAATGGTACGAGCGCGCCGAGGCCATTCGACCGCCCGGCAACGACGACGCCGTGCTGCGTTGGAACAGCTGCGTCCGCGCGATCGACAGCGAGCGTCTCGAGCCGGCGCCGCGCGGGCGCGAGCTGCCGCTCGAGTAGCGCGACTGCCTACGCCGCTCGGTTAGAGATAGCTCGCCGCCTGCAGCAGCGCGGCGCGCGCGGCCGGTCCGCGCGCGATCTTCTCGTGCGCCACGATCAGGCGCTGCAGATCGGGGAGCGCGGCGTAGCGCTCGAAGTCGCGACGGAGCGCGGCGCGATCCTCGATGAAGATCAGCTTGGCGAGGCGCGAGACGCGGGGGCCGGGTGCCGAGCCCATGACGGTCGTGAAGAGGAAGCCGAGCACGTCGCGCTTGCGGTCCATGTTGAACATCGCGTCGGTGAGGACGAGCGTCGTGCCGTCCTCCGACCGCACCAGCATGGCGCCTTCGTGGTCGCCGACGCCGGCGAGCCGCTCGAAGCGGACGGTCGCCTCGGCGGGGAAGTCGTCGAGGGTGCCGTCGACGGCGACCTTCGCCTCGATCTTGGCGCGCGCGCCGCGCGGGGCGAGCACGGTGATCGCGGGGTAGCGGAGCTTGAAGGCGGCGGCGTCCTGACGGTGGTAGCCGTTCGGTACGATCAGGAACGCCGGCGTTCCCCAGGCTTCGAGCTGGCGCATCTGGATGTCGCCGAGCGCGATGCCGTTGTGGATGACGAGCCGCCCATCGTCGAGGCGGGCGACTGTCATGACGCGCTTCAACGTCATGCGGGGGAGCGATCCCTGCACCCAGTGTAGATTGTCGGCGAGGCGCTCGAGGGGGCCATGGGGCAAGACGTTCCAGTCGTCGGCCGGCGGCATGGGTACAGTGTGTACCGGCTCCGCCGGCCGAGTCGAAGGGCGGCGTGGCGCTCAGGCTGCGGCGCACGCGGGTGCGAATGCGCGCGTCTGCCGGCGGAGGAGCAGCGCGGCCAGGATCGACGCGTACTCGGTCAAGCCGCCGTTCCGGTCGGCGAGGGTGCCGCGCCGACGCGCCGAGGCCGTGACGCGCTCGACCGCGAGGTGCGCCTCGACCTCCCAGTCGGAGAGATGGCGCATCACGCAGTCGCTGGCGCCGGTGCGCAGGAGGCGCATGGCCAGGTCGAGATCGCCGTCGGGGGTGAGGACGATGACGGGCGCGTGCGGCAGGCCTTGCAGCGCGGTCAGCATTTCGACGGCGGTCGCGTCCGACACGCGATGCCCGAGCAGGATGACGTCGAACGCTTCGAGCATGATGCGGACGCGGGCGGCTTGCCACGTTTGAGCGACGGTGAGGGCGACGGGTTGGAAACGGGAGCGGGGGGATTGGAAGCGGGCGGCAGCGGCGGCGAGGGTGGCGAAATCATCATCGACGAGCAGGGCGCGGATCGGCATGAGGCACCTCGTTGGGGAGTGGGGGTGGGATGTCGCCGTACCAGCGAGGGACGTGCCGCGGCCATGGCGCGAACGCTCTGACGGGCGCGCTGGCGCTTGTCGCGAGCCCGTGGTGGGGCGCCGACTTCCACGATCGATGGCCATGATCGGGAACGTCATCACCACCGTCGCGCGTGCCGGCCTCACCGAAGAAGCTTCCGCGCCTCCCGTGAGTCGACCAGGCCGGGGCTCACGGCTCTGCGGCAGTACGAATGCAACGCGGGGCGAGCCGCACGGCGCGTGGTGTACCGACTCCTGCCGAGCTGCCACGAAACAGCACGATCTCAGAGGCTTATCGGCTCTGATTTGCTCGGGTTTTTGATTGCCGGGGGGTCCGTTGACGTGCTACGTGAGCGGGACTTCCGCACGCCGAACTGCTCGGCGACTGTTCCCCCTCACGGAAGAACTAACCCGAGACGCGAGGTTCCCCACGATGATGATTCGACGTTCCCTGTTGGCCGCTCTTGTTCTGCTGACTGCGACGGTGTCGCAGGCCTCCGCCACGACCTGGCTCGTTCCCGGTGACGGTAGCAACACCTGCACGGTACCGTCCCCCAACTGCGACACGATCGCACAGGCCGTGACGGCCTCGGCGACCGGCGACACCATTCAGATCGCGGCCGGCAGCTTTCCCGTGACCGCCACGCAGATCCTCACCAAGACGCTCACGTTCGTCGGTGCGGGCCAAGCGAGCACGACCGTGAACGTCACGGCGGGCCTCGCCGGCTTCTCGGTACGGACCGACGACATCGTGTTCCGCGATTTCACGATCCAGGGCGGCACCGCGGGCGTGACGTTCCAGTCCGTCGCCAGCAACAACACCCTGATCGAGCGCGTGACGTTCAGCGCGCAGACCTCGCGCGGCATTGAGATCAGCGTGCCGGTCAGCAACGTCTCGGTCGCCGACAGCACGATCGCGACCCCGGGTGTCATCGGCGTTCGCATGGCGTCGACGACCCAAGTGAACGGCCTCAGCATCACCGGCACCAACTTCATCGGCAACAGCTACGGCATCTATCAGGCGAACGACGGCAACTCGTCGACGCTCGCCAACCTCCTGGTCGACGGCTGCACGTTCACCAACGTCGTGAGTTACGCGATCTACGCCGAAGAGATGCGGGATTCCTCGATCGAGGACTCGATCTTCACCGGCGGCGCGAGCGGCATCGGCCTCCTCAAGTTCTACGCCTCGAGCGGCTTCGCGATGTCGAACATCGGCATCCGTCGCAATCAGTTCAGCGGCTTCACCGCGAATGCGCTCGATCTCGAGATGATCGGCATGGGGCTCGGCACTCCCGGCCTCACGATCGAAGGGAACACCGTGACGAAGAACGTCGCCATCCAGACATCGGCGGCCGCCACCTTCGTGCGCCTCCACCCGTCGCAGCCGAACGGCCAGGTCGACTTCATCGACAACACGATCACCGCGACCGGCATCTTCGGTGCGGGCACCGCGAGCCACGGCGTGCAGCTGCGCGGCAACGGCCCCGTCGTTTTCACGGGCAATGTCATCGACGGCGGCAACGTCGGCGGCTCCGCCACCACCCCGCCCTCGTCGGGCATCTTCATCCAGTCGCGCTCGGGCAGCACGATCATGCCGGCGACCACCGTCATCAGCGGCAGCTGCAACCGCATCAGCGGCTACCACAACGGTGTCAGTGTGTTCGATTCGTTTGCGGGCTCCTACGGCGGTCTGACCGCGGGCGCGACCGTCTCGTTCCAGAACAACGTGATCGCGGGCAACGACCAGGCCGGCGCCGTCAACGGCGCGACCCCGGTGCTCGACTTCGAGAACGACTGGTGGGGCTGCATCGCCGGTCCGGGCAACCCCGGCTGTGACGCCATCGTCGGCGGCATCGACGCGGATCCCGTCGCCGTGGCGCCTCCCGCCTGCGTCCCCTGTCAGGTCGATGCCGAGTGCAGCGACGGCCTCTTCTGCAACGGCGCCGAGACCTGTGATCTCGGGACGAACACGTGCGTGGCCGGCGGCGGCGATCCCTGCACCGGTGGCGGCGCCTGCAACGACGTCTGCAACGAGGCGGCCGACAGCTGCGTCGTGCCCGACGGGACGGCGTGTGACGATACGCAGACGTGCACCATCGAAGACGTCTGTGCGGCGGGCACGTGCGTGGGCGATCCCAACACCTGCGGCGACGGCACCACGCAGGGTGTGTGTGGCGAGCTCTGCGACGACGGCAACATGACGTCGGGCGACGGCTGCAGCAACACCTGCCAGCCCGAGTTTGTGTGCACGCCGACGCCGCTCGTCGGCTGTCGGACCTCGGCGCCGGCCAAGTCGCAGCTGGCGATCAAGAACAAGACGCCCGACACCAAGGACCAGAGCCAGTGGAAGTGGAGCAAGGGCGCGATCACCCCGAAGGCGGATTTCGGCTCGCCGGTCACGACCACGAACTACCAGTTCTGCCTCTACGCCAACGGTGCGCTGGTCTCGAAGGCGTTCATCCCGGCCGGCGGTACGTGCGCCGGGAAGCCGTGCTGGAAGGAGAACGCGAAGGGCTTCCAGTACAAGGACAAGGAGGCGACGCCCGAAGGCATCACCGACCTGAAGCTCAAGGAAGGCCTGATCGCCGGCAAGGCGCAGATCCAGCTGAAGGGGAAGGGCGCCAACATCGACATGCCGACGTTGCCGCTCGCGCAGCCGGTGCTGGTGCAGCTCCGGAACAGCACCGGCGTTTGCTGGGAGACCACCCACAGCGCCCCGGCGTCGAAGAACGACGCCGCGCAGTACAAGGACAAGAACGACTGATCGGCTGACACGCTCGACAGTGACGGCGCCGTGGTCTCATCGAGACCCGGCGCCGTCGTCGTTTCAGGGCGACAGCGTCCCGTGTACTCCGTGGTGGATCGGTGTCGCCGGCGCGTGGGTCCGGGAGTGCTCCTACGGTCGCCGGTTTGCTGCCACCCAGCGCATACAACCTGCCGCTGGCTCTCTGTCCTGCGCACACGCGAGCTGCGGCTCCCCGGACACTCCCGGACCCACCCGCCGGCGATGCATCGCACAAAAGCGATCGGGCACGTCGACTCGCACCCGGGAACCAAAGGCGCCGTGAGACTGAGTGATGATGCAGCAGGCGGGCGGGTTGGGGATGGCTCCGGGGAGCCGCAGCTCGCGTGTGCGCAGGCCATAGAGGCAGCGGCAAGTTGTACGCGCTGGGTGGCGGAAACCCGGCGACCGTAGGAGGCCAGCCCCGACCCGCCCGCCTGCTGCCACCAACGCGTCAGGGGAACGCGATCCCGCCGGTCGTGAGCAGCTCGCCGGAGCGGGGCAGCTCGCGATCGAGGAGCTGACGGGCGCGACACTCGTGATGGCGCGTGAGGCAGGTCGCGAGGCTCGCCGCGCCGTCGAGGGCCGGGACGCCGAGCGCTTTGCAGAGCGACGCGTCGGCCTGGAATCCCGCGCCGGAAGCGCCGAGGAGCTCGCTCGGTGCGACCTCGTCGGCCCCGCACTTCTTGACGATCGCGGCGCCGATCGCGCTCTCGAGCTTGGTGATCTTCGCGTCGGCCTTCGCGCAGCCGACGGCGGCCTTGGTGAGGCACTGCGGGTCCGTCGGCTTCAGTTGGTGACAAGCGAAGACGGCGTCGGCACAGCTGCGCGCGAGCTTGCGCGTACCCGCGACGAGTTTCGCGCCGGCCTTCCGGATCGTCTGCTGGCAGGCCTCGATCACCTTGCCGCGATCGTCGAGACCGGCCGCGTTGCCGGTCGGAAATCCCGCCAGGCACGGCAGGATGCTTTCGGGGTTCAGGCCGCCGAGGCCGAGCAGCCCGCGGACGCGGGGCGTCTCGACGGCGACGAGGCGATCGGCGGTGCAGGCGTGCGAAACGGTGACGCACTCGGCAACGCCCTCGGCGGTCGTCACGGTCGGCGCGCCGAGGTTCGCGCAGAGGCCGGCTTCGCTGTCGTAGCCGAATCCGGATGCCAATCGGATCTCGTCGCTCGTGAGCGGGTCACAGGCATTCACGATGCTCGCGCGTGCCTTCGCGCCGAGCGTGACGAGCGCGGCGAGGTCCTGCGGGCACTTCGTCCCCGCTTTGGCGAGACACCCGGCATCGCCCGGCTTCTTCTGCACGCAGGTCGAGAGGCGCGCGAGACACTTCTGCAGGGCGGTCTGACGTTTGGCCGCGATCTTCGCGCCGGCTTTCGCGATCGCCGCGCCGCATTTGACCATGAGCTTGCCGCGTCCCTTCGGATCGCCGACGCCCGTCTCGCCGCCGTCGGCGTTGAGGGCGCAATCCAGATCGTCGCGATCGCTCGCGCCGTTGCCGTCATCGTCGACGCAATTGTCGCAGCGCTCGGGACAGAACGACTTGCCGGCGCAGTCGAGATCGACGCAATCGACGAGGCCGTTGCCGTTGTCGTCGACGCCGTTGGTGCAATTTTCGAGGACGGCGCCGAGCTCGAACGCGCCCACGTCGCACGCCGCGGTCCCGTTGCTGTCGCCGTCGGTGGGGCGGGGCTGAGCGCGCTGATCGACCGACTGGCAGCTCGCGTCGCGCCCGCCGTCGACGGCCGGGCTGTCGGCCGCGAGCGCGTGCGTGAGCGTCGGTCCGCCGTTGTCGGCGAGCGGGGTCAGTGCGGGATCGAGATTCGTGCGGTCGCCGATCCCGGCGAGCGCGCAGGTCGCGTCGCTGCTCAGGTTGCCGCCTTCGGAGACGAACGGATCGGTGCCGATCGCGATGCCGCAGTTCGACGGCGTACTGGGGAGGACGACGTTCCCCGCGAACAGCACGTTGGCGAGCGTCGTCGCGATCCCGTCCTCGAAGAAGCCGCCGCCGCGGCCGGCGTCGTTGCCGGCGATCGTGACGTTCCGCATCACCAGGACGTCCTCGTTTTCGATGCCACCGCCGTCGCGACGCGCGTGGTTGCCGCTGAGCGTGCTGTTCACGAGCACGACGGCGCCTTCGCCTTCGATGCCGCCGCCGGAGCCTTGAATCGCGGCCGGACCGAGGGCGCTGTTGCCGCTGACGGTCGTGCGCTCGACCGTGACGAGCGTGTCGTTGGCGACGCCGCAGCAGGCGTAGAGGCCGCCGCCCTGAGTCGGGCCCGTGTTGTTGCTGATGGTGCTGTCGGTGACGGTCAGCGTGGTGTCGGTGCAGCAGTGGTAGATGCCGCCGCCTTCGCCATTGGTGCCGGCGACGTTCGGGTCTTCGACGGCGGTGTTGCCGTCGATCGTGCTGTCGCTGATCGTGACCGTCAGATTTTCGCAGCAGAGATGCAGGCCGCCGCCGTCCCCGTCGTTCATCGTGTTGTTGCTGATGGTGCTGTTGGTGATGGTGACGGTCGCCGAGGCCGGCTTGTCCTGCTCGATCAAGATGCCGCCGCCGTCGCCGTTGCCCGCGTGGTTGTCCGTGATGACGACACTGGTGAGGTGGAGGTCGAGCGTCTTCCCCGACTCCGGCTCGTTCCACAGGATGGCGCCACCGCCCTGGGTGTCCCCGTCGGCCACGTGCCCGTGTTGCAGGGTCATGGCGCTCACCGTCACTGCCGCCGACTCGACGATGTCGAAGATGCGATCGATCTCGCCGCCGTCGATGATCGTGGCGCCGGTACCCGCCCCGGTCAGCGTGACCGAGCCGCGAATGTCGAGGTCACCGCTCGCCCCGAGATCCTCGTTGCCGGCCCCCGTGAGCACGTACGTCCCGGCAGGCACGGTGATCGTGTCCGCGCCGGGCGCGGCATTGGCGGCGACGACGGCCTCCCGGAGCGAGCAATCGGCGTCGCAGATCCCGTCGGTGGTGTCGGCGCTCTTGGTGACGGTGAACGGAGCCGCGGCAGCGGAGGGGACGACGATCCCGGCGTCCAGCGCGAGCCACAGGCCCAGCAGGAGCGCGAGGGTGGTGCGGAACGGCGTGCGGCGTGGTGGGCGGGGCTCGAACATGCAGGCGGGGGAAGCACCTTCGGGACTACCAGTGCGTACGATCGCGGTGCAACGGGGCGGACGCGTTGGCACTGGCTCGGTTCGCTTCTCGCGGCAGCGGGCGATGGTGGCAGCCGGCGGGCGGGTCGGGGACGGCTCCTACGGTCGCGCGGTCGCTGAAACCCAGCGCGTACAACCTGCCGCTGCCCCTCTGTCCTGCGCACACGCGAGCTGGCGCTCCCCGGAGCCGTCCCCGACCCGCCCGCCGGCTGCATCATCACTCGATACTCAATCTGATTGGAGCCGGCGGTTCGGCACGGTGCGTCTGCGCCTGTTGGTCGTTTTTTGATGCGATGAATCGCCGGTGGGTGGGTCCGGGAGTGTCCGGGGAGCCGCAGCTCGCGTGTGCGCAGGTCAGAGAGGCAGCGGCGGGTTGTATGCGCTGGGTGGCGGAAACCCGGCGACCGTAGGAGCACTCCCGGACCCACCCGCCGGCGACACCGCTCAGTCACAGAACCGCTGCATCACCGACAGGCCGACACTGCCAGTGCGTCGAAGAGTCGCTATGGCGTCTGCGCACCGTCGCGCGGGGCAGGGTCCGCGGCGAGGGTGAGACGGACCTCGGTGCCGCGCCCGCGGACGGAGCGGATCGTCATGGTCGCCCCGATCAGCTCCGCGCGCTCGCGCATCGTCACGAGGCCGAGGCCGCCGGCGCGGACGCTGCCGGGGTCGAAGCCGACGCCGTCGTCGTTCACGACGGCCGTGACGTGTGTCCCGTGGCGGGTGAGCCGAACGCTCACACGCTTCGCGTTGCCGTGGCGGGCGACGTTCGCGAGTGCCTCCTGCACGATCCGATAGAGGTGCAGGGCCTGCTCGTCGTTCAGCATGTCGTCGACGGCCGTCGTGGACAGGCGGAGCGTCAGGCCGTGACGCTGGGTGAACTGGCGGGCGTGGGTGCGGAGCGTTTCCTCCAGGCCGAGCCCGAGGAGCTCGGCGGGGTGGTAGTCGCGGACGATGCGCGCGACCGACTCCGTGATCTGCCGGATGGTCGCATGGGTCGCCGTGAGCTCGGGACGCGGGCGTGCGCTCGCCTCCGGCGTGTTCGCGAGCGCGTGCAGTAGCAGCCCGACGGTCGCGCTCGCCTGGCCGACCTCGTCGTGCAGCTCGCGCGCGACGCGCTGGCGTTCGGCTTCGAGCGTGTGGAGCAGGCGGCGCGTGAATCCCCGCTCGGCGGCTTCGGCCTCGCGGCGGTCGCTGATGTCGCGGGCGACCGCGAAGAAATAGCGCTCGCCCAACGAGGCGACCGGCGTGGCGCTGATCTCGATCGGAATCATCCGGCCGTCGCGTCGGCGATTGCGGGTCGCGAAGGTGGGAACGGCGCCCTGCGCGGTCGTGGCCCACTCGTGCCAGACTGCCGGCGGAAAATCGGGGTTCAGCTCCGAGACCGTCATGGTGAGCAGCTCGTCGCGGCTGTAGCCCGTCAGCGTGCAGGCGCAATCGTTCACGTAGATGAAGCGGCCGTCGGCATCGACGAGCTCGAACGCCTCGCTCGCCATGTCGGCCATCTTTCGGAACAGCTCGAGGTCGAGCGCCGCCGGCAGTGGCGCTGTCGTGGCGGCATCGGGCGGGCGGAGCGGCGTCTCGCGCCACGAGTAGTCGGCGGCGGACGAGAGCTCGGCCGCGAGTGGCACCGTGAGCTCGACGGTGGTGCCGTCGGCGGACCTGCTGTCGACGGTGAGCGCGCCGCGCAGCAACATGGCGCGTTCGCGCATGGTGGCGAGGCCGACACCGTGCGCCGGCGCCGCGTCGGCATCGAAGCCGGCTCCGTCGTCGTGGATGCGCACCAGCAGATGCTCGGCCGTCGACGTGATCGCGATGTCGACGGCGCTGGCGCGCGCGTGCCGAGTGTTCGCCAGCGCCTCCTGCACGACACGATAGACGTGCAGCTCTTGATCCGGCGTGAGCACGCCTTCGACCCGCGGCGCGGTGAAGCGCCACGTCAGACGATGGCGGTCGGCGAATTGCCGCACGTGGGTGCGGAGCGTGTCGGCGAGGCCGAGTCCGAGCAGCTCCGCCGGATGATATTCGCGGACGATGCGTGCCAGCGATTCCGTGATCTCGCTGATGGTCGTCCGCGTCGCGATCAGCTCGGGCCGGATCGTGGTGGGGACGGCGTCGGGAGTCAGCTCGAGCGTGTCGAGGAGGATGCCGACGGTCGCAAGCGCCTGACCGACGTCGTCGTGCAGCTCACGCGCGACGCGTTGGCGCTCGCGCTCGATCGTCTCCAGCAGCTGGGTGGCGAGCGCTTTGCGCGCCGTCTCGGCGGCCTTGCGCTCGGTCACGTCGCGGGCGACGCCGAAGAGATAGATCTCGCCGTCGAGATCGACGCGTGCCGTGCTCACCTCGGCGGGGAAGCACACGCCGTCTTTCCGCTGGGTGCGGGCCTCGATGCGCGGCATGGGACCCTGCACCGTCGCTTCGACCTGAGCGGCGAACATGTCGGGCGTGAGATCGGGGCAAATGTCGCACACCGTCAGGGTGAGCAGCTCCTCCAACGTGTAGCCGCCCATCTGGGTGACGGCTTGGGCGTTCGCGTAAAGAAAGCGCCCGGTGCGATCGAGCAGATACAGGCCCTCGGTCGCGAGGTCGGCCATGCGACGAAAGAGCGCAAGATCGACCGCCGGCGGTAAGGGGGCGGCGCGCGAAAGCCTCGGGGGGCTCACAGCCACTTGGCGACGCTACTGCCGTGCGGCGCGGCCGGTCAATGGTTGGTGCCGTTCGGTGTCGCCGGTGGGTGGGTCAGGGCGTGCTCCTACGGTCGCCGGGTTTCCGCCACCCAGCGCATACAACCTGCCGCTGCCTCCATGACCTGCGCACACGCGAGCTGCGGCTCCCCGGAGCACACCCTGACCCACCCACCGGCGAGGCATCACAACGAGAACGATCGGACGCGCAAACTCTCGCCCCACCGAACGGACGACTCCAATCAGAGTGAGTAATGATGCAGCCGGCGGGCGGGTCGGGGGTGGCTCCGGGGAGCGCCAGCTCGCGTGTGCGCCGGTCAGAGAGGCAGAGGCAAGTTGTATGCGCTGGGTGGCGGAGACCGCGCGACCGTAGGAGCCAGCCCCGACCCGCCCGCCGGCTGCCACCAATCGCTGCGGCGAGAATCGAACTGAGACAGTACCTGCCGTCCCTCGGCACCTTCGGGCTGGTCCCGCCCGGTGCCGTCGGGTCGGCATCCGTGCTAGCTCGGCCCTCCATGGCCCGTCCCCGCAGCTTCGATCCGGAAACGGTGCTCGGCGCGGCGCTCGAGCTCTTCTGGACCAAGGGCTATCGCGCCACGTCGTTCGACGACATCACGCGGGTGACCGGCATCAACAAACCCAGCCTCTACGCCGCGTTCGGCGACAAGCCGGCGCTCTTCGCCCAGGTGCTCGGGCGCTATCATGCGATGCTGCTCATGCATGCGACCGCTCTGCTCGCCGGTGACGGCCCGGCGCGCGCGGCGATCGAAACCTGGCTCACGAGCTTCTTGCCGTCGTGCTCGGGGGCGGCCGGTGGTCGCGGGTGCCTCTCGGTGAACACCACGCTCGAAGCGGCCACCGTCGACGATCCCGGCGTCGCGAAGCTCATCAAGGCGCACAATCGCAAGATCGAGAAGCTGCTCGCCGCCGCCATCCAGCGCGGCGTCGCCGCCGGCGCGCTCGCGCGAACGATCGAGCCAGCGGCGGCCGCGCGCCTGCTGCTCACGACCCAGACCGGCCTCATGGTGCTCGCCCGCGATCGGCCGAATGCGGCCGCGACCAAGGCCACCATGTTGCACGCGCTCCGCGTTCTCGACGCCTGAGGCGGCGACGGCCCTCGCCGCACCCGTTGACTCAATCTGTACGCACCAGTACAGAACGCGCCATCCGTTCCAAAGGAGGCAGCGATGGCGACGATTTCGGTGGTGTACCACTCCCTCAATACCCACACGCAGCGACAGGCCGAGGCGATCGTGCGCGGCGTGCGGGCCGTCCCCGGCGTCACGGCGCATCTCATCTTGCTCCAGCCGTCGCAGCTCGGGCCGGACGCGCGTTGGCGGGATCCCGACGTGCTCGCGACCCTGAACGCATCCGACGGCATCGTCTTCGGCAGCGTCACGTTGTTCGGGACGGTGTCGGCGGTGTTCAAGGCCTTTCTCGAAGCGACGTTCGGACTCTGGTTCGAGCAAGCGTGGAAGGACAAGTGGGCGGGGGGCTTCACCAACTCGGCCGCGCTGAACGGCGACAAGCAGGTCACCCTCATGATGCTGCTCACCTACGCGGCGCAGATGGGGATGTTCTGGGTCCCGATGGGCGATCATCCGGGCGCCAACTGGAGCGGCGCCTCGCGCGACGACGTCAATCGCCTCGGCGCGTTTCTCGGTCCGATGGCCCAATCCGATTCCGACGCGCCGAACGAGGACGCGCCGACTCCCGGCGATCTGCTCACGGCCGAGCGCTACGGCGAACGCTTCGCGCTGATCGTGCGCCATTGGCTCCGCGAAGGGGACTACGTCACCCCGCGTGTCCGCGACGCCGCGGCGACGGCCGCGTTCGCGAAGCACGGCGTCGATGTGGCGATGCTCTACTGAGCATCGGGGAGGTAGTGTTCGCGGTCTGTCGGTGATGCCGCAGGTCCGTCCGTGGGCGGTGTCGCCGGCGGGTGGGTCCGGGAGTGCTCCTACGGTCGCCGGTTTGCTGCCACCCAGCGCATACAACTTGCCGCTGCCTCCATGGCTTGCGCACACGCGAGCTGCGGCTCCCCGGACACTCCCGAACCCGCCCGCCGGCTGCCACCAAATGAGCCGACGATCGCGGCGTGCGGCGGTTGAGGGAGTGGCGGGAGGCTGCTAGCCATCCCGCACCCCGTCAAAGGAGAAACGCACGCCATGGCTACCGCACAAGGACCCCTCACCGGCATCAGGATCGTCGAGCTCGCAGGCATCGGCCCCGGACCGTTCGCCGCCATGCTGCTCTCGGACCTCGGCGCCGACGTGATCCGCGTCGACCGCGCCCAGAACGTGAGCGGTGGCGATCCCGAGTCGCCGCCCCTCGACCTCCTCAGCCGGGGCCGCCGGAGCATCGGTGTCGATCTCAAATCGCCGGACGGTGTCGAGACGGTGCTCCGCCTGGTCGACCAGGCCGACGTGCTGATCGAAGGCTTCCGTCCCGGCGTCATGGAGCGCCTCGGCCTCGGTCCCGACGCGTGCTTCAAGCGCAATCCGAAGATCGTCTACGGCCGCATGACGGGTTGGGGGCAGGAAGGTCCGCTCGCCAACGCGGCCGGTCACGACATCAACTACATCTCGATCACGGGCGCGCTGCACGCGATCGGCCGGCGCGGCGCGGCGCCGGTGCCCCCGCTCAACCTCGTCGGCGACTTCGGTGGCGGCACGATGTTCCTCATCATGGGCGTGCTCGCGGCGCTCGTGGAGCGCGGAAAATCCGGCAAGGGCCAGGTCGTCGACGCGGCGATGACCGACGGCTCGGCGGCCCTCATGACGATCTTCTTCGGCCTGAAGCACATGGGCTTCTGGAAGGACGAGCGCGGCGTCAACATGCTCGACACCGGCGCGCACTTCTACGACGTCTACGAGACGAAGGACGGCAAGTACGTCTCGATCGGCTCGATCGAGCCGCAGTTCTACCACCTGCTCCTGAAGCACACGGGCCTCGCCGGCGAGACGCTGCCGTCGCAGTTCGATCGCGATCAGTGGCCGGCGCTCAAAGAGAAGGTCGCCGCCATCTTCAAAGGCAAGACGCGCGACGAATGGTGCGCGATCATGGAGAACACCGACGTCTGTTTCGCACCGGTCTTGAGCCTCGACGAGGCGCCGCAGCACCCGCACAACAAGGCCCGCGGCACTTTCACCGAGGTGAAAGGCGTCCTGCAGCCGGCGCCCGCGCCGCGCTTCAGCCGGACGCCGGGCGCCATCCAGTGCCCGCCCGCGCACCCGGGTCAGCACACCGATGAGGCGCTCGCGGACTGGGGTTTCTCCGCCGCCGAGCTCGCGCAGCTGCGCGAGAAGAACGCGATCGCGTAGGTCACAGCCGCCAGGAAACCTCGAGCTCGGGGTCGGGGACGTAGGTGCAGAACGTGCCGGTCTTGATCGTGACCTCGAGATGACGGCCGTAGGCGCGGTCGTTTTCCTGGATCGAGCGGATGGCGGCGCGGATCGCGCGCGTCGCGCTGATGCGGGCGCGCTCGATGGGGGATCGGCTGTCGCGTCCGCGGCCGGCGATGCCGAGGTTACGGGCGACCTCCCGCGTCAGTGCTTCGACCTCGGCCTCGATGCACGCGATCGTGCCGAGGTCGTTCCGGCGGCGAGCCTCGTGCAGCTCGCCGCGTAGATCCTCGAGCCGCGAACGGTAGGCGCGCTCGGCGTGCACGTCGGGGGTCGCGTCGGCGTTCGTCAGCGGACGGGGGCGCCCGAGCTCGCGGGTGTCGACGTCGAGGCTCGGGTCGGTGCTCGTGCTCGCGCGTCGCACCACGCTCCGCACGAGGTCGACGGCCAGGAACTCGCGGGCCGGACTGGCGATCAACGTGACGAGGTGATGCAGGCCGACGCGATCACGCAGGCGAAACTCCGACCCGTCCCATCCGAGGCGCCAGTAGTCGCCTTCCTTCTGCAGGACGGCGGCGCGTGCGCCCGCTCGGGACGGTGGCACGCTGTCGGTCACGGACGTCGACGCCGGCGTGATCGGCAGGGCCGCGAGCAGTCGTTGCAGACGCCGCATGCCGTGCGATTCGGCGAACGCCAGGGCCGCACCGGCGAGTGCGGCGGCGCGAGCGTCGTCACCGCCGTCCTGACGCGCGAGCATCAGCGCGGCCCACTCGTATTGCGTGTACGCGCGCCAAGCCGTCGCCCCGATGCGCTCGTGGGCGGCGACGGCCTCCTCGAAGCAGGCCTCCGCTTCGGCGAAGCGGCCGAGCCGGGTCGCGAGGATCCCGAGGTGATGCGCGACGGCGCCCGAGCAGAGGACCCCCATGCCGGTCATCATGATGCGGCCCCGATACGGAAGCAGGAGCTCGTAGAGGGTCTCGGCGTGGGGAGCGTTCGGCAGCACCGCCGACGTGGCGGCGAGCGCGGCGAGGCTGCTCAGCCACTCCGGGTTGCGGGGCAGGATCGCGAACCGATCGGCGGCGAGCGCATCGAGCTCGGCAGCTGCCTCCTCGACCCGCCCGCCGTCGGCGTAGAGCAATGCGAGCACGCAACGGCTCCCAGGTACGCGCGGGAACTGCTCGACGACGGCGCGCATGACGGGCTCGATCTGCTCGGGACGCTCGCCCTCCACGCAGAGCACGTACGAGTGCGCCGCGAAAACCTGCGTGGCGTCGGTTACGACGGTGCGTTGTCCGAGCCCGAAGCATTCCTGCGCCAGCGACTCGGCTTCCGCGAGGCGCCCTTCGAGGATGGCTTCCATGGTGCGGATCGCCGCGAGCCACCAGACGAAGTACGGGTGACGCGACTCGGCCGCCGCCGTGGCGAACGCGGCGATCGCGAAGCGCGCGCGGTGGACGTCGCCGAGCGCGAGCGCATCCGCGATCGTCCAGCCCCGGCCGATCATCGCGAACTCGCGATTGTCGCATTGCTCGGCGACGGCGATCATCTCGGTCGCCGTCGCCAGCCGAGCCTCGACGTCGTCCGGACCCGAGAGCGCTGCGATGCGGCTGCTGAGCGCATAGGCGAGGGTCGGGGCGTACCCGAGGCGGCGCGCCATCGCGACGGCCTCGTCGCTGAGCGCGCGCTTGCGGGTTTCGGGACGGGCCCAATAGAGCGCGACCGAGAGCCGACTGAGCAAGCGGGCGCGGAGCACGCTGTCGGCGCCGTCGAGGGTGGCGAGCGCTTCCTCGAGGAGCGGCACGAAGCGGTCGTTCTGGCGCTCGATCTCGCCGAGACCGAGCGCGGCGCGGGCGAGCTCTTCCGGCAGCCTGCGCTCGCGCGCGAGCGCGGCGGCGCGGAGGAATGTCGCTTCCGCGGCAACCGGATCACCGGCGCGCACGTGGGCGAGACCGAGGGCGACGAGCAACGGGCAGTGCCGCGCGTCGTCGTTGCCGCCGTGGTGCGCGAGGAGCTGCAGTGTGCGCTCGTAGTGGGCGACGGCCTCTTCGTGCGCGAGCGCCTGCGTCGCGCGGTCACCGGCCCGAATGCCGTAGGCGACGGCGAGATCGATGTCGCCGTCGGCCGCCGCCGCGCGGAAGTGATGGGCGAGCTCGGCGACGTGCGCGTCGCGATCGGCGCCGGCGGCGATTGCCTCGCCGATCGCCCGGTGGAGCGTGATGCGGCGCGCGAGCGGCAAGTCGGCGTAGAGGGCCTCGCGAACGAGCGCGTGGCTGAAGCGGTGGGTCTCGCCGTCGGCGGCGACGATCAGGCGCGCGTCGAGCGCCTCACCGACGAGCGCCAGCACGTCGCGCTCGGCGAGCGCCGACACGCGGCGCAGCACCGACAGCGTGAAGTCGCGGCCGACGACGGCGGCGATCTCCAGCACGTCGTGGCAGGCGGGCGTGCGTTGCCGCAGTCGGCGCGCGATCAGCTCGCGGATGCCGTCGGGGATGCCCGCGAGGGCCGCGGTGCTGCTCGCCTCGAGCAGTCGGACGAGCTCGACCAGGAAGAACGGATGGCCCTCGGTCTCGCGGTGCAACCGTGCGGCGAGCGTCCGGGCCCGCCCATCGCCGAGCGCCGCCGCGACGTAGCGCTCGACGTCCTCGGCCTCGAGGCCGGTCAGCGACATGGGCTCGCCGTGGCGGGCGAGGTCGCGGAGCGCGTGGCCGAGTGGATGGGCCTTGTCGATCTCGACGTCGCGATAGGTGACGAGCGCCAGGAGTGGCGCGCTCCGCGCGTGCCGTACGAGGAACTGCAGCAAGCGTAGCGACGGCAGGTCCGCCCAGTGCAGATCCTCGAGCACGAGCACGCGGGGCTGGCCGTGGGCGGCCTGGACGAGCACGTTCGTGAGCGCATCGAACAGGCGGAAGCGCGAAGGGCCGGGGTCGAGAGCCGCCGAATGGCCGACCTCGTGTGCCCGTCCTTCGAGCTCGGCCAGCGCCTGCTCGAGGGCGGGCAACGCCGACGGCGGCGCGCTCCGGGCTTCCTCGCGGAGGATCTGGATCCAGGGCCAGAAGGCCGGGGCGCCGTCGCCTTCCCAGCACCGTCCCCAGCGGACCACGGCGCCGTGCTCCTCGGCGTGGGTTGCGAACTCCTCGGCGAGCCGGGTCTTCCCGATCCCCGGATCGCCGGTCACGATGACGAGGCCGCCGCTGTCGAGATGGCCGCGCAGCAGATCGAGCTCACGGCGCCGGCCCACGAAGGGTCGGCGCGGCACCGTCGGATGATGCGTATCGCCTGGAGACGGAATGGGCACGGGAAGTGGCGGACCCGCGGGCCCGAGGGCGGCACGACGAGCCTCCCGCGGCTATAGCCCACGGTTCGCGTGCGAAACCAGCAAAAACGCCGCGGCTATTGAAGCGCGCCGCGCTAGTCGACGACGGCCTGGTCGAACGCGGGGCGGGCGGCGTTGGGGTACGACCAGGGCACGGCGCCGGTCGCGGTGACGAGCTTGTTCACGAAAGCGTCCTGTCGGCGGCGGGCTTCGGGGACGGCGACGCCGCGGTTCAGCACCGCGAACGTGACCTTGCCATAGCGGGTGGTGTGCAGCATGCCGGCGAGCGCCGAGGCGCCCTCGGAGCCGTAGGTGCCGGTCTTGCCGACGACGATGCCGCGGCCGGCCGGCGCCGTGAGCAGTCGCCCGTTCAAGGTGCCGGGATCGATGCCGGAAACCGGCAACACGGCGGTCAGGTCGTGGCCGAGCTTGGCGAGCTCCTGGTCGAGCGCGTTCACGAGCGCGACCGCGGCGCGCGGGCTGATGCGGGTGGTCGTGCCGGCGCCCGCCGCGTTCGTGATCACGATCTCGTCCCGCAGCTCCGCCGGGACGGCGGCGCGGGCGATCGTCGTCACGACGCTCGGACCGCCGATCGCGTCGGAGGCGAGATGGAAGACGTTGTTGGAGTAGCCGTTCAGCGCCTTCAAGATCGCGAGGAGCGGCGGCGAGCGATAGGTCGCGAGCATCGTCGCGGAGCCGCCGGCCGCGATCGTGCGGTTACCGAAGGCGAGCGCCAGCTCGCGCAGCGCCGGCGACCCGGGCGGCGGGGTCCAGCGGCCGCCGTTGCCCGCGAAGAATCGTCCGAGCCCGCTGCCGGCGGGATCGCGCTCCCAATCGAAGAGCAGCGATCCGCGCACCTGCAGCCGGCCGTCGATCGTCCGGAGGCCGCGGGCATGGAGCCGCTCCAGGATCTGGAACGCCCCTTCGTTCACCAGGAACGCGTCGCCGCTCCCCTCGACGACGAGATTCCCGTGCAGCACACCGTCGGCGACGTCGCCGTCCGCACGAACGCTGGTCGTGAAGCGATGCACGGGTCCGAGACGCTGCAACAGCGCGAGCGAGGTGGCGATCTTGGTGACCGAAGCCGGGTGCACCGCGCGATCGACGGCCTCCGCCGAGAGCACCGTGCCGTCCTCGGCGACGACGAGCACGCCCTGGCCCACACCGACGACCTCGCGCGCAAGCGCTTGCAGTGGCGGCTCCGCGTGCCCCGTTCCCGTCAACCCGAGTGCGAGGGCGAGCGCGAACACGAGGCCGAGCGCCAACGGCGTCCGCACGCTCATGCGAGGCCGAGCTGCGCCATCAGCCCGGCCATGTCCGTGAAGTGGACGTCCTCGATGACGAGGCCCGCGGCGTCGAGACGCGTGAACGTGGCGCCCTCGAGGCGAACCTGCCGGCCGGTCGGCGGGATGCCGAAGAGCTCGCCGTCGTGCGTGCCCGTCATCCGCCAGCGATCGGCGTGTGCGTCGCCGTCGATCACAAGCGCAAGCCGTTCCAGACGGAAATCCGAAAACCCGCCGAGCAACGCGGCCGCGCGCTCGCGAACGGCCACGCGGCCGCGGATCTCGTCGGGGCGACCCGCCTCGCGCAGCACCGCATCCTCCGCGAACACGGCCGCCACGGCATCGGGGTCGTGAGCATTCCACGCGACGTAGGTCGCGTCGTTCACGGCGAGGGTCGCGGCGCGGGGGGCGGCCACGGTCAGGCGAGGACGGCCGGGTTGTAGTAGAAGGCCTCGCGCACGATCTTGCCGTTCTTCACTTCGTGGACGGCGACCTCGTGCATGTCGACCTGGCGTCCGGACGCCGCGAGCGTGATGCGGCCGAGCCACTCGATCACGATCACGTTGCCGTCGACGGCGACGCGCCGCGGCTCGAAGGCCGTCGCCGACGTCATGGCGCGCCAGCCGGCGTACTTCGCGCGGAGCGCCTCCAGGCCGACCTGCGGCGGCTGGCCGGCTTCGGCCGACTCGATGCCCGCGGCGTAGAGCGCGAGGATGTCCTCGTCGCGATCGGCCAGCGTCACGTCGATGATCCGTTGCGCGAGGGCGCGATTGGCGGCGCCGGTCGCGCGTTGCGGGACGGCGGGCGCGCTGCTGCGCGCGGCCGGCTTCTTCGTGGCGGCGGGCTTGCGCTTGGCCGCGACGGTCGGTTTCCGCTTCGCCTGCACGCGCTTCGCTGCCGACTTGCCGGTGGCCGTTTTCGTCTTCGTCGTCTTCGTCGTCTTCCGTTTGCTACGCGCCATCTATGGAGTCCTCCGTGCGCTTCGGGCTATCGCGCGGCTTCATTCCGGGCAAGCCAGCTCGGCCGAGGGGAGTGCCTCATTTCGATTCTCGCTGGCGCTTGGTGGCCGCCGGCGGGCGGGTCGGGGGTGGCTCCTACGGTCGCGCGGTCGCTGACACCCAGCGCATACAACCTGCCGCCGCCGCTCTGACCGGCGCACACGCGAGCTGGCGCTCCCCGGAGCCACCCCCGACCCGCCCGCCGGCTGCATCATCACTCAATCGTCTTGAAGCCCTCGGTTCGGCAGTTCCGGTCTGCGCATTAGTCAACCGTTCTTGTTGTGTGATGCCTCGCCGGTGGGTGGGTCAGGGTGTGCTCCGGGGAGCCGCAGCTCGCGTGTGCGCAGTCCATGGGGGCAGCGGCAGGTTGTATGCGCTGGGTGGCGGGAACCCGGCGACCGTAGGAGCACACCCTGACCCACCCACCGGCGACACCACATCATCGCCGCCACGCGAATCAAACGGAGACGGTGCGCGGCCGAGTTTCGGCTTGTGAGAGGCCGGCTCGCTCGGTAGAGCAACCGCCCATGAGCACGAACGAGCTCCGCAACGGCATTTTTCTCGCGCCCTTTCATCCCCTCGACGAGGACCCGACCGAGGCGATCCATCGCGACCTCGCCCTGATCGAGCACCTCGATCGCCTCGGCTACGAGGAGGCCTGGATCGGCGAGCATCATTCGGCGGGTTTCGAGATCATCGCCTCACCGGAGCTCTTCATCGCGGCGGCGGCCGAGCGCACCAAGCGGATTCGCCTCGGCACCGGCGTCGTGTCGCTGCCGTACCACCAGCCGCTCATGGTCGCGAATCGCATCATCCAGCTCGATCACATGACGCGCGGCCGCGTGATGTTCGGCGCCGGGCCGGGACTGTTGCCGACGGATGCCTTCATGCTCGGCATCCCGGTCGCGAAGCAACGCGACCGCATGGCCGAGTCGCTCGACGTGATCATCCGACTGTTCAACGGCGAGGTCGTGACCGAGCAGACCGAGTGGTTCAACCTGCAGAACGCGCGCCTGCATTTGCTGCCCTACACCAAGCCCCATCCCGAGATCTGCGTCGCGAGCACCATCACGCCGTCGGGCGGACGGCTCGCCGGCAAATACGGGACCGGCATGCTGTGCGTCGCGGCGACCACCGCCGCCGGCTACGACGTGCTTGGGGCCAACTGGAAGATCGCGAGCGACATCGCCGCGGCGCGCGGCGCGACGATGGATCGGAGCCGCCTGCGCCTGGTCGGACCCGTGCATCTGGCCCCGACGCGCGAGCAGGCGCGCAAGAACGTCGAGTACGGCCTGCGACGCTGGATCGACTACTTCACGATGTTCAACCCGGCCGCGGTCGGCGACGCGTTCCAAGCGGACGATCCGGTGACGGCGCTCGTCGAGTCGGGGCAGGCCGTCATCGGCACGCCCGACGACGCGATCGCGCAGCTCGAGCGGCTCCGCGAGCAGAGCGGCGGCTTCGGCTGCTTCCTGCAGCTCGCGCACAACTGGGCCGACTGGGAGCACACGCAGAAGTCGTACGAGCTCTGGGCCCGCCACGTGACGCCGCACTTCCGGGCGGCGTCAGCCAATCGCCAGGCGTCGATCCAGTGGTCGCGCGACAACATGAACGAGTTCATGGGCGCGGCGATGAACGCGGCACAGCAGATGTTCATGAAGCACGCCGAGGAAGAGGCGGAGAAGACGACCGCCGCGGCGCCGCCGCCGCGCCAGGCCGGCCGCGGCGCGTAAGCGCCGTCGCGATTCGACGGCCGGCTGCCGCGTTCCCGGCCGAGATCGACCCGCCGATATCCCCCTCTCGCAGCGCCAAGGACCGTCGGTGCCTGACGACGACACGGCGTCGCCAGGTTTCGTCGGCGATCCGGACACCTTTCGGGGGGGAGAACTGCTACGGAAGGACCATGCGAATTCGGGAGGCGCTCCTCGCGTCCCTGCTGCTCGCGGGGCTCGGGTGCCATTCGGGAGGCGACGAAGCGAAGCGGCTCGAGAGCATCACGCTCGCGCCGCGCGAGGTGCGGCGGTCGGTCGGGCAAGTGCAGCACCTGACGGCGACGGGTCACTTTGAGGGTGGCGAAACCCGCAACCTGACGCAGCGTCTGCAATACACGTCGAGCGATCCGAAGGTCGCGACCGCCGAGAATGCGAAAGGCGCGCGCAGTCGGATCACGGCGGTCGGGCCCGGAACCGCCGTCATCTCGGCGACCGATCCGAAGACCAGCGTCAGCTCGAAGACCGGCGTCAGCTCAGCAACCGGCGGCGGTGACGCGACGTTCGTCGTGCTCGGCGCGCTCGAGCGCCTCACGCTCACGCCGAGCGCCGTGAAGCGTCTCGTCGGCCAGGTGCAGCGACTGACGGCGACCGGGCACTATGCCGGCGGCGCGACCCGCAACCTCACGCAACACGTCACGTATCGCTCGTCGGACGCGGCGGTCGCGGCCGTGCCGAATGCCGACGGTGACAAGAGCCGAGTCGAGACGAAGAGCCTGGGAACGGCGACGATCTCGGCCGTCGATCCGGCGACCGGCATTACGTCGGCCGACGGCGGTGACGTGAGCGTCACCGTGATCGAGCCGGGCAGCGCCAAGCGGTGAGCGCGCGCAGCCCCGATGGATGGACCGCGCTTACGGGACCGTCTGACCGGCGAGCGCGTAGAGATTGACCAGCTGCAGCTGCGTTCCGGGGCTGCCGTTGCCGGCGATGTCGCCGTCGGCGAGGAACACGGTGAAGACCCCCGACGCGTAGGCCGGCGAGGTGACGGTGCCGGGGGCGTTGGTGAGCTGCAGCAGATAGTTCTTCTTCAAGTCGTACGAGTAGAGCTCGGGGCCGGTGCTGCCGAGGTTGAGCAGATCGTCCGACGAAAGAAACGCGACCGCGTGGCCGTTGCTCGAGACGGAAGGATCGGTGCACGCGCCGCCGGTGGCGGTCGTCAGCTGCGTCAGCGAGCCTTTGGTGCGTCGATAGAGAAACAGCTGCGTGCCGCCGGTGCCGCTCCCCGTCAGGTTGGCGTCCGATTCGAAGACGATCCGGCCGCCGTCACGCGTGACGGTCGGATGCCGCGACGCACCCGGCCCGTACGTGATCCGTGACACGAGCGCCTTCTTGCCGTCGTAGAGGTAGACCTGGTTTTCGGTCTGTCCGACGTTCAGCAGATCGGCATCCGATTCGAAGACGACCGTCTTGCCGCTGTTGCTCGTGACGGCGTTCTTGCTGGTGCCCGCCTTGTTGGTCAGCTGCGAGAGGCCGGCGTTGCCGGTTTGCGCGCACGGAAACGGGCAGCCGAGGAAGGTCTTGCGGAGATCAATGCGGTAGATTTGCGAGCCCGCGATGCCGGTGTTGAAAAAGTCGGCCGAGGACTCGAACACGACCACGCGCTCACCGTCGTCGACCGACGGGTTGATGCTGTCGGCGGCTCCCGCGGTCAGCTGCGTGCGGATGCCGGAGCGGCGGTCGATCAGCATCAACTGGCGGGCACCGACGCCGCCGGGACGCGCGTCGTAGGCGATATTCACGGCGCGCCGACCGGTCCGCGCGCGTTGGCTGTCGTCGAGCGAGCTCGTCGTTGCCTGACTGAGCGCGATGCTGCCCTGCACGTCGCGCGCTTGCAGATCGAAGACGAAGACGTGTCGCCCGGTGCTGCCGTTGTTCAGGATGTCGGCATCGCTGTCGAAGAGGACATAGCGCAGGCCACCCCAGTGCGGGTTCCCGATCGTCCCGGGATTCTGGCCGACGGGCGGGATCTGCAGCAGCGGAGGCGTAATGTAGTGAAATGCCTCGGCGCTGAATGCACGCAGAGCGAGGGTCGACACGAACAGAAAGGCAACGGCACGGCGCATGGTGGGTACTCCAGAGCAGCGAGAGTCCGGCCACCATGCCTGAGCGGCTCCGTTCTTGGCAACCCCTGTATGCAGGATAGAAGGCTTTGGGGGAGGGCTTGACGATGGCGATGCTCGGTTCCTATGGGGGATGGGCGGTCGTAACGGGCGCTTCGGCCGGTATCGGTGAAGCGTTTGCCCGGGCGCTCGCCGCGGAGCGTGTGAATCTCGTCCTGACGGCGCGTCGCGAGGAGCGCCTGCGCACGTTGGCGGCCGATCTCGAGGCCCGGCACGACGTCCGGACCCGCGTCGTGCCCCTCGATCTGGTGGCGGACGGTGCTCCGAAAGCCCTCGCCGACGCGACCGCCGACCTCGACGTCGGCTTCGTCCTCAACAACGCCGGGTTCGGCGTCGCCGGGCGGTTCGAGCTCAGCTCTTACGAGCGCCTGCTCGAGATGGTGCGCTTGAACTGCGTCGTCGTGACGGCGATCTCCCACCTTTTCATCCCGCGCCTGGTGGCGCGCGGCAAAGGCGCGCTCGTGATCGTCGCGTCGACCGCGGGCTATCAGCCGGTACCGCTCATGGCGGCGTACAGCGCGACCAAGTCGTTCGATCTCATCCTCGGCGAAGCACTCTGGGCGGAAAATCGCGGTCGCGGCGTCGACGTGCTCGCCGTTTCGCCCGGCCCAACCGACACCGAGTTTCAAACCGTCGCGGGGGAGAAGCCGCACGCCGGGGTGCCCGCGGAAGACGTCGTGAACGCCACCGTCGGCGCCCTCGGCAAGCAACCGTCGGTGATCGTCGGCAACATGAACGCACTCCGTACGTTCGCCCTTCGCTTCGCGCCGCGCGCGCTGATCGCGCGTCTCGCCGAAGGGGTGATGCGCGAGAACATTCCGGAGAACGCGCGCTAAGGTTCCCTGGGTCGGCTTCAGTCGGTGCGGAGGCCGTCGAGGATGGATTGGCGCGTGGCGTTCACGGCGGCCACGAAGCCGGCGGTCACGGTCATCACGGCGACGAGCAAGACGAACCAGGCGGCCGAGCTCCACGCGAAGTAGAAGTCGAGGTAGTACCCGAGCAGATAGCGAAAGTTGATCGCCACCCAGATCCACGCGGTGACGATGCCGAGCGCGATACCGAGTGCCATGCCGTTCACGCCGACCGTCCCGGATTCGATGACGATCGAGCGCCGGATGGAGCGCTCGTCGGCCCCGATCATGCGCCAGAGCGCGAGCTCGCGCCGGCGTTCCAGGATCGACGAGAGCAGCAAATCGAGAATGCCCGCGATGGTGACGATGACGATCAGCAGTTGAATGGCGTCCATGAGCACGAAGGCGCGGGCGACCTGACCGGCGTGGTACGCCACGGTTTCGCTCGGGGTGAGCATCTTCAGCGCGAAGCGTCCGGCGAAGCGATCGCCGACGGCTTGGCGCACGACGTCGGGGTCGACGCCGGCGTCGAAGAAGAGCAGCACGCGATTCACCGCGCGATCGTTCCAGTACTCGACCAGCACCTCGCGCGCCAGGATGACGCTTCCCTGATCCGAGATGTAGTCGGGCACGATACCGACGACGGGAAGCGTAACGGGACCCGACGGGGTATCGAGCGTGACGGGATCCCCGACGGCGATGCCGTAGCGGTCGGCGAGACTGACCGAGATGGTGGCGGCCTTTCCTGCTCGCAGTGCGGCGGCGGCTTGCGCGGGATCCCCCGAGCGATACCAACCGGTCGGGTACCGGGTCGGGTCGAAGAGGCCGGCGCTGATGCCGGTGACGGCGATCCGCGCGCCGCGAAAGAGCTGGCCGGGAAGAATGCGAACCAGCTCGGCGCGGCGGATGCCGGGGATCTCCGAGAGCTCGCCGGCGAGGCTGGCGGGGAGCGGTGTTTCGAGCCAACCGCCTTCGGTGGTGACCGCGCTCACGGCCAGGTCGCACGTCATCACGCCGCTCGAGAAGTAGCTGCTGATGTTCCGGCTCAGGCTCCACGAGAGCGAGGCGGACGTGAGCGCGATGGTGACGACCAGCGCGATCGCCGCGGCGGTGACGCCCGTGCGAACCGGCGCGCGCGCGATGCTCGCGGCCGCCACCCGTCCCTCGACGCCGAAGAGGCGGGGCAGGATCCGGGCGAAGAGCGCGCTCGATGCGGACACGACGGGAATCGCAATGACGATGGACGCCGCGACCCAGAGCGTCGACCCGAAGTTGCCCCACGCGATCGAACGGAGCCGGACCTCTTGGACCAGCGCCGCCGCGCTGATCGCACAGAGGACGATCCACAAGGCGACGAGCCGAGCGGACGCGGGGGGGACCGAGACCCGGAGACTCGGCCGTACGACCGCGAGCGGCTCGAGCCGCCCGACGCGACGCGCGGCAGCGATCGATGCCACCAGTGCGGCGCCGATGCCGGCGCCGGCGACGAGCGGCAAGCCGCGCCAGCCAACGGCGAGCTCGTCCACCGCGAATCGCAACTGAAAGATGACCGCCATGGAGTCGGCGACGAGGCCCATCGTGAGACGGCCGAGCCCGATGCCGGACGGGATGCCGAAGGCGACGCCCACCACGCCGCACGCCAACGCCTCGAGCATCAGCAGCCAGAACAGTTGCCGGCCGTCCGCACCCTGGAGCCGAAGTCCGGCCATGACGAGCGCGCGATGACCGGCCGCGGTCGCGGTCGTGTTGTACACGATGTACACGCCGGCGATCAGGCAGAGGAGGCTCACGCCGGTGAGCATCGCTTGAAAGGAGCCGAGCACCCGATCGTAGTCGGCGCCGCGTTGCGACGGTCGCGCGACGGTGAGCGTCGGGGGCACCGCGGCTTGCAGTCGGTGTTGCACCACGTTGACGGCGGCGTCTTCGGGAAGGACGACGTCGATCTGGTCGACGCGGCCGTCCCTGCCGAGCGCCATCTGGGCTGCCGCCAGGTCCATGACCGCCATCTGGCCACCGAACAGGGACGCCGGCCCGCTCCCGTCGAGCAGGCCCTGCACCGTGAATCGTCCGAGGCCTGTCGGCGTCGACAACGCGATGGTGCCGCCGCGCGCGAGCTGGTGCTGCGCGGCAAATGCCGCGGTCAGGAGAATGCTGTGGGGATCGTCCATGCGGGCGAGGATCTCGCGCCGGTCCGTGGTCGTGACGTGGTAGCGCGCGAGATCCTCTTCGGCGGTCAGATCGACCCCGAAGAGCTGCAGCGTCGTCCCCGGTTCGTTCGCGACGCCGATGGTTCCGCGTACCATGGGCACCGCGGCGGTCACCGCGGGATCGCCGCGTACGGTGTCGGCGACGGACTCGTCGAAGCCGATCTCGCCGATGCCGAGCGTCACCGTGAGCGCCGCCGGACCGGCCATCGCGGCGATGGTGCGCCGGAAGTTGTGCAGCACGCTCGTGTTGATCACGTCGATCGCCACGATCAACGCGACGCCGGTCGCGATGCCGCCCACGACGAGGGCCGTGCGCCCCCACGTGGCGCGGAGGTAGGGAAGGCTGACCAAGCGGAGGAGGCGCAGCATGGTGCGCGGACGATTCGCCGTGAGCCGCGTCGGGTCAACGACCGCCGCCGCTTTCGTATTCAGGGTCGGAAGAGAAAGGACGGCCGGGTGGGTCGATCGGACGCGCCGGCGGAGGCTACGCCGGCGTGACGGGGAAGCGCAGGTCGACGATCCGCATCAGGTCGCGGATGGGTGGGAGCCATGCCACCGCCCGAACCCAGCCCCAGCGATCGAGGTGGCGATCGTACGACCACGACGCCGCGACGCGCGCGCCTGGCACCCAGCGCTCGAGCGTCTGCACCGCCCCGATGCCCCATTGTGGTCGGAGGCCCGCACGCGTCAGCGTCGGCGACAGCGCGGCGAGGGCGACGGCGAGGGGCGAGATCACTTCGAGGAGCATCTCGCTGCCGGGAAATCGTCGGGCGAGGTTTCCCAACAGCCGGGCGACCTCCGGGCGCGGGAGATACTGGAGGAGACCTTCGGCGAGCAACAGCGTCGGCCGGTGCGGCTTCTCGGCCAATTGGTCGAGCCAAGCGGGATCGAGGACCGACGCCGCGAGATAGCGATAGCCCGGGCGTTCCGGGACGAGGCGGCGCTTGAGCGCGATGACGCTGTCGAGATCGAGATCGATCCAATCCACGTCGGTCGCGGCGAGGCGAAGGCCGCGGACGCAGAAGCCGGCGCCGAGATTCACGACACGGCCGCCGGGCCGGCGCTGCACGAAGTCGCGCGTCGCCTCGTCGAGGATCTCGGTCCGGATCGCGACGGTCAGCTGCGTCATCCAGTCGCTGGCATAGGCGTCGAACCGCCAATCGAGCCGATCCACGAGCTCGACGGCGAGCGCGTCGTGCAGGAGGGCGTCGGGTCGGGACGTCTCCAATGCCCGCGCTCCGAGCGTGAAGAGGCCGGAAGCGGCGAGGCCTGCCAGGCCATCCGCGGGCAGTCGTGGCAAGATCGCGCTACGACCCGAGCGGAGCGACGCTCTCGCGGCGGATGCGCACGCTGCCCGGCGGTACGATCGACGTGCCGCGGCGAATACCGACCGTCTCTTCTTCGCCGGCGACCACGACGCCGCTCTTCACGAACTCCGACACCAGCGTTTCGACCGCCATCATGGCGAAATCGGCGCCGAGGCAATGCCGGAGGCCGCCGCCGAACGGATAGAACTCGTGCGCCGTCGGACGGCGCGTGAGGAACCGATCTGGGAAGAAGCGGTCGGGCTCGCTCCAGATCTCGGGATGGCGATGCGAGAGGTAGACGCACGGGGCGACGACCGTGCCTGCGGGGACCTCGACGCCCCCGATGACGGTGGCGCGCTCGACCTTCCGGCCGACCGTGATGATCACCGGGGTGAGGCGCATGACCTCTTTGACGAAGGCTTGCAGGTACGCCGGCTCGCGCAGCCGGGGGACGAGCTCGCGCTCCCGACCCAGCCAATAGAACGCCCACGCCATCGTCGGCGCCAGGGTCTCGTGGCCGGAGATCAGAATCGTCAACAACTGATCGACGATCGTCTCGGCGGAGACATGGTGTCTGCACGCCGCGGGGATGTTGCCGAGCGCGTCGAGAACGGTGGCGCCGCCCTCCGCGCGGGTCGCTGCGTCGGCGAGCTCGGCATGGAGGAGCGCGCGGACGGCTCGCCGCCGGCGTTGGACGCTGCGCCACGGGGTGAGCGGCCCGAGGTTCCGCTGGCAGGTCCAGAGCGCCATCATGGTGGCCGGGCGCGTGAAGATCTCGAGCAGCGCGCTCAGCTCCCCGCGCAGCGTCGTGGCGCGCGGACCGGTCGAGAATCCCAAGAGCGCGTGCAACAGGAGATCGAGCGTCAGCGACTGGGTCCACGGCAGGGCGGAGACCGCGTTCGCGGGCAGTGCCTCAACGTGCGCTTGGATCATGGCGCGTGCGGTGCGCTCGCGTGCCGCGTTGGTGTCGCGTGGCGCCGCGCTCGCGACCAGGCGACGGACCGTGGTGTGCGGCTCACCGTCGATCACCAGCACCGACGCGGAGCCGAGCACCGGTGCGAACACGGCGTTGGCCGCCCCCGCCTGCAGCGTGCCGTCGGAGTCGGCGAAGACGTCACGAATCGCGCGCGGATGACTGAAGAGTGCGACGGGGGGGTAGAACGGAAAGCGCAAGGTGAACGCGTCTCCGTACCGGGTCGAACACTCCTGGAGGTACGGAATGGGTCGGCGGATCCACTGCATGAATTGCACGACGGACGGCGTGTTCGGCCCTCCGAGTGCCTGCATCAGATCCACAGTTTGCTCTCCGTTATTCGGCTTGGATTCCCGTAGTGATGGGATCCCGCATCGCCGTTCCGCTTGCGAGGTAGCCCGCCAGCGCAGTCACCGCAAGCACTAAGATCACGAACCAAACGGTAGCGGCGAGGGCAAAATGATACTGGAGGTGGAAGCCGATCAAGTACCGATAGTTGATGGCCACCCACATCCACGCGGTCACGTACCCCAGCCCGATGCCGAGCAGGGCGCCGATCGTCCCGATGGTGCCCGACTCGATGGTGATCGATCGCCGGACCGCTCGATCGTCGGCACCAATCAGGCGCCATAGGGCCAGCTCTCTGCGGCGTTCGGCGATGCTGGACAACAGCAAATCGAACACGCCCGCGATCGTCACGATGACGATCAGGAGCTGGATCGTGTCGGTGAACTGGAAGGCCCGTCCGATCACGCTGGCGTGGTAGGCGAGCAATTCGGGAAGCTTCTGCACCTTCGTGCGGAAGCGCGGGGCGAGGCGGGCGACGATGTCGGCTTGGACGCCGTCGATGTCCGTTCCGGGATCGAGGAAGAGGAGAAGCCGGCTGACCATCGGCTCGTGCCATCGTTCGACGAGGAGGCGGCGCGCGAGAATCACGCTGCCGCGGTCGGAAATGTAATCGGGGAGCGTGCCGACGACCGGGAGCGCGAGGACTCCCGTCGGGGTGTCGAGCTCGAGCGTGTCGCCCAACACGACCGCAAAACGGTCGGCGAGCGTGGTGGAGACGTAGACGCCGCGGCCGGCACGTACCTCGTCGGGCGCGGTCGTGGGGTCGCCGGTCGCGAGTGGCGGTTGCCGCTCTGGCGCGATCAGTCCGTCGCTGAGCGCGAGGATGCCGATGCGTTGGCCCCGGAAGAATTGCCCCGGGATCACCCGCATCATTTCCACCCGACGAACTCCCGGGACCGCGGCCAACTCGGCGCCCAAGCCGTCGGGGAGCGGCGTTTCGAGCCAGCCGCCCTCGGTCGAGACGGCGCTGACGACGAGATCGCCGTTGAGCAAGCGCGCGACGTAGTCGTCGAGTGACGCGCGGAAACTGGTGGACAGCGAGGTGAGCGTGATGGCGGCGCCGATGATCAGCGCGACCGCGGCCGCCGTCACGCCGGCGCGCGTCGGTGAGCGGGCGATGCTGGCGGCGGCGAGCTGCCCTTCGGCGCCGAAGATGGCGCCGAGCGGGCGAACGAGCATGTGCGCGAGCCAGCCTACCAACGGGACGGCTGCGACGATCGCAGCGGCGTTCCAGAGGGAAGCCCCGAGGTTGCCGAGCGCGATCGATTTCCAATGCACCTCGCCCCAGAGCGCGAGCGCGCTCACGACGACCAAGCCAATCCAACAGAACGTCATCGCCCGAGTCCGCATCGGTCGTTGCACGGCGGCGACGCCGCGTCGCATGACCTCGAGCGGATCCAGCGAAGCGACGCGGCGGGCCGCGAAGCTGGAGGCGAAGAGCGCGGCGCCGACGCCGGTGGCCGCAATGATCGAGAGCCGCGCGGGATCTGCGGCCAGGGCATCGACGGGAAAGCGCAACTGAAAAATGATGCCGAGCGTGTCGGCGAGCGTGCCGGCGAGCAACCAGGCGAGCCCCAGCCCGTACGCGACCCCGATCGCGGTGCCGATGATGCCGAGGGCGGTCGCTTCGAGCAGCAGCATCCACAGCAGACGGAGGGGCTCGGCGCCGAGCATCCGCAGCTCGGCCATCACGAGGGCGCGCTGCACCGCCCCGGTCGAGGTCGTGTTGTAGATGATGTAGATGCCGGCGATCAGGCAGAGCGTGCTGATCCCGGTCAGCATCGATTGCACCGATTGCAGCACGCGCTCGTATTGCGAGCCGCGTTGTTGCGGCCGTCCGACCCAGAGCTCGTCCGGAAGCGCGCCGTCGAGTCGAGCCAGCACGGTGCTCACGTCGGCTTCCGGCCGTACCATCACGTCGATCTGGTCGATGCGATCGTGCTTGCCGAGCAGCACTTGGGCCGCCGCCAGGTCCATGACGACGAGTTGACCGCCGAACGCGGAGGCGAGGCCACCGGGCTCGAGGATGCCCCGCACGCGAAAATCCGAAACTCCTTGCGGCGTCGAGAGCGCGACCGATCCGCCGGTTTCGACCCGGAGCTCGTCCGCCAGGATGCGCGGGAGGAAGACGGAATGCGGGTCGACGACGGCTTCCGCGGCCTCACGCCGCGTCGTCGTCGTGTCGACGTGATAGCGGGCGAGGTCGCTCTCGGCCATGAGGTCGAGACCAAAAAGCTGCAGCGCTTCCGCGGGATGCGATGCGAGGGCGATGGTCCCGCGCACCATGGGTACGGCGGCGCTCACATCCGCATCGCGCCGCACGGTTTCGACGGTGGACTCGCGAAAGCCAGTTTCCCCGCCGCCCAGCGTCACTTCCAGGGCTGCGGGGCCGGCCACCAACTCGATCGTGTGGCGAAAGTTTTCGACGACCGTGGCGTTGATGACGTCGATCGCCACCATCAAGGCCACACCCGTGGCGATACCACCGGCGACCAGGAGGGTGCGTCCCCAGCTGGCGCGGAGATAGGGCAAGCTCAGCTGGCGGAGCAGGCGAAGCACGAGGGAACGTTCCTACGAAAAGGTGCTGGCATCAACCGATTTCGAGCCCAGGAACGGGCGGTGGGACGAAAGAGTGCTCGCAGCGCGACGGCTCGCGTGAATCAGCTCGCGAGGCCCCGGTCGCTCGCGACCAAGGCCTCGTCGTCCTCGTCGAACGCCATGGCCTGCTCGAGACCTCCGTCGACGAGACGCAGGACGCGCTTGGCCATGGCGGCGAAGACGGGGTCGTGCGTGACCAGGAGGATCGTCACGTTCAGCCGATCGTTGAGGTCGGCCATGAGATCCATGACGGCGCGCCCGTTGGCACGGTCGAGATTCCCGGTCGGCTCGTCGGCGAGGACGATCGCGGGGTTGATCACGAGGGCCCTCGCAATCGCGACGCGCTGTTGCTCACCACCCGAGAGCGTCGGTGGGTGGTGCTTGGCGCGGTGGCCCATCTGCACCAGATCGAGCGCCTCGATGACTCGCCGGTCGACGTCGCGTTGCGGTACGTTGTCGAGCACGAGCGGCATGCCGACGTTTTCTTCCGCGGTGAGGAAGGGGAGAAGATTGAAGGTCTGGAGGACGTAGCCGACGCGGCGGCGACGGAGCTCGGCGGCCTCCTTGCTGTTCATCTTGGCGACGTCACGCCCTTCGACGAGGACCTCGCCGCTGGTGGGGGGCGTGAGACCGGCGATGAGATGGAGCACCGTGCTCTTTCCGGAGCCGCTCGGCCCCATGAGCGACCAGAAGTCGCCACGCTCGATGGTGAACGACAAGTCGTTCACGGCTTTCACCGCGGTGGACCCGTTGCCGAACACCTTGGTGACGTGGCGGTATTCGATCACGCGGTACCCGCGACGCCGTAGTGATCTTGCAGCCGCTTCGCGACCTCGTCGAGCCAGGTGAGCTCGGCACGGGCGGAGAGCTCCGCACCGTCGATCAGGAGGTGGGTCACGAACGCGTCGAAGGGTACGCGCCGCATCTTCCGCCGTTCGGTGCCGAGCTTGTGGAGCTCTTGCATGTAGGCGTCGCGCTGGCGCTCGACGAGGCGCAGCAGCTCGGGGAGATGCTCGGGGCTCGCAAACAGTAATTTGACGGCGAGCTCCTGCCGGAGCGGGCGCGGCGCATCGGTCTGCGGGCTCAGCACGTAGTCGTCGAGGCTCTGCTGACCGCGGGTGGTGATGCGGTACACCTTGCGGGCCGACTCGCCGCCGTCAGCGACCTGTTCGATCAAGCCGTCGGCCGAGAGTCGGTCGAGGATGCGGTAGACCTCGCCGAAGTTCAGGCGCCAGAAGTGCCCGAGCAGTCGCTCGCCCTGGCGCCGCACGGCGTACCCGTGAATGCCTTCCGGGTTGCGGGCGACGACACCCAAAACCGCGTGCTGAACTCCGTGGGAATGACGCATCGGACAGCTCCGGGGTGCCTTGCCCGGAGGGCGGCCCCGTTGCTGAGTCTATGACCTCGACGCTGACACGCGGCTTTAGAAGGTGTCAAGGAATTCGAATGGTTCGGGCCGGAGTTCCTATTCTGGGGCGGAATAGTCGGGGTGCGAGGCGGATCTCAGGTCGAAGAGCGGGTCGCACCGTACATGGCGAGTGCGCGGGGGCGGCGCTCGGCGTGCAGCACCACGCGTTCGGGATAGGTGCGCCCGAGGGCCAGCCTAGCCGTGGTGGCCTCGGCGGGCGGCAGATCCCACGGATGGTGGATCCAACGGTTTCCGACGTCGGCGAGCTCGGGCACCCACCGCCGGACATAGTCGCCGGCGGGATCGAACTTCTCCCCTTGGGAGACCGGATTGAAGATCCGGAACCAGGGTTGGGCATCGGTGCCGGTCGAGGCCGCCCATTGCCAGCCGCCATTGTTGGCGGCGAGGTCGCCGTCGACGAGCTCGCGCATGAAGTGCCGCTCGCCCCAGCGCCAGTCGATGAGGAGATCCTTGGTGAGAAACGACGCGACGATCATCCGGCAGCGGTTGTGCATCCAACCGGTCGCCCGCAGCTGCCGCATAGCGGCATCGACGATCGGGTAGCCGGTCTCACCGCGCTGCCAGGCGGCGAAGAGGCCGCGATCGTTTTCCCAGGCGAGCGCGCGCATCGCCGGCTTGAAGGCTTGGCGCTCCACGTTCGGGTGGTGGAAGAGGATCTGCTGATAGAAGTCCCGCCACGCGAGCTCCGTCGTGAAGGTGCGGGCGCCGAGGCTCCGTCCGGCCGCGGCGGCGTGGACGGTACGGATCGAGATCGCGCCGAAGCGGAGGTAGGGCGACAGTCCCGAGGTGCCGGCATGTCCCGGGATGTCGCGCTCCTCGGCGTAGTCGGCGAGCGCGTTCGTGGCGAACTGAGCGAGCCGCGCGTGGGCCGCGTCCTCACCCGGCGTCGGCAGCGTCGCCGCGCTCGCGAATCCGAGCGTCGTCGCGTCGGGCAGGGGAACGACCGGGAGGTCGAGGCCGTCGGGGAGCGGTGGCAAGGGGGGGACGCCACCGGGTGCCGTCGTCTTCTGCGCGCGCCAGGCTCGGGAGTAGGGCGTGAAGACGGTGTAGGGCCGGCGCTGCCCGGTCAGGATCTCGCTCTCCTCGAAGAGCACCTGATCCTTCCATGCGAAGGAGCGAATGCCGGCGGCGCTGAGCGCCTCACTGACCCGGGTGTCGCGGCTGCGCGCAAAGGGCTCGTAGTCCTTGTTCCAGTGCACGGTGGTGGCTCCGGTGTTGCGCGCCACCTGGACCAGGACGTCGACGGGGTCGCCACGCAAGATCACGAGCCGGGAGCCACGTTCGGCGAGCGCGGCGGCGAGGGCCTCGACGCAGCCGAGCAAGAATCGCACGCGCGACGCCCCGGTGTCGCGCCGGCCGAGGATCGCGTCGTCCAGGATGAAGAGGGGCACGAGCCGTTCCGCGGCCGCCGCGGCTCGCGCCAGCGCGGTGTTGTCGCGCAGGCGAAGATCCCGTCGGAACCAATGGATGCCGACCGTCACGCGCGCGCGCCGTTTCCGCCGGCGGTCTTCACGGCAAGATTCACGGCAAGCTCACGGCAAGCGTCACGGCAAGCTCACGGATAGTGCGACCGCACCCACGCGAGCGCCGCTTCGCGATCGGCGAGCGAACCTTCGAGCTGCTGCTCTTCGACCGCGTGCAGGATCTTGCTGAAGCGCGGCCCGGGCGAATGGCCGAGCTCGATCAGATCGCGGCCCGTGACGAGCGCCGGCGGGTTCAGCTGCTGGGGGGAGAGCGCGCCGAGATTCGCGCGACAGAAATCGTAGTACTGCAGATCGCCGCTCGACGCCGTCGCGTCGATGCGGGCGAGCTCGAGCAGCTCATCGATGCCGTCCTCGCGGAGAAAACGCGTGAGGGTCGACCGGCGCATGAGCGGCGCGCTCACGAGCCGGAGGTGGTTGCGGACGAGGTACGCGACGCGATCCCAGACCGCGCGGCTGCGCTTCAGTCGTTGGCAGATCGTGACGGCCATCTCGGCGCCGCGCTCGGGGTGGCCATAGAAGGTGATGCGCTCGCCTTCCGGCGTCATCTTGCGGCCGGCGCAGATCGGCTTGGCGACGTCATGGAGCAGCGCACCGAGCGCCAGGGTCTCGGTCGGCGCGCGCAGCTGGTCGATCACGAGCAGCGTGTGCGTCCAGACGTCGCCCTCGGGGTGATGGAGCGGTGTCTGTGCGACGCCGTGCGTCGTGAGGAGCTCGGGCATCACGACGGCGAGAAGGCCGGACTCGTTCAAGAGCTCGAAGCCACGCCGGGCCGCGCCCTCGCAGAGAATCAGACGGATCTCCTCGCCGATGCGCTCCCAGGCGATGAGGTCGATGTGGGCCGCTTCGCGTCGGATCACGTCCCAGGTGCCGGGCTCGATCGCGAAGCCGAGGCGCGCCGCCAACCGCACGGCGCGCAGCATGCGGAGCTTGTCCTCGTCGAGCCGCGCCGCCGGATCGCCGATCGCCCGCACGAGGCCGCGCGCGAGATCGTCGCGTCCGCCGACGTAGTCGATGACGCGGCTCTCGATCGGGTCGAGGAACATGCCGTTGATGGTGAAGTCCCGGCGCGCGGCGTCTTCCTCGGCGCTCCCGAACGTCACCGAAACGGGATGGCGCGAGTCGACGTAGACCCCGTCGCGGCGGAAGGTGGCGACCTCGATGCGGTCGTTGCCGGACGGCACGAGCACGACGCCGAACTGCACACCGACCGGGAGGCTGCCAGGAAAGAGCTCCAGCACCCGGGTGGCGGGCGCGTTCGTCGCGACGTCGTAATCTTTGGGAGTACGGCCGAGGATCTCATCGCGGACGCAGCCGCCAGCGAGGAGCGCTTCGAAGCCGGACGCGCGCAAGCGCTGCAGGACGGCGATGGCATTGGCGCGCGCGGTCGACGACATCGCCCGCGATCATGCATGGCGCGTCGGTACTGAGCAACGCGCTCACTCGCCTTGTACGACTCCCGACCGCATGGCATGTCCCGCGCATGCGTACCGCGATCGTCGCGCTCTTCGTGCTCGTGCTCCCCGTCGTCGCATCCGCCCATGTGGCCGTCGTTCCCGCTCAGAGCGAAGCTGGGGGCTGGGAGCGCTACACGATCTTGGTCCCAACCGAGAAGGCGTCGCCGACCGTGCGCATCGTGCTGAAGCTGCCGACGGGCATGGACGTCGTCGCCGTCGAGTCGAAGCCCGGCTGGCAGGGAAGCTACAACCCGTTTCCGATCGGCGCCGCGCAGGTCGAATGGAAAGGGGGTCGGATTCCCGAAAACGAGTTCGTCAGCTTCGAGTTCCTCGCTTGGAATCCGCCGGCCGCACGCGTCATCCGTTGGGAAGCCACCCAATGGTACGACGACGGCACCAACGATCGTTGGGGCGGTGCCGCCGACCCCGAGCACGCATCGCAAACGACGTTGCAAGCGGGCAGCGGCGCCGCCAAGGGTATGCATCGCCATGGCGCGGCCGCCGACAAAAAATCGCCGCCTGCCGCGGCCGACAAGAAACCGTAACGCCCAGACGCGGGCGCGCCGCTCAGTGCCCGCTGATCTCCGGGGCGTCGTTCGGACCGGGCGGCGGCGTCGGCGGCAGCTCCACCTTCTCGAGCAGGTCCTCGTGGACGTCGATCTTGGCGTCGGCTTTCACCGTGTCGAAGCGCTTGGTGACGAGGTCCTGACGGCGCTGATTGACCATCGCGACGCGAATCCGGTCTTTCACCTCGTCGAACGGCTTGCTCGGACCTTCCTTCCGTTCGAGCAACTTGATGATGTGGTAGCCGAACGGCGTCTGCACGATCGGGCTCAGATCCCCCGGCTTCTCGAGCGCGAAGGCGGCACGCTCGAACTCGGCGACCATGCGGCCTTGGCCGAACGTCCCGAGATCGCCGCCGCGCGCGGCGGTGGCGGTGTCGACGGAGTTGGCCTTGGCGAGCTCTTCAAACTTGTCCGGCTCGGTATCGAGCTGCGCTCGCAGCTGCTTCGCCAGCGCCTCGTCCTTCACCAGGATGTGGGACGCGTGGATCTGGGCGCCCGAGAAGAGGCGCTGATTCTGTTCGTAGTACGTCTTGATCTCGTCGTCGCTGAGCGTCGGGGCCTCTTGGTAGTCGCGCATGACCCGCTGCACGACGAGCCGCTGCCGGAGATCGTCGATCTGTCGCACGATATCGGGATCGCGGTCGTAGCCTTTGACGCGACCTTGCTCCGAGAGAAGCTGATTCAGGATGTAGTTGTCGACGAACTGGCGCTTGCGCTCGAGCGTGGTCATCTGGGCGCGCGACCGCGGTGGCAACCGTTCGACCTCGCGCGTGAAGTCTTCGGTCGTAAAGCGCTTGCCGGCGTAGGTAGCGATCACGGCGCCGCCCGACGTGCCGCTCGTATCGGGGTTGGCCGCCGACGACGGCCCGGATGGGGGCGCGCTCTCGGTGGCACATGCTACGGCGAAGCATAGAGCTGCGAGCAACGACCAGAGCGACTTTCGCACGGCGGCGGAGTGTAGCCCAATCATTCGTTGACTGCCAAGAGGGGCTCGGTTACCTTCGCCTTCCCAACTCGCTCCACCCAGATCCCGCTCAGGAGGACTCACCCCGATGGAACAGATGCTCGAACAAGCCGAAGCCGTTCTCCGGTTCTCAGGCGAGCTACAACGGCGGATGTCGGAAGTCGGCGTCGAAGGCATCGGCGGCGTGATGAGTCTGTACGCGCAGCTCCGCAGCGCGCTCGAGAAGGTGTCGCACGACGAGCTCGATTGGGCCGCGGCGGAAGTGAATCGCGTCCTCGAGAGTCTGACCAAGATCAGCGACGAAGTGCGGCGTCTGAAGGGTCTGAAGCTCTCGCTCGAAACCGGTCACTGATCCGGTTTCGCCACCCGGCGAGCAACAACGTCCCGACCGTCGCGCCCGTCGTGTCAACGAGCACGTCGACGCCGGAACCCGTGCGGCTCGGAACGAACGCCTGGTGGGCTTCGTCGAGCATCGCGTAGACCGCGCAACAGGCGAGGGTGCGCACCACCAGGGTGCGCGGCACGGGCCCCCGGCCTGCGCTCTGCGCGCGCAGCGTCAGCATGCCGAGGATCGCGTACTCGATCAGGTGGGCGCTTTTGCGCACGATGCTGTGCGCGAAGCGGAACCCCGCCGGCGTCAGTTCGCCGAAAAAAAATCGGAGAACAGGATCGATGTAGCTGTTGGTCGATCGTGCCGAGAACGCGTCGCTGGAAAACCACGAGATGAACGTGGCCCAGACGAGGACCGGCAACCAGCGCTGCACCATGCCGTGCCAGCCGGGCGCAGCGCTGGAGGCGACGTCAGACGAGCTCGTTGATGGCCCGTTGGACAACCGCGAGCACCTCTTCGCCGTACTCCGCGTCGAGGAAGTCCTCGACCTTCGCACGCTGGCTGACGTATTGGCGGTCGTCGCCCGGCTTCTGCTCGTCGTTGAGATGGGTGCCCGACATCAGGTCGAGAAATTCGAGGACGCCGCCGCAGTTGCCTTTGTTCCAGTCGCGCTCCAGCTTCGCGTCGAGAACGAGCCGAAGGGTGAGATAGCAGAGGCGGTAGCGTGACTCTTCGCTGAGTTCCATGGGTAGTCCTTTCGGTTTCGGGTTGAAAAAAGTCGTGCCGCGTCAGCTCCGGCGTTCGAGGGCGATGAGATATTCGTAGCGGCTCCGTTCGAGGGTTCCTTCGATCGTGCGGCCGTTGATGACCAGGGTGGGCGTCGACTTGACCCCGAGCTTGGCGCCCGCGCCGGTATCACTGAGGACGTTGGTGCGCGCGCTCGGATCGTCGAGGCAGGTGACGAACGTGTCCTTCGGGATGCCGAGCCCTTCGGCTTTGGCGATCAGCTCGTCGCGTCCGAGCTCGTCCTGCGCGCCGAACAAGAGGTCGTGGTACTCCCAGAACTTTCCCGCGCGTGCCGCGCATTCGGAGCCGATGGCCGCGAGGCACGCCGACTTGTGCATGCGCATGGGGACGTGCGGATTGCACTCGGAGTCGAGGGGGAAATGATGAAACACGAGTCGCACGAGGTCGGGATGCTCGCGCACGAGGTCGTGCAGATCGCGAAACGCCATGGCGCAGGCGGGACACTCGAAGTCGGAGAACTCGATGATCGTGAGCGGAGCGTCGGCCGGTCCACGACTGTGCACGGCAGCGGGGAGATCGGTCGTGACGGGTCGGCTGCGATACCACTCGTAGAACTCGGGATCGCGTTGCTGCACGTCGGCTGCCGTCAGATTGAGACCCGAGATGGGGCGTGCCGCGAACTGCACGGCCGCGATGCCCGCCAGACCGATCACGATGCCGGCTGCGGCGATCCGCATGCGTTGCGAGGTCAGGAGCTCCTCGCCGCTCGCCGCGAGGTCGATCGCCGCAATCCGCCAGGCCAGTACCGCGGTGACGATGACGAGCAGATAGGTGCCGGTGCAGAGCAGGCAGACCGCACCGATCGCGAACAGCGAAAGCCCGGCCATGTAGAGGGAGAACCCGGCGTTCCAGAGGGCGAGCGCCAGGAGCGCGGAGCTGGCTTGTGAGCGCGCGGCGCCGACCGCGCCGCGGCGGCGATACAGCAGCGCGGCGAGCGCCCCGTAGCTGAGAAGGGCCCACCCGGACACCGGCACGCCGAACAGCGTGCCGTAAGCGCTCAGCAACACGGCGTCGCAATTCACCGTGGAGCTGACGTTGCAGAAGCTCGTGTAGGCACCGTGCGTCGCGACGAGCTGGGCGTGCACGTAGAACTGGGCGCCGGCGACGGCCGCGCTCAGCGCGAGGACGATCCAGAGCGCGCGTTCCAGGCCGTCGCTCCGGGCTGGTGTGCCACGGGGACGGGGTGCGTTGGCGACCGCCTCGCCACGGCGACGCCCAGAATTCTGCTGCTGCGTCGCCCGCTTGTGCGCCATCGAACGGCGCATCTTAGCGATGGGGCGGGGGGGTTTCAATTGAGGAAGGGTGGGGGCTTTCAGCAGGGGAGGTGGAGGTCGGGAGCGACCTCCACCTCCGCCATCGCAAGTCTCCAGCATGACGTTCGGCTACCGAGCCCACGGTTCACCGTGGGCTCGCGTCGGGTCTCGTGACGCGTATTCTTCCAGGGCATACGAACGTTGTTCCTCGGACGGCCACCCGGCTGCACACCGCCATTGCTTCGATTCGGATCAACAATCGAGGTCGCCACGTTGACCGATTCGCCGAGCGACTGTTAGTCCACACCGCTCGATGGCGACCGATGAAGCCGTGCGGGTGTCCGATCTCCGCAAAGAGCACTTACTCGGACACACGACGGTGCACGCGCTTCGTGGGGTGAGCCTCTCGGTTCCTCGCGGAGCCTTTCTTTCGATCATGGGACCGAGCGGCTCCGGAAAGAGCACGTTGTTGCACTGTATCGCCGGTCTCGATCGTCCGACCAGTGGCGCGATCTCCGTGAATGGCACCTCCGTCACGGACCTCGACGAGGAAGGCGTGACGGTCTTTCGGCGCCGCAGCATCGGCGTGATCTTTCAGTTCTTCAATCTGCTGCAAGATCTGTCGGTCGAGGACAACGTCGCGGTGCCGCTGATGCTCGATGGGGTTGCTGTCGACGAGGTGCGAAGCCGAGTCGTCGAGGTCTTGGATTCCGTCGGCTTGTCGGGCCGAGCGCGCCCTATGCCGGGCGAGCTCTCCGGCGGGGAGATGCAGCGCGTGGCCATCGCCCGTGCCCTCGCCATCCGGCCGGCGTTGCTGTTGGCCGATGAGCCGACCGGAAATCTCGATTCGGCCAGCGGCACGATGGTGCTCGACCTGATGCGGCGAGCATGCGACGAGCGCAACCAGACTCTCATCCTGATCACGCACGATGCCAACGCCGCCGCTCGGGGCGATCGGGTCATTGGGCTGCGTGACGGCATGATCCAGGACTAGAGTCGGAGCGGCCGGGCTTCATGCGTACCCGCCTGAGCCTCTACGGGCTCCTCTGTGGGGCCCATTTTCGTCGGCATCGGCTCCGCCTATCGCTCACGACGATGGGGATCACGATCGGCGTCGCGTCGGTGGTGGCCATTCTCACCATCAACCGGTCGACGTATTCATCCTTTCAGTCGACGGTCGCATTGTTGGCCGGCAAGGCGCAGATCGAGATAACGAACGGAGCCGCCGGTGTCCCTCAGGAGCTGCTGGCGGAGCTCGAGGTGATTCCTGGGGTGGCCGCGCTCGCGGGTGTCGTTCAAGAGTTCGTGCGGGTGCCCGCCCTGAATGGACGGCAGGTATGCCTCCTCGGGGTCGATCTGCTGCAGCAGTCGGCGATTTGGGAGGGCGAGTTCGAAAAGGAGGGGTTCGACCTCAGGCGCACGACCGACGTCGTGCGGGAAGCCGGAGCCGTTCTCCTCTCCGGCACACTCCTCCGAGAAGCCAAGCTGAATAGTGGCGACACGATCACCGTTACTTCGCCCCGCGGTCGCCGTGACCTGACCATTCGCGGCTCGTTCGAGAACCAGCGCTTTGGTCGCATCTTTCAAGGCTCCGTCGGCATCATGGACCTGCTGCCTGCGCAGATCACCTTCGGCAAAGAAGGGCGCTTCGATTGGATCGACATCGCGCTCGCACCGGGTGCCGACGAGGCGCGCGTCCGCGAGCTCGTGGAGGCCCGCGTACGAGGCCGAGGCGAGGTCGTTTCGCCCGCGACGCGCGGCAAACGCGTCGAGGCCATGCTCTTCACCAATCGCTGGCTGCTTTCCTACTCGAGCTTGTTCGCCATGGCGGTCGGCCTCTTCCTGATCGCGCACAGCATGTACACGTCGACGCAGCAGCGCGCCGGCGAGTTGGCGACGCTGCGTTGCCTCGGGGCGTCGCGGCAAGACCTGCGGGTGCTGGTCCTCGCCGAGGCCTTGCTCGTGGCGATCCTGGGCTCGGTCGCAGGGTTGTTGTTGGGCACGGCGCTCTGTCGGCTCGCGCTCGGGTCATTCGGCACGTTCGTCTCCGCGACCTACGTTCAGGTGCAACCGGGAGAGGTCGTCGTGCGGTCGGGAGACGTGATCGGTGCGCTCGCGATCGCGTTTCTGGCGACGCTCGGTGGCGCCCTGCTGCCGATGAGGGTTGCGGCCGGTACCAGCCCGCTGCTGAGCCTCGACCGATATGCGGCGCCACGGGTGCTCCACCAAACGAGTGCGATCGTCGCCGGAGTGGTGCTGGTCGCGGCCGGTGTCGCGCTTCCGTCCCTTCGCCTCCCGCGTACGTGGTTCGCAACCCAGACCGGGCTCGCCCTGGCCGCCATCCTGTTGGAGCTCATCGGGACGGCATTTCTCGTGCCCCTCCTGCTTCGTGCGTCGGGAATCGTGTTGCGGCCGGTGCATCGGCGGCTCTGGGGTCCAGTCGGCCAATGGCTGTGGGAACAGATGGCCCGTCCGAATCGCCGGACTTCGTTGACGATCACGTCGCTGGCCGCGGGATTCTCGTTCGCACTGCTCATGGCGGTGCTCCTGGCCAGCTATCGGTCGGCCGTCGTGAATTGGGTGGAGACGAGCTTCCCCGCCGATCTCATCGTCAATGTGGGGCCCGGACTCAGCCTCGTCGCAGGGCCGGTCGCCGACGTCGCCGTCGGCAATGAGATCGCGCGGATCGCCCATGTCACGTCCGTCAAACCTCTCCGCTTCATGGATGCCACGTTCCGTGGCCAACCGATGATCGTCCAGGGTGTCGCGGACGCGCTGCTGCGGCAGCAGCGCGGAGGTCACGTGCTCGACGCCGCGCAGGGTGAGGTGGCGATCAGCGACACGCTCAGCGAACGGTTCAGTCTGGCGCTGGGTGACCGGTTCGAGCTCGACACGCCGACCGGCGCCATTGCTCTCCTCGTGAAAGTGGTCGAGCCGGACTATCTGCTCGACGTCGGGAGCGTGAAGATCCCGTGGTCGATTTTCTCGGTGCGCTGGAACGAGCAGCGGGCGAATCTCTTTTTGGTGGATCTGGACGATCCCGGGTCCGCCGCCGACGTGAAGGCGCGCATCGATGCCACAGTGGGGGCGACGTACGATCTGACCGTCCTGTCGCGAAAAGACACGCGGGCCGCGATCGATCTCCTCATCTCCAGCACGTTCGCGCTCATGTTCGCGTGCGAGCTGCTCGCGATTCTCGTCGCTGTCCTCGCTGTGATGAACGCCGTCAGCGCGAACCTCCTCGATCGCGCCAAGGATCTCCGGGTCTTACGCACACTCGGGCTCACCCCAAAGGCCCTCCGGCGTCTGACGCTGACCGAAGGCGGCACGCTCGGATTTCTCGGCGCCACGTTCGGTATCGCAGTCGGCGCAGTGGCGGCGCATCGTCTCCTGCGGGCCTCGGTGCTCACGGTCGCGGGTTTCCACATCGACGTGATCTGGCCGTACGGGGCCGCGGCCGCCATGGTGGCGCTCGGCACCGCGAGCGGGGCGCTGGCCGCGTATCTGGGTACGCGCGCGGTGCATCAGCGCGTCGGGTAGGACCGCGCCGACCGGGTTAGACGCGCCGGCTGTGCAGCAAGAGCGCGCGACCGGATGCTTGCACGTCCCGCACTTCGAGTCCGGCTGCCGCGAACATTTCCTCGACGTGCTCGCGTGTTTCGGCGCGGATGCCGACGCGTCGACCCACGCCGGCGCCGTCCGTCGGACGGTAGAGCGTAAAGCACAGAAACGGGGATCCCGGCGCGAGACTTCGTGCCATGTGGCTCAAGGCACGTGGCTGGTCGTGCAGGAGGTGGAGGGCGGCGAAGCAAAAGCCGCCGGTGAACGACCGGCGTGACTTCATCTGGTGGAGGTCGGCTTCGACGATCACCTGATTGTGTCGCCCCTCGTCGACGGCTCGGCCGGCAGCGGTTCGGGCCATGGGCGCCGATGCGTCGACCCCCACGATGATCCGGGGCGTTCGCAGCCGTTCGGCTACGACTCGGCCGTGCAGACCCGTGCCGCAACACCAGTCGACGAGACGGGAAGCCGGATCGGTGGGCAGGTGGGTTTGCAGGAAGGCCATCTCGTCTCGGTACGAAAGACCCGACGCGGCCCACGTGATGGCCGGCCGCCAGGCGCGTTCGTAGATCGAGACGACGGGCTTCGCGTGCATGAGTCGTTGCGAGATCCCCTCCGGCGCGGCTGCCGATCCCCTGAGGCGAATCAATCCAGGGAGGAGCTCGACCTCATGGCCACAATCGGCACAGGCGGCCGGCCCGTACCGTACGACGCCGGGCCAAGCGCACCCGGTGCACCCGGGACATTCGAGATCCGAGAGCACGTCGAGAAGCGGGGCGCTGACGGCAGCGGGCGGAGTCGCCGCGGCGCTCAACGCGTCACGAGGTTGTACTTGAGCATCCTGCGCCAAAGGGTGGTTCGAGAGATCTGCAGCTCCACGGCGGCCGCTTGCCGGTTCCAGCGATGGGATTCGAGCACTCGCAGGATCGTACCAGCCTCGCTGTCCATGCCGCGGTGTAGCTCTTCTTCGAGCCTGTCGGGGATCGTCGGTGCGCCCTCGTCCGCCGACCCCGCATTGACCAAGACCTGCGTGATCAGGTTCTCGAGCTCGCGGATGTTTCCGGGCCACGGCGACCGCTCCAAGAGCCTGACGGCCTGAGGTGCCAGCATCTGGAACGACGTCCCATTGCGGTCGTTGAACCGCTTGATGAAGTGCTCGACGAGCGCGGGGACGTCCTCACGGTGCTCTCGGAGCGGGGGAACGACGATCGGGACGACGTACAGACGATAGTACAGATCTTGTCGGAAGGTGCCGTTCCCGGTCGCCGCCCTCAAATCTCGGTTCGTCGCAGCGAGCAGGCGACCCGCGAAAGCCTTGGGTCGGCTGCTGCCGAGGGGTGTGAACTCTCGCTCCTGCAGCACGCGGATCAGCTTGGCCTGTACTCCGAGCGGCAGCTCCCCGATCTCATCGAGGAACAAGGAGCCGTTGCCGGCCGTTTCGAGGAAGCCTTTCCGCTCGCTATTGGCTCCGGTGAAGGCCGATTTGGCATGGCCGAAGAACTCGGCCTCGATCAGGGATTCGGGGATCGCCGCACAATTCACCGCCACGAACGGAGCGGCGTGCCGCGCGGACATCTCGTGCACTGCGCGCGCCACCAACTCTTTCCCCGTTCCGGTCTCACCAGTGATGAGCACCGTCTCGGACGTCCTGGCCGCGCGCTCGATCGACGCCCGCAACTCGCCCATCGTGGTACTTCCGCCGACCATCCGTGAGGGCCGTCCCTGCGACTCCTGACGTCGGAGAAGAGAGAGCTCGGACTTGTCGCGGGCGAGTTCCGCCTGCAAGGCGGCGTGGCGCGCCTCGAGAATCACGGCCTTCAGGACTTTCTCGATGAGCAGCGGCAGCTCGTCGAGATAGGTTCCGTCCTTCACGACGAACTCGCGGGCCCCGCTGCGGACGGCGGCTATGCCGGTTCGGGCGTCGTTGAGCGCGCTGACAAAAATGACGGGCACGTCGGGATCCAGCTGCCGCAGATCGTTCAGCAAGCTCAGGCCATCACCATCCGGCAAGCGATAGTCGAGCAGCACCAGATCCATCGGGGAGTCAGCGAGCGCGGTGCGGGCTTGCGCGAGGCTCTTTGCCCGCCGGACCTGGACGTCGGCGGGGAGCACCTCGCGAATCAGGTCCGCGTCGAGATCGTCGTCCTCGACCAGCAGGATCGTCGTCACGTCAGGCGCTCCATTTGATGGTCCGAAGACTGTCACTCAGTGTCTCGATGAAATGAGAGTCTTTGGGAACGAAATCGTGGATCCCCAGCATGATGCAGCGCTCGCCTTCGGCGACGTTTCTCGGGTCGGAGCAGACGACGACGGGTATGGACGCCCACTGCGAACCGGGTTGGCGGAGCTGAGCCAGCACTTCGGGGCCGCTCATGCCCGGTAGGCCGATGTCCAGCAAGATTGCATCCGGATGGCCATCCCCTCGCGATCGCAGATCCTCCAGCGCCTTCTCGCCGGTTCCGGCAACGATCACGTTCGCTCCATCAGCGGTGAGGGCCGCTTCCACCGCCTGAGCGAGAATCTCGTCGTCTTCGACCAGGAGAATCGTTCGACCCTGGACGGTCGCTGGATGCGTACCGTCGGATTCGTCCGGAAAAGAAATGAAAAAGGTCGAGCCGCGGCCTTCGCGTGACTCCACCCAAATCCTCCCTCCATGCTGCTCGATCACCTGTCTCGCGATAGCAAGGCCCATGCCGACACCGACGCTCGGAATCGTTTCGTCACTTGGAATGCGATGGAACAGATCGAAGATGTGCGGCTGATAGTGCTCCGGCATGCCGATGCCGTTGTCGCGCACGTGGACGATCCATTCGGCCCTGTCGACACTTCGAACGGCGCCGACGTGAATGTGTTTGTCCGGCGACCGTGCGACGTACTTGACGGCATTCCCAATGAGGTTTCGGAGCACGTGCTTCAGTTTTTCTCGCTGACCGGAGACGGTAGGAAGATCCCCGACGTCGAGTCTGATGCCTTTGCTCCTGATTTCGGGTTGAAGCTCTTGCTCGAGCTCGTGCGCCACCTCGTCCAGTGCCACGTGACCGAAAGGCTCAGCCTTGCGGACCGTGTGTGTCATGGAGAGAAGGCCATCCAACATCTTGAGGGCTCGATCGACGGCGACGCGACCCATCCCGAGGTATTTTTCGACGTCGGCATTGGGAGGAGAGGCACGCTCCGCGAGCAGAAATACGCTCGCGATGGACACGATAGGACTGCGAAGATCATGCGATAACGCGCTCGAGTAGAGCTCGATCTCTCGGTTCAGGTCCGCGAGAATCCGATTCTGACTCTCGAGCGTGGCGGTTCGCGTTCGTACGATACGCTCGAGATTCGTGTTCAGATCCGCGAGGGCGCTGGAGGCGAGTGTTCGTTCGATGGCGACGGCGGCTTGTGAGCAAAACCCCTCCAAGAGGCCGCCACTGCCAAGGTCCCCACGAGCGAATCTTCGCGTCGAATCGCAAAGTGCCGAGCTGGGAACGACGCGACGTTGGTGAACCCTTCAATGGCTGCGCCTACGCTGGCTTCCGAAGCCGTCCCTTCTGATCCGAGCCGTGCTCGTTCGGACAGACCCAAGCGTTCCAGCACGAAGATCAGCTCGCTTCTGCGGCTGATCGAGGTGTGAAGATGTGTGGTCACGGCAGCGGCAATCTCGGAAAGCGCCGAGGCTCCGACGAGATCTTGGCTCAAGCGACGAAGCGATTGCACGCGTTGGTAGCGTTCGCGAAAGAAGAATCCGATTACTCGATCCTCCTCCAGGAGCGATGCGAGCGAATAGGGTGCGATGAGCGCGAAGCCTGCACCGAGTGGAACGACCACCCCCATCGGAAAGCTGGCACCGCCGAGGGCCGTCAGCGTTGCGATCAACAGGGGAATGGCGGAGACGACGCCGATGCCGACCGCCTGGATGCGCGCCTGTCGCCGGATCGAGGACGAGCGGGAGGTGCGGGATAGCTGGAGCGCCGACGCCGTGAAGACTCCAATACTCAACGTGCTGATCAGGAATGCCACGTTCGTAAAGACGACGAAGGATTGGATGTCGTTGAACATCGTCGCTTGCAGACCCAAGCCGACGATGAGCGACGGCGCGTACATTGCGAGGGGAACGTAGCGCCGTCGAACCAGGGGTGCTTTCGCTTGCGGGAGAAGGAGCGCAAGGTGCAGCAGCGTTCCGAGAAACACCGCGCTCGCGAATGGAGTCAGGCGGTGGAACAAATGGCTCGAGTAGTAGTCGAACCCAGTGAGGAGCAGTACGCTGAGCGCCGCGCTCGTGCCGAGAAAGACCCGCGACGCCGCTTCGTCCGGTCGGAGGGCATAGAGCAACAAGCCGCTGAACGCGACGAAGATTCCGGTCGCCCAAAGCGGCACGAAGACGGTGAAAAAGTCCGCAAGTCCGAAGACGCGCGTGGCGACGGTGACCTCCGAGCGAGTCACCGTGCCCAAGATTCCTTGGCGATTGAGAGTGTAGGTGGCGGATGTTCCGAGCGGCACACTGCGGACGTGGGCCCACACGGCGCCACCACCGGCGATGGGCGCGCCATCGATCTCGGCGATCCAGTCGTTGAACCTGAGCCCGGCCCGGGCGCCTGGCCAGTCCGGCAACTCGAGCTGCGACACGATGCCATTGGCGGCCGGCAAAAATCCGGGAAAGGCCTCACCCACATACGTCCAAGCCACACCGATCGTGGTCAGCGACAAGGCTGCGAGCATTCCGCCGAGAGCGACCGTGAGTGCCCTGGCGAGTGCCACTGGTGAGATCACCCTACCAACGGATTGAAGCGCCGCCGTACAGCCACTTGGAAGCCTCCGCCGCGACGAAAACGACCAGATCGCCGGGCCGCGGAGGGGTCAGGCGTACCGCCTCATCGAAGGCAATGGGTACGGAAGCTGCCCCACAGTTCCCGACGGCGTCGACGTTGACGAAGAATCGCTCGCCCACTTCTCCCAGGACCTGCTTGGCCATTTGGGCGATGGTCCCGTTGGCCTGGTGGGGGATCCCCAGCGCGATGTCATCGGGCCGGGCATCTTCGGAATTCAGCACCGCTCGCATCGCGACTTGATAAAGCTCCGGCCCGGTTGCGAGAACCTGTTGGTAGTCTTGGCGAACTCTGTGATGCCCGGCTCGCAGCGACTCGGCAGTCGCCGGATCTGCTGAGCCCGATCCCTCGATGGTGATCCCGGGTGGGCGGCCCAAACCGACCGAACCAAGATGGACCGCCCCGATTCGTGGCGTGGCGTCGTGGGCACCCCGTGAGGCGCGCACTATCATGGCCCCCGCGCCGTCCCCGAACAGCGCGGCGTTCACGAAGTCGATCTTATCGGTGTAATCCGCCTCCGCTTCGAGATTCAACAAGAGTGACGGCGTCTCGCTTCCGATCACGCAGGCCGTTCTCGCCGTACCACACTCGATCGCATTCGTTGCGACTTGCAACGCTTGAAGAAAGCCGGTGCAGGCGGACCTGATGTCGAGCGCGACGCATTCCGAAATCCCGAGAAGCTCTTGGACGAGGGGCGCGACGGCGGGAAGCGCGTAGTCGGGCGAAGCGGTTGCAACGATCAAGAGGTCGATTTCAGCAGGCGCTACGTCGGCCGTGGTCAAGGCAGATCGAGCCGCTGCCGCGGCGAGCTCGGAATTGCGACATCCAGGGCGGGGTCGACCCGTCTTGAGGTCCCGAGCCCAGTGGCGCGTCCGTATGCCGAGCTTCCGCTCGATCCAGCCGGGCGGACGGCCGAACAGTGATTCGATCACGCTACTCGGGATCGGATCCCCAGGGAGAGCACGACCGGAGCCGATCATCCTGGGTGCGTTGGGCGTCCTGGAGGTTCGCACGGGGGCGGACGGTAGCAAACGTTGAGGCGACTGCCAAAGCGAGTCGCCGACCAGTCCCACTATCCGTGCCGTACGCGTGGGGTCATTCGAAACGCGCAGCTCCTCCGGCAGCTTTGAAACAACGCGTTCCCGCGACATCGCGCCTGCGCTCGCCGGTGAAACACGCTGAAACATGTTGTTCCGCGCCGTGGCTTCCCAAATCGACGGGGGCCGGAACCACGTACTACCTCAACGCTCCCTCACGCCTATCGGCGCCCCGCCGTGCCTGCGTTTCGCCGGATGCGCGAGTCTCGCGTGCGCAACGGCCGCGCAGGGCATGCCGATTGCACAGGTCGCATGACGAATGTCTTGGAACCAAATCGGAGGATTCATGAATTCAATACGCGGAACGTACGTGAGAAGTGTCTGTTTGCGAGCGTCGGGTACCATTGTTGCGGTGCTCGGGAACGTCCTCCCGATATGCGGCATTCTCGCGATCGTAGGTTGCAGCGGGCTGCGCGCGGCACCGAGCGATCCCATCGTTTCGTCGTCGGCCGCGGTGTTTACCGCGAGCCTATATCAACCTGTTGATGGGCGACCGACGCAGCACTCCGATCTCTACAATAGTGCGACCCGTTGCGGGGGCTGCGCTAGTCGAGTCTCTCGAGACCGCTGAAGCTTGGGCGATCGCCTCACGCTGAATCGTCGCGTGCGGCGCGTATCGGGAAGGAGCGATAGGATGCGTGTTCTCGAAGAAGCGACCTCGCAAGCGAGCATAACGCGACACGGTGAGCCCCGTGCGATTCTTCCATCGGTGGCGCGCTCGATCGCACCGACCTTCTTGATGGCGCCGGTATCCGCCCTCGTCAGCGGAATCCTCCTCATGCTGGCGCTTCCGCCGTTTCATCACGGATGGATCGCCTGGTTCGCGCTCGTGCCGTTGTTGGCGATGCGCCAGCGATCATCGACGATGACGCTGCTCGGGATCACGTCCCTGACGCTATTGCCCTCAGCAACCGCTCTCGCCAAGCTATTCGGGCTTCCGGCCATTGGCGTCGCTGTCGCCGTCGGGGCAGTCGTCGGCTTCTCGTTTCTTTTCGGGGTCGCCGCAGCCATCGCCCTTTGGCTCGAGCGTCTGCTGCCGCGTTCTATCGCGCGCCCATTCGCGTTCCCATGCATGACCGTGGCCGTCGAAGCGTTCATGCAAATCATGCTTCCCGACCTGCCGGTCCCATCGCTCGCATGGAGTCAAACTCCGGGTAGCATCTTCATTCAGAGCGGAATGCAGATCGGAAGCGCGCTGCCCGTCACCTTCTTGATCGTGCTCACCAACGTCGGCATCGCCGACGCGATCGGCTGGGTCCGGCACGGATCACCGGGCGAGTCCCATGTCTCGCTCCCGCCCCTGACCACCGCGCTCGCGACGCTCCTCTTCGTCGCAAACGCGGTGTTCGGAATCGTTCAGTCGTCACTGCCCTTCGACTCGGCGATTCCAATCGCCGTCCACACGAACGGAGAACAACCGTGAAGGCTTCCACTGCACGCGCCTGGCAAACCCGCGACGAGACCGTCCGGAACCACGCACCGAGCGCCCGCCGCCGCGTAGTGATCACCGGGATGGGGGCTGTCACACCCTTGGGAGCCGGCGTCGATTCGATATGGCAACGAATGCTCGCCGGCAAATCCGGCATCGGCCGTCTATCGCGCTTCGAGCTCGTCGACCTTCCCATCAGCGTTGCCGGCGAAGTGCGGGACTTCGATTGCACGTCGATCGTCGACCGCAAAGAGCGCCGACACCTGGACGATTTCACGCTGTACGCACTCGCCGCCGCGACCGAAGCCGTGACCGACGCCCGGTTGAGCCTCGAGCCGGACGTGGCCGACAACACCGGAGTCGTGCTCGGATCAGGATTCGGGGGCCTCGCGAGCTTCGAGCGCAACCACGAGACGCTCATGCGGCGCGGACCCTCGCGTGTAGGTCCATTCGCCATCCCCGCAGGAATGGCGAACGCCGCCGCCGCATACGTCGCACAGCGACTGGGCATCACTGGTCCGAATCAAACGGTGATGACGGCGTGCGCCGCCGGGGCCCATGCGCTCGGCACCGCGCTCAGACTGATCCAGCAAGGCGACGCCACCCTCGTTCTCGCGTGCGGTGCCGAAGCGCCGATCTGTCCCTCCGCACTGGCCGGATTCCACGCGATGGGCGCGCTGTCTCGATGCAGCGACCCGGCTCGAGCCTCTCGTCCGTTCGACGCCGGGCGCGACGGCTTCGTCATCGCGGAGGGCGCGGGAGTGTTGGTGCTCGAGGAGCTCGAGCACGCGCGGGCGCGCGGCGTACGCATCCACGCCGAGGTGCTGGGCTACGGGGCTTCCGCGGACGCCTATCACGTCTGCGCCCCGTGCCCCGACGGCGCCGGGGCGCTGCGTGCGATGCATCGCGCCCTCGCGGACGCCGGTGTCGATGCGGCAGATGTCGGCTACGTGAACGCCCACGGCACGTCGACGCACTACAACGACACCGTCGAGACGCGCGCCATCAAGGCGCTGCTGGGCGCGCATGCCTACGCCGTCCCGGTTTCCGCGACGAAGTCCGCTCTCGGTCACATGATCGGCGCAGGCGCCGCCGTCGAGTCGATCCTCACGGTCAAAGCGCTCGCGGAAGGCGTCCTTCCGCCAACGCTGAATCGCGACACCCCGGATCCCGAGTGCGACCTCGATTACATTGCGGAGGGCGCGCGCACACATCGCGCGCGCATCGCGCTCAAGAACGCTTTCGGGTTCGGCGGTAACAACGCGTGCCTCGTATTCGGCGCCTGGCAGGACGGGTGCGCGTGAAACGTTCGGACATACGGACGGGGGGGGCGGCGTCAGCGCCGACGTTCGCGCGTCTGGCGATGGGCGCGACGCTCAGCGGCACGCTGGTACTGCTGAGCTTTCCGCCGTTCGGATTCGGCTGGCTGATGTGGCTCGCGCTCACGCCGCTGTTTGCCGTGCATCAGCGTCTCAATCGACCGGCGCTCGTGGCGTTCGGGTACGGCCTCGCCGCCGTGCCGATCTGGGCGATCGCTTTCGCCATCGTGGCGTCCTCACCTCTCGTATTTCTGGCATTCGCGCTCAGCATTCCGCTCGCGTTCGCGGGCGCGATCGTGGCAGCGGCCGCGCTCGAATCACGACTATCGCATCCACTCGCACGCCTTTTCGTGTTTCCCTGTTGCGCCGTTCTGGTCGAATACGTCCTTGGTACCGAACGGGTCGGCGTGCCGGCCACGATCGCTCTCTCGCAAGCGGGGTCGCCCTTGCTGGTCCAGAACGCCGACCTGTTCGGGACGGCGGGGACGACTTTTCTTCTGCTACTCGTGAACCGCGCGGTCGCGATGGTGGCGGACCTCAGGCACGAGCCGGAGACCCGTTGGCCGATGGCCGTCGCCGCGACCATTTTCATCGCCAATCTCTGCTACGGCGCCTATGGACTCGTGACGTACGGCGGGCCGGGTGACGACTTCACGGTCACCACAGTGCAGCCCGCGATTCCGACGGCGGACTACGTCAACCGACAGACCGATGATGCCGCGCAGCAGCGCATCGACTACACGATTGACGCGCTCGTCGAGCAATCGCTGCACGCCCACCCCGATTTGCTGGTGCTCTCGGAAGGCGGAAACGGCCGCTACAACCTTCGCGTTCCCGCTCTTCGCCGGCGTCTCGAGGAGACCGCCAGCCGCAACGGCGTCGGGCTCTTGGTGTCGAGTCTCGACCTCAACCCGGCCGGCGAAGAGTACAATGCCCTCTTCTCGATCGGCAGAGACGGCCGCTTGCTCGGCACCCATCGAAAAAGCATCCTGACACCGGTCGGCGAGGAGCACCTGAGCGTCGGTGCGGATCGTGCGCCGCTCCCGTCCCCGATCGGGCCGATCGGCGCGATGGTCTGCTTCGAGTCCTGTTTCCCTGACGTCGCTCGGACCTTAGTACGGAATGGAGCAGCAATCCTCCTCGTCAGCACGAGTGACGCCTCGTTTCGCAACAGCGCTCTCCCCCTCCTGCACTCGAGCTTCTCGACGTTTCGCGCTATCGAGAACCGGCGCTATCTGCTCCAGGCGGCCAACACAGGACCGTCGCTGATCGTCGCCCCGACAGGCATGGTGACCGATCGCACCACGTTTCTCGAGCGCGGTGTACTTTCGGGACATATCGCGGCGCGCACGGGCGAGACGATGTTCGTTCGGGCGCCGTGGATGGCAGCCGCGTGGGCGCTCGTCTATTTGCTCGCGACTCTGCTCCCGCAACCCCGTGTGGTGCCGGCGGTACCGCCAACGTCGTGGGGGCAGACGACGCGCCACGCCACTCCCTCACGCCGCGCCTCCTACGGCCTGGCGTACGGCGTCTGGGTCGCCACGCTCGCAGTGGCAAGCGTGCACCTCGCGACGCGTGGGACGCTCGCAGACCGCGGCGTCATAGGAAATCTATCTGCCTTTCTCGCTCCTCCCCCAGTTCCCAACATCCGGGCGACGACCGACCGCTATCGCCAGCGCGATCCCAATTCCTGCGGCCCCGCGGCACTCGCGTATCTCCTCCATCTCCACGGCATCGACATTGACGAGGGGGACATCGCTCGACACGCCCGCATGGAGAACGACGGCACCTCCTTGCTGGAGCTCGCGCGTGCGGCGGAGGCATTCGGCCTCGATGCTCAAGGGGAACGGCTGAACATCGCCGCCCTCCGCACGATACGCCGTCCGCTCATCGCTCATCTGCCGACTCGCAATCACTTCGTCGTCGTGGTCGCCGTGGAGAACGGTTCGGTGTTCTTCTTCGATCCCGCATTCGGGCTGGCTCAGCTGGATGAACACGAGTTCAGTCGCGAATGGAACGGCTTCACCTTGCGTGTCGGCTTTCCGCCTTCGCCCGACCTCGATCGCGCCTTCGCCCCCGTGACTGAACCTGGCTCCGGTCACGGGATTCTCAGCACCAACCAGACCCAACCGAGAGGAGACACGACATGCAAAACAATCGACTCATGACCTGGCTGGCCCTGGGACTCATGGCCATCCCACAATCTGCGCTCGCGACGGCACGACACCCAAGCGACGCCCCCGCACGTCAGATTCTGTCCGCGCAAGAAATGGAAGCGTCCCGAGGCGGTTCGATTCCCGCAACGAAGATTGGCGAAAGAGAGGAGTACGGGAATCTCACCGTGTACCGCAACCTCAACGGGACGCGATTCTGCGGGCCGGCCTCCCCGAACAGCGCTCCAATCGTGCCGTCGGGCGTGAACGGGCCGACGTGCCGGGCTTCCATCCCGACGCATAGCTTCGTGGACACGTCCGTCGACCTGAAGATCGGAGGAATGGCCGCAGTCATTAGCGGTTCGGCGGCCCCAAGGATCGCCGTGTATGTCAACGGGACAGAGGTTCCCGCGGCCGCGTTGGGTGACGAGTTCACGGCACAATGCCCCTTCGAGGGCACCGCGTTCGCCGAAGGTGCAACGTTGGCTCGCTACAACTGCTCCTTGGGGTCCTTCAACTGGGCAAGGATCCCCCTGAGCTATTTCCAGGGTGGGCTGAATACGATCACTGTCAACTTCACAATGCTCGAGGCCGCGTTCGCGAACTGGGGAAACGACATCGACACCCGCATCATCGTGGTGCAGTAGGCTGGTCTCCTGAGTGGCGCCGGCATCGTGATGTCGGCGCCACTCCCTTTCGCCGACGAAGGAAGATCTCATGAACGTGAAGCTCACAGCTGCTCGCGGTGTGTCCGTCGCGATGCTGGTGCTCGTCGAGATGATCGACGCCAGCCGCCTGGAGGCCGTTGATCCGACTAGCGGCATCGCCCTGTATTTCGGGCGGGAAGACGAGGCGGCGATCGCGGCTCTCGCGCCAGGGCAGGCCTCGGCGGCCTTGCCGATCCGCCTTGCACTCGCGGACCTCTACTTCATGAACGGGCAAATGCCGCGCGCCCGCCGAATCCTCTTGGACGTGTTGCAGAAGGATCCTCTCGACGACATTGCGATCTGGCTCGCGTGGATGGAGTTCGCGGCAGGACACACGCGAGATTCGGAGCGTGTCTTGACGGACATGATCGCCACGGCCGAAACTGAATCCGGGTCGGCCCGCGGCCGACTGAGCCTCGGATGGCAATACCTACTCGCAGGCGATGGCCGCGCCGCCGCCGGCGCGTTTGGTCGGGTCGGAGAGGATCCGTCGACGCCTCTGCTCGGCGAGGCCTCGCGTCTCTTGCGCGGCGAAGCGCTCCTCCTCGCCCATGACTACGATGGCGCCGAGGCCGCCCTCCGATCGGTCACGGCCAACTCGCTCCTCGCGGACGCTGCACGCGACTTGGCGTGGCTCCGCTTCCGGCGCGGCGACGTGGAGCATGCGCGGGCCGATCTCGAAGCGCTCGCGGCCCGCGAGGACGAGGGGTCATCTGCGCTCGGTGTCGCGTGGGTCACCATCTTGAAACACGGTCCACGCGCCCTCGGGCGACGGTGGCAGCGAGCCTATCGAGAACGTCCACGCGGGCAGGATCCGACGGTCTTTCTCATGAACGTCAGCAATCGTGACGCGGGCGCCGATGCGCGCGACATGCTGCAGGAGTTCTTCACCGCCGAGAATGAGCCTTTCGCCCACGACGGGATTTCGACCGCGCTGACAAGGTGGAACGGCCACGCCGAGCCCGTGGGCGCCTTGCGACCCCTCGGCTCCGCCCAGGAGGACGAGTCACGGGCGGAGCATGCCGAGGTTCGCACAAGGCGCTTCGGCAACGCGCTCGGCGTGGGAGGTCTGCTGGCACTTTTGGTGGCCGTCGCGGCAAGCCGCCGGTACCGGGCACGACCCCATGCCGGCCAGTAATACAGTGGCGACTGCCGAGGAACGATGAGTACCCCACCCTGCACGACACCACGCGACTGGCGCTACCTGATGTTGAAGCGCACCTGCACTCTGCTCGGCGTGCCGTATTTTCGACCGCAGGTCGTGTTCACGGCGCCGCTGCCGGCGGAAGGATTCATCGTCGCGTGCAATCACGTGACACTTCTGGATTGGGCGGCAATCGCGTACGCGTTGCCTCGCCCCGTCCGGTTCCTCATTACCCGTGACTACTACGATCGACGCGCCTGCAATTGGTTCTGTCGATTGGGTGGCGCGATCCCGGTGCGATCACGAGGGATCGAGCTTTCGGCCACACGTTCGGCCATCGCGGCCCTCGAGCGGGGTGAGATCCTCGGCATCTTCCCCGAAGGCGCGCTCAGTCACAACGGACGCATGCAGCCGTTCCAACGCGGCGTGACTCAGCTCGCCATGCGCACGCAGTGCCCGGTCATCCCGGCGACGATTCGCGGCGCTTTCGAAGCATTTCCGTCGCAACGCAGTTTTCCGCGTCCACGGCGTGTGATCATCGCCTTCGGTCGACCGCTCGAACCGCCGGTCCTGACTACCGACGCGGTCGAGCGGCGGGCGGCGGAGCATCGACTTCTCACCGACCTCATGCGGAGCATCGCCGACCTCGCTGGCTCGATGAACGATTGACGGGGAAGTGGCCCGTCGGCCGCTTCCCCGTCTTGACGACAAAGTCCGGAAGCTAAATCAGAACTGATACGACAACCGCAACGCCGTCTCCGAACGGCCGCGCTGCGTGCCCAAGAGCCACGGATCGAAGACGCCTTTCTGGACGTCGCTCTGGCCGGGGATGAAGTAGCGCTGGCTCAGGTTCATGATCACGTTCGGCGTGATGACCCAGTCGAGGTTCCAGAACGGGTACACGCTGTTCGAGTTGACCGGGTCGTAGATCAGGCCGAGCAGGGGCACGACCGAGCCACCCTTGTAGAACGTGAAGATCGCCAGCGTGACGAGCGATTCCCAGCTGCGCACGTCGTCGCGGAAGTTGCCGTTGCCGTTCGGGTCGGTGCAAGGCGAAAACTTGTCGGCACCGCAGAAGGCGCGGGACCGGTTGCCGGCCGTTGGCAGATCGAGGGCCGTCGTGAGTGTGTCCTCGTTGTGCATGATGTGGTGCAGGAACCACTGGCCCGTGATGAAGAACGTGGTCTTCTTGTTGAGGGAGCGAATCCAGGTGGGGCGATCGAAGGCGATCATGCCCTTCCACATGTCCTTCCGCGTGGTGCCGGGGAGCAGCGGCGCGAACGTCGTCTCCTTGTCGCGGTCGAGCATGTAGATGCCGAAGTCGTACACGGTCTCCATGCGGAAGATGGCTTGCGTGTAGTTGCCTTCGAAGTAGTTGGCCGAGAGCCCGACCGTGTGGATGTAGGGCGTGATGTACTCGACCGGCAGGGTGCCTTTGGCGAGCAGCTCCTGGGTTCGAACCTGTCCGTCCGCGTCTGGCGTGATGCCGCGGACCGGCGAGAACGGCGATCCGTCGTCACCCGACCAGCGCTGATAGAAATAGTGGACGCCGAGCTGCAAGCCGTTCGGGAGCACGCCGGACAACCGCATGCCGAACTGGCTGTTGTCGACGGGATTGCGATCGTAGTCGCCCTGCTTGAAGAGGGCGCTGCCCTTCATCAGGCGCTGGAGGGGGCCGCCCGTCGTCGGGGTGCGGAACGGAGCGATGAACGCGCCGTCCTCACGGTTGAAGAGGGGGTTGGGGATACGGAGACCCCACGGTCGCGGCAAATAGCCGACCTTCACCGGGCGCCAGTCGCCAGGATTCCAGTACGCCTCCATGAACGTGTTGGAGACGACGCCACCGATATTGCCGATGTCCCAGAGGCCCTTCACCATCCAGAGCGGAATGCGGAGATCGTCCCAGCCGAAAGACGGCGGCGGAATCTCTTCGATGAAGTGCCACGACGTGTCGAGCGGGTTGGCGCGGTCGAGCATGCGGAAGTCGTCGGCCTCGCCCCAGATGATCTGCTGTTTGCCGAGCCGGAAGCTCACGGGAATGTCGGCGAGCTTGATGTCGGCATAGAGCTCGCGGAGCTGGTTCTCGAATTTGAGCGCGTCACGCGCGCCCTTCGAAAGATCGTTCAGATCACGCTCGGCGGCTCGCCCGGGCTTCCGGCCACGGAAGTCGCGCTCGCGGAGCGTCGGTTCGTAATCGTAGATGCTGTCGTAGACGCCGCGGTAGAGCAGGAAGAATTTCGAGCTCTCGATAAACGGCAGATCGATACGGTCGAGCCACTTGCCCTTTTCGAGCCAGTTGTAGTCGACGCGGGCGCGGAACGTGTTGCGCTGCTGGACGAGGTGGTACTCGTCGATGTCGGGGTGGCGGATGATATTCTGCGTTTGCAAGTTGCCGGAGAGCTCGAGCGGCCCGTACTTCATGGTCGCCGATGCCGGCGAAAAGCTGAGCAGGACTAGCGCTGCCGCACTGACGGCGCGGCGCCAGGTCTGACTGATTCCCGTCATGACCGCCTCCTTACGTAGCTCGGGACCCGAGCGGACCTAGAGTTGGGGTGGGAAAAAGGTGCCCGCGACGGATCGCGGGCACCCTTCTTCTGTGCTCTGAGTTGAACCCTCGACCTATCGGGGGGTACGGACTTGCGCGGAGGGCAACGTGACGGCGCCGGGACCCGGCAAACCCGCCACGGTGTTGATCGCTTGTGCGGTGGTGGCCGGGATACAGAAGATCGCTGCCAGCACACCTTGCTCCGTGCCGCACTGGCCCGTGCGCGTGATGGTGCTCCCGAAGCACGGACGCAGCGTGTTTTCGCAAGTGCCGGCACCAGGGAACACTTCTTCGCAGTCAGCCGTTGCTCCGTTGATGAGGGAGCAGCCACGGAACTTCTGGCCCGAACATTGCCCGATCGGGGGACTCTGCTCGCAGAGGCCGCTCGCTGGGCAGATACCGTCCGGAGTGCAGGCGTTCGGTTGGACCTGGCCCGGGCAGTAGCAGCTACCGGCCGGGAAGGCCGACGAGAGGCAATTCTCGCTGGCGGCAACCGTGACGGTACCGGTGGTGAGCGGATTCAGGTCGATGCTGAGGATGCCGACCGGGCTGCCGTTCGGCTGGCAGTCGTTGGACGTGCGGCCCGCGTCCGGCGGCGCGCCGCTCGAATCCTGGAACAGGTCGCTGATGCCGCCGACGTCACACGCGGCGCCCGGGGTCTTGCCGCCGTCGCACGTGCCACCTTTGACACCGTCGTTCGGCGTCGCATCGCCGACACAGGGAGGGCAGGGCTTGTCGGCATCGAGCACGAGGAAGACGCGCGAACGCAGCTTGACGGCGCTCTCGGCGCAGCCGCTTTCACAGTTGTACGTACCCGTGACGGCCTCGCGGAATTCGTTGACGACGCACGAGGAGACGCCGCCCGAGGACAACGGTAGGGGGGCACCGAAGACGGTGTCGACCAGCGCCGTGCCATCGACGGTGCAGTCATTGCCCGAGCAATTGAGGTCGGCCGTGATGGACGCTTCGCGAATCGAGACCGAGTTGTGCGCGATGCCCGTCCAGCCAGTGTCGAGATCGGAACCGGCGAGACTCGTGACCGTGACGCTGAGCGCGTCGGCTTCGCAGACACTACCGGAGGGCGTGGACGTCGGCGTTGGCGTCAGCGTCTCGCCCGCGCTCGGATCCGTCGTCGGCGTGACTACCGCCGTGGCGGTCTGACCCGCAGTCGCGACGGGCGTTGAAGTGCGAACGGGGGTTGAGGTTGGTCCCGGGGAGCCCTCGTTGTCGTCGTTGTCATCACCGCAGCCCGCGATCGCAAGACTTGCGACCATGGCGAGCGCGAGAAATCTCGTCCGTGTTTTCATGACTACTCTCCTCCTTGAGGGGGTTGATCCACTACGTTAGCGTGCGGGGCTCGATAGCAAATAGGCGATTTTCCTGTCAAGGAACGGCACTCGCCACAACTCGGAGTATGTCGCGCGAGAAGCTGCGCAGGCAACGCCGCAGCGCCGCGCGCCCGCAAAACTATTCCGCCGCGAAGGTCCGACCCTTTCTTTCAATTTCGCCAGCGCTGTGCTTTAGGATCGCCCGGCATGCGACCGCTCAAGCGATGGTTCGGCGCGGCGGCGCTCGTGTGGGTTGGACTCTTCGTCTCCGTCGATCTCGCTACGGCGCAGCTCGTCAAGAACGGTGACTTCTCCCAAGGGTCGGGGGGTACGCCAGCCGAATGGCGAATCGACCGTTGGGATACCAACGCGGGTGTCACGGAGTTCCTGTGGAAGGGTCCTGAAGGATCCGAGCCTGGTCAGGCGGGCATCAAGAGCACCAAGCCCAATGACGCGCGGTTCGTTCAGGATCTCCACGTCAAAGAGGAGACCTGGTACCGGATCGCCGGCAAGATCCGGACCGAGAACGTCGGGCAGGCCTCGATCGGCGCCTACCTCTCCCTGATGGAGGGGTTCCAGAATTCTCAGGACATCAAGGGTTCCGAGAAGGAATGGCAGCAGGTCGAGCTCTGGGTGAAGACCGAGAAGTGGCAGGATCGGCTCACCCTGGCGCTCCGGATGGGCGGCTACAGCAGCCTGAACACCGGTGAAGCCTGGTTTTCCGACATCACGGTCGAACCGGTGTCCGGACCTCCTCCGAACGCCAAGAACGTGTTCCAGCCGGCGTCGGGGGGTGGCGGTTTCGCCCCTCTCAGCCTCTGGGCGCTGATTCTCCTGCTCAGCCTGATGACGGCGGCGCTGTGGTACTACCTCCGCCCGCCGCCCGGGGGCGGTGACCGCGGTACCACCAGCGAGAAGCTCGGCCTCTTCCTGCTGATCTTCACGTTGCTCGGAATCAAAATGGCGGTGGCCCCGCACTTCGGCTACCAAACCGACCTCGGCACCTACAAAGCCTGGGCCCTCCGTCTCGCCGACCGAGGGCCCGCCGAGTTCTACGCCCCCAACTATTTCTGCGACTACCCACCCGGCTACCTCTACATCCTCTGGCTGCTCGGCAGCATTTATCAGGGCATGAAGCTGGACACGTCTGGAGCGCTGTCGACCCTCATCATCAAGATGCCGGGTCTGATCGCCGACTTGCTCTCGACTGGCTTGCTGTATGCCTTGCTCCGGCCGCGGGTCGGCCGGAATGCCACCTGGCTGGTCGTCCTCGCGTACGCGCTGAATCCCGCCGTCATCTTCAATTCGGCGATCTGGGGCCAAACCGACTCGCTCTTCACGCTCGAGCTCTTTCTCGGAACGCTCCTGCTCTTCGAGGGGCGAATCGCCTTCGGCTGGGCGATTCTCATGGTGGCGGCGATCACCAAGCCGCAGGCCTTGATCTTCTTGCCGCTGCTCGCGTCGTGGCAGCTCAATTGGGACAGGCCCGAGCGGCCGATCATTGCCGCTGCGACCGGTCTCACGGTCGCGACGCTGCTCACCTTACCGTTCGTCGAGCCGCTCGGGCTCTTCGAGCACTACAACAAGGGCGCGGCGTACTACGCCGAGACGTCGGTGAACGCGTTCAACTTGATGGCGATCATCGGCGGCTTCCGCCAGTCCGACAGCGCCATGCTCGGCCCCCTCAGCTACAAGGTCTGGGCGACCGTCTTCATCGTCATGTTCTTCGGCTACCTGGCCTACCTGATCTACCGGCGGCGCGACGCCGAAATGTACATGTACCTGATGTTCCTGCTGCCGCTCGGGTTCTTCATGCTCTCGACGCGCATGCACGAGCGCTATCTGTTCCCGTGTCTCCTCTTTCTCACGCCGCTGTTGCCGCGCCGGAAGCACCTCTGGGCGTTCTATGGCGTCCTCACCGTCACCTACTACCTGAACCTCTGGTACATCCTGCGCGCACTGAACTCCGAGACGTTCCTGGCAGCCTACGAGCCGTTCGGGATCGCCGTGTCGATCGTGAACTGCGCGCTCTTCGTGGCGGCGATGGCGGAAGGCTTTCGGATGACGACGCTCGCGCCCGCGCCGTTGCCGCTGGCCGGCGCCGTCCCGGTCGACGATGAGTGGGAAGAGGCGGCGGTGCCGGCGGCGCGTGTCGTCACGGTCCAGGCCAGGAGCGCCGCCCCGAAAGCGCGTGACAAGGCCCCGACGAAAGCTCCCGAGAAAGCCAAGCCCGTCGCGACCCGGCCGCTTTGGGAGATCGAGGCCGGGGCGCCGCGCTACCACATCACGCGCCGCGACCTCGCCTTCGCGCTCGTGCTCGTCATCATCGCGGGTGGGCTTCGGTTCTGGCACCTCGAGCAGCCGAACGAGCTCGTGTTCGACGAGGTCTACTTCGTCGAACAGGGCAAGAACTACCTCCGCGGCAAGGAATTCATGGATCCGCACCCGCCCTTCGCGAAGCTCGCGATCGGCGCGAGCGTCGCGCTGTTCGGCGGTGAGGCCAGCGGCTACCGGATCTTCAACGCGGTCTGCGGCACCTTGCTGGTGGGTGTCGCGTATCTCTCCGGGCGGAAGCTGCTCGGCGACGGAATCGCGGCGTTCGTGACGGCGGCCGCGGTCGCGTTCGACGGGCTGTTCATCGTCGACTCGCGGATCGCGGTGATCGACATCTGGTACGTCACCTTTGGCGCGATCGCCTATCTGCTTCTCTTCCAATATCTCCGCACCCCACCCGTCGACCGTCGTCCCGGCATTCTCGTCTTCATCGGCATCGCGCTCGGTCTGAATCTCGCGAGCAAACTCTTCATCCCCGCGTTCACGTGGATGACGGTCGTGTTCTTCCTGGCGGCGCTGTCGGTGCACGCCGAGCGTCTCCACCGCAGCCCGCAGCCGTGGGCCCGTGGGCTTGCCCCCGCCGCGCTCGTCACGTGCGCGGCGACGGCGATGTACCTCGCCGTCTATCTGCCGCACTATTGGCTCGGCTGGTGGCACAGCATCTGGGACATTCCGAAGTACTTCAAAGACGTGGTCGGCTACGAGGCCGCCGTTGCCGATGCGACGCATCCGTACTCGTCCAAGTGGTACACGTGGCCGTTCCTGCTGCGGCCCGTTTGGTATCACTTCAAAGACGTGCCCGATGATCCGACGCACGTGATCGGGGTCTGGGGTGGCGGCAATCCGCTCCTCTGGTGGGGCGGTTTCGCGGCCATCCTCGTGGCCTTTGCGCGCGGCATTCGCGAGCGTCACTTGCCGAGCGTCTTTCTCTGCACCGCCTTCATCCTGCACTACATCGTGTGGTCGTGGATCGGCCGCACGCTCTTCCAGTACCACTACCTGCCGTCGCTCTACGCGAGCTTGCTGGCGCTCGGTATGACGCTCGGGATGCTCTGGCGCGCGCCGGCCGAAGAAGGCTTCTGGGTCGGTGCGGGCGTCGCGTTGCTGGTGCCCATTCTCCCGACCCTGATGGGGCCGTTCCCGCGCGCCGGCATCTTGCTCTGGGCGGCGATCGCGGGCGCGTACGGGGCCGCCGTCGTGTATCGCCGCTTTCCGGCGTTCGCGTGGCCACCGGGTCGGGTGGTGGTCGTGGCCTACGGCGTCGTCGGGGTCGCGCTCCTCTTCTACTTCTACCCGCTGTGGTCCGGGATGCCGATTGCGCGCGACCTCTACAGCGCGCGTATGTGGTTCCAAAACGGCCCCGCCAGGTGGATCTAGCCGGACCGCGCGTCCCGCCGAGCGACGGATGATCGGCGCCTCATGACACAACGCCGTCGTTTCTTCGCTGCGCTGGCGATCTTTCTCGGCGTGACGGCGCTGTACTACGCGTCGAATCCACGCCTCCCGGACGCGTACAAGCATCACGTGTACGTCGCGGATGCGTGGCTGCACGGACGGCTCTGGGTGCAGGGCTATCCCGGGCACTACCACGACTGGATCACCGTCAACGGCCAGGTGCATTCGCCGTTCGCCCCGGCGCCGGCGATGCTGCTCGTGCCCTTCGTCTGGTGGTGGGGCACGGCGCTCAACATGAACTTCTTCAGCATGGCAGTGGCCGGCTTCAACGCCATGCTGTGCTGGATCTTGCTGATGCGCGCGGAGGTCGGTCCCCGCCGCGCCGCCCTCGGGACGCTCGTCTTCGCGTTCTGCACCGTGAATTGGTTCTCCGCGATCATCGGGACCACGTGGTTCTTGTCGCATCTCAGCACCGAGTTGTTCCTCCTGCTGGCGCTGATCGAGGTCTTCGGACGCGGCCGGGCGTGGCTCGTCGGGATGGCCTTCGGGTTCGCGATGCTGTCGCGTGCCAACGTCGTGACGGCCGCGCCCGGCATCTTCTTCCTGTTGGTGCACCGTCGCGCCGTGCGGACGAGCTTCTTCCGGTTCTTCGACGGCCATGCGATCGGACGCGGCGTGCTCTTCGCGCTGGGGCTCGCCATCCCGCTGGGGATCGAGCTCTGGCTGAACCACGCCCGCTTCGGCAACGCGTTCGACACGGGCTACGGCAAGGCCGCCGAGATCTACATGTCGGGCAAGAAGTACGGCTGGTACGACTGGCACTACATCCCGCAGCACATGCACATCGCGATCTTCCGCGGCTGGGAGTACGTCGAGGAGTTTCCGTTCCTGAAGCCGTCGCCGGAGGGGCTCTCGATTCTCCTGACGAGCCCGGTGTTGCTCTACGCATTCGCGGCGTCGCGCCGCGATGCGACGGTGCGGTTGCTCTGGCTCTGCGTGGTGCTGACGGCCGCCGCGCTCGTGCCGTACTTCTACCAGGGGTGGGTGCAGTTCGGGTACCGCTACCTGCTCGACGCGCTCCCCTACGTGATCATTCTCACCGCGATCGGCATGCGCGATCGCGGCTTCGTCCCGTTGGTCTTCCTCGCCGAGTCGTCCGCGCTACTGAATGCGCTCGGCGTGTACTGGGGGAAGAAGCTGGGTTGGTAGCGTGAAGCCCGCGGCGGGAGGCGTGACGAGCGCGGTCGCCGCGTTGCGGCGGAGTGCCAGGACGAGCTCGCTCCGGAACACGTAGGCCGTGTCCTCGAGTGCGAAACCCCACTCGTGACAGAGCTGGATCAGGCTCTCGCGGGTGTAGTGGGTGATGTGCTCGTCCTTGTAGCCGCCGGGGGCGAAAAACCCGTAGAGCGGCTCGATCGTGCGCCAACCGACGGTGCCGTAGTCGGGGGTGCCGAGGATCAAGAGCCCACCCGGACGCAGCACGCGGCGGAACTCGGCGAAGATCTGATCGTCGTAGGGGATGTGCTCGATCACCTGCGAGGAGATCACGCAGTCGAAGGTCGCGTCGCGGACGGGGAGCGCGAAGGTCGACGCGCGGACGAGCGGCACGTCGTAGCGGCGCATGTAGCGCAGCTTGTTGTGGAGGATGTCGAGACCGACCACGTCGTTGATCGACTGCAGGATCACGCTCGATCCGCACCCGATGTCGAGGGTCTTCCCGGCGCCGCGGGCCCAGGCGCAGATGATCTCGTGGCGCCGTCGTTGCCACCAGCGCTGGAGCGGAATCGGGCTGTAGAACGCGCGCTCGTCGTAGTCGGCCGATTCGATGGAGCTCCGGAGCTTCCAGAGGCGGAAGAAGGCGCTCAGGAGCGCCATACCGAAGGCGACGATGCGGGCATGCGACGTGCCGCGCTCACGCGGGTAATAGGTGAACGGGATCTCGATGATTCGCCAGCCCTCGGCGTGCATCTTCACCAGGATTTCCTCGAGGACCTCGAAGTTGGTGCCCTCGAGAGAGAGACGCTGGACGGCATTCGCGCGGTAGAGCCGGAAGCCGCTCGAGAGATCGCGCACGGGCAGGCCGAGCCCGCGGGCGAAAAACGCGTTCAGGACCCGCGACAGGATGAGGCGGTGGCGCGGCATGTACGCGACGCCCCCCCGCACGTAGCGCGACGCGATGACCACCTCGGCCCGATCGCGGCTCCGCCACAGCTTCACGATGAAATCAGGATCGTGGGACAGGTCGGCGTCGAGCGTCAGGATGTAGGTACCGGCCGCAGCCGCGAGACCCTCGCGGAGCGCGCCGCCATAGCCCGGGAGCGTCTGACGGATGACACGGGCGCCGCCCGCGATCGCCGCCTCGGGCGTACCGTCGGTAGACCCACCGTCCACGACCACGAGCTCGTAGCTGCAGCCGATCGAGCGCAGAACCGCGATCGTACGGGGCAGCAGCTGCTCCACGTTGAGGCGTTCGTTGAGAACCGGGAGGACGATACTGAGGTCGACTGGGGTGACGGACATGCGGCGGCCGAGGGTAGCAAACGACCGCCGTGTCGTACACCGCACGAGTGCGATCTTCGACCCGTTTGCTCAATAGACTCGCGGACTACCGGATGGTACTTGAGGCGCGCCCGTGGATCGTCTCCCCAGCATCTCGGCGTTTTTCCCTGCCTACAACGAGGAAGGCAACGTGACCGCCATGGTCGAGCGGTTCACGGCCGTATTGCCCCAACTGGCCGACGACTACGAGATCATCGTCGTGAACGACGGCAGCCGCGACCGGACTGCCGAGATCGCCGACGGGCTCGCGGCCGCCGACCCGCACGTGCGCGTGGTCCACCACGGCCAGAATCGTGGCTACGGGGGCGCGCTCAAGTCGGGCTTCGACGCCAGTCAAAAGGCCTACGTCTTCTTCACCGACGGGGACGGCCAGTTCGACGTTGCCGAGATCGCCAACCTGCTCCCGCACATTCCCGAGTACGACGTCGTGATCGGCTATCGGATCGACCGGGCCGAGGGCGGTTTGCGTCGTTTGAATGCCGGGGCCTGGAACTTTCTGGTACGCCAGCTCTTCGGGATTCCGTCGCGGGACGTCGACTGCGCCTTCAAGCTCTTCGATCGGCGCGTATTCGACGTCGTGCACCCGGAAGCCGAGGGCGCGATGATCAGCACCGAGATCCTCGCCCGCACGGTGCGCGCAGGCTTCAAGATCACCGAGGTCGGCGTGCACCACTACGTGCGCCGCCACGGCACGCCCACCGGAGCCAATCCGTTGGTGATCGCGCGCGCGTTCTACGAGCTGTTCCGGCTCTACCGGCGCATCACCGGCGAGCGCCGACCGTAGCGCTCGCCCGAGGCCCTCCGAGCCGCCCCTAGGGGCAGCTCGGCTTGATGCAGGCGACCGTCGGCAGCAGCAGGGCACCCGGACCCGTGAGGCCCGCAGCCGTGTTGACCGCTGCGCTCCGCGTGTCGTTGACGCAGAACGTCGCTACTTGCAGCGGCGTGGCCTGACTCGGTGCGCCCGTGCGTATGAGGTCCCCTGTCAGCAACCCACCGGCATCGGTGGCACCGAGACAGCTCCGCACCTTCGTGGTGCAGCTGTCGCCGGCGGCCGGGCACCCGGCGTCGTCGGCGCAGGTGCGAAAGCTTTCGATCGCGCAGAGAGCGTCGGTCGGTCCTGCGGTGCATTTTCCCTGGCCGCTGGCGTCGAGCGTGCAGACGCCGTCTGTGCAGGCGTTCGGTTGCACCTGTCCTTCGCAATAGCAGGGGTCACCGGCGGCGCCGGCGCCCGTGCAGCTGGCGGAGGCGGGAATGGCGCGGGTGCCCGTGGTCAAGTTGAGCGGCAGGGTCGAGGCGCCGATGTTGGAGCCAGTGACCGGTGGACAATCGAAGCTGGTGTTGCCGAAGGAGGGGGTGGTGCCGTCGGTCGTACAGGCCTGACCGTCGCGGGTGCCGCCCTGACACGTCCCTGTGGCTCCCACGGTGGCCCCTGTGCAAACGGGACACGGCTGGTCGGCCGAGATTCCGACGAAGCTCGTGAAGATGATCGCGATGTTCGAGGTGCCTTCACCAAGCTCGGGCTTCACATTGCCGGTGACCGTCCCATCGACCTGATTGCTCACACAGATGGCAATGCCACCGCCGGAAATCGGCAGTGGACCACCGAAGTAGAATTCGCACGAGGAGCCGCTGCAGTCGTCATCGCTCGTGCAGCGGATGGACGTGTCGTTCTGGCAACGATGATTGTCGACGACGGTCGTACTGGCGATTGGGCCGGTGAGCGCGCAATCGCCGCACTGGCCCAGGAATGTTCCGGCGCAGTCGAGCGCAAAGCTCAACGAGCCGCCCGTACCCAGGATCTGGTCGTGGTAGAGCCCGGTCCATCCGACATCGAGGTCGGAGCCTTCGCTCTGGACCGTGTACGTAATGAGCTCGGGGCAGGGGATCTGCGGCGGTGCCGTGGCGGTTGGACCCGGGGTCGCGACGGGTGTCGACGTCGGCAGCGCGCCGTCACCCGTGGTGTTGTCGTTGTCTCCACAGGCGGCGCACATCAATGCAACCGCTGCTACTACGACCATCGATCCGTATCGCACCATCGTCAGCCTCCCCGTACAGAATGACTCTCTGTGGGATGATGCCAGTGCGAAAGCGAGCGAGGCTAGGGGTCGAACAAAAAAACCCCCGGGTCCGCGCGGGACCCGGGGGCTGGAACGAGTACGTCTCGCGCTACTAGGGCAATACCTCTTGGGTGGCCAAAGGAAGCCGCAAACGCCCGAGGCCGGGCAGGCCAGCGGCGGTGTTTACAGAAGCGGCGCTTTTCACCGGTGGAACGCAGAACAGCGTCGCAAAGATCGGATTCGACTTCCCGCTCTTCGGCGGATCGGCCTTGCCCGTGACGGAGACGCTGCCGCCGACTTCGCCGTTGTCGATGTAGCAGGGTCGAAGCGCAGAGAGGCAACTGTCGCCCTGCGCGGGACAATCGGTGGCTTGGGTGGCGGTTGAGCAACCGCGGAAGCTCTCGATGCTGCAATTGGAGTCGATCGGCCCCGCCTCACACGACCCTTCACCGCCCCCCTCGTCAGTGCATATGCCGTCGTTGCACCCGTTCGGCTTGTTGGGTTCGGTGCCGCCCGGCTCGCAGAAGCACTTCTTGGTGACGCCAGGCCCGAAGAATCCGTTGCAATTGGGACTCTGTGCGGTCAGCGTTTTGGTTTCCGTGCCACTCGAACCCGAAAGCGGAATGCTCAACGAGGCGAGAAGCGCCGAAGCCGTGGGCGGGCAATCGAGGCTCGTGTTGCCGAACGAGGGAACGGCCGAGCGTCCATTGATGTCGCAGGGCTGACCCTGGCGGGCACCGGCGCTGCAAGTGCCGTTGGCCTTGCCGTCATTGGGGGTGGAGACGGCATCACCCGCGCAGATTGGGCAGGGCTGCTCATTGGACACACCGGTGAAGACTCGCGACGCCAGCGTAATCGAGGTGCTGAATGCGCCACTCTCGATGTTGGCCGTTCCGCTGACCGCCCCGTTCACCTGGTTGGTCACGCAGGTGCTGACGCCCCCGGCGGACAGCGGCAAAGGCGCCCCGAAGTAGTAGACACAGGTGCCGGCTCCACAAGCGCTGTTGTCCGTGCACTTGATCGAGGTGTCGTTGATGCAGCGTTGGGCATCGATGTCGCCGGCGTTTTTGTTGGCGTTCGGAATCGGTCCGGAAACGTCGCAGACACCGCAGGGACGCGTGGTCCCATCGCAGGCGACCGTGAACGAGAGCTTGCCGTCCCCGATGACGGTCGCGTTGTGGGCGATGCCGGTCCAACCGGTATCGAGAACCTTCGCGGTTCCGGCGTTGCTGAGGACTTCCACACCCACCGGACACGGGCTCGGTCCACCGGTGGGACCGCCAGAGGTGGCCGGAGTCGGAGTAACCGTTGCGTTCGGATCGGTGGGTTCCGGCGCTGTCGCGGTCGGATCGACGTCGCCCGTGGTTGCGGTGGGAACAATGCCCCCGGGCGTCGGGGTACGTTGCGGCGTAGGAGTCAGAAAACCACCACCCCGAGACGCGTCGTACGAGACGTCGCACTCGTTGTCCTCGTCGTTGATCGTTCCGTCGACGTTGTTGTTGTCGCGGAACGTGCCTTGGACGCGGAAATCGCGACCACCGTCGCTGAACTTCACGTTGAAGGTGCCGTCGCTGTCGATCGGCTGCGGAGGGCTGAAGGTTTCCTGGATCTCCTCGTTGTCGCAGGTGAAGGCGATTTCTTCGATGCTGCCGACCTCGATGCGAATCGAGCCGCCGTCACTCAACGAGCCGTTGAAGGTCCCGGGGGAGGGCACCACCCCCGGGCCGGTCGAGACGCGTACGTCGCTGTCGCCGCAGTGGGCGATGGCCATGGCCAACGTCATCGACCCGATGATTTGAGTCCATCTCTTCATTGTCCCCTCCCGTATCCGTGAATGTTGTCCGATGGTTTTGAGCGATTTGGGCACTAGGGAAGTCCCTGCGCGGTGCCTTTGATGGTGACGCGGCCTGGACCGGGCAAACCGGCGACGGCATTGACGGAGGAGGATGACGTCGGGCCGACACAGAAGACCGCTCCGAGCGTCGGGCTGGACACGTCGTTGACGGGCGTGTCGGCCATGCCTTCGGCGATGAGTGTGTCGGTACCGTTCTTGCCGCTGAACCCTCCGGTCAGGAAGCACGCGCGATTGCCAGCCACACAGCTTCCAACATCCCCGCCGCAATCGGCGTCGATCGTACAGCCGCGCTGCCCGTGACCCGACAAGGCGGAACACGTCCGGGTGACGGGACCTTGTGTGCATTCCCCTTCGCCGTCGGCGTCGCCGTCGCTGCAGTCCAAGATGCCCACAGTCGAGGAGTCGTCGAGGCATGCGGTCGGGACCGTCGCTGCACCTGGTCGTCCGCAGAGGCCGCCACCAGGGCACGCTGAGCTTGCGGTGCACGGGCCGCCGTCGTTGCTTCCGCCGAGACAGCGACGCCCACCGCAGACGCCCGGATTGCCGCCGCTCACGGGACAATCGGCGTTGGAGCTACATGGCCCGGCCAGGGGGTTGTTGCAGGTATCGCACAAGCATCGCTCTCCGGCGGCTCCGTTTGTATCCGTGCAGGCAGGGCTGTTCGCAGTCAGGGTCTTGGTAACGGCGCCGGTCGAGTTGCTGAGATCGATGGGTAGCGTCGCGACGATCGTATTGGCCGGTGGCGGACAGTCGAGGCTCGTCCGGCCGAAGTCTGGCCGGCTCGGAACCGTACCATTCGAGTCGCATGCCAGATTCAGTCGCGGACCGCTGTCGCACGTGCCCCCAGCGGTTCCGTCGTTGATTGCGCCGTCGCCCACGCAGCGCGGGCACGGGTTGTCAGTCGGGCCCGTGTAGACTCTCGCGCTGAGGTTGGCGATGGTCGTGGCATCACCCGTCTCGACGTTCGCCGTACCCGAAACCTGGCCGTTGAACTGGTTGACGACGCAGGTGCCGACGCCGCCGGCCGCGAGCGGCAGATTGGAGCCAAAGAAGAACTGACAAGTGCCGCCGCCCGCCTGGCATGGCGTATTGCTCGTGCACTTGATCGAGGTGTCGTTGGTGCAGCGCTGGCTGTTGATCTCGCCGGCCTGGGTGTTGGCAATCGGCCCGGAAACGTCGCAGACGCCGCACGGCCGACCACCGCTTGCGCAGGAGAGGGCGACCGTGACGGTCCCGTCGGAGATGATCGGGGAGCGGTGCGAGATGCCCGTGAAACCGGTGTCGAGGATGCTGGCGGGATCGTTGGCGTCACCCGCGAACGACACTTTGGTCGGGCAGTCGCAGGTACAGGTGTTGGCGTTGCACGGGAAGTCCGTGTTCGGACACGTGGTCTGCGGCGAGCCACCCCCGAGATCGCACAGCTCGCCAGCGTCGATCTGACCGTTGCCGCAGAAGAGGCTCGGCGTGAAGGTGACCGTGGGTGTCGGTGCGCCGGCAGTCAGGGTCGGCGTTTCCGTCGGCGTCGGCGTCACCGTCGGGGTCGGCGTCGGCGGCACGACGAGGCACTCGGCGGGATACGTGGCACCCACGCTCGCGGCCGATGCACGGTCGGGGCAGTCGACCTTGAAGCCGGTGACACAGCCGACGCAGGTGGAGACGTCGGTCACGCTGGACACGGAGCTGCCGCAGCTTGCGGCACCCTCGGGCGTCACGGCAAGGCAGCCCGCCGGCAGGCCGATCGTCGAGTTGTCGAGACCGGGGCAGGCCTTGGCGATCGTCGAACCGAGCTTGGCTTTCGAGGCATTGATCTTGGCGAGTGCGTCAGCCGGGCAGGTGGCGGTCTTCTTGACCTTGGTTCCCCAGCACTTCGCGAGATTCTTCGAGCGGTCGCCCAAATACTTGAGAGCGGCCTTGCCGATCGTCGCCTGGCACTTGTTGAGCACCTTGAGCGCTTTGTCGCCGGAGGTGCTGGGGCGATTCGGCGGATAGTAGAGATCGATCGCCTGGTTGACGCTGGCCTCCGCGATGCACTGCAGACAGACGGGAATGTCGTCACAGTCGGTGATCGCGTTGGTGCAGCCTGCGGCCTCGAAGCCGGGGCAGGTGCCGATGTTCCAGCCGATCTCCGTGAGGGTGGGCTGGCTCCCGTCGACGTCCTCGGTGTTACAGGTCTTGTCCTTGCCGTAGCACTTGGTGACGATGGATTTGGTGAGCTTGGCGCGCGCCTTGTCGATGCTCGCCTGGGTCTTCACGGGGTCGCAGACTTTGCCCTTGAGGGTCGTGTCGCGACACTTCTGGAGGATTTTAGCCTCAGCCTGCACGATGGCGGCGCCGGCTTTGATGATGGCCGCGGAGCACTTGGGGGCGCTCTTGGCGTCGGCGTGCGCCGTCGTGGCGATGGTACAGATGGAGAGGAGCGCAGCCAGCGCTCCCAGAGAGGTTCGGGCGAGGCGAGAGTACATACAATCCCCTTTCAATGTTGCGATGCAGGCACGCGTCGAGATTCGAATCTCGATTCGCGCGCGACCATTCGGTCAAAGCAGCAAATTCATCGGTACCAACGGGCAACGATTCGTGTCAAGCAAATGACCACGAACGGGCATCGTCCACGAAATATGGTGGACGCGAGTGTGATCACCCGCCCTCAACGCAGGGTGTCGTAACCGTTGATGAGGCGTTCGGCGGCGCAAGCGCCGTATTTCGGATCAACCGAGCTCTTCGTCGATGATCGCCTTGAAGTTCTCGAGCGGCTGCGCTCCCTCGAGACGGCGACCGTTGATGAAGAACGTCGGGGTCGAGTTCGCCCCCACTGCTGCCGCTTCCGCGAGATCCGTCTCGATGCGCGGCTGCGTCGCCTTGGTGTCGTAGCACTGCGTGAACTTCTCCTCGTCGAGGCCAGCGCCTTTGGCGAACTCGACGAGCTTGGCCTTCAAATTGTCCTGGTTGAGCTCGCGCTGACCCTTGAAGACGGCGTGGTACATCTTCCAGAACGCCTCGCCGTTTTGATCGGCGGCGCATTCCGTCCCGATCGCCGCGCCTTCGGCCCAGGGATGAATGCTCTTGAGCGGCAGGTGCTTGAAGAACAGCCGGACCTTGCCCTCGTACTCCTTCATGACCTGCTCTTCGAGGATCTGATAGCCGCGCGAGCAGAAGGGGCACTGGAAGTCCGAGAACTCGACGATGGTCACCTTCGCGTCGGCGGGACCGCGGAAGGGCCGGTTGGTGAGGTCGATCTTCTTCCTCACGGCTTCCAGGGGGTCGACCGTGAGATCGGTCACCTCCCCGCTGATGAAGTAGCGACCGTCGGCGGAGACGAGGAACGGGATCGATTGCTTGTTGCCGTTCGCATCGACGTCGAGCGTCCCCTTGCTCCAGCCGGGGACTTGCGACGGCGCGATCGTGCCGGCCTTGAGCACGATGCCCGGCGTGACGCTCTTGGTGAAGTAGTCTTCGATGCGCTTCGCGACGTCCTCCGACTTGGCGGTGGCCACAGTTGAGGTCGTCGTGCTCGGTGCCGAGGGCGGCGGCGCGGTGTTGCACGAGGCGCTCGCTACGATGGCCGCAGCGAGCGCGCTCGCAGTTCTGAGCCGCATCGTCACTCGGCCTTCTTCGCGTCCTTCGTGGCGTCCTTCGGGGCGTCCTTCGGGGCATCCTTCGTGGCGTCGCTGGCCGCCGCTTTTGGTACGTCCGTCAATCGGATCATCTTGAAGATGCCCTTCATGTCGATCGGAATCGGGAACGGCGCGGCCGTCATGATGGCGCGGACGTGCCCGCCTTCGATGACTTTGTCGCTCACCTGATCCGCCCC